>Ga0101941_1000718_pt1 | contig 42785 bp, 32 predicted proteins | sample DewCreD2012metaG_3_FD_75242 | JGI IMG/M metagenome (GOLD analysis project Ga0101941, IMG submission 75242) | Hot spring sediment bacterial and archeal communities from British Columbia, Canada, to study Microbial Dark Matter (Phase II) - Dewar... ... | reverse complement strand
TTGCTGAGGCCACCGAGCAACGTATTGCTATCGCCCAGCGCGGTAGAGCGAGAATCCAGGTAGATGTGCGGGGACGTTCTGTTCACGCCGCTTATGCGGCAAGGGGCATCAACGCCCTCGATTATATGGCCGAACTCATTGTGGCCTTGCAGAATGTCCCTGCTCCGACGCATCCTCTCCTAGGTCGCCGTGAGATAACCTGTATCGATATCGAGTGCGCGCCATTTCCTAGTGTCTCCACAGTTCCAAACCACTGTCGAGCCCACTTTGATTGCCGCTTTCTACCAGGCGAAACAAGAGCCAGCCTCCTGGAGGTTTTCAATCGGCTTACTGCCAGTTGGAGTGAGAGACCGGATCCTCCGCAGGTGACCATCGACTATGCCCCAGTTGCGTTCACCACGTATATCCGCCGGCACTACGCCGATAGGGATTACGCGGCAGCGTGGGTTACCCCTATCGATCACCCCCTTGTCCAACGAGCACTGGCTGGTTTAGCAGCAGCTGGTCTCGAACCAGCCACTACAGTCTACCAATTCTGCACCAATGGTAGCCGTACTGCTGGCGACCTCGGTATTCCGACTATTGGCTTCGGCGTGGGACGCCAAGACGTGGCTCATACCGTTGACGAATACGTGGATCTCAAGGATCTTATCGACGGGGCCAGGGGCTACTACGAGATCTTCCGGGCCGTGCTTCAGTAAGGGACGACGGATGAGCGGGCACAATGAAGGCCTGTGCCTTAGACGCGTTATGTGCGTTTGTCGTTCACACCAGACGAAGGAGCATAAGTGTGTAAGCCATGATGGTCGTCGCCACCCGGGTGAGCACGCCCCAGAAGGTCTTCGCCCCATGCCGGGCCACCCCCAGCCGCGCGGTCCGCTCGCCGGTCGTCGCCGCGAGGCGATTGCGCAGGACAGCGCCCGGCGGCCGCCGGCAGGCGTCGGCGCTCGGCCCGCCCCGGTCAGGGCGATGCACGGGCCCGGCGCTTCCTGGGCGGCGGCCCACGCCCGACCTGTGCGCCCCGAGCGCGGAGCACGCCCCCGGTCAGGGGGCCTCGGCCCCGGGCGCTCGTCCACCGGTGACGCGTCCGGTGGACGCGTCACGGCACACTCCCCCGGCCCGCGTCGCGCCAAGCGGACGCCGGAGACCTCGTCGTCGGGGGCCGCAGCGCGCCCAAAGCCAACGCGCAGTCCGTCGAGCTCCTGCCAGCCATCCGGTCCCCGCACCTGACGGGGGTGCTTGACCGGGAGGGCGGTAGTGGCGCGCTGCAGCCCGGCGTCTTCGGGAAGGTCCCTGCCCCGGTGCGGCCGTAGGGCCGCGCCAGCTCCCCGGAGCCCGCGGACTCGGCGGGTGAATGTGCTCGGGGCCAGCCGCCGGGGGAAATGGGGGCGCCGTTCTGCCGGACTTCCGCCAGGACGGCGCCCGCGCCGGGGCCGGACCAGGGCACGAGGCAGAACCGCGGCCTCCGCGCCGACCGGGGGGCGTCGGCAGGGGGACAAACAGTCCACTGGACTGTTTGTCCTGGCCGGTGGCCAGAGTCACCGCCCGCGGCCCGCGCGCAGGATATCGACGATGGGGACACACCGGGCGGCCACTGGCCTCAGTGGGACGGGCCTCCACGGCCGGGAGTGATAGCGCACTCCTTCAAAGGAGCATCCTGTCTTCAGCCCCAGAATCCCCACGTCCAGAAAGCCCGGGGCGACGGGCGGAGGCTGTCGACCGGGAGCGCGGGGTGAGGGTGCGGCAGAGGGCGCAGCGGGTGCCGCGGCAGGGCTGGGTGTTCGGCCCGCTCAAGACCAGCCGGGAGCGGGCGGTGCCGCTGGCCCCGCGGGCGCTGTGGGCGAAAGAGCGGGCGGCCGGACGGAAGCCTTTGAGGCTGGTCTGGCGGGGGCGTCCAGGAACCCGCTCGCGCTCCAGGATGTGCGCGCACTTTGTGGCCACAGCACAGGTGGCGGGGTTGCCGCGACGGTGTGTTTACAGGCGGGGTGCCGTTGCGGGTGGTGGCGGAGCCTCTGGGGCATGCCAGCCCGACGGTGACAGCGGCGGTGTACATGCACGGGCCGTCAGCGCTGGTTCAGGCGGCTGTACGGGCCCGGGACGGGCTGGTGGCCGCCCATCACAACCCCGACCGGCTGGACGCCGACCATCGTGCCGATGCTATTGGCAACCGGCCATCCCTCCTCAGGGGAGGGAGACGTGAGAATGAGAGAATCCGAGGAGGAGAGGAGGCGGCGGCGGAGGGGCGCTCAGGTCTTGTGACCGCGCTGCCCCCCGGCCCCTTTCCCCTCTTTGCCCGCCTTCTTGGCCGTCCCGCGCAACGTGGGGTTCAGCGGCGGTTTGGTCCGCCCGACGTCGATCTCAGCGGGGTGCTCTTTCAGCCGCTGGTGCCGGCCACCGCGGACTCTGGCCATGGCTCCCTCCCTGGCTAGCACGTGATCTCAGGGCCGGGCGTCTCCGCCTGAGCGGACGGGGAGGTCGGGGTCTGAACGACCAGCCGCCCCTCAGTTTCAATGATACACCGTCCGCACCACGGACAGGTATCCTGGCGGGCCTCTTCGGCGACGATGAAGGTGCGTTGACAGGCCGGGCAGTGCCACTCCTTGGTCGCCACGCGTACCCCCGTGGCGAGCCCGGCAGATTCTGTACCAGGGAGACCGGGCGACTGGTATGTTTTCTGCACTGCCCGCCGGCCAGCACCGGCCGAGGAGGGATGATGGGCGGGCGACTGGTCGGTCTGGGCTGTTTGTCCGGCGCGGTTCTCCTGCTGGAGATCACGGTCGGGCGCCTTTTCTCCGTCAGCCTGTGGTACCACTTCGCCTTCCTGGTGATCAGCCTGGCCCTGCTCGGGCTCGGGGCCGCGGGAGCCTGGCTGGCCGGCCGTCCGCTGGCCCACCCGTCGGCGCGCGCGCTGGCGATAACGGCGGGCCTTTTCGCGGGGGCGGTGCTCGGCCTGCTGGGGGTCATCGGCCTTGTGCCCGTCGACCCGTTTGCGCTGCGGACGGCGCCGGTGGCCAGCGGGCTGGGGCTGCTCGTTTACACGGTCGCCACCGCCCTGCCCTTCTTCTGGGCCGGATTGACGATCGCCCGCCTGCTGAGCGCGCCGGCGGCGGCGGTTGGCCGGCTCTACGCGGCCGACCTGGCTGGCGCCGGGATGGGTGCGGGTGTGGCCGTGATCTGTCTGCCGCTGGTCGGAGCGCCCGGGGCCGCCTTGCTGGCGGCGGCAGGGGGGCTGGTGGCGGCGCTCTGTTTTCTGGGCGGGCGTTCTCGCGGTGGGCGAGCCGCGATGGGGGTGCGGGCCGGGCTCGGCCTGGGAGCGCTGCTGCTGGTGGGGGCCGCCATCCTGTGGGGGCAGCGCTGGCCGGTGCCGGTCCCGGCCAGCAAAGGGCTGGCCCAGGCGCTGGCCGGCGGGGCCCGCTGGCTCTGGACGGGGTGGAACACCATCTCGCGGGTGGATGTCACCCAGGGCGACCTGGCCCATTATGCGCCGGGGCTCCGTCAGGGGCGGCTGCCGCCACAGCTGGCGGTGCGGATCGACGGCGACGCGCTGACGGCGCTGACCGCCTTCGACGGCGATCTGACCGCGCTGGCGGACTTCGAGCGGGCGCTCCCGGCGCTGGCCTACTGGTGGCGGCCGGGGCCGCGGGTGCTGGTCATCGGGGCGGGTGGGGGGCCCGATGTCCTGGCGGCTCTCCGACTGGGAGCCGAGCACGTGACGGCGGTTGAGGTCAATCCCCTGGTCGTGGCGCTGGTCCGCGAGCATTTCCGGGGCTTCACCGGCGATCTGTACCGCCATCCGCGGGTGACGGCGGTGGTGGGAGAGGGGCGACACTTTGTGGCCCAGCCTGGTCCGGCCTACGACCTCATTGTGCTCTCGCTGGTGGATACCTGGGCGGCGGTCACGACCGGAGCCTACAGTTTGACCGAGAACTTCCTGTACACGCGGGAGGCGTTGGCCGACTACTACCGGCGGCTGCAGCCGGGGGGGCTGGTGGTGTTGACGCGCTTTGAGCGGCAGCCGCCGGTGGAGCTCCTGCGGCTGCTGACCACGGTGGCGGCGGGGTTGGAGATGGCGGGGGTCGCTGAGCCGGGGCGGCAGGTGGTGGTGATGGGCAACGGTGAGCAGGCGACGGTGTTTGTGCGGCGGGGGGCCTTCAGTCCGGAGGAGGTGGCGACGGCCCGGCGCTTTGCCGATAGATATGGCCACCACCTCCTCCTGGCCCCCGGCGAGCCCGCCAGCGACCCCCGCCTGGCCCAGGCCCTCGGACCAGACCGCGACACCCTCATCGCCACCTCGCCCTACGCCATCGACCCGGTCACCGACGACCGCCCCTTCTTCTTCCAGTTCGGACGCTGGCGATCGCTCGTCTGGCCATGGAACGCCCCCGACTTCGCCGGCTTCGGGAGCCTGACGACCGGTCAGACGCTCCTCCTCCTCATCCTGGGCCAGACCACGGTTCTGAGCGCCCTGCTGGTGCTCCTCCCTCTTGGGCGGCGGCGGCCGGCGCCGGGGACCGCCACGCTGGGCTGGTTCGCCTACTTCACCGCCCTGGGGCTGGGCTTTATGGCGGTCGAGATCGCCCTCCTCACCCAGACCACCCTCCTCCTGGGCGCTCCGACCGTCACCATGGCGGTGGTCCTCGGCGGGCTCCTCGTCAGCGCCGGCCTTGGGAGTCTATTGAGCGATCGTCTTGACTGCAGCCCGTCATCCCTCACACCCCTCATGCTGCTCCTCGCCGGCTGCCTGGTCATCTGGCCGGCGCTGACGGCCGTCGCCACCACGGCCTTCCTGGCCGCCCCCTGGCTGGCGCGCTTGGGGTTGACGCTCCTGCTGGTCGCCGGGCCGGGGCTGCTCCTGGGGCTGCCCTTCCCCGGTGGATTGCGGCTGCTTCAGCGGCACCAGCCGGACCTGGTGCCCTGGGCCTGGGCCGTCAACGCCTGCGCCTCGGTCGTCGGGCCGGTCCTGGCGATGATGGGGGCGATCACGTTCGGGGTGCGCCTTCTGTTTCTGGTCGCGGCGCTCCTGTATCTGGGCGGCTGGCTGAGCCTGCTCCTCGGCCTGCGCCGGGCCGAGGTCCGGCTGGCCCGACCGCTGACCTCGACCACACCAACGACCGACTCCTAGCCACCACGGTGACCGGAGGGATGTCGACCGCCCGCTCGCCCGTGCTGACCGACGGCGTCCGGGCCGTCGCTGTTCCGCTTCTCTGGGGAGCGGCCCTGGCCCAGCCGCTCCTCTACACGCTGCTGGCTGCCCCGCTCGTCTGGCTGCACACCTGGCCCGCTCACACCAGCGACCTGCTCCCGCTGGCCGCCTGGCCAGACTGGCTCTCCTGGCCGGGTCTGACCGACGCCAGCCTCCCCTGGATCGTCCGCTACGGCCTGGCGGCCACCGTCTATAGCCTCCTTCTCGGGGCGCTTCTCGTCCTCTACCTCCACGCCGTGCGGAGCGCTGCCCAGCCGACCGGCCTTCCGGCGTGCCGCCCTGCCCTCGTCGGGGCGGCTCTGAGCGGGCTGGCTCTCCTGCTCCACCCGGTTCTGCTCTCCCAGGACGTTTTCAGCTACCTGTTCTACGGGCGGATGACCGCCCTGTACGGCGCCAACCCCTACCGGGCCACGCCGGCCGACTTCGGCTTCGACCCCCTCTTTCATTATGTCTTCTGGCGGGGACAGCCCTCGAACTACGGTCCACTCTGGACCTGGCTCTCGGCGGGCCTCGCCCTGCTGGGCGGGGCGAACGTCGGCCTGCTGGTCGTGCTCTTCCGTCTCCTGGCGCTGGCCTGCCATCTCGTCAACATCGCTCTCATTTGGTCTCTCCTGGCCCCGTACGGGGCCGCGCGCCGGGCGCAGGGCACGCTGCTCTACGCCTGGCACCCGCTCCCGCTCATCGAGGCCGCCGGCAGCGCCCACAACGATCTGCTGATGGTGACCCTGCTGCTGCTGGCGCTCTGGCTCCACCAGCGGGGCCGGCCCGCCGGCGCTCTCCTGGCCCTGACGCTCTCGGCCCTGACCAAGTACGTGACCGTCCTGCTGCTTCTGCTCTACGGCTGGCTGCTGCTGCGCCAGCGGCAGCCCCTCTGGCCTCTTCTGCTGAGAGGGCTTCTCCCCGCCGCCGGGCTGACGCTGGCGGTGGCCGGCCCCTGGCTCGGACCGGAGAGTCTGGGGGTTCTCCATTTCGGCACGGCGCCGGCGGCCTTCAAGAACTCGCTGCTGGAACGCCCCTACCGCGCCCTGCGGGTCCTCCTGGGCGATCCCCCCGCGGTCGCCTGGGGGCCGCTCGGCTTTACACCCTACTGGGCCGAGGTGACGGTGGGATTCTGGACCGGCGACCAGAAGGCCACGATGCCGGCCGGTCGGTCGCTCCTGGTGATCGGCCTCGGGGCCGACGGCTGGGTACCGGTCTACGACCCGGCGACCGGGCGGGTGGATCAGGCGCCCATGGCGCTGCTCCAGCCGGCCCCACCACCTCCCGAGCAGTTCGCCCACTGGCCCGCCCGGTCCCTTCCGCTCCCCTACGGTCCGGGCACCACACCGGCCGCCGCGCTGGCCAATCGCCTGATACGAGCCGCCGGCGGCCTCCTGCTCCTCGCCCTCTGGACGGTCGCCGCCTGGCGCGCCCGCGATCTGGAGTGGCTCTGGCTGGGGGGGACGCTGGTCTTCCTCGGCAGCTACTATGTCTTCTTCACCTGGTTCTACCCGTGGTACATCACCTGGGGGCTGGCGCTGGCGGTGCTGGTCGCCCACCGGTGGGCCGGCCGGCTGCTGATCGCTCTGGGGTGGTCGGCCCTTCTGGTGTACATCCTTGAGGGATTGGACTGGACCGCCGAGTACCGGGACCTGCGCGACGGCGGCCTGGTCCTGGTGTTTCTGCTGCCCGGTCTGGTCCTCCTCCCCTGGTCGCGGCTGGGCCGCTGGCGGCCGAGAGTCCGGGCCCACCCGGCCGTGCTGGTCGGGACGGGTCTCGTGGTCCTGGGGCTGCTCTGGCCGGCGCGGTCGCTGGCGGCGCGACCGCCCGAGCCAGACCAGGGGATCAGCCACAGCGAGAGTGAGCAGGCCTGGAGCCTCTGGCGCCGTGGTCACTGGCACGGGGCTCTCTGGTACTTCAACCGGGCGCTGGCCAGCGACCCAGGCCAGGCGGCGGCCCGCCTGGGCCGGGCGCTGGCCTCCCTCCAGCTGCGTGACCGGGTGGCCCTGAGCGAGCTGCGGGCGCTGGCCCGCGCGTTCCCCGACAACCCCCAGGTCCTGAGCGCCTTGGCTGCCGCCGAGGAGTGGCAGGAGAACTTCGCCGCCGCCGAGGACCTGTACACCCGGCTGAGCGCCCTTCAGCCCGAGGCCGCCTGGATCTACCAGCGCCGGGCCTTCGTGCGGTATCGCCGATGGGATCTGGCCGGAAGCCGGCGTGACCTCCAGAGGGCGCTCGCCCTCAGCCCCAACTGGCGCGACCCCTATCTGCTGCTGGGCGACGTGGCGGCTGCAGCCGGCGACTGGTCCACCGCCCTCACCGCCTACACCGTGGCCATTGAACTCGACCCGGCCGATCCGGAGGCCTATCTGCGACGGGCTCGCCTGGCGGCGGTGCTCGACCGCCGCGCCCAGGCCATCGCCGACTACATCGCCAGCGCCCGACGGCAGGCCGACGTGGGAGCGATCGAGGCCGCCCGGCTGGCCATCCTGCGGCTGCGGTCGTCGCGATGAGGCAGCGGTCACTCGTCCTGATCGGGCTCCTGCTGGTGGCCTACGGCTACTGCGTCCAGCCGCCCGGCGCCAACGCCCTGAGCCGTTACGACCTGGTTCTGGCGCTGGTCGATGAGGGGACCGTCCGGATCGACCGCTACAAGGACAACACCATCGACCGGGCTTTCGCCGACGGCCACTACTACAGCGACAAGGCCATCGGGCTCGCTCTCTGGACCGCCCCCTTTTACTGGCTGCTCCGGCGGCTGGGACTGCCCCCCTGGCCCGAGCACGACACGCTGTACGTGGTGCACCTGTTCGTCCTGTGGGGCGTCGCTCTGCCGGCGGCGGTGGCGACCGCGCTCCTGAGAGGGCTGCTGCAACGCTGGGGGACGCCGGCCGGGCGAGCGACCGCGCTGGCCGTGATCTACGCCCTGGGAACCCCGGCCTTCGCCTTCGCCACGATGTACTTTGGCCACCAGGCCGCGGCCGCCTGGGGGATCGGTGCGCTGGCGGCTCTGGAGTGGAGTCGCGGACGGCGGGGCTGGCTGGCGCTGGCCGGGTTCTGCGCGGGCTGGGCCTGGCTGACCGAATACCTGGCGGCGCTCATCGCCGGGGCCCTGGCCCTGATGGGGAGCTGGACCTGGCGCTGGCGGATGATCTGGTTCGGTCTGGGCGGCCTCCCGGCGGTTCTGCTCCAGGCCGGCTACAGCACCCTGGCTTTCGGCTCGCCGCTACGGCTGGGATACGGCTTCGTGCAGGAGCCGCAGTTCGCCGGCATGCGCCAGGGATTCTTCGGCCTGACAGTGCCACAGCCAGAGGCCATGCTGGCGCTGCTGGTCGGGGGCAAGGGGCTTTTTGCGACCGCGCCGGTGCTCCTGCTGGCTCCGCTGGGCTGGTGGCGGTGGTGGCGGGCCGGCGAGCGGGCCCGCTGCCTCCTCTGCGCCGGTGTCGGGGTCGCCTTCTGGCTCTCCACCAGCGCCTACTACCTCTGGTCCGGCGGCTGGACGCCCGGACCGCGCTTTCTCGTCCCGGCCCTGCCGTATCTTTTCCTACCCCTGGCGGGGTACGCCGGCCCCCCTGGCTGGCTCGCCCTGCTGGGGATGCTCGCGGTCGGCCAGATGGGGCTGGCCCAGGTGACCACTCTCCTGGTCTCAGACCAGCGACCCTTCCCGCTGGTTGAGGTCTGGCTCCCCAACGCGCTGGGCGGCCGTTTCATTCACTCGCTGGGGGAACTGGCGACCGGCGTGACGGGCGTCTGGACGTTCCTCCCATGGCTCGGGGTGCTGATTCTGGGAGGACTGGGGCTTCTCATCGCCGAGCGGTGGCCACGGCCGACCTGGGGGGTGCTCGGCCTGCTCGTGGCCACCCTGATTGTTCTGGTCGGGCTGGCGCTCCAGGCGGCCACCCAGCGCCCCCGCGACCCGGTCTTCGCCCTGGACTTCGATCCGGACCCGGCCGCCCGGCGACTGACCGTGACGGTCGGGGTGGTCCAGGGGCCGGCCCGGAACGCCGGCCTCTGGGTCCGGGCGGTGGCTCCAGACGGCCAGACGCTCGTTGAGGACTGGGTCTATCCCCTCACCCTCGGCGTGGGGGAGAGCCAGCGCCTGGTCTACCCGCTGCCGGCCGGCCGGCGGCTCTCGCAGGTGACCGTTCAGGTCTTCGACTGGAGTTTCGGCCGCCGTCTGCAGGACCTGACGGTCGTGACCCTCGGGAGCTAGGCGCTGAGGGGGAGTGCCTGGCGCCGGCCGGTCAGGAGGGTGGTGGCGCCAGCGCTTCCTGCTCCACGGGCGACCGGACGGCTTCGGGACGATGGTCGGTCGCGGCCAGGATGGCCCGCAGACGGCGGATCTGGCCGATCAGGGCGGTGGGATCCCGCCAGTACTCCAGGGTCAGGTGGGTCGCCTGAGGGAGCCGGTTCTGGCCGAGCAGCCGGCGGAGGAGGGCGTAGTCGGGCAGGAGAAGCGGCTCATGGGCGTCCTCCAGAGTGCCCTGGGACCGTCGGGGGCCGCAGACGTGGACGGCCCGCACCGCCTCGAGCGGCAGCGCGTCGAGGTAGGTCCTGACCGGCAGGCCGAGGTGGGCGGCGGCGATGCGGGCGTGGGCCAGGTCAAGGAGCAGGCCGCAGCCGGTCCGGGCGACCACGGCGGCCAGGAACTCCGGCCGGCAGATGTGCTCGTAGGCGCCGGTGGGGTAGTAGGGGTAGTTTTCGAGGAGAAGGGGCACCGCCAGCTGACGCTGGAGGGCCGTGACCGCGTGGACCAGCCGGTCGAGCGTCTCCTCGTAGGAGAGCACGGGTCCGGCCGGCACCGCCCGGATGCGGATGCCGTTGCGCTCCAGCCGCACGCGGGCGGCCGAGGAGCCGACGTGCAGAACCAGGAAGGGACTGCCGGTGGCGGCCAGATAGCGCTGCAGAAGCGCCAGACGGGCCGGGGCCAGCGTCTCCTCGTCGACCGGGGAGCCGGCGCAGTGGAGGACCAGCGGGAGTCGTGGCCGGAGCTCGGCGATCTCCTCCAGCGTGGTGTTCAGACTCACCTCGACGAAGTCGACCAGCGTTTCGGTGGGGGCTTCAGCCAGCAGCGCGCGGAGAGCCTGCGACCACGATGCCCCCAGCGCCAGGTGTGTCATCGAATCCCTCGGGTGGTGCGGCCTGAGCGTTCTCTCCCATTGTACCGAATGGCGGCCTCCGACCGCAAAACTACCAGCCGTGGGCCAGGCGCAGCCACAGACGGGCGGGTAGCCCTGCCGCCCGCATCGCCGCCTGGGTCCGGGCGATATCGTAGGAGACTCGCCGGTAGGTGACCGTTTGCTGGTCGGTGTCCAGCAGGACGTAGCTGGCCCGGGGGTCGCCGTCGCGTGGCTGGCCGACGCTCCCGGGGTTGAGGAGGAGCCGGGTCGGGCCCAGCGGGACCACCGTGCCGTGGGTGGGCAGGGCGACATCAGCCTCCGGCTGGCCAGGCCGCTCGGCGAAGACCACCGGAATGTGGCTGTGCCCGATGAAGCAGTAGGGAGTCTGAAAGGCGGCGAAGTTCTCGGCCGCCTGGACCGGGTCCAGGACGTACTCCCAGATGGGGGCGCGGGGGCTGCCGTGGGCGAGGGTGAAGGAGCCGACGACGAGGGTGGTCGGCAGGTCGGCCAGGAAGCGGCGATGGGCCGGCAGGAGCTGGCGGCCGGTCCACTCCGCCGCCTGGCGGGCCTCGGGATTGAAATCGGCCGTGGAGATCTTGCCGATAGCCGCCCAGTCGTGATTGCCAGCCAGACAGCGGTAGGGGAAGGACTGCAGGCGGGCGATGCACTCGTTGGGGAAGGGGCCATAGCCGACGAGGTCGCCCAGGCACCAGACCTCGTCGACCGCTCCCCAGTCGGCGATCACCGCCTCGAAGGCCGGCAGGTTGGCGTGGATATCGGCAACGACGGCGATGCGCACGGCTCTCTCCTGGACGCCGGGTCAGCCCGGTTCAGGCCTGGCCGGCCAGGATCGCCCGGAGCCGGGCGATGATGATCTGCTCCTCGCCCGGCTGAAGCGTCTGCGGGTTGATGTAGAGGCCGTCAGCTCCGGCCGGGGCCAGCTCGATGGCCGGGGTGCCGTTCCGCAGGGCCTGCAGGATCGCGTCGCGACTCAGCCCCAGTCGGGCAGTGTCGAAGATGAGCAGCGCCCGGGCGTGCGGCTGACCGGCCTCGCTGGGCCAGGCGCGCTCGGCCCGAACGCCGGGGACCTCGCGAAAGGCCAAAAGGATCGTCTGGACCACTGCCTCGTACCGCTCGAGGAGCGCCGCCTCGTCCTGGCTGAGATACCATTCAAGAGCCGCCAGCAGGCCGACCATCTCCTCCTTGCTGACCTTCATCGGGCGGCCGATGGCGTGGTAGGGGTTGCCGTTGCGGGCGACAGCCTCGATGAGGTCGGCCCGGCCGACGATGAGCCCGGTGGACTGTGGGCCGCAGAGTCCCTTGCCGCCGCTGAAGATGGCCAGATCCGCCCCCTGCTGGGTGAAGCGCCAGAGATTGCTGGCCGGAGGGATTTGGGCGGCCGCGTCCACGATGACCGGCACACCGGCCCGGTGGGCGATGGCGATGACGGTCTCCAGCGGCAGCGCCCCCTGGGCGAAGTGGGCGCCGGCGAAATAGAAGACGGCCGCCGTCCGGTCGGAGAGGGCGGCCTCGAGATCGGCGGGCGTGGTCCCGGCGGCCGTGCCGATCTCGACCAGCCGCACCCCCACCTGGCGGATGGCGTAGTCGTAGCCGTTGCGCTGGCTGCGGTGGACGATGACCTCTTTCGTTGGAGCCAGTTCCGGCAGACGGGCGATCTTCTCTGGATCGGTGCCGGTGATGCAGGCGGCGGTGGCCAGGGTCAGGCCGGCGGCCGCCCCGGCGCAGACATAGGCCGCCTCGTTGTGGGTCAGTTCGGCGATCCGACGGCCCACCGCCCGCTGGACCTCGGTGATATCGGCGTAGTACTGGCCGGCCTGGCGCATGGCCTCCCAGACCTCCGGCGGCATAATCGATCCGCCCAGACGGGTCAGCGTGGCCGCGCCGTTGATCACCGGTCGGATGCCCAGACGCTCGAAGATGTGCGTCATCGTCCCTCCTTGGCTCAGGATGACAGTTCACCGGTCTCGCCGACCGGCTGACCGTTCAGAGTGGCGGTGCCCGGCCGGGGAAGTCGCACCACCACCGGCCAGCCGGGCGGGGCCTGGATGTGCAGCCCGAAGGGCCGATCGGGGAGATTTTCCCAGCGGACCTGAACCGGTCCGCCGGGCGTCGGCACCGTTCCCCGGGCCCAGCGCAGGTCGGCCGGATGGGGCTCGACCACCACCGGCCGAAAGCCCGGCCCGCCCGGTCGAACCCCCAGCACAAAGGTGCTGAGGAAGTAGGTAGGAGCAGCCGACCAGCCGTGGCAGTGGCTGCGGGTCAGCCGTCCCTGCCGGCCTGACCACATCTCCCAGAAAGTGGTGGCGCCCATGTCGATCATAAAGCCCCAGTCACGGCGGATCGTGTCGAGGAACTCCTGCGCCCGTCCCTCGCGCTGGTAGGCTTCGAGCAGAAAGAACGCGAAGAATGGGCTGCCGGCCCGGACGAAGTCCGGCGGCGGGCTGTGCAGCAGCTGCCGGCAGCGTTCGGCCCGCTCGCCGGTGGCCACCCCGGAGAGGTAGGCCACTGTCTGGGTCTGCTGGCTGAAAACCGTACTGAGAACGGCGCCCCGGCGGCAGTCGGCGTAGGCCTCCCTCTCCGCGCTCCAGAGGTGCTGGTTGATGGCGGCGCTCAATCGGTCGGCCAGCGCCCGCCACTCGGCGGCCACGGCCTCTTCGCCCAGCCAGGCGGCCAGGTCGGCTGCGTCGCGGAGGGCATGGACGGCCAGGCAGTTCTGATGGGTTACCACCCCCCGGCTGGGGGTGTCCATCGGCGCCCAGTCGAACATGTTCCAGGCCCGGATCTCGAAGAGACCGTCGGCGTTGAGATGCTGACGGAGGCCGTCGATGTTGCGCACCACCCACGGGAACAGCCTCCGGGCCCCCTCCCGGTCGCCGGTGAAGAGGAGATACTCGCGGCAGGAGCGCAGCCAGAGGAAACTCCAGGCCGGCAGGATATTCTGCCAGGCGCTGGGGACGTGCGATTCGACCAGGGGCGAGCGCTCCAGGCTCTGGCCGGCCTGCTCCAGACAGCGGTACCACAGCCGGGGATCGCCGTTGACCACCCAGTCGACGAGGGCTTCGTTGCGGGCGTCCCCGACCCAGTGGGTCTGCTCGTAGGTCGGGCAGTCGGTGTAGGTGTCCTCGGCGCAGCAGCGCAGGGTGTGGGCGCCGACCTCCCAGATCCGTGTCAGCAGCGCATCGGAGCAGGCGAAGTGCCCCTGACGCTGCTGGGGATAGGTGCTGAAGACCGTGGCGACCTGGCCCAGCCGGACCGGGCCGCGCAGGTCACGCAGGATGAGGTAACTGTAGCGGAAGCCCCGCCGGACGATCGTCTGATACTCCTGATACCCCTCGCGGCAGACATACCGGAACGTATTGTTCATGCCCTCGGCGAAGTTGAAGCGTCCGTCGGGCTGGATGAACTCGAAGTTGTGCCCGTCGACCACCGTGCCGGCCGGAGCCACGATGGTCAGGCGCTGAAAGCCCACCACCTCCTGGCCGAAGTCCAGGAGCAGCCGGACGTCGGAGCCCGGGGCCGGCGGCTGGATCACCGTCCAGCCGGCGCCCGCGAGGAGCGCCTCCGCGTTCTCGACCTGGACCGGCGTGGCCACGACCTGATCGGTGTAGGCCTGGACGAAGACGTCGGGCAAAAGGTCCTCGGCCCGGACTGGCTGGAAGAAGGCCGCCCCGACCACCGGCGGGACCAGTCCCTGGGCCCAGAACGCCTCGCCGGCCGGGGCCGTGGCTCCGGCGACCCACGGCCGGACCAGGATCAGACTGGCGTCCCAGTGGTTCTCGGCCCGGGCCAGGTCCTCGGCGGTGAGGTCGAAGGGGCCCACCACCGCCCAGGGGCTGCCACCCTCCTGACCGGTGGCGCTGAAACGCAGGCCCGGCGGGCCGTCCAGGACAATGACAAACTCCAGAAGATGGAAGAGCCCATGGAGAGAGACGACCAGGCTGTTCCAGCCCGGCTGAAGGGTGGCCCGGCCAGCAGTCACGGGCTGGCCGTTGACCCGGATCGGTCCCGGCCGCTTGTGGGCGGTCGCCCAGCCAGCCTCGGCGCGAGGGAGAAGAAAAACGATCTCGGAGGCCTGTGGGCTCCAGACCTGGGTGGCTAAATAGGCGTGGCAGAGGACGAAGTTCGACGAGCGGTCGTCCGGGGTGAGATAGGGGCGGACGTTGAGGGTGAAGCGGTAGGGACGGGAGCGCACCGCCTCGACGGAAAGCACCCGCTGGGGCAGAACCGGCTCCTGGGTGAGAAAGGGAATGCCCCGCGGAGCCAGGTCACGGTGCCAGCCGTCCTCCGCCGGCCGCAGCGGTACAGCCGGCGGCCAGTCCCGGTCGTCGAAGTCCAGAGCCGTCCAGGGCTCGGCCAGGCGGGCGTCGTACTGCTCCTCGAAGCCCTGCTGGACGCTGATCCGCGGGGTGGCGCTGCGGAAGGCAGGATCGGGCCGGGCCCGCCAGGTCGCGTCGGTGACCAGTTTCTGATCGGCCAGCTCCAGGGCGGCCAGCAGCCCCGGCGGCCCGGGCAGGTACTGGAAGTTGCCCTCGCCCTCGTGCCGGACCAGGACCGCCAGGACGTTCTCGCCGGGCTGCAGCCAGGGCTCGAGGTCGTAGGTATCATAGCGCCAGTGGGCCGGCCAGGCCCGGACCGGCCCGTGCCCCAGCCAGCGGCCGTTGACGAAGAGGATGTAGCGGGAGTCGGCCGTGAGGTGCAGGCGGGCCGGCCCGCCCTGATACAAGAAGCGCCGGCGGAAACGCACGAAGGCGTTGCGGGCCGGGGTCGGTGCGTCGGTCCAGATCCAGAAACCGGGGGCGAAGACCATCGACGCCTCCTCGCCGGTTACGGAGCCTCGCGCCAGCGGCGGAAGACCTCCCAGACCCGCGGGTCCTCCTGGCCCAGCCGCCAGGCGGCGACGCCAGCGGCGCCGTAGCGGTCGGCCAGCCCCAGGCGGGCGGCGGCGCTGGCGCTGTCCTCGAGCCAGACCACGTGGTCGTGGAAGGGAGCCGGCGTGGGCGTCGGTCGGGGTGGACGGGGAGGAGAGGGCGTGGGCGAGGGCACCACCACCGGACAGGGTGGGGCGGTCCGACGGCGGATGACGTGGGCCGGTGGCGGCAGACTGGTCTGTGGCGGCGGGGGGTCGGTGGGCTGGGCCCGGTAGCGGAAGGTGACCGAACGGGCGAGAGGGTCGAACGTCAGGGCGACGCCGTAGCGCTCGGCCAGGGCTGTGGCCTGGCGGTAGTGGAGCGAGCGGGTCTGGCCGGTGGTCAGGTTCCAGTCGTAACCGTAGAAGGCCAGGCCGATAAGAATCTTCTGGGCCGGCAGCTGGCTGGCGGCGAACCGGACCACCCGCTCGACCCAGTCGTAGGGGGCGATCGAGCCCGGTCCGCTCCAGGGGCCCCGATAATCGTAGGTCATCAGGGTCATGAGGTCGGCGTGCGGCCCCAGGGCGGCGTAGTCGTAGGCGCCGGCCCAGCCGGTGGTGACATCGGCGGTCTTGGCCGGGACAGCCAGAGTGAGCAGCTTCCCCCGCGCCCGCAGGGCCGCACCCAGTCGGGCGACGAAGGCGCTGTAGGCCGGGCGGTCGCCTGGCTCGATCCCCTCGAGATCCAGATCGAAGCCGGCGTAGTCCTCGGCGGTGACGTAGGCCACGATCTCGTCGATCAGGCGGTTCGCGACTGCCGGGTCGGTCAGCAGGCGGTGGTTGAGGGGGCCGGAGAGGGTGAGCAGCGAGGGCAGGACGGCCAGGCCCCGGGCGCGGGCGAAGGCCAGAAGGGTCTGGTCATCCTGGCTGCTCAGGCGGCCACAGGCATCGACGGTGACCCACTGGACTCCCAGGTAGTCGATCTGGTCGGCGTACGCCGCGAGCGACCGCCAGGCGGTGCCATCATAGGGCACGTAGTAGGCGAAGAGGCGCCGCCGGGCCGCCGGGGTGGGCGTCGCCGGCGGGCGGGGCGCCGGCGTCGTCTGAGCGGTGGGGCTGGGGGACGGCTCCAGAGGCACCAGGGCCAGGCTGTCTGACCGGAGCGAGGCTGGCTGCTCAACGGGAGAGGGTGTCGGGCTGGGCGATGGCGAGGGGAGGATCGGGTCGTGCTGGAGGGGCGTGATGGCCGGGGGCGGCGTGGGGGTGGGGGCGCTGACGGGCGACGGGGTCGCCGGGGCGAGGCACCCACTGCTGCCGAGGATCAGAACGGCGACAAGGAGGAGAAGTCCATGCTGGCGACCCAGGCCCACCGTGACGACACCACCCCCACCGGTTGGGGCCAGCATAGCGCGGGCGTCGGGGAGTGTCAACGGGTATAATCTGGCGGGAGGCATGGGATGACCATCTGGATGCGGCGACTGGCCGCCGGCCTCGAGTGGCTGGCCTTCACCCTCTGGATCGGGGGGCTCGCGGTTCTGGGGGGACTGGTGGCCCCCACCCTCTTTCGGACGCTCAGCCGCGACCAGGCGGGCCGGGCGTTCGGCGCGGTCCTGGAGCGCTTCCAACCGCTGGCCCTGGCCTGTGGACTGGTGATGCTGGGCGTCGGTCTGGTCCTGCGCCTGAGCGGCCGCCCTCTCTCTGGCCTGGCCCGGCTGAAGTACGGGCTGGTCGTGGTCATGCTTCTTCCGCACCTCATCGTCGGGTGGGGTATCATACCGGCCATGGCCCGCCTGCAGACCACGGTCGGCCGGCCATGGGAGCAGGTCCCGCCAGACCACCCCGCTCGTCTGGAGTTCGAGCGGCTGCACGATCTGGCGACGACGCTGCTGAGCGGCACGCTGATCGGCGGGGTGCTGCTGCTGGGCCTGCTGGTCCTCACCTGGGTTGAATCAGGCCAGCCGTCGGGCGGTCAGCAGTGAGTTTTGACTTTTTGGACGTGGATGCGGTAGAATTACAGGGCGTGGGGTGAACAGGCCGGCGGGGCCGTTGCCGTGCCCCGCCGCACTTTGTGAGAGGAGTTGACCGCAGGGATGCAGGTGGTACTGCGCGAAGGCGAGAGTTTCGAGAGCCTTCTCAAGCGCTTCCGGGCCGGCGTGGCCCGCGACGGGATCATCAGCGAGTACAAGCGCCACCAGGCCTTCATCAGCAAGTCCGAGAAGGCCCGGGCCAAGGCCCGCCGTGCCGAGCGCAAGCGGATGCTCAAGGCGCTGAAGGCCGCCCGGCGGTCGGCGGCCTGAGAGATCCTTTCCCGCTGACGACGCGCCGGGGCGTTCTGGCTTCGGCGTGTTTTTTCTTTTCGGCCCCTCTCAGGGACGGCGACGCGCCGCCGGCTGCCCGTCAGACCCGCTGGTCTGCCCGCGGGCCAGCCGGATGGCCTCCTCCTCTTCGGCGGTCAGATGGTAGGGCGACTGTCCCTGGCGCAGCGGCTTGGCGAAGAGACGGCAGGCGTTCCGGGTGAAGAGAGAGCTGAGAACGACGCCGTTGGCCTGACGGTCGAGAAGAGCCAGCGAGAAACTCTGGTCGCCGCCGGTATCGTGGAAGGGGTTGTAGCGGACCAGACCCACCCCCTGAAGGCTGCGCTCCAGCGTCCGCTCGATCTGCTGCGCGCGCTCCTCCAGACGGAGCAGTCGGGCCCGTAGCTCGGCGAGCTGTTCGGCCGAAGACCCGGCAGTCTCTTCACTCCGGCGGGCCAGACGGGCGCTGCGCTCCAGCCGGTTCAGCCGGTGGGTGAGGCGCAGGTGCCAGAGCAGCAGGAGCCCGCCCAGCCCCAGGGCGAGCCACAGACCGTAAGCCTCGAGAGCGGACCGTACGGTTTCCACCGCCACCCCTCCGCGTTCCCGGTCTCCACCGGCGTGGGAGCCAGGGGATGCTGGAGGGATTGTAGCGCCGGCCGGGGCCACCGGCAAGTCCGGTCTTCCCGTTGGCGCGCTCTCCGGCTATATTGACCCCGGCGCACAGTCCAGACCACAGCGGGAGCAGCGCGTCGGAGCGTCAAGGGCATGGTGCGGGCGGGACGACTGCTGGTGGTGGTCGGGCTTCTCGGCCTGGGATGTGGGACAGGTGGCACTCCACCGGCCACCCTCACGCCGACGAGTGCCGGAGCGCCGGTGGTGGTGGTCAGCACCCGGGCGACCGTCACCCCCACGCCGCCGCCGACGCCAACGTCCACCCCAACACCCGATCTGTTCTTTGCCACTCCCACGCCGTCCCCGGAGGTCCGGACCCCATCCCCGACCCCGACCGTCACCCCGACACCCGCGCCCGAGCCGCCCCGGTTCCGGCCGACCCGGACCCCGCTGCCCTCGCCGACTCGCACCCCCTATATCCTGGTCATCACCCCGAGGCCCTCGCCGACCCCACGGTCAGGGCCTCCGTTCGGCCCGACGCCCTCGCCACGTCCCACACCGACCACAACGCCGGCGGCCCCCGGCTCCCCCTGATGCTAATACGCTCTCTCACCGTCCGGTCTGCCGGACCGACCGCCGGGCGACAGGCTGATGGGCCAGGGAGGCCACCCTTCGCCTCTCAATGGGCCGGCCCCAGTGCCAGTCCGCCCAGGGAAAGCCCTCCCGCACCGCAGAGCGCCAGCGCCCAGAGGAGGTCGACGTTGACCCAGAAGCGTCGCAGGATGACCACCCCCAGCCGGGCGTAGACCAGCCAGGCGACCACTGCCATCACGCCCAGCATGGCCAGACTGTGCACAGCCACCAGTCCCAGCGCCGTGTCGGCCGTGGTCAGCCCCAGGACCAGCGGCGCCAGCATCAGACCGCTCCCGTGCGCGGTCGCCATAAGCAGGGACCACCAGGCGAGGTCGCCGTAGCCGACGTTCAGCCCGACCCAGCGGGGGCCGCGGAGCCCGCGCCAGAGACGGGCCAGCCCCCAGATCAGGAGCAGCCCGGCTGTCCCCCACCGGACCGGCTCCAGCGGGAGTGTGGACCGGGCCAGAACGACCAGGCCGGCCACGCCGGCGACCGCCGCCCCGTGGCCGAGCGTGATCGGCACCAGCGCCAGCCAGAGCGCCCGCTGGCGCTGACGCTGGAGCGCCAGGAAGACGGCGAAGAGCCAGCCCATCGCCGGGTTCAGCCCGTGGAAGGCCCCCAGCAGGGCCGGGGTCAGCCAGGAACCGTGCGTCAGGACCTCGGGCACGACGCTCTCCCCTCCGCACCGGGCGCGGCCGGGCCGCTCACAGAGACCCGACCCCTGGCGGCCGGCGCTGGTCATCCGGATCGCGCGCGGTCGGTCCCTGGCTGAGAGCGGTTTGCGGGACACCCTCAGACGGCGCCATGGTCTAGGGGAAGCAGTAGGTGTCCGAGGAGGCGTCGCCTCCCTGGAGGCGCACCTGGTGGGCGCGCGCCTCCCCAAAGTCGACCAGGAACTCCGGGTCCACCCGGAGCCCGCCCGACGGCTCGGCGTTCAGCCGCACCAGCCAGCCACGGATCCCCTCCGGATAGAACTGGTCGTCCCAGGTGCTGTAGAGCGAGTTGGTGACGTAGACCCGCCGACCATCCCGACTGATCTCAACCATCTGCGGCGCCCCACTGAGCGGCCGGCCGCTCGGATGAGCGGCCCGGTGCGCGATCCCGCCCAGCTGGACCAGGCCCGTCAGTTTGGGGGCGAAGGGGTCGCGCACATCATACTGACGCAGCTCGCCGGTGCCCCAGCAGGAGACGTAGAGAAACCGGTCATCAACCGAAAGATCGATGTCGGTGACCAGCGGCGGCACCATGCCCACGGGCTGGAGCGGCGGCGGCAGGGTGGCAGGATCGGCGGCGACCGCCGGGATCTCGATGACCTGACGGGCCCGCCAGGCGCCGTTCTCGCGGTACCAGACCCAGATCCCGCTGGCGAGGTTGGTGAGGTTGATGACTGTGTTGACGAAGCCGTAGAGGCGAGTCGGGTCGTGGGCCGGCCGCAGCTCCAGCACCATTTGGTTCTCCTCACCCAGATCGACGGTCGCCAGGTGGCGCCGGCGCCGCAGGTCCCAGAAATGCAGGCGGTGGCCGAAGCGTTTGTTCAGCAGGTCCTCCAGACGCAGCCCATTTTCAAAAATATCGGGCGTCGCCCACTCACTGCTCACGGCCACGTCCTGGGCGATGTGCCAGAAGAAATCGTAGGCCAGGAACTGCGGGCCACGGTCGATCTCCCAGCGGCCCAGGACCTCGAAGGTGTCGTGGTCGAGGAGGAGAACGCCGCCGGGGCCGCCGCCCTCGGCGCTGCCCAGGGCGGAGATATAGATGGCGTCGGGACCGCAGTGAACGGTGTGAAGCCGGGTGTAACCGGCCCGGCGGGCAACCTCGCTTCCCTCAATGACCTTCACCAGGCGCGGCCCACGGGGATCGGGCTTGGTGTCGATGATAGCGATGCGCGAGGAGCGCAGCCCGGGCACGATCAGGTAGCGCCGCTCCAGATGGGGATGAGCGGAGGGACAGAGGGCCGAACTGCAGGCGTTCCAGCCGAAGTGGTGGAGTTCGTCGCCGATATGCGGCAGGTCGACGCGGCCGACGATCTGGCTGTAGGTCGGCGAGTCCGGGTCCACGTCGACCACCGCCAGAAAGTCTGGCCGTCCGACACCAACGTAAAGGCCGGCCACGTAGGCCAGCCTCTCCGGCGGCGCCTGGGCCGCCAGCCGGGGCGAGGGGAAGAACGACGGGTCGACGGTCAACGGCAGGCCCATGGGGCTCCTCCTTGAAGGAAATCACCGGTGCCGGGATCAGCCGTCCGGGCAGAAACGGACTTCGCTGATCGAGAACCTGAACTTTTCCCATCATACTCTCCCGGCGATCGGCCTGTCAAGCGTGCCGGCTGCTCCCCGGCGGGAGGGAGTGTGCAGTCGCACAGCAGCCGGCGGGCGGCGCTGGCTTCTGCCGGGGCCCGGTCGACATGGCTATCGGCAGAGAGGGCCGCCGCGGCCGGACAGCCGGTCTCCCTGGGGCTTGACAGGCATGTTATATAAAGTCACGGGAGACATCTGTGGGGAGGAGTGATGGCTCGGGTGCCACCGTCGCCGGCGACCGGCGACTTCGTCCAGCTCCCCCTTTTCCCCGATCTTCCCCCACCGCCGCCCCCGCCGGCCCGTTCCCGTCGCCTCTCTCCACCGTCAGCCTCCACGCCCCTGACCATCACCGCCACCCTCACCGATTACGCTGCCTATCTCGTCGGCGCGCAGAAGGCCCCGGCCACCGTCCGCGTCTTCCTCAGCGACCTGCGGCAACTGGCCGCCTTCTACCCCGACCGCCCGCTGACCGCCTTCACCACCGCCGACCTGGCCCTCGTCCTGGGCCAGCTGCGCCAGCGGGGAGCGGCCCTCAAGACCATCGACCGCAAGATCACCACCTACAAAAACTACTTCGCCTACCTGACCGCCCGCGGCCTGATCCCGCACGATCCGGCCGCCGCTCTCCTCTATCCCTCTTTCACCGAGCCCCTGCCGGAGATTCTGACCGACGCCGAGGTCGAGCGCCTCCTCGCTGTCGCCCAGGACGATGCTTTCTGGGCCGCCCTCATCGGCGTCTTCCTCTACGCCGGACTCAAGGTCAGCGAGGCCCTGGCCCTGCAGCGCCACGATGTCGTCCTCGAGCCGCCCCGTCCGCACCTTATCGTCCGGCGCCGGCGAGCCAGCCGGGCCGGCCGTGATCGCGTCGTCCCGCTCGACCCACGCCTCCAACCGCTTCTGGCCCGCCATCTGGCCACCCAACCGGGTCTCTGGCTCTTCGCGGTTCCGGTCCGCACGCTCGACTGGCGGTTGAAACACTACGCCCGGCAGGCCGGCATCACCCGCCCGGTCAGCGCCCAGGACCTGCGCAACACCTTCGCGGTCGCCTTCCTCCGGCGCTGTCTGGCCCGGGAGGCATCCCTGACCCACCCGGCCGACCGCGCCGCCGCCCGGGCCGCCCACGACCGCGCGCTCCTCGACCTTCTGGGACTGGCGCCGCCGAGCGCCGAGACGATTCTGCCCCAGTACCGGCGGCTGGCTGAAGCCGCCGGCCCGCTGACCGCGGACCAGGGCCTCGGCCCCGGTGGCTGAGAGGTTCGCCCGCTGAGGCCGGCTACCCCGGTTGCGGTGACCTGCGGGCCAGGCACGTCTCCTGCCTCTTTCTTCCGGTCGATGGTGAGTCCTGGAGGAGTGGTGAGTCCCTATCTATCGGCAGGCCCGCCCGGCCACCGACTCCTCGTTCTGACGCTCGGACTGACCATGGCCCTTCTTGCCGCCTGTCTACCTGTTCCACCCGCCGCCCCTCCTTCCCCTTCGCCCACCGTCACCCCCACGGCCGTCGCCCTCGCCACCTACCTTCGCATCGGCCGCGACCTGGCTCTCCTCGCCCAGGAGCGGGCCGAACACCCCGAGCTCCGCCGGTTCGCCCGCCAGGCCATCGCCGCCCGCGAGGACCTGCTTCGTTCTCTCCCCCCAGAGAGTCTCCCCCTGCCGCCTGCCCCCGACGCCGACCCGCTCCGCCCCTCCGCCCGCCTGCCAGAACTCCGGGCCCGGCTGGAGTGGGCCCGTCCCTTCGACCGCGAATGGATCGACCTCTTTCTGCCCTTCACCGACGAGATGCTCACCGTCGTCGTGCCGCTGGCCGAGACCGCGCCGGACCCTCTGCGTCACCAGGCCCGGGAGACCGTCTCCCTGCTCACCGCCGAGCAGGCCCAGCTGCGAGCCTGGCGCCTGGCCTGGTACGGAGGAGGCGGATAAAATAAAAGGCGCTCCCCACGTGGGGAGCGCCTGACAGAGGCCGGATCCGCGCTAAATACCGATGGAGACGGCCTTGACCTCCAGGAACTCCAGGATGCCTTCGCTCCCGTTCTCGCGGCCCAGACCGCTCTCCTTGAAGCCCCCGAACGGGATGTGCGGCCCGGTTGGCAGCGGATCGTTGACGCCAACGATCCCGTACTCCAACCGCTCGGCCACCCGGAAGATCCGGCCGGCGTCGCGGGCGAAGAAGTAGGCGGCCAGCCCATACGGCGTGTCGTTGGCCAGGGCGATGGCCTCGTCCTCGGTGTCGAAAGCCATGATCGGCAGGACCGGGCCGAACGTCTCCTCGTACATCACCCGCATCTCGGGGCGGGCGTTGGCCAGGACGGTCGGCTCGTAGAAGTATCCCTTGAGGCCGTCGACCCGGGCCGGTTTGCCACCGGTCAGGACCACCGCCCCTTTGGCCACCGCGTCCTCGACGTGCTCGACCACCTTCTGGAAGCCCCGCTCGTCGATGAGCGGTCCGATATCGGTGCCGGGCTCCAGTCCGTTCCCCACCCGCAACTGACTGGCCAGCTCGGCCACCCGCCGGGCGAAGGTCTCGGCCACCGGCCGCTGCACGAAGAGCCGGTTGGCGCAGATGCAGGTCTGACCGGCGTTGCGGAAGCGTGAGAGGATGGCGGCCCGGGCCGCCTGCTCGAGGTCGGCGTCGTCGAAGACGATGAAGGGCGCGTGTCCGCCCAGCTCCAGCGAGACCCGTTTGACCGTGCCAGCGGCCAGGGCCAGGAGCCGCTTGCCGACCTCGGTCGAGCCGGTGAAGGTGAGTTTGCGCACCAGCGGGTGGGTGGCGAACTCCTCACCGATCCCGGCCGAATCGGTGCCGGTGACCAGATTGACCACGCCCTTGGGGAAGCCGACCTCGTCGAAGATCTGGAAGATGGCTGCGGCGATGAGCGGGGTCGCCCGGGCCGGCCGCAGGACCGCCGTGCAGCCAGCCGCCAGCGCCGGTCCCAGCTTGCGGGTGACCATGCTGGCCGGGAAGTTCCAGGGGGTGATGGCCGCCACCACCCCGACCGGCTGGCGCAGCACCAGCACTCGACGGTTCGTCGCCGCCGGGGGCACCACCTGACCGTAGACCCGCCGGGCCTCCTCGGCATTCCACTGCAGGAAGGCGGCGGCCACCTGGACCTCGACCCGCGACTCGGTCAGCGGTTTCCCGTTCTCCAGAGTAAGCAGACGGGCCAGTTCCTCCAGGCGCTCCTGCATGCGCTGGGCCGCCGCCATCAGGAGGCGGGCTCGCTGTTCCGCCGGCGTCTGCGCCCAGGCCGGAAAAGCCGCGTGGGCCGCCTCGATGGCGGCGCGGGCGTCCTCACGGTCGCCGTCGGCCACCTCGGCGATGACCTCACGGGTGGCCGGGTTCCGCACGGCAAAGGTCCGGCCGCTGCGGGCCGGACGCCACTCGCCGTTGATGTACAACTGCGCCTGCTGGACCAGCGTTTGCATCAGACCTCCTCCTTGGCGCCTCGCCGTGTGTCCTGTCTGATTGTAGCGCACCGGCGCCGATTTGACGAGACCGGGTCACCCGCTCAGGAGCCCCGCTGGGGCAACGCGGCCAGAACCACCTGGCCGACCACCGCCAGGCTGGCGGGAGCGCACTTCTCCGGCGTATCGGCGGTGGTGTGCCAGTACGGATAGTCGATGTCGATGAGATCGATGACCGGAATGCCCCGCTCCAGAAACGGCAGGTGATCGTCCAGGATGGCCGGCCCGGGCTCGGGGCGGAAGACAGCGGCGTACCCTAGGTCGCGGGCGAGGGTCCAGATCCGGTCGACCAGAGCGGGGGCCCGGTCCTGGGAGTGGGCTTCGGGGTAAAGCACCAGGTCACGGTCGCCCACCATATCCAGCAGCAGTCCCCAGGCTGGCAGAGGGTCACCCAGGTGGGCGGCGTAGAAGCGCGAGCCCAGGAACATCTCCGCCGGCGTCTCGCCCCAGTCCTCGCCATCGAAGAAGACGACATCCAGGCCGACCATCAGAGCGAGACCGGACACCTGCCGGGCCACCTCCAGCAGGACCGCCACCCCGGAGGCGCCATCGTTGGCGCCGGGAACAGGCTGAGACCGCCGGGCCGGGTCAGGGTCACGCTCGGCCCGTGGCCGGGTGTCCCAGTGGGCGCACAGAAGCACGCGGGGCCGACGGTCGGGGGCGATCTGGCCGACGATGTTCACCAGAGCGAGAGGACCGGCGCTGGTCTGGACCGTGAAGCGCTGGAGGGTGAGGCGGTCAACGGCGGCCCCGAGCGTCGCGACGAGAAAGGCCCGGCACCGGTCGTGGCCCGGGGTGCCGGGCACCCGGGGCCCGAAGGCCACCTGGCGCTCGAGATCGGCAAACGCCCGGGCGGCGTCGAAGGGAGGGAGACGGCCGGATGGTCCCTGGCGGGACGGACCGACAGGCCACGGCCGGCAGCCGGCGAGGAGGCCGGTCAGCACCGCCTGGGCGAACGTCCGCCGGCCAAGCCGGCGCGGGGCGCAAGGGGTCTGTCCTGGCCTCCCGCGGGGTCCGGGCTCAGGAGCGGTGGTCATCGCCAGCCCTCCTGTGGCCGCCGGTACTTGAAGGGCAGCAGATCGAGCAGGCGGCATTTGACGAGCCGTCCCTGATCGGCGAGGATGACTTCCAGGTCCGGGGCGTGGTCGCTGAGAACCTCGCGGCAGAGCCCGCAGGGGGGCACCACCTGGATCGTCTGGTCGGGCTCGTCGGGGCGTGGGTGGCGGACGGCCACGATGGCGGCGAGATCACGGGCGCCGGCGAGGAGGGCCTGTCCCAGGGCGAGGGGTTCGGCGCAGATGGCCGCCCGGCCCACCCGGGCCTCGAGGTTGACGGCGGTGAAGACCTGGCCCTGGCGGGTCCGCAGAGCGGCGCCGACATGGTGGCGGCCGTAGGCGTAATGCTGGCGAATGATCGCCCGCGCCGCCTCGACCAGAGCCTCGTCAGCGGGGGTTAACGGCAAAAGATCCACAGCGTTGCTCCCGATAAAGGCGATGACCGCCTCACCCTGATGTCTGGAGGCCATGGTAACGCAAAAGCGCAAAGACGGGGAGAGAGCCTGCTGTTACACCACTACGGCTTTCGAGCGCTCGGTCTGACCCCTTGACAGGGGCGTGCGCTGCTGCTATGCTGGTGTTGCTAACGCGCGTTAGCAAAAGACGGGAGACCACGGTGCCGGCAAAACGCCCAACCCAGGCCGACGTTGCGCAGCTGGCCGGGACGTCCCGGAGCACAGTCTCTCTGGTGCTGAACAGGCGCCTGAGCCATCGGATCAGTCCGGCCACCCGCCAGCGGGTGCTTGAGGCGATGCGCCTGCTCGGCTACACCCCGCATCCTGCGGCGCAGATGCTGGCACGCGGGCGCCACCAGATCATCGGTGTCTTTACCTATGAGCCGCACTTCCCCTATGAACAGGAAAACTTTTACCAGCCGTTCCTTCTTGGCATCGAGCGCGAGGCCAGTCGTCAGGATTACAACGTCCTGCTCTTCACTCGCCACCGCCATGGCCATCGACGCCAGATCTACGTCGATGGCCAGAATACTCTCCACCTGGCCGATGGGGCCATCCTTCTGGGAGCCTGCCCTGACCGCGACGAACTTCGCCGGCTAGTTCAGGAAGGCTATCCCTTCGTTTACATCGGTCGGCGCGAGGTCCCGGGCTGCTCGATTGATTGGGTAGCCAGCGACTACACCACGGCCAGCATGACCGCCACCCGTCATTTGCTCGCCCTCGGCCACCGACGGCTCGCGTTCGTCGGGTGTGAGCAGGCGCGTGAATCCTATGAAGACCGTCTGTTCGGTTGTCAGGCAGCTGTGGCGGAGACATCGGACGGCCTACTAATCACTCTCCCGGAGAGGCTTCTCTCCGAGCCGCAATCTTTAGTGGCCGCGCTGCGCCAATCGAAAATCACGGCTGTTCTCTGCACCACCCCGGAGATTATCGCTGCTCTTCTGCCGTGCCTGCGATCGGCGGGGATACGGGTTCCGCGCGATCTCTCCATCGTTTCCCTCGGGGACAGCGATCCACCCTTTATTTTCGACTTTTCTCTTACGCACGTTCGCCTCAATCGAGTTCAGGTCGGTGAGTGTGCGGTGCGCCTGCTCCTTGACCGATTAAATGGACGTGTTTGCAGCCCGCAGCACATTCGGGTACCTTGCGAGTTTGTTGTTGGCGAGAGCACCGCCCCGCCAGTGTAGGGGTGGCATATTTTGGGTGAAGGAGGCGCTCTCATGACCCTACGCTACGGTCGCCGCCGTTTTCTGGGAACTACCGCCGGCCTTCTTGTTGGGGGTATCTTAACAGCCTGTGGACCAGCACCAGTGTCGACCCCGACGGCCACACCAGCCCCTGCTAAACCGGCGCCGACCCCGACGCCAACCCCCGCGGCCGCGCCTGTCGGCCAGCCCGCGGGCCAGCGCCGGAAGGTGACGCTGGAGTTCTGGAACTGGTGGGGCGTTCAGCGCAAACCGCTGATGGATGAGATCCTCGCCCAGTTCAGCCAGACCTATCCGTGGATCACGGTCAACAATGTCGTCCAGCCCTGGGACCGGCGGGCGGAGAAGGTCTTGACCGCCCTGGCCAGCGGCAATCCGCCCCAGGTGATCATGGCCACCCGCGAGGAGATCGTCAGGTTCGCCGCCGAGGGGCTCATTGTCCCAATAACCAAGTATGTCAAAAGCCGAAACCTGAACGTCAATGAGATGTTCTACCAGTCTGAGATCGAAAGTATGTGGTGGAAAGGCGAACTCTACTCTATGCCTATGCCAACGGCCGGCGGCGAAACCGGCCTGATGTTCGTCCACACGCCCCTCCTGCAACAGGCCGGCCTGAAGCCGGAAAGCCCTCCGAAGACCTGGCAGGAACTGGAGCAGGCGGCGCGGACTCTCACCAAACGGAGCCCCGCTAAAGGCATTGAGGTCATGGGAGCCGATGTTGGCACGAATGGGACCGCGTTTATCTCCTGGCTCTACACCAATAACGGGACATTTATGAGCGACGACTTACGCAAAGTAACATTCCATAGCGAAGAAGGCGTTCAGACACTGGAATGGATGCTGAAATTCACCAACGAGATCAACGGCGGCGTGGAAAACGTCAATGACTTTTGGCAGGCCGCGACCGGCGAGGCCGGGCAGTTTCCTTTTTACCAGAACCGCCTCGCCTTCTGGTTCACCAATGTCTCGGCCTTCTTCCACATCAAGAACTTTGCCCCGAATCTTCAGTGGGGCCTCGCCCTTCGCCCGTACAACGGGACTAATCCCAAAGCCGCTTCCCACGGCGTCGCCGCGCTGACGTTCGGCTGGGGATATGTTATCCCCAAAGGGCTGGATAGTGAGACCGAAGAAGCGGCCTATCTACTGGTCGAGTGGATCACAACGACCGAGCAAGGGGCCTGCCGCTTTATGTTCGAACAGATGCGGCCGTCACCGCTCAAAAAGTGCAATGAGAACCCGAAGTACAAAGAGATCAATCCCTACTGGGACGTTGTGAAAGAATCGCTGGCCCGCGATATTCCGATGAAAATCACACCCGTCCAGTCACAACTTTACCAGGCGCTCAATCAACAGGTCCAGGAAGCCTTCTTTCGTCGAAAGACCGCTAAAGAGGCGCTCACTCAGGCGGCCGAACAGGCCCAGCGCGTGCTGGATGAGTGGTGGAGCAAGCAGCGATGAGAGAAGGCCAAGCCACCGCCTCAGCCGTGTGGCCGGGCCGACGCTGGGCCCGGCTCCGCCGGGCCGCTCTCGGCTACGTATTCATCGGCCCCTGGCTTCTCGCCTTTCTGCTCTTCGAGTTGATCCCCCTTGTGATGGCCTTCGTCTTCAGTCTGACCGAGTACTCGGTCGTGGGTCCGATGCGCTGGGCCGGCCTCGCCAACTACTGGGAGATGTTCACCCGCGACCCGCTCTTCTGGATCAGTCTGGGCAACACTGTCTTCTACATCGTCTTCGCCGTACCGCTCGGGATCGCGGCCGCGTTCACGCTGGCTCTGCTACTCAACCAGCCAGTAAGAGGGACCGCTCTTTTGCGAACGCTTTTCTACCTGCCGGCAGTAGTCCCGACAGTCGCCGCTTCCATCGTTTGGCTCTGGATCTTCGACACGCGCCGGGGGATTCTGAACCTGCCGCTCATCGCCCTGGGCCTTGAGCCCATCCGCTGGTTGAGCAGTCCGGAGTGGGCTAAGCCCGCCCTCATTCTTATGTCGCTCTGGGGCATCGGTGGCAGCATGGTCATCTACCTTGCCGGGCTTCAGGGTATCCCAGGCGAACTCTACGAAGCGGCGGCCATCGATGGGGCCAGCGCCTGGCAGCGACTCCGGTTCATCACTATCCCGCTAATGACCCCCACCATTCTCTTCACGCTTATCATGGGCATCATTTCCTCTTTTCAGGTTTTCAACGCCGCCTTTATTATGACTGGTGGTGGCCCTCTTAACGCAACCCTTTTCTATATGTTGCATATCTATAATAACGCCTTCAGTTTCTTCCGTATGGGCTACGCCGCTGCGATGGCGGTCATCCTTTTTCTACTGGTCCTCGGGCTGACGGCCATCATCTTTGGTACCAGCGAGCGCTGGGTCTACTACGGTGGTGGAAAATGAGCCGTCGTCTTAGCTCCTTACTCGTTCAGCACGGACTTGTCTACACTGTTTTAATACCTGGCTCTATCTTGACTCTAATTCCTCTGCTCTGGACTATTTCGACTTCCCTTAAGACACTTGACCAGTTGAATGTCTATCCGCCTTCGTGGATACCCAATCCCGTCGCCTGGTGGAACTACCGTGAACTGTTTGAGATCCAGCCAATTCCCCTCTACTTGCGAAATACATTGATTGTCGTCGCTGCCTGGGAGATAGGCGGCCTTATCAGCTGTTCATTTGTCGCCTATGGATTCGCTCGCCTCCGTTTTCCCGGACGAGACTTCTTCTTCATGCTTCTCCTGAGCACAATGATGATGCCATATATCGTCCGGCTTATACCTCTCTTTGTGATTTACACCAAACTCGGCTGGATTAATACCTTTCTACCTTTGATTATTCCGCCGCTTCTTGCTCGCAATCCATTTTACATTTTCCTGTTCCGCCAGTTCTTCCGGACGATCCCCGAGGAGCTGGCAGATGCGGCTCGCATCGACGGCTGCAGCGAGTTCGGCATCTGGTGGAGAATCATTCTCCCGCTTTCCAAGCCGGCCATGGCCGCTGTCGCCATCTTTGCTTTCCAGAGCGCATGGGACGATTTTCTCGCCCCACTTATCTACATGGGCAACCGCCCTGAACTGCGGACCCTGGCAGTCGGCCTCTATTACTTTCGCAATATGCCCGGCCAACTGCCGATGGTGCATTACCTGATGGCCATGTCGGTCCTCATGATCATCCCGGTGCTCCTTGTCTTTGCCTTCGGCCAGCGCTACTTTATCCGTGGGGTCGCCATGAGCGGCCTCAAGGGCTGATACCACCCACACGTCCCGTCTGCGCAGGAGGACTGTATGCCACGCGAGACTCAGACCGATATTTTGATTGTCGGCGGCGGTGTTGGCGGCTGTGCGGCCGCGATGGCCGCAACCGCTCTTGGCTTTCGCGTGATCCTGACCGAAATCACCGATTGGATCGGCGGTCAGCTCACCAGCCAGGCCGTCCCCCCCGACGAGCATCCCTGGATCGAACAGTTTGGCTGCACCCGCCGCTACCGACAGTTCCGCGAGGGAGTCCGGCGCTACTACCGCGACCACTACCCGTTGACCCCCGAGGCCCGAACGGATCCGACGCTGAATCCTGGCCTCGGCTCGGTCTCCCGCCTCTGCCACGAGCCCCGCGTCGCACTGGCCGTCCTTCAGCAGATGCTGGCCTATCCCCTGGCCACCGGGCGCCTGGAGATCCGCCTGCGACGGGAGCCGATGCGCGTCGAGACCAGTGGCGACCGCGTCCTGGCCGTCTGGCTGCGCGACCGGGAGACCGGTGCCGAGGAGATCATCAGCGCACCCTTTATCCTCGATGCCACCGAACTGGGCGACCTTCTTCCCCTCGCCGGTGTCGAGTATGTCACCGGAGCCGAGTCCCAGGCCGAGACCGGCGAGCCTCACGCCGTCGCTGGACCCGCCCAGCCGGAGAACGTCCAGGCCATCACCTGGTGCTTCCCTATGGCCTACGACCCCCACCGTGAGCACATTATCGAAAAGCCAGCCCAGTATGAGCGCTGGCGCGACTATATCCCCGCCGTCCGTCCACCCTGGACCGGCCGCCTGCTCGACTGGACCCATCCCCACCCGATCACACTGGAGCCGCGCCGACGGGTGCTTTTCCCCGAGGAAGAAACGACGCCAGGCCAGAGCCTCTGGCGCTACCGCCGGATCATCGCGCGTGACCACTATCCGCCAGGAGCGATGCCCTATGAGGTCACGCTGGTCAACTGGCCCCAGAACGATTACTTCCGCATCAATATCATCGACAAGCCCCCGGAGATCGTCGCTCAGGCGCTGGATGAGGCCCGGCAGCTGTCGTTGAGTCTTCTCTACTGGCTCCAGACCGAGGCCCCCCGTCCCGACGGGGGGGTCGGCTACCCCGGTCTTTTCCTGCGCCCCGACCTGGTCGGCACGGCCGATGGCCTGGCCAAGTACCCCTATATCCGCGAATCCCGCCGGATTCGCGCCGTCTTCACCGTGACGGAACTCCACGTCGGGGCCGAGGCCCGCGGTGGCCGTGAGGCCGAGCGTTTCTTCGACAGCGTGGGGATCGGGTGCTACCGCATCGATCTCCACCCCAGCACCGGCGGCGACAACTATATCGACATCAGCGCTCTGCCCTTCCAGATCCCGCTGGGCGCTCTCCTGCCCCTCCGCGTGGAGAATCTTCTCCCGGCCGGCAAGAACATCGGCACCACCCATATCACCAATGGCTGCTATCGCCTGCACCCGGTGGAGTGGAACATCGGCGAGGCAGCCGGCACGCTGGCCGCCTACTGCCTGCGACGGGGCCTCGCCCCGCGCCAGGTGCGCGACCACCCGGCCGATCTGGCAGACTTCCAGCGCCTGCTCCAGGCCCAGGGCATCGAGCTCGACTGGCCGCGCCTCCGTCCCGTCTGACACCCGGGACCCGGGCTCGGCCGACCCGGTCGGAGCCCACCGTCAGACCGAGAAAGGCAGCGGGCTCTCTCCCGCAGACGCGACAGTCGGCGAGGCCTCGGGTCTGCTATGATCGCCGGTGGTCGCCGACGATTTTGGTGAGGGGAGTCGCGTCCCGATGGAGATCGCTCGTCCTTTCCGAATCCTGGGCATCGCCGGCAGTCTCCGCCGGGCCTCGTACAACAAGGGACTGCTGCGGGCCGCCCAGGAGGTGGCACCCCCGGGCGTCGAGGTCGAGATCTTCGACCTGGCCCCCATCCCCCTCTACAACGCCGATGTTGAGGCCGCAGGCGACCCGGAGCCCGTCCGCCTTTTCAAAGAGCGCATCCGGGCGGCCGACGCCCTCCTGATCGCCACGCCGGAGTACAACTACTCGATCCCGGGCGTCCTCAAAAACGCCCTCGATTGGGCCGGCCGACCGCCCGCCGATTCGCCCCTCCGCCAGAAGCCGGTGGCGCTCATCGGCGCCTCGACCGGCATGTTCGGCACCGTCCGGGCCCAGCTGGCCCTGCGCCAGGTCTTCGTCTACACCGAGTCGTACGTCCTGCCGCGCCCGGAACTGCTGGTGGCCAACGCCCGCGACCGCTTCGACGCCGACGGCAACCTGCGCGACCCCGAGGTCCGGGAGCGTCTCCGCGCCGTGGTGACGGCCCTGGTCGCCTGGGCTCATCGCCTGAGAGCAGGGTGAGGCCGTGCCGCCCTCTCCGAGCCCCCGACCGTGGGACCGGCGCCCAGAGCCTCCGCTGTCCGCCCCGTCACCGGCGGGCCGGCCTCTGGCGATGGCCGGCCCCTTGGGCTATAATAGGATTGCGGGCAGGTGTTGCCGCAGACGAGGGGGAGGAAGCCATGCCGAGCGGTTTTGAACGCTTCACCGAACGGGGACGCCGCGCCCTCCTCTACGCCCAGGAAGAGGCTCAGCGTCTCAACCACAACTACATCGGCACCGAGCACATCCTGCTCGGCCTGGTCCGGGAGGGCGAGGGCGTCGCCGCCCGTGTCCTGCGCGACATGGGCATCGACCTGATGAAGGTGCGCTCGGCGGTGGAGCTGGTCACCGGCTTCGGCAGCCAGGTCGTTCAGCACGAGATCGGGCTGACTCCCCGGGCGAAGAAGGTCATCGAACTGGCGGTGGACGAGGCCCGCCGCCTCAATCACCAGTACATCGGCACCGAGCACCTCCTGCTCGGCCTCATCCGTGAGGGCGAGGGCATCGCCGCCGGCGTCCTCGAAAGCCTCGGCGTCAACCTCGACCGCGTCCGCGCCCAGGTCCTGCAGGCGGTCAGCCAGAGTGGCCCCCAGCAGGGCGATACCCGCCGGCCGGTGCGCACCCCGCTCATCGACCAGATGGGGATCGATCTGACGGCGGCGGCGCGGGCGGGGAAACTCGACCCGGTCATCGGGCGGGAGAAGGAGATCGAGCGGGTCATCCAGATTCTCTCGCGCCGGACCAAGAACAACCCGGCCCTCATCGGCGAGCCGGGCGTGGGCAAGACGGCCATCGTCGAGGGGCTGGCCCAGCGGATTGTGGCCGGCGAGGTCCCGGAGACGCTTTTGGGCAAGCGGCTGCTGACGCTGGATATGGGGGCGCTGGTGGCCGGGACCAAGTACCGGGGGGAGTTCGAGGAGCGGCTCAAGAAGATCATCGAGGAGATCAAGGCGGCGGGCAACTGCATCCTGTTCATCGACGAGCTGCACACCCTGGTGGGGGCCGGGGCGGCCGAAGGGGCGGTGGATGCGGCCAACATCCTCAAGCCGAGCCTGGCCCGGGGGGAGGTGCAGTGCATCGGGGCCACCACGCTCGATGAGTACCGCAAGTACATCGAGAAAGATGGGGCGCTGGAGCGGCGGTTCCAGCCGGTTTTGGTGGAGGAGCCGACGGTTGAGGAGACGATTGCCATTCTGCGCGGCATCAAGGAGCGCTACGAGCAGCACCACAAGCTGGAGATTACCGATGAGGCCCTGAAGGCGGCGGCAGAACTGGCGGCCCGCTACATCCCGGACCGCCATCTCCCCGACAAGGCCATCGACCTCATCGACGAGGCCGCCTCCCGCGTCCGCCTGCAGCAGTCGGCCACGCCGGGCCCGCTCAAAGAGGCCATCCGGCGTCTGGAGGCCATCCAGCGCGAGAAGGAGGCCGCCATCACCGCTCAGAACTACGAGCGAGCGGCCGAACTGCGCGACCAGGAGATGAAGCTGCGGCAGCAGATCGAGCAGATCGAGGCCGGTCTCGTGACCGAGGCCGAGTCGGCGCCCAAGCCGCGGGTGCTGCCGGAGCACATTGCGGAAGTGGTGTCGATGTGGACGGGGATTCCGGTGACGCGGCTGGCCCAGGAGGAGACGGAGAAGCTGTTGCGGATGGAGGAGGCGCTGCGGCAGCGGGTGGTGGGCCAGGAGGAGGCGATTGTGACCATCGCCCGGGCGGTGCGGCGGGCCCGGGCCGGGCTCAAGGACCCGCGCCGGCCGATTGGCAGTTTCATCTTCCTGGGGCCGACCGGGGTGGGCAAGACCGAGCTGGCGCGGGCGCTGGCGGAGTTTCTGTTCGGCTCCGAGGACCAGATGATCAAACTCGATATGTCGGAGTTTATGGAGCGGCACAATGTGGCCCGGCTGGTGGGCGCCCCGCCCGGCTACATCGGCTACGAGGAAGGCGGGCAGTTGACCGAGGCGGTGCGGCGCAAGTCGTACTCGGTGGTGCTGCTGGACGAAATCGAGAAGGCCCATCCGGAGGTGTTCAACATCCTGTTGCAGATTCTGGAGGATGGGCGGCTGACCGATGCCAAGGGGCGGAAGGTGGACTTCCGCAACACGATTATCATTATGACCTCGAATGTGGGGTCGGACCTGCTGCGGCGGGAGACGCGGCTGGGCTTTGCCCCGCAGGGGGAGGCGGCCCGGACGGCCGAGGAGGAGTACCAGAAGCTCAAGGAGAAGGTCTTAGGCGAACTGAAGAAGACCTTCCGGCCGGAGTTTCTGAACCGCATCGACGCGGTGGTGGTCTTCCGCCAGCTGACCCGCGAGCAGATTCGCCAGATCGTCGACCTGATGCTCAAGCGCGTCCAGGAGCGGCTCAAGGAGCACGATCTGGTGCTGGAGCTGACCGAGGAGGCGAAGGACTATCTGGCGGAGAAGGGGTGGGACCCGGTGTTTGGGGCCCGGCCGCTGCGGCGGACGATTCAGACGCTGGTGGAGGACCCGCTGGCCGAGGGGCTGCTGGCTGGCCGCTTCAAGCCCGGTCAGACCATCCTCGTCCGCCTCGACAACGGCGAACTCCGCCTGGAGGCCGAGGATCTGGTCACCGTCTCCTGACCCTCTCGAGCGATCGCACCGACCGGGGAGAGATTCTTCTCCCCGGTCTTTTTTCTTGCGCCGACCGCCGGTTTCGGGTATAGTCAGGGTCGAACAGATATTCGGGTCGGGCGATGAGCAAGCAGCGCCAGCGGACGGTCTTTGTCTGTCAGCAGTGTGGAAGTCAGAGTGCGCGCTGGCTGGGGCGCTGCCCGGAGTGCGGCGAGTGGAACAGCCTGGTCGAGACCGCCGAGACCCCCGCACCCAGCACCCGGTCGTGGGGGGTCCCGCGGAGCGCCCCGGTGCCACTGGCGGCCCTGCGCAGCGCCCCCGTCGAGCGCTGGCCCACTCCCCTGGGCGAGTTCAACCGCGTGCTGGGCGGCGGGGTCGTCCCCGGCGCCCTGGTGCTGGTCGGCGGCGACCCGGGGATCGGTAAATCCACCCTCCTCCTGCAGGTGGCGGCCGGGGTCGCCCGCGAGCGCGGGCCGGTCCTCTACGTCTCCGGCGAGGAATCGGTCGAGCAGATCAAACTGCGAGCCGACCGGCTGGGGCTCCAGTCCGACCGCCTCTTCCTGCTGGCCGAGACCAATCTGGACCAGGTGCTGGAGCACCTGACCGCTCTCCAGCCGCGCCTGGCCGTCATCGACTCGATCCAGACGATGTACCTGGAGGCCCTGCCAGCGGCTGCCGGCAGCGTCTCCCAGGTCCGCGAGTGCGCCATGGCTCTTCTGCGGGTGGCCAAGACCACCGGCATCCCGGTCTTTCTGGTCGGCCACGTGACCAAAGAGGGAGCCATCGCCGGCCCCCGCGTCCTGGAGCACATCGTCGACACTGTGCTGTACCTCGAGGGCGAGCGGTTCCACGCCTTCCGGCTGCTGCGGGCGGTCAAGAACCGCTTCGGTTCGACCAATGAAATCGGCGTCTTTGAGATGCAGAGTCAGGGACTGTGCGAGGTGGCCGATCCTTCGGGCGTCTTTCTGAGCGAACGCCCGGCGGCTGTCTGCGGCTCGGCCATCGCGGTGACGCTGGAGGGCACCCGCCCCCTGCTGATCGAGGTCCAGGCGCTCACCGCCACCACCGGGCTGGCCATCCCCCGCCGCACGGCCACCGGCATCGACACCGGCCGCCTGCTCCTCATCACCGCCGTGCTGACCAAGCGGGTCGGGCTGAACCTGAGCAACCAGGACATCTACGTCAACGTCGTCGGCGGTCTCTCCATCGACGAGCCGGCCGTCGACCTGGCGGTGGGCGTGGCCATCGCCTCCAGCTTCCGCGACCGGCCGGTGGCCGCCGACACGGTCCTGGTGGGCGAGGTGGGGCTCTCGGGCGAACTGCGTCGGGTCACTCAGGTCGAGCGCCGGCTGGCCGAGGCGGCCAAACTGGGCTTCCGGCGCTGCGTCCTGCCGGCCCAGACTGTCACCCCGACACTCCGGGCCGCCGTCTCTCTCGATCTCCTGCCCGCCCGCACCCTGGCCGAGGCGCTCGACCTGGCCACCGTCTAGCCGGCCAGCGGTCTCCTCCCACCCCTTCCCGAGCCCGGCCGACGGCTCAGGCCACCAGCGGCAGGTTCGGGTCCACGTCCAGCTCGAGGCCGGCCCGCTCTCCCCGCTGAAGGCGGAAGTAGCCGGCCGCCGCGATCATGGCGGCGTTATCGGTGCAGAGGCTGAGAGGCGGGACCACCACGGGCACCGGCACCCGCTCGGCCATCCAGCGGCGCAGGAGCCGGTTGGCCGCCACCCCGCCGGCCAGGAGCACCTGGCGGGCCCCGTAAGCCAGGGCCGCCCGTCGGGTTTTCTCGACCAGCACCTCGACCACCGCCTCCTGGAAGCTGGCGGCCAGATCGGCCACGGTGACCGTGGCGCCGGGCTCGTGGGGACGCAGGGTCTCCACCGCCCGCAGGACGGCCGTCTTCAGCCCGCTGAAACTGAAATCGTAGGTCTCGCCCAGCCAGGCCCGGGGCAGAGGATAGCGGCTGGGATCGCCGTTCTCAGCGGCCTGCTGGATGGCTGGTCCTCCTGGATAGCCCAGACCCAGAATGCGGGCGACCTTGTCGAAGGCCTCGCCGGCCGCATCATCACGGGTCCGACCCAGCCGCTCGTACTGGCCGTGGTCGCGCATGAGGATAAGATCGGTGTGGCCGCCCGAGACAATGAGGCAGACGACCGGGAAGGTGATCTCGGCCCCGGTCAGCCAGTTGGCGTAGATGTGCCCTTCCAGATGGTTCACGCCGACCAGGGGAAGATCACGGGCGAAGGCGATGGCCTTGGCGGCGTTTACCCCGACCAGGAGCGAGCCGGCCAGGCCCGGCCCCTGGGTCACGGCCACGGCGTCGAGGTCGGCCCAGCCCAGACCGGCATCGGCCAGCGCCTGCTCCAGCACCGGGACGATCCAGAGGACGTGCTGGCGCGAGGCCACCTCGGGCACCACCCCACCATAGGCGGCGTGCATCTCGGCCTGCGAGGCCACAATATTGGAACGCAGCTGGCGACCATCAGTCACAACCGCGGCCGCCGTCTCATCGCACGAGGTCTCGATTCCGAGAACGTTCATTCCGGTGTCACCTTCTGCCAACTCAAGCCCTGGTCCTGGCTCCGGTAGAGGAGGCCGAGGGCGACGGCGTAGACCGTGCCGGGCGGCGTGGGGTCGATGGCCACCGCCTCGACCAGGCGGTGAGGCAGGCCAGGGCCGGTCAGCTGCCAGGTCCGGCCCTCGTCGGTCGAGCGGAAGACCCCCTCGGGCGTGGCGGCGAAGACCAGCCGTGGGTCCTGGGGAGAGACGCTCAGCGCCAGGACGCGGGGTCCCTGGAGGCCGGTCCCAACCGGGCTCCAGAGGAGCCCACCGTCGGTCGAGCGCAGCACGCGCAGGCGCTCCGTCCCCAGATACAGGGTATCGGGCCGGCCGGGGACGCCGACCAGGGCCGTCACCTCGGTGTTGGGGAGGGGTGGGCCGACCCGTTCCCAGGACCGGCCACCGTCGCGGCTGCGGTAGACCCCCTGCCCGGCGATATAGGCGGTCAGGCGCTGGGGATCGTCTGGCGTCAGGGCCAGCCCCTGGACGGCCCCCTGGGCGGGCAGCCGCTCGCTGAGATCGGTCCAGGTCTGGCCGCCGTCGCCGCTCTGTTTGAGGAAGCCCGGGCCCGCTGCCAGGAGAAGGCCGGTGGCGGGGTCGAGCGCCAGAGCGCGAACATCGCCCACCGGCCCGCCGGGCTCCCACTGCCGGCCCAGATCGCGGGTCCGGTAGAGCCCCCGGTGGGTGGCCAGCCAGAACTGAGGTGGATCGCCGGGCCAGACGGCCAGGGCGTGGACGTGCTCGATGCCGGTGAGACCCCGGTCGGTGGCGCGGGGGCGGGTAACCAGAACGAGCCCGCCCACGAGCAGGAGAGCGACGGCCAGGCCCAGGAGGAGCGAGGCCCACCATGGCCAGGCGGCCAGCCGGTCGAGCGGCGAGTGTGGCCGGCGGAGGGGTGAGCGGCTGGTCGTCGAGCGTTTCATCGCGAATGAGGTTATATGAGGGCGGGGGCAAAGGCGTCAAGGCGGCGACGCGCCCGGCGGGCGGGCGCGTGGTGGGAGGACGGGCGCGTCAGGGCGGGCCGGGGCCAAGCGCTCGGCCATTAGGAGGGGTCAGCTGCAGTCGTTGCCGACTGTCGACCTCCCCCCTATCAACCAGGTCGTCTCCCTGGGGCCTTAGCCCTGTGGGCCGGAGGCCTCGTGTTGGGGCGGGCTTCGCACTTAGATGCGTTCAGCGCTTATCCCTGAGGAACGTTGGTTACCCGGCGATGCGACGGGCATCACAACCGGTACGCCGGCGGTTCCCCCACCCCGGTCCTCTCGTACTGGGGGCAGCACCCCGCAAGCCTCCTCACCCCCGCACCGGATAAAGATTCGACCTGGCTCACGCCGGTCTAAGTCCAGCTCACATGCCTCTTTCATGGGTGAACACCCCAACCCTTGGGACCGGCTTCAGCCCCAGGATGAGGCGAGCCGACATCGGAGGATCGAACCGCGCCGTCGATGGGGTCTCTCGGGCGCGACTGACCTCTTATCCCCGGGGAACTTTGACCCGATGCCGCCAGGGGCCACCTACGTGGACCCCCAAGCTTCACTAGGCCCGCCTTTCGGCCCTGCTCGGGCGGTCGCCCTCACAGTCAGGCCCCCTTGGACTATTAGCCCTTGCACGCTCCCCACGATTTCCATCCGTGTTGAGGGGACCTTTGGACGCCTCCGGTACATTTTCGGAGGCAGCCGCTCCAGCTAAACTGGCCACCTGGCACGGTCCCCGGCCGTCCACCGGCCGGGTGAGGGCGCGTGGGCCCCATACCAGGCTCCAGTAAAGTCCCACGGGGTCTTGGTGTCCGGGTGCGGGTCCCCCGCATTTTCACGGGGCCTTTAGTTTCGCCGAGGGCCTCGCTGAGACAGTGCCGGGGTCGTTCAGCCGTTCGTTCACGGCGGTATTTAGCCGCCAAGGCATTTCGCTACCTTCCGGTGGTCATGGTTACCACCGCAGCTACACCGGGGTTTCGGGGTCAACCCGACGCTCGTGGTCGAGCCGACCAGCCTTAGGTCCCGGCGCTGAGCAGGCGGCAGCCCCTATACAGCGCCTTACGGCTTGAGCAGGGACCGGTGTTTTTTGTAAACAGACGCCCCGGCGCGTTCACTGCGGCCGCCGGCGGCCCGTCGCCGACCGGGATCGAGCCGGCCGACGACCGACCGCCACGGCAGCCCCCACCCGCAGGTCGGGGGCACTCTTGCCGAGTTCCTTAGCGAGGTGTCGCTCGGCTACCTGTGGGCACTCGCCCTCGCCCACCTGTGTCGGTTTGCGGTACGGGCACCCCGTCCGCTGCCGCCACGGCTTTTCTCGGCGCCCTCCCCAGACGGATCGCCTGAGGGCTCTTCTCCGGGCCCGGCCAGACCGTGGCCGGGCCGAAGAACGTGGACGACCAGTCCCACGCCCACCCAGGGAGCACGCGTCACCGGAGCGGTCTGACCGCGTTTCCGCGGTCGCGCAGACGGGGTGGCGCCGGAATATCAACCGGCTCCCCATCGCCTACGCCTTTCGGCCTCAGCTTAGGCCCGGCTAACCCCGCGCTGATGCACAGAGCGCGGGAAACCTCGGGCTTCCGGTAGGCGGGTTTCTCACCCACCATACTCGCTACTCGTGCCGGCATTCGCACTGGGGCCACGCTCCAGGGCGCCTGCCGACGCCCCTTCATCGCTGGCCTCACGCTCCCCTACCGCCCGGTCGGTGGACCGGGCCCACGGCTTCGGTACCGGGCCTAGACCCGTCCATCTTCGGCGCCGGCCCGCTCGGCCAGTGAGCTTGCACGCACTCTTTGGTGGCTGGCTGCTTTTAAGCCCACCACCTGGCTGTCTGCGCAGGCCGACCTCCTTTGACTGTCACTGAGCCCGGATTGAGGGACCTTAGCCGGTGGTCTGGGCTGTTCCCCTCTCGACGACGGAGCTTATCCCCGCCGTCTCACTCCCGGGCTGCGGCCCCGGTGTTCGCAAGTTCGCCGGGGCGAGGGCGCACCCCCGCCCCGGCGGCGGCTCTACCGCCGGGGTCGACCGCCCGAGGCTGCACTGAGATGCATTTCGGGGAGAACGCGCTATCCCCGGGCTTGATTGGCGTATCACCGCTACCCACAGCTCATCCGAAGGCTTTGCACTGCCCACCGGTTCGGGCCTCCCGCTGATCCCAGCGTTCACCCTGGCCATGGGTCGCTCGCCCGGATTCACGTCCGATCCCCGCGACTGGCGCCCTCTTCGGACTCGCTTTCGCTACGGCTCCGGGGCTGACCCCCTTAACCTCGCCACGGAGACCGACTCGCCGGCTCATTCTACAAGACGCACGCCATCAGGGGCCCGTGGCCCCCTCTGACCACCTGTCGGCGCACGGTTTCAGGCTCTCTTTCACTCCCCTTCCGGGGTTCTTTTCACCGGTCCCTCACGGTACTGGTCCACTATCGGTGGAGGGGGTATTTAGCCTTGGAGGGTAGTCCCCCCAGCTTCCCACGGCGTGACCGTGCTCCGTGGTACTCGCGCACCCGGCCACGCGCGCTCCCCTTTCGCCTACGGGGCTTTCACCCTCTCTGGCCGCCGGTCCCACGGCTGTTCGGCTAGGGATGAGCCACGACGTGTGGGGTCGCCCCCGGCCGGGCCGCACAACCCCGACCCCCCGCCAGGGGTGGCCGGTTTGGGCTGTTCCCCGTTCGCTCGCCACTACTGAGGGAATCCCGTTTGGTTTCTGCTCCTCGGGGTACTGAGATGTTTCCCTTCCCCCGGTTCCCGTCCCCGGTGGCCACCGGGGACGCCCGGCGTTGCCGCCGGGCGGGTTACCCCATTCGGAGATCGCCGGATCACCGCGTGCAGGGCCGCTCCCCGGCGCGTTTCGCCGCCCGCCGCGTCCTTCGTCGGCCCCCTCAACCCCCAGGCATCCACCGTGCGCCTTGGTGAGCTTGGCACCGAGTGCCCGCTCCTGACTCGCCCGTCTGCAGTTGTCAAGGTGCACCCCGCCGGCCGGTCCACCTCCCGGCCAGCAGAGGAGTGGTCGGAAGCGCCCGCGCCCGATGGGCCTATGCGGGGTCTCCCCCGCCTTTTCCCTCCAGGGAGGTTCAGCCGCACGTTCCCGTACGGCTACTTTGCTACGCCTTCGTCCCGGTTCCCGAGCGTCTCCTGAGCCAGCCGGCCTTCCGATCCACCCGTGCCCGGGACGTGGCGTGCGATCTGTGTAGGGCCCGAGAACGTATTCACCGCCGTATCGCTGACCGGCGGTTACTAGCGGGTCCGGCTTCACGGAGTCGGGTTGCAGACTCCGATCGGAACCGAGGGAGGGTTTCAGGGATTCGCTCCCCCTCGCGGGGTGGCCGCCCGCTGTCCCCCCCACTGTAGCATGTGTGTGGCCCAGGGCATCAGGGCCACGCTGACTTGACGTCGTCCCCGCCTTCCTCCGGGTCACCCCGGCAGTCCCGCTAGAGAGCCCGGGGGGTCCCCCGGGGCGGGGGACCCCCCGGGCAACTAGCGGCGAGGGTTGCGCTCGTTTGAGGACTGAACCCCACACCTCACGGCACGAGCTGACGACAGCCGTGCAGCACCTGTGTCGGCTCCCGAGGCCCCGACCACAGAGGCTCTCTGGCCAGAGAGCATCAGGTCGGCTGACCTTTCGGCCGCCTACCACCGACAGTCAAGCCCTGGTAAGGTTCTCCGGTCTGCATCGGATTAAACCACATGCTCCCCCGCTTGTGCGGGCCCACGCCAATTCCTTTGGCTTTCAGCCTTGCGGCCGTAGTCACCAGGCGGGGTACTTGTCGCGTTGGCTGCGCCCCCGGGCCGGGCCCGAGGGCTAGTACCCACCGTTGACTGCGTGGACTACCCGGGTATCTAATCCGGTTCGCTCCCCACGCCTTCGCGCCTCAGCGTCGGGCCCGGCCCAGG
>Ga0101941_1000717_pt1 | contig 42829 bp, 46 predicted proteins | sample DewCreD2012metaG_3_FD_75242 | JGI IMG/M metagenome (GOLD analysis project Ga0101941, IMG submission 75242) | Hot spring sediment bacterial and archeal communities from British Columbia, Canada, to study Microbial Dark Matter (Phase II) - Dewar... ... | reverse complement strand
CGGGCACCGCCCGGAAGTCGGCGTCGCCCGCCGACGCCCTCTGCAGCTCCCGGGCCAGCGCGAGCATCTCGGGGATCCCGAGGCCCGGGTCCTTCCGGATGTTCCCGGCCACGGCCGGCACGAGCTCCGGGAGGCGCATGATCTGGGAGGGGGAGAGGAGCTTCGCGAGCACCGCCCGGAGGAACTGCTGCTGGCGGGCGATGCGGGCGAAGTCCGGGATGCAGTCCCCCGCCACGTGGCGGGCGCGGACGAACGCCAGGGCCTGGGAGCCGTCGAACGTGTAGCAGCCCGCCCGGGGCAGGTGGAGCCCGGCGAGGGGGTCCTCCATGGGCCGGTCCACGCACATCCGCACCCCGCCGAGCGCGTCGACGAGCCCCTCGAACCCCGCCAGGTCCACGTAGAGGACGTGGTTGATCCGCAGGCCGGTCAGCTCCCGCACGGTCCGCGCCACCCGGGCCGCCCCGCCCCCGCGGACGCCGCCCTCGAACGCACCGTTGATCTTCCCCCAGCCCATCCCGGGGATGCGGACCCAGAGGTCGCGCGGGAAGTGGAGGACCACCGCCCGGCCCCGGGAGGGGTCCACGTGGACCAGGATGATCGTGTCGGCCCGCTCGCCGCCCACGGTCCCGGGCGACCCGAACCGCTCCTGCTCCTCGGGGGAGAGCCCGGCCCGCGAATCGCTCCCGAGCAGGAGGTAGTTGCAGGCCCGGCGCACGCAGGGCCCGCCGATCTCCTCCTGCCCGGTCCCGGGGTCGCGCGTGGGGATCGGACGCTCCGAGAGCCGCGCCTGGACCCAGAGGTACGCGCCGTAGCCCCCGGCCGAGGCCACCGAGAGCAGGAGCGCGAGGACCGCCGAGGCGAGCAGGAAGGCCCGCCGCGCGGACCCCGCGGGTCGTCCGCTCGCGTCCACGGACCCAAGCGTACCGGCCCCGGGCGCCCGGCCCTGGCCGCCGCCCGCGGGAGCTGACCGCGGGTCCGGGCAGGCCCGCGGGCCGGCGCCGCGGCTCTCGGCCGGCGGGTACGCTGTGCGTGGGATGGGCGGGGCAACGAGCCGGGAGCGGAAACTGATCGACGCGGGGCTCGCGCTCGCCTCGGAGCTGTCGCTCGAGGGCGTGCTCCAGCGCATCGTGGAGCTCGCCGCCGACGTCACCGACGCCCGCTACGGCGCCCTCGGGGTCCTCGGGCCCGACGGCCGGATCGTCCACTTCCTCACCACGGGGATCACCGAGGAGGAGCGGGCGCGGATCGGGACGCCCCCGGAGGGGCGGGGGATCCTGGGCGCGCTCCTCCGGGAGCGGAGGGTCCTCCGGATCGACGACCTGTCCAAGGACCCCCGCGCCGTCGGGTTCCCCCCGAACCACCCGGTGATGCGCTCGTTCCTCGGGGCGCCGGTGATGGCCAAAGGCCGGGTGTTCGGCAACATCTACCTCACCGAGAAGCGGGGCGCGCCGGCCTTCACCGAGGAGGACGAGCGGGCCCTCGAGGTGCTCGCCACCCAGGCCGGGGTGGCCGTGGAGAACGCGCGCCTGTACGAGGAGGCGCGCCGGCGGGCTCGCTGGCTCGAGGCGGTGCGGGAGATCGCCACCGAGGTCCTGGCGGGGACCGACGCCGACCGGGTGCTCGCCACGATCGCGGCGCGCGCCCGCGAGCTGGTCGGGGCGGACCTGGCGACGATCGCGGTCCCCGACGCCTCCGGCCGGGAGCTCGAGATCCGGGCCGCGGTCGGCGCGCACGCCGAGGAGCTGCTCGGGCAGCGGTTCCCCGCCGAGGGGTCGATCTCCGGGGAGGTGATGCGCTCCGGGCGCCCCGAGGTCCTCCGGGACATCGCCGCCGACCCCCGGAGCTACCAGCCGATCGTGAAGCTGGGCGACATGGGGCCGGCGATCCTGGTGCCGCTGGTCGGACGGGAGCGGGCCCTGGGCACGCTCGCCGTGGCGAACCTCCGGGACGGGCGCGGGTTCGGGGAGGACGACCTCGGGTTGGTGCGGACCTTCGCCGCCCACGCCGCCCTGGCCCTCGAGCACGAGCAGGCCCAGCGCGAGCGGCAGCGCCTCCTCCTCCTGGAGGACCGGGAGCGGATCGCGAAGGAGCTCCACGACGGCGTGATCCAGGCGCTGTTCGCCGTGGGGATGGGCCTCGAGGCCACGTCGGCCCTGTCCCAGGACCCCGAGCTGTCGCGGCGGATCGAGGCCGCGGTCGAGGAGCTGGACCGGGTGATCCGCGACCTCCGCAACTACATCTTCGGGCTCCGCCCCGGGATCCTCGCCGACCGCCAGCTCGACCAGGCGCTCCACGCCCTCGCCGAGGAGTTCCAGGAGCGGAGCGGGGTCCTCACGGTCGTCGACGTCGACCCCGAGGTGGCGGCGGAGCTCGGGTCCCGGGCCTCGGACGTCCTCCAGATGGCCCGGGAGGCCCTGTCCAACGTGGGCCGCCACGCCGAGGCCGCGACCTGCCGCCTCTCGCTCCGCCGCCGCGACGGCTGCGCCGTGCTCGAGATCGACGACGACGGCAAGGGGTTCGACCCCTCGGTCGGCCGCCCCGGCGGGCAGGGGCTCGGGAACCTCCGGGACCGCGCCCGCTCGCTCGGCGGCGAGGCCCGGATCGAGAGCGCCCCGGGGGACGGGACCACGGTCCGGGTCACGATCCCGCTCTAGCCACGGCTCCCCCCCGCGCGCCCGAGCAGGTCCTCCACCGCCTCCAGGAGCGCGCCCCGGTCCGGCGGCCACCGGACCCCCCGCACCCGCTCGTCGGGCGGGAGCCCGTCGGCCTCCCCGCGCCGCAGCAGGACGACCGGGAGGTCCAGGGCGAGGTAGGCGGCGAGGAGCTCGTCCGGGGGCGTCCCCTCCATCGCGTCGCTGCTCTCGAGCCAGGTGTCGAGCACGACGAGGTCGGCGGCCTCGGCGAGCACGCACCGCCGCTCGCGGGCGATCACGCAGGTGTACCCGGGCGGCATCGGGCCGGGGCAGGAGAGCACCTCGTACCCCTCGGCCTCGAGCCACCCCCCGATCCGCGACCGCACCGGGGGGTCGGCCTCCACGACCAGCACGACCTTCCGCTCCACGGCCTCGGCCCCATCGGACCGCGGCCGCGGGGCCGCTTCCCGGGCCGGCCGGCCCCCCGTGCGGGGGCCGCTCGGCCCTAGGGGCCGGCCGCTCGACGCGCCAGCTTCCGACGGGAGGAAGGAGGCCGCGATGGAGAGGTGGGAAGGCTTCCGGCGCTGTCCCGGCTGCGGCTACGACTTCACCACGGGGGAGGGCACCCGCGGGTGCCGGTGGGGCGACTGCCCCTACCTCCCGTTCGAGCTCGACGTGTTCTGCCCCTACTGCCGCTTCAACTTCTTCACGATGGAGGGGAACCCGCCCTGCGAGGATCCCCTCACCTGCGAGCACGGGACGGAACCCCGCTCGCACGTCGAGAACGTCCGCCGCTGGCTCGCGGGCCAGCCCCGGGGCTGATCGCCCCTCGGCCCGACCCCCCACGTCGACCGGGCACCTCCGGCCGGGGGGACCGAGCCCCGGCCGAGCTCGACGCGGGTCAGTGGGCGGCCCCCACGACCAGGGTCCCTTCCATCCCCGCCTCCCGGTGCCCGGGGATCGAGCAGTAGAACGTGTAGGTCCCCGGATCGGCCCGGAACCGCACGGTCGCCGTGGCCCCCGGATCCACCGCCACCTTGACGCCGAGCTCGTCGATCGTGAGGTCGTGGGGCATCGGGTCGTCGTTCACGAGCGCGATCCGCACCTGGGGCCCCGGCACGTGCAGGGAGGGCGGGGTGAACCCCGTGATCGAGGCGTGGAGCTCCACCGCCCCCTCCGACCCCCCGGCGGGCTCGGTCGCCGGTGTCGGGCTCGGGGCGGGCGAGGTCGCGGCGCCGCCTCCGGTCGGCACCGTCCCCTCCACGGGGGTGAGCCCCCCGTCGAAGGGGGAGGCCATCGTCGGGTAGGAGGTCGGGGCGGAGGGGGCATCCCTCGACACCTCGATCATCCCGACCGCGCCGAGCCCCGTGTAGGCGAAGGAGTGCGTGACGAACGGGTACTTCCCGGGGTCCGGGATCCGGAGCTCGAACATGGCCCCGCCACCGGGCGGCACGTTCCAGGTCTGGATCCCGTTGAGCCGGTTCGTGGGGTTCCCGTCCGGGTACACGTGGTCGAACACCGCGCCGATCACGTGGAAGGCGGTCGTGAGGGTCGGGCCGGCGTTCATCACCCACAGGCGGATCAGCTCGTTCGGCCGGGCCACGAGCGGCGCGTCGACGTAGCGGTTCGCCCGGCCGTTGAACACGACGTAGGCCGGGTCGACCGACTCCATCCTGGCGGGATCCCCCTCGTACACCCCGCGCACGGCCCGTTCGCCGGGGTAGAACTCGCTCGACACCAGCACGTACTCCCGGGCCGGGGCGAGCCCTTCCTTCGGCTCCACGATGATCGCCCCGTACATCCCGTTCGCGATGTGGTGGAGCACCGGGGGCACGCCGCAGTGGTACATGAACACCCCGGGGAACCGCGCCACCCAGTCGAACGTGAGGGTCTCCCCGGGCGGCACCGGCTGGTAGTTCACGTCCCAGGGGGTCTGGGCGGCGTGGAAGTCGATGGAGTGGGAGAGCGAGAGCGAGCTCCGGTTGGTGAGCGTGAACCGAGCATCGGACCCGCGGGGTCCGTTGTCCCCGGTCGCAGGTCTCGGGACCGGTGGGACCTTCGACCCTCGGTGGGCGCCCGCCGCCCTGCCACCCTGCCTCCATGTTCGTCCGCTACTTCCTCGAGATCCCGCTGGCCTTCGAGCGCGTCGAGCGGGCCCTCCTCGAGGCCCCCGAGGCGTGGCTCCCGGGGGTGGCCCAGCGGGCGGAGGACCGGAGCGTCCGGCTGCTCGCCGAGGTGGGCTTCGGCGAGGCCTTCCGGATCGACAAGCAGGTCGAGATCTCCCTCGGGGAGCCGCTCCGCCGCGGGAGCAAGACCATCCTGCCGATGTCCTGGCGGGTGACCGGGCCCGAGAGCCTGTTCCCCAGGCTCGAGGCCGACATCGAGCTGGCCCCCCTCGGCCCGGGCCGCACCCAGCTCGCGATCAGCGCGCGCTACACCCCGCCCCTCGGCGCCCTGGGACGCGCGATCGACCGGGCCCTCCTGCACCGGGTCGCCGAGGCCACCATCAAGGACTTCCTGGACCGCACCGGCGAGTCCCTCGTGACCCTGGCCACGGCGGACGCGTGAGGTCGCCCCCGGGGGCCGCCCCGACCGGCTACCATTACGCCGTGGCCGGACCGCCGCTCCGCGTGATGCTCGTCGACGATCACGAGGTCGTGCGCGCCGGGATCCGGGCGCTGATCCGGTCCACCGACGACATCGTGGTGACCGCCGAGGCCGCCTCGGTCCGGGAGGCGATCGACGAGGCCGACCGGGCCCGGCCGGACGTCGTGGTGATGGACGTCCGGCTGGCCGACGGGAGCGGGATCGAGGCCACCCGCGAGATCCGGGCCCGCCACCCCAAGACCCGCGTGGTGATGCTCACGTCCTTCGCCGACGACGAGGCCCTCTTCGCCTCGATCATGGCCGGCGCCTCCGGCTACGTCCTCAAGCAGGTCAAGGGGAACGAGCTCCTCCGCGCGATCCGCCTCGTCGGCAAGGGAGAGAGCCTCCTCGACCCCGCGGTCACGAACGCCGTCCTCGAACGGCTCCGGAAGGGCAAGCACCTCCTCAAGGACGAGAAGCTGGCCAGGCTGTCGCCGCAGGAGGAGCGGATCCTCGCCCTCGTCTCCGAGGGGAAGACGAACCGGGAGATCGGCGAGGAGCTCCACCTCGCCGAGAAGACCGTGAAGAACTACGTCTCGAGCATCCTCTCCAAGCTCGAGGTGGCCCGGCGGGCGGAGGCCGCGGCGTACCTCGCCCGCCACACGACGACCCCCGGCGCCTGAGCCGACCCGCTCAACGGAGGCGTGAGAACAGCGCGCGGAGCGCCGCTTCCTCCGTCTCGCCCACGGTGACGTCCACCACCGCGCCGTCGGAGCCCACGTAGTAGACGGTCGGGAACCCCTGGATCCCGAGGGCGGAGGCCAGGGTGCCGGCCTCGTCGTCCAGCGCGACGGGGAACGAGAGCCCGTGGTCCGCCAGGTACTCCGCGGGGTCGGGCCCGGGGTGGACGTCGAGCGCGGTCGCCACCGTCACGAGGTCCACCCCGGGGTGCTCCGCCGCCACCCGGGCCAGCACCGGGAGCTCCGCCTGGCAGTGGGGGCACCACGGGGCCCACACGGCGATCACGGTGGGCCGCCCCGGCTCCCAGGTGACCCGGCCCCCGCCGAGGCCCGGGGCGGAGAACGGCGGGAGCGCCTCCCCCGCCGCGAGCGGCGCGCCGCGCGGCCCGCCGGCCACCTCCACCTGGCCCGGCGCCGCCGGACGGGTTCGGGTCCCGCCGTCCCCCGTGAGGGCCACCGCGGCCAGCAGCCCCGCGACGAGGGCCGCCCCCAGCCCGAACCCCAGGGCCCGCCGGCGGGCCATGCGCCTCGCGGCCGCGCGCCGCTCAGCCTTCGACGGCCGCCCCCGGGGCGCGGCCTTCCCCCTCCTCGTCATCGCCTCCCTCCACGTACCGATCGAGGCGGAGCGGCCCCCGGGGACGGAGGGCGAGCAGGACGGCCGCGGCGAGCAGGACCGCGTCCCGCCCGAGGTCCGTCCACCGCACCCCCTCCCCGGGCCCGCCGCCGCCGAAGCATCCGCAGTCGATCCGGAGCCCCCGGGCCTTGGCCTGGGCCATCGCCCCGAGGAACGCGACCAGGAGCGCCCCGGCCCCCACCGCCGCAGGCCGGACGGCGAGGCCCACGAGGAAGAGGACCCCGACCGCGATCTCGGCCCACGGCAGGAGCGCCGCGACCACCTCCACGGCCCGCGCCGGGAGCAGCTCGTAGGCGTCGACCGCCAGCACCGTCCCCTGGCGGTCCAGCGCCTTCGCCACGCCGCTCCAGAGGAACGCCGCGGCGAGCAGGCCGCGGAGCCCGAGGTGGAGGAGGTCCGCCCCCGAGGGCCGCCGGAGGATCACTCCCGCGCGACCTGGCTCACCCAGCGGAGGAGGTCGCGCTCGGCCACGATCCCGACGAGCCGCCCGTCCTGGACCACCGGGAGCCGGCGGATCCCCTCGCGGGTCATGAGGTCGAAAGCCTCCACGACCTCCGCCTCGGGTCCGATCGTGACGAGCGGAGCCGACATCAGGTCCCCGACCCGGCGGGTGCGCAGCTCGCCGGGGTCGAGCGCGTGCCGGACCACGTCCCGCTCGGTCACGATCCCGACCGGCCGGTCGCCCTCCACCACGACCACCGAGCCGATGTCGCGTTCGTTCATCCGGCGGAGCGCGACCTCCATCGGCTCGTCCGGGCCGACGGTCGCCACGTCGCGGATCATGACCTCGCCCACGGTGTCCGGTGCCCTGGCCATGCAGCCCCTCCTTCCTCCGGTCAGATTAACAGCGTGATCGCGTCCTTCGCCTCGAGCAACGCGGTGGTCGCCCCCGCCGGCTCGTCGAGCCCCTCCACGAGGTCCTCCCGGCGGAGGCCGAGGAGGTCCATCGTCATCTGGCAGGGGACCAGCCGCACCCCCAGGTCCCGCGCGAGCCGCAGGAGCTCGGTCGGGCTCGCGACCTTGTGGTCGCGGGCCAGCTTCCGCATCATCGCCGGGCCCGCGCCGGCGAGGTTCATCTTCGAGAGCTTCAGGTGCTCGGTGCCCCCGCGGTTCATGAGCGAGAGCATCTTCTGCATCCAGTTCTCGCCGGTGATCCGGACGTCGTTCCGCACCAGCGGGAACAGGCCCCAGAACGTGAAGAACACCGTGGCCCGCATCCCCATCGCCGCCGCGGTCGTGGCGAGGATCAGCGTGGGCCACACGCGGTCCAGGTCCCCGCTCCAGGCGAAGATCACGAGGCGGTCGTGCCCGGCCGGGACCGGGGCGCCGCCCTCGGTCGTCCGCGGCTCGGTCATCCCGCTCACCCCTTCCGGACGAGGAAACGGTACACGCCGCCCTCCTCGCTCCGCTCCACCAGCGTGTTCCCCGTCGAACGGCACCAGGCCTCGAAGTCCGGGACCGAGCCCGGGTCGGTGGCGAGCACCTCCACGAGCTCTCCCGGGGCCAGGTCCCGCATCGCCTGGGCCGTCCTCACGATCGGCAGCGGGCAGGAGAGCCCGCGCACGTCCAGGCTCTTGGCGACGGTCGCGCTCATCGTTCGGCTCCTTCCTCCCCGCCGCGGGGCAGCTCGGGGACCCGGCCCCGCGGCACGGTCTCCCAGTACAGGCGGTTGAAGATCCGCTTCGCCGCGTGCCAGGCGAACGAGGGCCGGGGCGGCACCGGCGGGCGGTGGTAGTCGAACCGCAGCACGGTCGCCCGTCGGCCGCCGGTCTCGAGGAAGCACATCACCCGGCCCCCGTAGTTCGCGCGGGCGGCGGACCCCCGGATCTGGGACGCGATCCGGCTCACCACGACCGGCGCCTCGAAGTGCGCGGTCGAGCCGCTCTTCGAGATCGGCAGGTTCGTCGCGTCCCCGATCGCGTACATGCGTTCGTGCCCCTCCACCTCGAGCGTGGCCCGGTCGGTGGGGACCCACCCCGAGGCGTCGCCGAGCCCCGACTCCTCGATCACGCGCTGCCCCCGGTGAGGCGGCACCGCGATCAGGAGGTCGGTCTCGACCTTCTCGCCCTCGAGCGAGGTGACGACCCCGGCCGAGGGGTCCACCGACTCGATGTTGAAGAACGTCATGAGGCGGATCCCCCGCCGCTCCATGATCGGCTCGACCAGCCTCGAGGCCGACTCGATCGTGAACGCTCGGTCGAGGGGCGAGAGCAGCGTGAGCTCGGTCCGCTCCCGGATCCCCCGGCGCCGGAGGAGGTCGTCGAGCATCAGCACGAACTCGACCGGGGCCGGGGGGCACTTGTAGGGGATCCCGGCGACCCCCACGTGGATCCGCCCCCCGCGGAACCGGCGGAGCTCCTCGCGGAGCCGCTGGGCGCCCTCGAGCGAGTAGAAGTCGTGCGCGCCGGAGGCGAGCCCCGGGACCCGCTCCGGCGCCAGGCGCGCGCCGGTCGCGATCACCAGGTGGTCCCACGCGAGGCTCCCGCCCCGCCGGAGCTGCACGGTCCCCGCGTCGGGGTGGATCCGGATCGCCTCCTCGACCACGAGGTCCACGTCCCTGCGGAGGAGCGTGCGCTCGTCGCGCACGAGCCGCCGGCCGTTCGCCTGCCCCAGCGCCAGGTAGAGGAACCCCGGCTGGTACACGTGCATCCCGGTCGGGTCCACGACCGTGACCCGCGCGTCCCTCCCGAGCCGCGCGGAGAGCAGGTTCGCGACGAGCGTCCCGCCGACCCCTCCCCCGAGGACCACGATCCGGGCCGGCATCCCCCTCACCTCGCCTTCCGCACCACGAACCGGGTGCCCTCCGGGGTCTCCTCGACCTCCACGAGGTCGTGGCCGGCCTTCCGCACCCAGGCCGGGATGTCGGTGGCGGAGCCGGGGTCCGTGGACCAGACCTCGATCACCTGCCCGACCTCCGCCTCGCGGACCGCCCCGATCAGCGACATCAGCGGCCCCGGGCAAGGCATGCCCCGGGCGTCGATGCTCCGGTGGACCTCGACCGTCGCGCCCATGACCGATCCCTCCTCCTCAGATGAACGTGATGCCGCCGTCGCCGGCCGCGAGGAGGAACGAGGCGACCCCCTCCTGCCCGTCGACCAGCGGATCCAGGTCCTCCATCGAGAGGCCGAGCATCTCCATCGAACGGGCGCAGGCGGTGATCCTGACCTCGCCCACCTCCTTGGCCTGGCGGAACAGCTCGCTCCAGTGCTGGCCGCCGTGGCGCTGCATCGCGGCCCGGCCCTCCGGCCCCGCCTCCGGGGCCGCGCCGTGGTCCTTCGCGATCCGGTCGGCCCGGAACGCATCGAGCGCCCAGTACTGGAGGAACACGTGCACCCGCCGGCCCATCGCCGCGGCGCCGACCGCGAGGACCGCCGCGGCCGTCAGGCGGTCGTCGGTCCCGGAGAACAGCACCAGCGGGAGCGGGTTCCTCCCGTCGTCCCGATCTCGCGTCACCTCGGCCTCCTTCCCTGGAGACAGTGTCGGCGGCCGCCGGCCGACGTTCCCCGGCCGTCCGACCCGCTCCGTGCGGTCCCAAGGGCCCTGCCGGGTCGGAGCGGTGGACCCGCCCGGACGCGGCCGCGGGCCGCGAGGGCAGGGGGCGGGCACGGCCGCCGCGGCCGCGGGGGCCACTCAGCAGGGTTGGACGCGGCCGAGCGGGGCGCCGGCGCAGAGCGCCGGACGCACCCGCTCGCCGCGTGGCTCCGCCGGGGAGGACCCGTGGGCGTGACGGACCAGGAGGGGCGGGTCGGTCCGGACGGAGGGTCCTCTGGGGATCCCGGCGGAGCGGACCTCGGCGCCCAGCGGAGGTACACCCCCCAGGGGGTCGGGATCTCGGAGCGGGCGGCGACGTCGTCCACCTGCCACCCCAACCGACTCTCCACCCCGACCACGCCGTCCACCTGCGACACCAGCTGAACCAGCACGGGGACGAGGCTGCGCCGCTCGAGCGTCCCCTCGAGCCGGACCCGTCCCTGCTCGACCTCCACCCGGAAGGCCGTGGGGTCCAGCCAGAGCGCCTCTCCGATCACCGAGCGGAGGATCTCCTCCCTGATCTCGGCGTCGGGACGGAGGAACACCCGGAGCAGGTCGGACCGGCTCACGATCCCCACCAGCCGTCCGTCCTCGTCCACGACGGGGAGCCGCTTCACCCCCCGCTCGTGCATCAGGCGGGCGGCCTCGGGGAGCGTGGCGGACCGCTCGATCGTCACGGCCGGGCTGGTCATGAGCTCGGCCGCCACCGACCCCTCGGCCTTCGCGCGCTCGGCCCGGCGGCGCCACCGCGCGAGGAACGACCGAGGGGGCGGCGCCCCCACGCGCTCCTCCTTGAGGAGGAGGTCCGCCTCGGAGACGACCCCCAGCGGACGGCGGTCGTCGTCCACCACGGGGAGCGCGCTCACGCGGTGCTCGTGGAGCAGCCGCACCAGCTCCTTGAAGGGCGTCGAGCCGGTGGCCGTCACGACCTCCCTCGTCATCACGTCCGCCACCGTGCGCATCGGTCCCCTCCTCCGCGTCCCCGCCACGGGCGTCACGGTACGACCGCCGGGACGCCCCTCCCTAGGGACCACGGTCCCGTCCCGAGGGTGCCGAACGGCCCTGGGGCCGGGGAGGTCCCACGCTACGGTGGCCACGGAGAGCTCGCACAGGGGGTGCGAGATGAGCGCAGCGGGACGCACGCCCGGGCCGGCCGGCGTCGAGGACCGGACGGGCGGCCTGGGCTCCGTCGGGGACGTGATGACCCGGGACGTCCTCGCGCTCGCGCCGGACACGCCGGTGGCGGAGGCCGCGCGGGAGCTGGAGCGGGCGGGGGTGAGCGGCGCCCCCGTGGTGGAGGAGGGCCGGGTCGTCGGCGTGGTGACGCTCCGGGACCTCGTGTCCCGGGTCCCCGTAGCGGTGGGCGAGCCCGCGGTCCGGGGGCCGTTCCTCCGGGTCGAGCACGTGCTGGCCGACGCGCTCGCCGGGCGGACCGCGCGGGTCCGCGAGGCGATGACCACCGCGGTCCGGGCCGTGCGCCCTGACGCGCCGATCGCCGAGGCCGCGGCGCTGATGGTCCGCTACGGCGTGAACCGCCTGCCGGTGGTCGACGAGGAGGGGCGGCCCGTGGGAATCGTGACCCGGGACGACGTGGTGGCAGCCGTGGCCCGCCTCGCCGGGGTCACCCTCCCGCGTCGCCCGGTGATGCCGCCGGACCCGCCGGGGGGATGAACCTCGAGGCGCCGCGGCGGCTTCAGCCGGCCCCGGCTCCCACCCTCCCCGGTCCTCGGAGCGACGTCCGGGGGGCGGAGCGGCTCGCGCGGAGCAGCCGCGCCGGCGTGTCGTAGCCGCGGGGCGCGAGCCTCGCCATCAGGACCAGGAACACCTGGGCCGTGGTGAGGGCGTCGTCGAGGGCGTGGTGGGGCCGTTCCACCGGCACCCCGAGCCGGGCGGCCACGGCCGTGAGCGAACGCTCCTCCCCGACGGGGACCGCGTCCGCCACCTCGGCGAGCCGCAGGACGTCGACGATCCGCCGGCGCCAGGCCCGGGGCCTCCCGCCGAAGATCCGCGCGAGGAAGGCGGCCTCGATGCCCGCCCCCCAGGCCAGCGGGAACCGCCCGGCCAGGGCCGCCGCCAGCTCCGCCCGGACCTCCTCGAGGACCGGGGCCCCCGCGACGTCCGCCGGCCGGATCCCGTGGACGACGACCGACGCCCCCGTGAGCGGCACCGATGGAGCCACCTCGCGGTACACGGCCCCGCCCACGACCACGCGCCCCTCGAGCACCGGCACCACGCCGAACGAGACGACCGCGTCGCGGGAGGGGTCGAGGCCGGTGGTCTCGAAGTCGAGCGCGGCGAACGCCGCCGCCGTCCACGGCGCGCGCCGCAGGACCCGCGGCGGGGGCGGCGGTCCCCTCACCGTAGCCGGAATCCCATCTCCCGGGCTAGGAGGCGCTGGGCACGCTCGATCGTCCGGAACGCCTCCTTGAGGCCCCGGCGGGCGATGGGGCCGATCTCGGCGGGGTCGACGTGGTCGTCGGGCTGCGCGCCCCTCCCGATCAGGCGCGCGTGGTGCTCGAGCCGCACCCGCCACAGCAGGCGGAACGCCTCCCGGAGCCCGGCGCCGAGCTCCTCGTCGATCCGGCCCGACTCCACGGCGACCTCGAGCCGGGCCAGGGTCCGGTTCCCCACGGTGCCCGCCGAGACGGCGTAGGCCCGCGCCAGGTTCGTGATCGGGGTGATCCCCGAGTCCTTCACGGCGAACGTGCCCGCGTGCGCCCCGCGGTGCTCGACGACGAGGTCCCGGAGGAACCCGGTCGGCGGGCGCAGCTCGACCGCGGTGAGCGCCAGGCGCCGGAGGAACCCCGGGTGGCGGGGCGCCTCGCGGATCGCCGCGTCCAACCGGCCCGCGACGTCCAGCGGACCGGCCACGCGCCGGTAGTCGAGGGCGATGCTCGTGAAGACCCGGCCCTCGACCCCCGGGTCGGCCATCCACCCCCGGAGCTCCGCCTCCCACCCCGCCGCGGTCCGCCGCCACGCCGGGTTCGTCGCGAGCACCCCGCCGCGGCAGCGGGGGATCCCCGCCGCCTCGAGCCCCTCGGTGACGCGTTCGGCGAGCGCGGCGAAGTACCGGTCGGCCTCCTCGAGGTCAGCGCCCCCCGGCTCGTAGGCGAGCCCGTGGTCCTGGTCGGTGGCGAGGGCCTGCTCGTGCCGGGCCTGGCTCCCCAGCGCGAGCCAGGCCCAGGGGCCGGGCGGGTCGCCGAGCTCGTCGATCGCGAGCTCGAGGAGGCGGCGGGTGAGGGTGTCGATCGCGATGGCGACCGCGTGGCCCACGTGGACCGGGTCGACGTCGGCCTCGACGAGCCCCCGCACCACGGCGGGGAGGCGACCGGCCTCGGCGATGAGCCGCTCCCGGTCGGGCGCCCGCTCGATCGCGCTCCGGACGGCGAACGGGTCGGTCCGCTCCAGGCCCAGGAGGTCGGTGTCGGAGACCACGCCCACCACCCCGCCCGCCGCGTCGGTCACCGGGAAGTGGTGCACGCCGTGCTCGAGCATCGCGAGCAGCACCTCCTCGGCGGTGGCCTCGGCGGGGACCGTGACGACCGGCGTCGTCATCACCTCCGCCACCGGCGTCCCCGGGTCCCGTCCCGCGGCGAGGACCCGGGAGCGGAGGTCCCGGTCGGTGACGATCCCGGGTCCCGGCCCACCCACGACGAGGAGCGAGGAGACCCGCTCGCGGGTCATGAGCTCCGCGGCTTCCCGGACCGTGGTCCCGGGCCCGCAGGTCACCGGCGGGCGGCGCACGAGCCCCCCGACCGGGGCCAGGCGTGGATCGGCCCCCGGGAGCCCCCGCGCCTCGGCCGCCCGCTCCATCCGCCTCCGCAGGCTGGCCGAGAGGAACGCGAGGCCGGAGGGCCTGCCGAGCACCCCCTCGGCCACCTCGCGATCGATCAGGTAGCACAGCGTGTCCTCGTGGGCACGGAACGAGGACGTCGGCTCGAGCCCCGAGAGCAGCGAGGGGTGGCCGAACACCTCCCCCTCGAGGAGCAGGTCGAGGACCCGCCCGTCCTCCACGAGCTCCACCGCGCCGGTCCGCACGACGTAGAGGAACCCGGCGGGCTCGCCGGAGCGGCGGAGGATCGTGGAGCCGGCGGGGAAGAACTGGATCTGGACCGAGCGGGCCACCCGCCGGAGCTCCTCCGGAGGGAGGGCATCGAACGGGGGGTAGCGGGCCAGGAACGCCTCGACCTGAACCACGGCCGGAGTATCGCACCGGGCCGACTACCGGACGACCAGCACCGGGACCTCCGCGAGGTGGAGGACCCGGTGGGTCGCGCTGCCCAGGAACAGCCCTCCCCAGTCCGAGAGGCCCCGCGACCCAATGGCGATCGTGTCGACGCCGTGACGTCGGGCGGCCTCGACGATGACCCGCGGGACCTGCCCGATCCGCGCTCGCACCACCTCCCCCGCCGCCCGGAGCCCGCGACCCCGCAACGACGCGACGGTCTCGTCGACGAGCGACGCCGCCTCCCTCGGGGTCTCCACATCCACGTCGGTTTCGAAGACTTGGAGGACGACGACCTCCGCGCCGGTCCTGCTCGCGAGCTCCGCCGCTGCCGCCGCGGCGCGCCGGGCCGGCTCCGACCCGTCCACGGCGACGAGGATCCGTTCGAACATCGCGCCTCCCCTCGCCCCCACGCTCCGGCCCGAGCGGGGGCCGGCGGTCCCCCCGGGGTCCCCTCCAGGATAGGGACCCGGTCCCGCCGAGGGGGGGACGAGGGGACGGTGTCGGGCGAGCGGCGGGCGTCGAAGCTGAGGATGAGAAGGGACCGACGAGCGAAGGAAGGAGGTGGGAGCGATGGCACGGGCCGAGGAGCGGGAGCCTGCCCGCGGCGGAACCGCCCGGGCGCCGGCGCCCATCGAGGTCCAGCCGCAGGTCGCCGCTCCCCGCGTGAAGGGCGCCCTCCTGTGGGGGCTCGCCCGCATCTCGATCGGGTGGCTGTTCCTGTGGGCGTTCCTCGACAAGGCGTTCGCGCTCGGGTTCTCCACGGGGAGGCTCGAGGACGGCACGATCGACTTCTTCGCCAAGGGCCAGGCGTGGCTCAACGGCGGGTCACCGACGGCGGGGGTGTTCGCCTACGCGCTGAAGGGGCCGTTCAAGGGCCTCTACCAGGCGATCGGGAACGTGACGATGACGGCGCAGGGCCCGGTCGCCAACCCCCCCGCGTGGGTCGACTGGGTCTACATGCTGTCGATGCTGCTGATCGGCCTGGGGCTCGTCTCGGGCGTCATGACCCGGATCGCGGCCTTCGGCGGCATCGTGTGGATGGCGATCTTCTACACCGCGACGTCGATCTGGCCGGAGTTCAACCCGTTCGTGGACGACCACGTCGTGTACGCGATCGTCCTGGCGGGGCTCACGGCGATCGACGCGGGCCGGTACCTGGGGCTCGGCGGCTACTGGGAGCGGCTGCCGATCGTGCAGCGGCACCCGATCCTCAGGTAGCGTCCGGTCGCCCACCGGGGACGGAGGGGCGGGGGTGGCCCCGCCCCTCCCCGTCCCCCCGGCCGGAAGGCCCGGCGGACGGGGGCCCTCCGCCCCGCGGAGGGCGGGCGGGTGCGGCGCACGATAGCGCCGGGCCGGCGGAGGAGGGGGCGATGAGGATCACGAAGGTGCAGGACGTGATGACCCGGGACGTCGTCACCGCGTCCCCCGAGACCCCGTTCAAGGACCTCGCCCGGCTGATGCACGAGCACGGGGTCGGCGGGATCCCCATCGTCCACGACGGCCGGTTGGTGGGCATCGTGACCGAGGCCGACCTCCTGGGGGCGGAGCGGGCCTCGGTGGAGCCCCGCCGCCGGCGGCGGTTCCTGGAGTGGTTCATCGACCGGCGGCTCCTCGAGCGCGTGGAGCGCGCCGCCCAGGACCTGCGGGCCCGCGACCTGATGACCCGGGAGGTCGTGAGGGCGACGTGATCCGGCGAGGGCTCTGGTCCGACCCCTGGGCCATCCACGCCGAGGTCCACCGGGGCGTCGTCACGCTGAGGGGCGAGGTCGAGGACGAGGACGAGCGCGAGATCCTCCTCGACGTGGTCCGTCGGGTGGACGGCGTGGTCGGCGTGGAGGACCGCCTGACGCTCCGGACGGCGGGGGGCCGGACCCGCGCCCCCTGACCGCGGGTCGGAGGCCCGGCGCCCGGGAGGCCGCCCGCCCCTGGCGGGGCGGGCGGGCCGGTGCCAGGCTGGAGGTGCGATGCCGATCGGTCGGATGAAGTGGTTCGACCCCAGGACCGGCGAGGGGGTCGTCGAGCACGGGACGCGCGAGTACCCGGTGCGGGGCCGCGACGTGCAGCCCGCCGCGCGGGTGACCGGCGCGCGCGTGCGGTTCGACGTGCTCCGCGACGGCGAGATCGAGCGGGCCGTGGCCGTGCGGCTCCGGGAGGGGACGAGGGTCTCGAACCGGCAGCGCCGGTTCGGCGACCTGGTGGGCGCGGCGCGCCCCGAGGAGAAGGGCCGCCCCCCGCTCACCCACCGCCACCCCGACCCCGACCCGCTCCCGCTCCCCCCGCTCGAGGTGGCCAGGCGCTGGCTCATCGCCATGGAGGAGCGGGACGCGGAGGCCGCCGCGGGGCTGTACGCCCCCGACGCCCGGCTCCACGTGGGCTCGGGGACCCTGGAGGGCCGGCGCCGGATCCGCGGCTACCTCCCGGCCTGCCCGCTGTTCGGGATGGGGACCGAGGAGGTCGAGCTCACCGGCGAGGAGGAGGGGGCGCGGGTGGCCTGGCACCCGACGGAGGACGCGCCGGGAGGCGAGAGCCGGCTCCGCGTCCAGCACGGCTGGATCGTCGAGCAGTGGATCGTCCCTTCGGGGACGGAGTGAGACGGGAGGCGGTGGATGCCCGGGGACTGGACCTGGATCGCGGTGGCGGGCGGGGCCCTCGCGGTGGCGATCCTGGCCGTCGCCCTCGCGAGGGGACGGGCCCGCGCACCGGCGGCCGAGGCCCGGCCCGCCCTCACGGTCGACGCGTCCGGGCGCGCCCGCGTGACGCTCGAGCTCGAGGACGCCGATCCCGCCTCCCCGGTCGTGCGCCGGCTGGTCCACGACGCCGCCGCCCGCGTGTTCGCCCTCCTCCCCGACGCGGTGGAGGTGGAGGTCCGCGCGCGGGGCGGCCGGGTCCTGGGGCGCGTCAGCCGGAGGTCCCCGCCGCCGCCCAGGACCGAGGTGCCGCCCCCCCTCTACGAGCCCCGGCCGCGGCGGGCGGCGGGCCCCGACCCGACCCGGCACCTCCGGGAGGAGGAACTCTCGGCGGCGGGGCGGGCGCCGGTCGCCGCCGGCCCCCCGGAGCCCCCGCCCCGCACCCTCCTCGACCGCTTCGACCTCCCGCCCTCGGTGCGGGACCGGGTGCGGAGCCCCGACGACCCGGCCGACCTCCTTCGCGCCGTCCTCGAGGCGGCGGGGATCCCGCACCGCCTGGACCGGGACCTGGTCCTCGCCGGGGACACGGCGATCGCGGTCGTGGAGCCGGACGCCGGCGTCGTGGTCGGCCACGACGCCCTGAACCACGCCTACCTCCGGATCGCGGCGAGCGGCGCGGCCCGGGGCCTCGTGATCGCGCTGGGCTACGTCGACCCGCGGGAGGTCGAGCGCCGGGAGATGGCGGCTCCCCAGGTCCGCCACGCCGGCCCCGACGCGATCCAGCGGATGGCGGACGCCGCCGCCCTGGGGGCCGATCCCCTCCGGTTCGCCCTCGCCATCCCGGTGCGGGCCGCGGGCTGACCGTCCGAGGAGGCTGGCCGGCGGCCGCTAGCCCCGGTCGGCGGCCGGCGCCCCGACCTCCCCGGGGCCGGCCGGCGCGAGCGGGTGGTCGAGGAGCAGGACGCGGACGGCCTCGAGGAACGTCTCCCGGTCCGGGGGTCGCCGGAGGACGCCGAGGCGGTCGCCGGGGACCGGCCGGACGAGGTCGTCGCGGCCGGTGAGCACGAGCACCGGCCGGTCCCGGGAGCGGTAGAGCTGGAGCAGCTCCCAGGCCGGAATCCCGCACGGCAGGCGCCGGCTCTCCAGCTCGAGATCGAGCACGACGAGGTCGACGTCCTCCGCGCGCCCGCACCCCTCGGGCGGCGGACAGCCGTCCCGGGCCCGCTCCGGGCACGCCGCGACCTCGAAGCGGGCGTCGGGGAGCCACGGCGCGAGCAACTCACGCAGCCGTCGGTCCGACTGCACCAGCAGGATCCTCGTCCTCGCGTCCCGCGCCACGCCGGGGCCTCCTCGGGCCGTACCGTGCCACGGCGGCCCGACCGCCGCGTGGGCCCGCTGGCCCGCCGCGGACGGGACCTTCGGAGCTCAGTCCGTGGTCGGGTGCGCGTGGTCGTGGATGTGGCCCTCCCGGCGGTGCTCCTTCTCCGGGTCCTCGTGGTCGGGGTGCTCGTGCTCGACCGCCGGGTGGTTGTGCTCGTGGTCGTGGGTGGCCTGCAGATGCTCCCAGGTGGTCCCGTGGCGGAGGTAGTGGACCACGTGGGCGTGCTCGTGCGCGTGCACGACGGCGTCGTGGCGGTGCATGCGACACCTCCTCTCGTCCCGACCTCCACGATGCCTCGCGGGGTGGACCGCGGGCAAGGCCCGCCGGTCCCTGCGGGGGCGGGACGACCTCCCCCTACGGCCCTCCGGATCCGTCGGGCGAGAGCACCCGCGCCACCTCGTCCCGCTCGGGCCACGGCAGCGGCCGGCCCGCGCGGTCCCGCACCCCGCTCCCCTCGACCGCCGCTCCGACCACCGCGGCCCGGTGGCCCCGCTCGCCCAGCGTCCGCGCGGCCCCCTCCGCCCGCTCCGACGGGAACGCCGCCAGCAGGGTCCCCGAGGCGAGCGTGGCCCAGGGATCGGCCCCCAGGGCCCGGCAGACGGCGACGCCGGGCTCGAACCACAGGACCGCCGCGGGATCGACCTCCACCCCCACCCCCGACGCGCGGGCCATCTCGTGGAGGCCCGACGCGAGGCCGCCCTCGGTGGGATCGTGGAGCGAGGTCGCCCCCAGGTCCCGGGCGAGGAGCGCGGGCTCCACGACCGAGATGCCCGGGTCGGAGACCGCCCGCAGGGCGGCCCGCACGACCTCGGGCTCGAGCCCGCCGAGCCGTTCCGCCGCCTCCGCGGCCAGGACGGCCGCCCCCTCGATCGGCGCCGGCCCCACCTGGACCAGGACGTCCCCCGGGCGCATCCCGCCCGTCTCCACGACGCGTCCGCCCTCGGCCAGGCCGAGCATCTGCCCCACCACGACCGGCTGCGACACGGCCCCCGTGACCTCGGTGTGGCCGCCGACGAGGGAGACCGCGGCCGCCACGAGCCCCTCCGCCATCGCCTGGAAGAGCGCCTCGACGTCGCGGGCCATCGTCCCCGGCGGGAGGAGGACGGCCGCCAGGAACCACCGCGGGCGGGCCCCGGTCACCGCCACGTCGTTCGCGTTGACCACGATCGCGAACCGCCCCACGTCCCGCGAGGTGAGCGTGATGGGGTCGGTGGCCACGACCAGGGTCCCGGCCGGGACCTCGATCGCGGCGGCGTCCTCCCCGATCCGCGGCCCCAGCCGGACCTCGGGGGGAGGCGGCGGGAGACGCGCGAGCAGGCGGTCGAGCAGCTCCACCGGGAGCTTGCCGGCTGGCAGGGGGACGGACGCGGCTCTCCGCTCCACGCCACCTCAGCGTACCGGGGGAAGCGTCTCTCCCCCGGAGGCCGGGGCGTTCGCCCCGGCCGGAGGTCCGCCGGCTCCTCCATACTCGGGGGTCGTGGACGCGGCGATGCCAGACCGTGCGGCCCGCGACGGAGAGGCGGTGGCCCGTGCCCTCCGCGGCCTCTCCTCCGAGGAGGCTCGGTCGCGACTCGCCAGGGAGGGCCCGAACCTCCTCCCGGAGCTCCGCGGTCCTTCCGCCTTCCGGCAGCTCCTCGGCCAGCTCGTCCACTTCTTCGCCCTGATGCTCTGGGTCGCGGGCGGCCTCGCGTTCCTCGCCGGCCTCCCCCAGCTCGGGGTGGCGATCTTCGTCGTGATCGTCCTGAACGGCCTGTTCGCCTTCCTCCAGGAGCACCGGGCCGAGGCGGCGGCACGCCGGCTCCGCGCCCTCCTCCCGCGACGGGCCACCGTGGTGCGCGACGGCGCTCCGGTCGAGATCGACGCCGCCGAGCTCGTGGTGGGGGACGTGGTCCCTCGCTCCCGGCGACCGGATCTCGGCCGATCTCAGGGTGCTCGTGGCCCACGGTCTGCTGATCGACACCTCGACGTTCACCGGCGAGAGCGAGCCCTCGGCCGTCGGCGTCGGCGGGGCGGCGTTCGCGGGGACGTTCGTGGTGGAGGGGGAAGGCGTGGGCACGGTCACCGCGACCGGCGCGCGGACCCGGCTCGCGGGGATCGCCCGCCTGCCCAGGCCGGACCCCGGCCCCGCTCGCCCCTCACGACGGAGCTCCGACGGGTGGTGCGGACCATCTCCCTCATCGCCATCGGCGTGGGGGCCGCCTCGTTCGGGGCCGCGCTCCTCTTGGGGACGCCGCCCGCGGACGGGTTCGTCTTCGGCATCGGCGTCACCGTGGCCCTCGTACCGGAAGCCCTCCTGCCCACGGTCACCCTGGCCCTCGCGATCGGGGCCCAGCGGATGGCCCGGGCCGACGCCCTGGTCCGTCGCCTGGAGTCGGTCGAGACCCTCGGCTCGACCAGGTTCATCTGCACCGACGAGACCGGCACGCTCACGCGGAACGAGATGGCCGTGGTGGTGGTGTGGACCCCCGCGGGCCGAGCCCGGATCCTGGGCGAGGGCTACGCCCCGACCGGCCGGATCGAGACCGACACCCCGGGGGCCGCGGCCGCGGTCCGGGACGCCGCCCGGGCCGCCGCCAGGTGCTCCACCGGCCGGGTCCGCCTCGAGGGGGGGCGCTGGCGGGCCGTGGGCGACCCGATGGAGGCGGCGCTCGACGCGTTCGCCCGTCGCGCCGGGCTCTCCCCCGATGACGAGCGCCGCATGGAACCGGACCGCCGCCGGTTCCCCTTCGACCCCCGCCGCCGGCGGATGTCGGTCGTGGCGGGCGGGCGGGTCTACGTGAAGGGGGCGCCGGACGCGGTGATCCCGCGCTGCGTCCGAGGCGGGGATGGGGCCGGCGCCGCGCTGGAGTCCTTCGCGGGCCGCGGCCTGCGCGTGCTGGCCGTCGCGGCCCGCGACGCGACGGACGATCCCACCGACCCGGAGCGCGCGGAGTCGGGCCTCACGCTCCTCGGGCTCCTCGCGCTCGAGGATCCCCCCAGGCCGGAGGTGGCGGCGTCGATCGAGGCCTGCCGTCGCGCCGGGATCCGGGTGGCGATGGTGACCGGCGACCACCCCGGGACCGCCCGTGCCGTCGCCCTCGAGGTGGGCCTCGCGGGGCCCGACGACCCGGTCCTCACGGAGGCCGACCTCCCGGCCGAGGACGAGCTCCTCGGGGAGGTGGTCGACCGGGACGGGATCGTGCTCGCCAGGATCTCGCCCGAGGCCAAGCTCCTGATCGCGTGGGCCCTCCGGCGACGGGGCCACGTCGCGGCGATGACCGGCGACGGCGTGAACGACGCCCCGGCCCTCCACGAGGCCGACATCGGGGTCGCGATGGGGCGGTCGGGGACCGACGTGGCCCGGGAGGCCGCCGACCTCGTGCTCCTCGACGACGACTTCGCCACGATTGTGCGGGCGGTGGAGCACGGCCGAGCCGTCTTCGCCAACGTCCGTCGGTTCCTCACCTACCACCTCACCGACAACGTCGCCGAGGTCACCCCGTTCCTCGCGTGGGCCCTCTCGGGCGGTCGGGTCCCGCTGGCCCTCGGGGTCCTCCAGATCCTCGCGCTCGACATCGGGACCGACACGCTCTCGGCCACCGCCCTCGGCGCGGAGCCGCCCGAACCCGACGTCCTCCGGGGCCCCCCCGCCCGCGGGCGCCTGCTCGACCGCACCGTGGCCCTCCGGGCGTTCGGGCTCCTCGGTCCCCTCGAGGCGGCGGCCGCGATGCTCGGGTTCCTCGCGACGTTCGCCGCGGCCGGGTGGAGGCCCGGGGAGCCCTTCCCCGGGGGACACGCGCGGCTCGCGGCGTCCGGCGCCGCCTTCGCCACGGTGGTCCTGGCGCAGACCGCCAACGCCTTCGCCTGCCGGAGCGCGGCCCTGCCCCCCTGGCGCCTGGGGTGGTGGTCGAACCGGCTGCTGGTGGGGGCGGCCTCGATCGAGCTGCTCATCGCCGGCGCCGCCCTGGTCGCCCCCCCGCTCGCCGCGGCCCTCGGACACGCGCCGCCCCCAGCCGTGGGCTGGGCCGTGGCCGTCGCCTCGATCGCCGCCGTCCTGGGGGCCGACGCGCTGTGGAAGGCAGCCCGCCGGGGCCGCCGATGAGACCCCCGTCCGCGCCGCCCCCCTCCGGGTCCCCGCATCGTGGGGGCGTGGACGCCGACGGAGGCGCGGGGGCGGGGACCGGCGCGGCGGGGCTCGGGGTCGATCCGACCGTGGGGCTCCCCGAGGCGGAGGCCACGGCGCGCTTCCTGCGCCACGGGCCGAACGAGCTCCCTCCGCCGCCGCGCGCCCCCTGGCCCATCCGGCTCCTGCGGCTCCTCGCCGAGCCGATGTCCGTCCTCCTCATCGCGGCCGCGGCCGTCGATGCCTTCGGCCTGCGGGAGCCCGCCGACGCCTCCGCCATCCTCGCGATCGTCGTCCTCAACGCGGCGATCGCGTTCCTGCAGGAAGGGAAGGCGGCGCAGGCCCTCGAGGCCCTCCGCCGGATGGAGTCGCCCCGGGCCCGGGTGCTCCGCGACGGCCTCGTCCGCGAGGTGCCCGCCCGGGAGCTGGTCCCGGGCGACGTCGTCCTGCTCGCGCCGGGGGATCGGGTCCCCGCGGACCTCCGACTGGTGGAGGCGACGCTCCTCGAGGTCGACGAGTCGCTCCTCACCGGGGAATCGCTCCCCGTGCCGAAGTCGCCCACGGCCCCGGAGGGGGCCGGGCTCTCGGAGCGTCCCGCCACGACGTTCTCGGGGACCGTCGTGACCCGCGGCACGGGTCGGGGGATCGTCGTGGCCACCGGCCGGAGCACCGAGCTGGGCCGGATCGCGGAGCGCCTCGAGACCCGCGAGCCGATGACCCCCCTCCAACGCGAGCTCCGCGACCTCACGCTCCGGCTGGGGACCATCGCGGTGGTCGTCGCCGGCGGGGTGTTCGCGCTGATCGCCGCGAGGACCGGGCTCTCCGGGGAGGGGCTCCAGCGCGCGTTCCTCGCCGGCGTCGCCCTCGCCGTGGCGGCCGTCCCGGAAGGGCTCGCGACCGTGGTGACCGTGGCCCTGGCCCTCGGGGTCCGCCGGATGGCGGCCCGCGGGGCGATCGTGCGCCGCCTGGCGGCGGTGGAGACCCTGGGGGCGGCCACGGCGATCCTCACCGACAAGACCGGCACGCTCACCGAGAACCGGATGCGGCTCGAGGCGGCGGCCGCGGTGGGCCTGCCGCCCGGCCCCTTCGGCGCGCTCCCGCCCGAGGTCCGGGCGGCGGCGGAGCGGGCGGCGGTCCTCTGCAACGACGCGGAGCTCGACCCACCGAGCGGCGACCCGCTGGACGTCGCGCTCCTCGAGGCGGTGGGCGCCGAGGGGGTCCGCGGGATCCGGGGGACCCACGCGCTCCTCGCGACCCTCCCCTTCGAGGCGGAGCGGCGGCGGATGGCGGCGGCCGTCCGCGGCCCCGACGGCGCGGTGACGCTCCTGGTGAAGGGGGCGCCGGAGGTGGTCCTGGACCTGTGCTCCCGGGCCGCCACGGCGGCCGGCGAGGCGCCGCTCGGGCCCGAGGAACGCCTCCGGCTGGCCCGGGTGGTCGACGAGCTCGCGGCGGCCGGGATGCGGACCCTGGCCCTGGCGGACCGGCGGCTCCCCGGACCGCCCGGCGACCTGGAGGGGGCGGAGCGGGACCTCCGGTTCGTCGCCCTGGTGGGGCTGCGCGACCCCGTCCGGCCCCAGGCCCGGGCCGCCGTGGAAGAGGCCCGCCGGGCCGGGATCCGGGTCGCGATGGTCACGGGCGACCACGCCGGGACCGCGGCGGCCATCGCCCGGGAGGTCGGGCTCCTCGAGGGGGAGGGCGGGGTGCGGACCGGGGCGGAGCTCCGGGCCGAGGGCCTGCCCGAGGACCCGCTGGCCGTCCCGGTCTACGCCCGCGTCGACCCCGACCAGAAGCTCGCCTTGGTCGAGGCCCTCCAGGCCCGTGGCCACGTGGTGGCGGTCACGGGCGACGGCGTGAACGACGCCCCGGCCCTCCGGCGGGCGGAGATCGGGGTGGCGATGGGCCGGCGGGGGACGGACGTCGCCAGGGAGGCCGCCGACCTCGTGATCACCGACGACGACCTGGCCACGATCGTCCACGCGGTCCGCGAGGGCCGCGGGATCTACGACAACATCCGGAAGGTCGTCGACTACCTGGTCGGGGGGAACCTCTCGGAGATCGCCGTGGTGGTCGGCGCGCTCGCGCTCTTCCCGGCCCTCGGGGTCCCCCTCCTCCCCCTCCAGCTCCTCTGGATCAACCTCCTCACCGACGGGCCGCCGGCGATCGCCCTCGGCGTCGACGCCATCGACCCCCGCGTGATGGACGGACCGCCGCGCCCCCGGGGCCAGCAGCTGCTCTCCGGACGGCGCCTCCTCGTCCTCGCGCGACGCGCCGCGCTCATGGCCGGCGCATCCCTCGGGGCCCTGGCGGTGGCGCGGTTCGCGTGGGGCGAGCCCTGGGCGCACGCCCGGGCCCTCGCGTTCACGGTGCTCGTCGTGGCCCACCTCCTGTACGCCTTCGCCGTCCGCCGACCCCCGGGCGACCCCCCTTCGCTGCGACGCCTCACCTCGAACCGGTGGCTCCTCGTGGGGGTGGCCGCCGGCCTCGCGCTGCAGCTCGGCGCGATCGTCTGGCCGCCCGCCCGCGACGTGCTCGGCACCGCGCCCCTCGCCCCCCGCGAGTGGGGCCTGGTGCTCGTGGCCGGGCTCTTCCCCATCTCCCTCATGCTCCTGGAAGGCGCCGGGCGCCGACGCGGCCGCGGCTCAGCCCGGGCTCCGGATCGGCGAGGGCCCCGGCCGCCCCGGGCCGGCGGCCGCCGGCCCGGGACCTTGGGCCCCCCGGAGCCGGGCCCTCCGGCCGGACCCCGGGCCCCGCGGGCGGGCCACGCTTGCGTCCGTGGGGAACGGAGGGGAGCGGAAGGTCCCGCGGAAGGTCACGGTCGACGGGAACGAGGCCGCCGCCCGCGTCGCCTGCCTGGCGAGCGAGGTGATCGCGATCTACCCCATCACGCCGTCGTCCCCCATGGCCGAGCTCGCGGACGCGTGGTCGGCCGCCGGCCGCCCCAACCTCTGGGGCGCGGTCCCCGACGTGATCGAGATGCAGAGCGAGGGCGGGGCGGCCGGCGCCCTCCACGGGGCGATCCAGGCGGGCGCCCTGGCCACCTCGTTCACGTCCTCCCAGGGCCTCCTCCTCATGATCCCGGACATGTTCAAGATCGCGGGGGAGCTCTCCCCGGCCGTGCTCCACGTGGCCGCCCGGACCGTCGCCACCCACGCGCTCTCGATCTTCGGCGACCACAGCGACGTGATGGCGGCCCGGCCCACGGGCTGGGCGATGCTCGCGTCGTCCTCGGTCCAGGAGGCCCAGGACCTCGCGCTCGTGGCGCACGCCGCGACCCTCGAGGCCCGGATCCCCTTCGTCCACTTCTTCGACGGCTTCCGCACCTCCCACGAGGTGAACAAGATCGAGGCGCTCGAGGAGGACGACCTCCGGGCCCTCATCGACGACGAGCTGGTCCGCGCGCACCGGGGGCGCGCCCTCTCGCCGGAGCGGCCGGTGATCCGCGGCACCGCCCAGAACCCCGATGTCTTCTTCCAGGCCCGGGAGGCCGCCAACCCGTTCTACCTGCGGACCCCCGAGATCGTGCAGCGGACCATGGACCGCCTGGCCGAGCGGACCGGGAGGCGCTACCGCCTCTTCGACTACGTCGGGGACCCCGAGGCGGACCGCGTGATCGTGCTGATGGGCTCGGCCGCGGGGGCGGTCGAGGAGGCCATCGAGGCCCTGGCCGCGCGCGGGGAGCGGGTGGGGCTCGTGAAGGTCCGCCTGTTCCGTCCGTTCGACGCCGGCGCCTTCGCCCGGGCCCTCCCCCCCTCGGTCCGCGCCGTGGCGGTCCTGGACCGCACGAAGGAGCCGGGTGCGCCAGGGGAGCCGCTCTACCAGGACGTGGTGACCGCCCTGGCCGAGGAGGTGGCGGCGGGCCGCGCCCCGTTCCCCCGCCTCCCCCGGGTGATCGGCGGGCGCTACGGCCTCTCGTCGAAGGAGTTCACCCCCGCCATGGCCGCCGCGGTCTTCGCCGAGCTCGGGCGGGGGGAGCCGAGGAACCACTTCACCGTGGGGATCGTGGACGACGTCACGCGGACCAGCCTCGCCGTCGATCGGAGCTTCTCCACCGAGGCCCCGGACACGGTGCGGGCCGTCTTCTACGGCCTGGGGTCGGACGGCACGGTGAGCGCCAACCGGAACTCGATCAAGATCATCGGGGAGCGGACGCCGCTCTTCGCCCAGGGCTACTTCGTCTACGACTCGAAGAAGGCCGGGTCGGTCACCGTCTCCCACCTGCGGTTCGGGCCCCGGCCGATCCGGTCCTCCTACCTCATCGAACGGGCGAACTTCGTCGCCTGCCACCAGTTCGGCTTCCTCGACCGGATGGACGTCCTGCGGGTCGCGGAGCCGGGGGCCACGTTCCTCCTGAACAGCCCCTACGGGCCCGAGGAGGTGTGGGACCGGCTCCCCGTCGAGGTCCAGGAGCGGATCATCGAGGGTCGGCTCCGGTTCTTCGTCGTCGACGGCTACCGGGTGGCGCGGCAGGCGGGCCTCGGGGCCAGGATCAACACCGTGCTCCAGACCTGCTTCTTCGCGCTCTCGGGGATCCTCCCGCGGGAGGAGGCGATCGCCGCGATCAAGGACGCGATCCGCGAGAGCTACGGGAAGCGGGGGGAGGTGGTGCTCGAGCGGAACTTCGCCGCCGTGGACGCCGCCCTCGATGCGCTCCACGAGGTCCCGGTCCCTGAGCGGGCGACCGGCGCACGCCACCGGCTCCCGCCCGTGCCGCCCGAGGCCCCCGAGTTCGTCCAGCGCGTGCTGGCGAAGATGATCGCTGGGGAGGGGGACCTGCTCCCGGTCTCCGCCCTCCCCGTCGACGGCACCTTCCCCACGGGCACCGCGCGGTGGGAGAAGCGGAGCCTGGCCCACGAGATCCCGATCTGGGACCCCTCGATCTGCATCGACTGCGCGAAGTGCGCGCTGGTCTGCCCGCACGCCGCGATCCGGATGAAGGTCTACGACCCCGGCGCCCTGGAGGGGGCGCCCGCGGGGTTCCCCTCGAAGGAGTGGAAGGACCGCGACCTCCCCGGGATGCGGATGACGATCCAGGTCGCGCCGGACGACTGCACGGGCTGCGGGATCTGCGTGGACGTCTGCCCCGCCCACAGCAAGGAGGACGTCTCGCACCGGTCGATCAACCTCGAACCCAAGGAGGAGCACCTCGCGAGGGAGCGGGAGAACTTCGCGTTCTTCCTCCGGATCCCCCCGATGGACCGGACCCGGGTGAAGGTGGCCACGGTGAAGGGCTCGCAGATGCTCGAGCCGCTGTTCGAGTTCTCGGGGGCCTGCGAGGGCTGCGGCGAGACCCCCTACCTCAAGCTCCTCACCCAGATGTTCGGGGACCGGATCATCGTCGCCAACGCCACCGGCTGCTCCTCGATCTACGGGGGGAACCTCCCGACCACGCCCTGGGCCCCGGGCCCCGACGGCCGCGGGCCCGCCTGGTCCAACTCGCTGTTCGAGGACAACGCCGAGTTCGGCCTCGGGATGCGGCTCGCGCTCGACCACCGGGAGGCCGAGGCCCGCAGGCTGCTCGAGGCCCTCGCCCCCGAGGTCGGGGACGAGCTCGCCGTCGAGATCCTCGAGGAGCCCCAGGCCGACGAGGCCGGGATCCGCCGGCAGCGGGAGCGGGTGGCCGAGCTCCGGGCCCGGCTCGAGCGGCTCGGGACCCCGGAGGCCCGCAGGCTCCTCGACCTCGCCGACGGCCTGGTCCGCACGAGCGTGTGGATCGTGGGAGGTGACGGGTGGGCCTACGACATCGGCTACGGGGGGCTCGACCACGTCCTGGCCTCGGGGCGGGACCTGAACGTCCTCGTCCTCGACACCGAGGTCTACTCGAACACCGGCGGGCAGGCCTCCAAGGCCACGCCGCGGGGGGCCGTCGCGAAGTTCGCCGCGCGGGGGAAGGGGATCCGGAAGAAGGACCTGGGGCTCATCGCCACCCTCTACGGCGACGTCTACGTGGCCCAGGTCGCGATGGGGGCGGACAACATGCAGACCATCCGGGCCTTCGCCGAGGCCGAGGCCCACCCCGGGCCGTCGCTCATCATCGCTTACAGCCACTGCATCGCCCACGGGATCGACATGGCGACGGCGATGAGCCACCAGCGCGACGCCGTGCGCAGCGGCTACTGGCCGCTCTGGCGCTACGATCCCGAGGCCGAGCTGCGGGGGGAGCGCCCGTTCCACCTCGACAGCGGGAGGCCGACGCTCCCGCTCCGCGCGTTCGCGTCGAAGGAGGCCCGCTTCGCGATGCTGGCCCGGGCCTACCCCGAGCGCGCGGAGCAGCTCCTCCGCCTCGCCCAGCGCGACGTGGACGAGCGGTGGCACCTCTACGAGCAGCTCGCGGGGATCGACCGGGCGGTGCCGGAACGCCCGCGCGAGGAGACGCGCCTCCCGCCCGAGCCGCCCCCGCCCGGCGAGGAGGAGGAGGGATGAGCCGATGAGCGTGGACCTCAGGACCCGGTACCTCGGCATGGAGCTCGCGAACCCCCTGGTGCCCTCGGCCTCGCCGCTGTGCTCGCGGATCGACACGCTCCGCCGCCTGGAGGACGCGGGCGCCGCGGCGGTGGTCCTGCCCTCGCTGTTCGAGGAGCAGATCGAGCACGAGGCCCTTCAGGTGCACTGGCTCCTGGAGTGGGGGGCGCACAGCTTCGTGGAGGCCGCCTCCTACTTCCCCGAGCTCGACGACTACAACACCGGGCCCGACGCCTACCTCCGACACGTGGAGCTCACCAAGGCAGAGCTCGGCATCCCGGTGATCGCCAGCCTCAACGGGGCCACCCGGGGCGGCTGGGTCCGGTTCGCGAAGCGGATCGAGGAGGCGGGCGCCGACGCCCTCGAGCTCAACATCTACCTGGTGGCGGCGAACCCCGACCTCGGTGCCGAGGACGTGGAGCGGCGCTACCTCGACCTCGTGGCGGCGGTGCGGGAGCAGGTGCGCATCCCGATCGCCGTGAAGGTGGGCCCGTTCTTCAGCTCGTTCGCCAACATGGCCCGCCGCTTCGTCGAGGCCGGTGCGGACGGCCTCGTGCTGTTCAACCGCTTCCTCCAGCCCGACATCGACCTCGAGGAGCTCCGGGTGGACCCCACGCTCCACCTGAGCACCCCGGAGGAGATCCGGCTACCGCTCCGCTGGATCGCGATCCTCCGGGACCGGGTCGACGCGTCCCTGGCCGCGTCCTCGGGGGTCCACTCGGCCGAGGACGCCGTCAAGCTCCTCCTCGTGGGGGCGGACGTGGTGATGATGGCCTCCGCCCTGTTCAAGTACGGGCCGGAGCACCTGGGCGCGGTGCTCGAGGGCCTCCGGGCCTGGCTCGAGGACCGGGGCTACGCCTCCGTCGAGCAGGCCAAGGGGAGCATGAGCCACGCGCGGAGCCCCGACCCCTCGGGGTTCGAGCGCGCCAACTACATGCAGGCCCTGACGACCTACGTGAGCCCCTACGACTGGCGCGGGATCCCCGGCTCACCCCTGGCCTGAGCCTCCCGCCTCCCATGGCTCCGGAGAAGTGGCTTTCCGCGGGTCGGAGGTCCCTCCGGGACCGGGACCCGGGCCCCTCTCCGTCGCCGCCGGCCGGCCCATCATTGGGAGAGAGGGAGGTGGCCCCATGCAGGAGCGCGGCGGGCTCTTCGTCGTCGGACGGGCGGAGCCGTCCCGCCCCCGGGAGACCGTGGAGCACCCGACGCGGCTCCTCCGGATCGCGACCATGGTGCAGGAGCTGCTCGAACAGGTCCGGGCCATCCCGCTCGACGAGCGGGCCCGGACCCGGTTCCGGGAGATCCACGAGCGTACGCTCCGGGAGCTGAAGGGCCTGCTCTCGGAGGACCTCCGGGAGGAGCTCGAGTCGCTCGTGCCGCCCCTGTCCGAGCCGCCCACCGAGGGCGAGGTCCGGGTGGCGCAGGCGCAGCTCGCGGGGTGGCTCGAGGGCCTCCTGCACGGGATCCAGGCCGCGCTCTGGGCCCAGCACCTCGCGGCCCGGGCCCAGTTCGAGGAGATGCGCCGCCGGGCCCTCGAGGCCCACCGGGAGCGGGAGGAGCGCCAGGCCGCCTCGCGGTACCTCTGAGGCCGCCCCGCTCAGGGCCGATCCGCGGCGAGGATCGCGTCGGCCACCGACGCGAGGTCGGGGCCCACGACGTCGGGCGGTTCGCCGAACCGGAACGGTCCGGGGGTCCGGGCCACGTAGGCCCCGCGGCAGCCCGCCCGCACCGCGCCCCAGACGTCCCAGTCGTGCGCCGCGACCACCCGGACCTCGGACGGCGGGAGGCCGAGGCGCTGCGAGACCGCCATCCCTACGACGCGCGCCCGGGCTCCGCGCGCAGGGCCCTGGCCACGGCCACGACCAGCTCGAGGGCGCCGGCCAGCTCGGGGCTCCGGAGCAGCCGGAGCATCTCGCGGACGCCCATCGGCCGGGTGCGGGTCCGGAAGCGCTCGTAGGCCTCGTCGAGCGTCGCCGGCACCCGCATCGCCGCGTGGAAGAGGGGCTCGTAGCGGACCTGCCCCAGGAGCCCGGCCAGCATCATCAGGTTCGCGACCATCGTCATGACCTCGGGCCTCGTGGCCGCGCTGAAGTTCTCGTCGAAGCTCTCGAGCACGCCGGTGAGGGCCGCCAGGTTCCCGCTGTCGGCGACCCGGTCCACGAGGTCGAGGACCTGTTCCACGGCGTCGGCCGAGCGGGCCAGGCGCGCGAGCAGCCGATCCAGGGCCTGCCGGTCGGCCTCGGTGAGAACGGGGGCGTCGGGCATCGCGGACCTCCTACCGTCCGAAGAGGTGGGCGAACCAGAAGCGCTCGAACCCCTCCTTCACCGCCCGGAACAGGCGCATCCCGCCGAGCAGGCGGCAGTCGGGGTAGGCCGCACGGCCGAAGAGCTTGTCGGAGAAGTCGCACCACACGGCGGCCCCCATGTGGCCGGTGTCCATCACGCAGACCCCGACCATGTTGTAGAGCTCGCCCATGAACGCGCCCCGGATCCGGTCCAGGATCTGGGTCACCACGTGGTCGGCCTGGAGGTGGGCGAAGACGCCCGCCATCCCCAGGCCGATGGAGGGCGCGACGACGTCCCCGATCCCGAACACCTCGGGGTAGCGCGGCGAGGCCATCGAGGGGAGCGCCACGTCCATGTACCCCTCCGGCCCGGCCAGGGGGGAGCCGCGCACGGGCGCCGGGGCCTCGTGCGGCGGCACCACGATCCCCAGATCGTAGGGGAGCTCCCGTCCGTCCGCCGCCCGGAGCACCCGGGCATCCCGGTCGTGGGCGGCGAGCTCGAAGCCGCCCTCGAAACGGACCCCGAAGTCGTCGAGGAACCGCGTGAAGCCCTCCACCATGAGTGGACCGAAGGTCTCCATGGGCCGCTCCCACGGATGGAACACGGTGATCTCGGTCCGGTCCGAGACGTGGCGCTGCTCGGCGAGGTAGCGGAGCATGAAGGCCACCTCGAAGGGGGCCGGCGGGCATCGGTACGGCCAGGAGACGGGCCCCACCACGACCCGCCCGCCCGAGAACCCCGCCAGCCGCCCATGCAGGGCCACGGCGTGGTCGAGCTCCCAGGGCGCCTCGAGCCCCTCGAACGAGGGGTCCGGGCGGAGCGCCGCGCCCAGGGCCACGATCAGGAAGTCGTAGTCGAAGACGTCGGTGCCGGCCTCGACCCGCCGGGCGTCGGGGTCGATCCGGGTCACCTCGGCCCGCACCACCCGGGTCCCGTACCTCGGCCCGAGCAGCTCGAGCGGGCGCCGAACGTCGTCGGGCTCGCGCTTCCCCGTCATCACCCACAGGTAGCTCGGGCGGTACTCGTGGTAGGGGCTCCGGTCGACCAGCACGACCTCGACCTCCCCCTCCCGGGCCCACTGCCCGAACCGGCGAGCGGCGACCGCGCCGCCGGTCCCCCCGCCCAGGATCACCACCCGTCGCACTCCTCCACCTCCTCTCGCCTCACGGGGTGCGCACCCAGTTCTCGCCCCAGCCCAGCTCGTCGCGTCGCTCGGGTCGGACCTTCCGGTCGTCGATCCGGTAGCGGAGCCGGTCCTCCACCCCGACCACCCCGTCCACCCTGGCGACCAGCTCGAGCAGGATCTCCTTGAGGCTCCGCTGCTCGACCTCCCCCTCGAGCGTCACGACCCCGTGGTCCACCCGGACCTTCACCTCGTCGGGGTCGATCCACATCGTGCGGACCAGCACGTCCTCCCGGATCTCGCGCTCGAGCTCCTCGTCGGGCCGGAGGAACGGCCCCAGGAGGTCACCCCGGCTCACGATGCCCACCACCCGCCGATCCTCGTCCACCACCGGGAGCCGCTTGACGCCGGTCTCGAGCAGGACCCGGACCGCCTCCCGCACCGTGGCGTCGGGGCCGACCGTCACCACCTCCCTGGTCATCACGTCCTCGGCGCGGAGCCCCCCGGCCCGGCCCTCGACCTCGGCGAAGCGCCCCGGGCGCAGGAACCACTCGAGGAAGCTCCGCCGCCGGCCCCGCGGCACCGGCGGCTCTTCCTCCAGCAACAGGAGGTCCGCCTCGGTCACGATCCCCACGAGCCGTCCCTCGTCGTCGACCACCGGGACCCCGCTCACCCGGGCGTCGTGCATCGCGCGGGCCACCTCCTTCACCGGGGTGTCGGGGCGGACCGTCCGCACCTCCGTCGTCATCACGTCTCGGACCCGCATCGACCGTGCCATGGCCTCCTCCTCCGAGCCTCCCGCTCCCACCGGGAGCGAACACCCTCGCCGCCCCGGGCGCAACCGCGTCCACCCCGCCGGACCAGCCCGACGCTATCCTCGGAGCCGTGGGGGATGCCGAGCGGTTCCGCGAGCACTGGGCCGCCGAGATGGACGGCGCGCTCCTCTACCGGGCGCTCGCCGAGCGCTCCGAGGGCGAGCAGCGCGAGATCTTCCTCGAGCTCGCCCGGGCCGAGGAGCGCCACGCCGCCCACTGGGCCGCCAAGCTCGAGGAGCTGGGGGAGCCCGCGCCGCGCCCCGAGGACCACCGGCCCTCGCCCCGGGCCCGCCTCCTGGCCTGGGCGGTCCGGCGGCTCGGGGCCCGGGCGATGCTCCCGGTCGTCGAGCGGGCCGAGGTGGCCGACGCCACCCACTACGACCACGAGCCGGCGGCGAAGCCGTCGATGGCGATCGACGAGCGGATCCACCGCCGCGTCGTGGCCAGCCTCTCCCCCACCGCGGTCCGGACGCAGATCCTCCGCGGCGAGCGCTGGCACCGGGGCGACGCCTCGGGCTCGCTCCGGGCCGCCGTCTTCGGGGCCAACGACGGCCTGGTCTCGAACCTCGCCTTGGTGATGGGGGTGGCGGGGAGCCGGGCCGACGAGCGCTTCGTGCTGCTCGCGGGGGTCGCCGGGCTCCTCGCCGGCGCGTTCTCGATGGGCGCGGGGGAGTACGTCTCGGTGCGCTCGCAGCGGGAGCTGTTCGAGCGGGAGATCGCCCTCGAGGCCGAGGAGCTCGAGGCGATGCCGGAGGAGGAGGAGAACGAGCTGGCCCTGATCTACCGCGCCAAGGGCATCCCGAAGGAGGAGGCCGAGCTGCTCGCGAAGCGGATCATGGCCGACCCCGCCCACGCCCTCGACACGAAGGCCCGGGAGGAGTTGGGGCTCAACCCCGAGGAGCTCGGTTCTCCGTGGGGCGTGGCGGTCGCGAGCTTCCTCTCGTTCGCGCTGGGGGCGGCGATCCCGGTCCTCCCCTACGCGGTGGCCGGCGCGGGGGCCGCCTTCGTCGGGTCGATGGGTCTCGCCGCCGTCGCGCTCTTCGGGCTCGGGGCGGCGGTGGCCCTCCTCACCGGCCGGCCGATGCTCCGCGGCGGTCTGCGCCAGCTCGCGATCGGCGCGCTCGCCGCCGCGGCCACGTTCGCGATCGGCCGCGCCATCGGCGTCTCGGTGAGCTGACGACCGCTCAGGCCACCTCGCCCTCGACGGCAACGGGTTCGACCTCCACCCGCACATCGATCCCGCCCCGGACGCTCTGCGTGACGACGCAGAAGTCCTCGAAGATCTCCAGGCACCGACGGATCCGGCCGACGTCCCCCGGGGCGACCTCCGGACGCATCCGGACCCCGATGCCCCCGATCCGGAGGCGTCCCTGCTCGTTCCGCGCGAACGAGACCGACACCTCGGTCCGCATCCCCCGCACCTCGACCCTCGCCTTCCGCAGGCAGAACAGGGCGCTCGCCGAGAGGCAGTCGCCCACCGCGGCGGCGAGGACCCGGGCGGCGTCGGGACCGGCCCCCTCGCCGAGCGGCGGCGGCTCGTCGAGGACGAGCGGCGGGACGCCGGGCAGCCCGAGGTCGGCCCGGAACCGGTAGCCCTCCTCGAGCTCGAGCACGACCGTGGCCTCGGGGCGGTCGCTCATCGCTCCCCCCTCCCGGCCGCGCGGAGCACCGCCTCCAGCACGACCTCCTCGGGCGCCGCGCCCTCGAGCTCCACCGCGTCGTCGACCACGGTCTTGGGCACCCCGTAGACCCCGTACCGGTCGCCGAGGTCGGGGAACTCGGACACCTCGACCACCTCGGCGCGCACCCGGTCGGAGCCCATCGCCATCCGCATCGCGGTGAGCGCGGCCCGGGGACAGTACGGGCAGGTGGGGGTGACGAACACCCGGATCCGGACCTCGCGCTCGAGCCCCGCCAGGGCCTCCGCCGTCGCCGGGCGCAGCCCGTGCTCGCCCGAGGCGAGCAGCGCCAGGGCCTGGATCACCGTGGCCAGCTCGAACCCCGCGGGGATCCCGAGGAACCGGATCCCCGGGTCCCGCCCGTCGGCGCCGAGGAGCACGAGGGCCGGGACCCGCTCCACGCCGTGGGCCGCCGCGACCTCCTGCTCCTCGCGCAGGTCGTGGACCTCGAGGCGGACCCGCCCCGAGGCCGCCGCCAGCTCCTCCGCCAGGCGCACCGTCTCCTCGCAGAACGGGCAGGCGGCGCGGCCGCCGGCCCGGTCCGTGAAGACCAGGAGCCGGACCTCCCCGGCCAGGCCCGCCAGGGCCCGACGGAGCGCCTCGCGCTCCCTCGTCCCGATCGTCCCGATCATCCTCCGACCTCCTCGCGTCCACGTCCGGCGGCCGATCCGGCCACCCACCCGGCATCGATGCACACCGGCGCGGAACGGTGCGGGGGCCACCCTTCCCCCGACCGGCGGGACCCTCGCCCTTGACGGCCGCGCCCCCGCGCGCTTGCCTGGGGTCGAGAGGCCCCCGGCGCGAGCCGTGGGCGCACCGCCGGGGCGGGACGTGCATCGGTGCCGGTGGAGCCTTCGGGACGTGCGAGGAGGTGATGAGGCGATGGCCGCGCTGGTGCGCTGGGATCCCTGGGAGGAGCTGGCCACGTTCGAGCGGCAGATGGAGCGGCTGTTCCGCGACGCCTTCGGCTCGCTCGAGCGCCTGGCCCCGGTCCTGCCGGCCCGGCCGCGGGAGTGGACCCCCGCCTGCGACGTGCTGACCAGGGGCGAGGACCTCGTGGTCCGGTTCGAGCTGCCCGGGGTGGACCCCGAGGAGGAGCCCGAGATCACCGTCGAGGACGGGATGCTCTGCGTGCGGGGCGAGCGCCGCTTCGAGGAGGAGGAGGGGGGCGAGGGTTACCTCCGCCGGGAGGTGGCCCGCGGCAGCTTCGAGCGGGCCGTCTCGCTCCCCGAAGGGGTGAAGCCCGAGGACATCACGGCGACCTACCAGGACGGGATCCTGGAGGTGGTCGTGCCCAAGGCCGCCGCCCTCCCCGAGCGGAAGAAGGTCCCGGTGAAGGTGGCCGGCGAACGGAGGAAGGCGATCCGCGGCGGGAAGGTCGCCTGAGGAGCCCCGTCGGAGGCGCGGGCGGGCTCCGCGACACGTCCGGAGGTCACTCACATGTTGACGCGGAGGGGCGGAGACGAGCACGCCGGACCGGGGATGATCCCGTGGCGCCGCAGGGCGGGCCCCGGGGCGCATCCGGCACGTCCGGGAGAGGCCCCGGTGATCCTCCTGAGGTCGGCCACCTGGCAGCTCTGGCCCGACCTCGCGGTGGGCGTGCGGTTCCACGCAGGTCGGCCGGCTACACGGCCCGACGGAGACCGCTACGGTTTCTCGAGGTTGGGCGGGGGGAGCTCGCTGGTGGCGCTCGCGACCATCTACGGCGAGACGCCCGGAGCAGCGGCGGCGGTCGCAGCGGTCCGGCGCGGCATCCGCTCGTTCGCGTCCGCCGCCCAGACCCCCGCGCTCCTCCTCCAACGCCTCCAGACGTGGATGGGGGATCTGGGCGTCGATCAGCTCTGCGCCGTGGTCCTGGCCCGCTGCAGGAGCACCCCCAGGGGCCTGGCGGTCACCCTCTCAGCGGCGGGTCAACCGCCGCCGCTCCTGCTTCGCGAGGGCCACGACGTCGAGATCGTGACCGCCGGAGGACCGGCCCTCGGGTACCGACCGCACGCGCGGTTCGAGGAGGCGACGATCCTCCTGGGTCCCGACGAAACCCTTCTGCTGTACTCGGATCTGCTGATCGAGCAGAACCGCATCTTCCGAGCCATCGATGACCTCGTCGAGGCCCTTCGTGCCTGGCGCCGCAGCGGGGTGAGGGACGTCTTGGGTCCGATCGACGGCACGCTGGATCGACGTAACCTGCGGCGGGCGACGGCGATGGTGGCGGTGAGGGGGGAGGCCCCCACGGCGGATGTGATCGACCTCCCGCGCGAACGTCTCCGCCGGACCCGGCGGAACCCCGGATCGGTCCAGCCCTTCCCCGGGGCGTGAGACCGGAACCGCGAGCCCGACCCGTGGTGGTCGGCCTCAGCCGACGCTGGCGCTCTGGCTCAGCGCTCCGTTCCCCCACGGTCCAGGTCGCCCGACGCTCCGAACCAGCTGCGTCCTCGTCGTGATGCCGAGCTTGGAGAAGACCTTGCTCAGGTGATACTCGACGGTCCTCCGGCTGATGAAGAGCGTGGCCGCGATCTCGGGGTTGGAAGCGCCCTGCGCCGCGAGCTCCACGATGCGGAGCTCCTGCGGGGTCAGCGCCGCCCCCTGCTCGACGCGCGACCGCCGCGAGTGGGCGCCGGTGGCGCGGAGCTCGTGCCACGCTCGCCGTGCGTACCCTTCGGCGCCGAGCTCTCTCAGCAGTCCCTGCGCCTCACGCAGGTGCGTCCGCGCCTCTCGCTGCCTGCGCTCGCGCCTGAGCCACTCCCCGAACAGGAGGTGGGTCCGCGCGAGGTCCGGTACGGCCCCGGCCTGCTCGAGGTGCCCGAGCGCCTCACGGTAGCTTCGCTCCGCCCTCGTGCCGTTGGTCGCGACGGCCCTGGAGCGAGCCAGGATCCCGCGGCCCCATGGAGCCTCGGTAGCCCCCATGGCTTCCTCGAGCTGCCGGACGGCCCACCGGGCGGTACGTCGATCGCCGAGGCGCGAGGCCGCCTCTACGAGCTCCGGCAGCGCCAGGGCGGCGGGGACCGGCGGGCCTTCCGAGGCCCGAGCCGCGGCCCGAGCAGCCGCACCGTAGGATTCCAGGCCGCTCGCCAGCACGGCCTCCGCGTACCACGACCACGCCGTGGCCGCCCCGTCCCGTCGCATCGCCGCCCCCTCCCGGATCTTCCCGGCCCGCCCCTCCACGCCGGACCGAGCCCCCCGCCAAGCGCGGAGCACGAGGGCAGCCGCATCGATGGACCGGCGTGCTTCCCCGCCGCCATGCACCGTCAGCAACCGCCTCGCCTCGCGGAGGCGAGCCGCCGCCTCGCCCAGCTCGCCCGCCAGCGTCAGGACGATGCATCGATGGGCGAGGGCGGTCGCGAGCTCGGAGCGCGCGCCGATGCTCCGAGCCGTACCGACCCAGACCTCCGATGCGACGTGGAGCGCCCAGAGATCCCATCGGGCGAGCGATGCCTCGAACGCGAGCCGGAACCAGATCAACCAGATCATGCCGCCAGCCACCGTGCCGCGCGGCAGCGCTCCGAGGTGGGTCCGGTCCGTGGCATCCCCGAGCAGATCCAGGAAGGCAGCGACCCGTGCGCCCGGATCGCGGGCGTCGCGGTCGGCTCCCCCTCGACGGGGATCGAGGTCGTGCCCCCTGTTCGCGCCGCCGCGGGTGGCCGAAAGGAGCTGCCAGAGCCGCAGCTCACGGGCGATCGCTGGGTCGCGGAAACCGGCCGCCGACCGGGCCAACGCGGCCGCGGCTTCGCCGTAGTAGCCGTCGTCGAACGCGATACGGCCCCGTAGCCGGTCCAACCACGGGCCCCTGACCCCGCTCTCGGCGATCCGTCCGGCGATGGCCTCGGCTCGCGAGCCGTGGCCAGCGGCGAGGTGCGCCTCCGCCGAAGCCACCCAGCGACGGATGCGGTCCGCGGGCGCTGGCGACAGCTCGGCCGCTCGTTCGAGGAACTCGGCTCCCCTGGCCCAGCTGTCCCGATGCGCCGCGATGGCAGCCGTGGACTCGAGCTCTGCAGCGATGGATCCGGCCGGTGCCTCGGAGCCGAGGGCCCGGTGCCACGCCTGGAGGTCAGGGCTCGCGACGGGATCGACCACCTCGGCGATCGCCCGGTGCAGACGTCGGCGTTGCCTCGGCGCGAGCGCCCAGTAGATCGCCGCGCGTGCCAGCACCGACCCCTGCCCGGGCGGTTGGCCCGCCGGGACCCGGTGGCTCGTCCGGTCCGGATCCCCCTCCAGTCGGGCGATCGCTCGATCCAGAGCGACGGGATCGAGACGCGGTTCCGCAGCCAGCAGCGCGAGCGACGTCCTCGCCGAGGCAGGGAGGCGTCGGGCCCGCTCGCGGTACCATAGCGCCACTCGAGCCGGGACCGGGAGGGGCTCGGGCAGGTAGCGGCGCCCGGTGATCTGATCACGAGGGAGAACGGAGGCCAGCCAAGCCAGCGCGAGCGGGTGGCCGCCGGTGTCGCTGATCAGGCGCCTCGCCACCCATGGAGGGATCGGAGCGTTCGCCGATCGGCGGAGCAGCTCGGCCGCGGCTCGCCCAGGTATCCCTGCGAGCGGGAGCTCCGGCAGATCCTGGAGGTCCTGGTCCTCCCCCACGGGCACGCTCGTCGTGACCCAGATACCGATCGAGGGCACCGTCAGCCGCCTCGCGACGCACGCCAAGACCGCCCTGGACTCACCGTCCGACCGGTCGAGGTCGTCCACGACCACCAGCGTCGGGGCCCCCCGACCGGCGGCGGAGAGTAGTTGGAGGACCGACATGCACAGTAGGAGCGGACCCGGCGCAGGCCCGGGCCGCCGGCCGAAGATGGATGCGAGCGCCTCGGCCGCAGGATCCGGCAGGCCGTCGAGGTGATTGGCGAGCGGCATGAACAGGCGGTTCAGCAACCCGAAGGGGATCTCCTGTTCCGCCGCCGTCCCTCGGGCCCGCACGAGGCGGACGCCCTCCGCGAACTCGAGCGCGTGCTCGATGAGCGACGTCTTGCCGATCCCGGGCCCGCCGCGGATCACGAGGACGCTGGAACCGCGACGCCGGACCGTCCGGATCGAGCTCCTCAAGGCCTCGAGCTCCCTGTCTCGCCCCAGGAGCTCCCCGGAAGGATCTGGGGAAGCGACCATCTCCAGACCTTCGCATCCGCGCGCAACCAAGCCCCTTGCACCGGGAGACGGACCCCGGCGTCTTCGTAGGGAACCGTCGGGCTCCGCCGTGAGGGTCGGCCGACCTGATCGCGCCGGGTCCAGCGCCTCGAGCTCGCTGCTGGGATGCCATCGCTCAGCCACCGACGCCCCCCGTGGACGGTCCGGCCTTGGCCGGAGGGGAACCAAGGTCTTAGGACCGCGTAGCGGTTCCGCCCCTCAAGGCGCCCAGCGGTCCTGCCGAGGGAGGAAGCGGGAGGCCACGGAACGACGCCATGGGCACTGAGCGGAACGACACCCAGCGGGGCGAGGCGGAGCTCATCGGGTTCCAGGAGCTGGTGCAGCTGCTGGGCGTTGGAAGGAGCACGGCCGCGCGGTACGCGAAGCAGCCGGATTTCCCTCGGCCGGTCGCGGTCCTCGCGTCCGGACGGATCTGGAGGCGCGCGGACGTCCTCGCATGGGCCGCGCGCCATCCGCGCCGCCGCGATCGGCCGAAGGACCGGTGAGCCGGGGGGCTGGGCCACCCACGCTGGCGGCCTCACGCCCGTGAGTTCCCGGATGTAACAGGGCGGGGGATCGGGGAACCTGCCTCATGGTCGAGGAGGGAGGGCCATGAGGATCTTCATCCTGATCCAGGCGAGCGACACGGGCGACGTGCGGCGGCTGGCCGAGGAGCTCGGGAGAATCCCCGGGATGCGACGGGTCGATGTCGTCGGCGGCGGGTACGACATCGTCGCGGAACTCGACGACCGATCCCTCGGATCGCGAGCCATCGTCCTGCGATCCGAGATCCAACGCCTCGAAGGCGTCCACCGGTTCCTTCCCCTTCGCGCGGACCCGCGGCCCGACGGGATCCCCTGAGCGGCGCCGGGGCGCCGCTCCGTCGGGCGGCCGACCCCGGTCCGGCGTCGAGCACGAACGAGCCGGGGCGGGATGCGGAACGAGACCCCCCTCCCGGCCGCGAGCCCCGGGGCGTCGGACCGGGGGACGCCGTCCGGCGTCCATGGTAGGAAACCCCGCGTGAGGATCGTCCGGGCCGAGCTCGTCTTCGCCGAGGACCGCTGGCGGCGGCGACACGCGTTCGCGATGGAGGGCGGAGCCATCCTCGCCACCGGGGCGCCCGAGGAGCTCGCGCGCCGGTTCCCCGACCACCCCCTCGAGGATTGGGGGGACGTGGCCGTCCTCCCCGGCTGCGTGAACGCCCACGACCACTCGTTCCAGGTGCTGCTCCGCGGGCTCGGGGACGACCTCGCGTTCCACCGCTGGCGGGACCGGGTGCTGTACCCGTTCTCCGAGCGGCTCGACCGGGACGGGATCCGGGCCGGGGCGCTCCTCGACCTCGCCGAGCTCGCGCGGGCCGGGGTCACGACCGTCGTGGACTTCTTCTACCTCCACGACCGCGGGAACGGGAACGACCTCGCGGTGGTCGAGGCGGCGCGGGAGATCGGGATCCGGCTCGTGCTCGCCCGGTCGATGTACGACTGGGCGGGGGCGCCGGCTCGCTACCGCGAGACGCCCGAGGAAGCGGTCCGGAACTTCAGACTCCTCCACGAGGAGCTCCGAGGCGACCCCCTCGCCACCTGCCAGCCGGCGCCGCATTCGATCCACGGCGCGAGCCCGGGGATGATCCGGGCCGGCGCGGACCTCGCGGCCGAGCTCGGACTGCCCTTCCACATCCACGTGGCCGAGGGGCGGTACGAGCGGGAGATGGCGCTCGAGCGGTACGGGCGCTCGCCGGTCGGGTTCCTCGACTCGCTCGGCGTCCTCTCCGACCGGACCGTGGCGGTCCACTGCGTGTGGGTGGACGAGGAGGACCTCGCCATCCTGGCCGAGCGCGGGGTCCGGGTGGTCCACAACCCGAGCGCCAACGCGTTCCTCGGCGACGGCGTGGCGCCGTTGCGGGGGATGCTCGCCCGCGGGATCCCGGTCTGCCTAGGGACCGACGGGGGGTGCACGAACAGCCGACGGAGCGTGTTCGAGGAGATGCGGATGGCCGCGCTCCTCGCGAAGGCCCGCGACGCCGACGCCGAGGCGGTCACGGCGGAGCAGGTCCTCCTCGCGGGGACGGCCCGGGGCGGCGAGGTCCTCGGGCTCCCCCTGGGTCGGATCGCCGAGGGCTACCTCGCCGACCTCGTGGTGCTCGACCTCGACGCGCTCTCCCTCCAGCCTCCGGGGACCGCCGAGAAGCAGGTCGTCTACGCGATGCAGCCCGAGGCGGTCCGGCGGGTGCTGGTGGGCGGCGAGCCGATCGTCGAGGACGGGCGGCTGGTCCGGGTCGACGATGCCCGGATCCGGGCCGAGGTGGCGCGGGTCACCGCGGGCTGGCTCCCGCCGCCCCGGTAGCCTCCCCCCCGGCGCCGCCCGGACCGGGCCCCTCCGCGCCGGCGGGCTCCTCCGCGAGCTCCCGGAGCGGCACGATCTCGCACTCCGCGAGCGGGTACTGGTGCGGACCGTAGGTCACGAGCGCCCGGCCGGTCCGGGCCGCCGTGGCCTGGATGATCCCGGCGAAGAAGTCGGTCCGGTACCCGTCGTCGGAGCAGCGGACCAGGTAATCGCCGGCGGCCCGGGCGGTCGCCGCGTCGAGCGGGAGCACCTCCACCCCCTCGAGCTCCTCCTCGGCCCGGCGGAACTCCTCCGGCAGCAGCGCCCGGCGGAGCTCCATGATCGTGATCGAGGCCACCGCCAGGTCCCCGGCCTCGCGCAGGCGCGCGAGGACCCGGGGCGCCTCGTGGAGCCCCCGGACCGCCCAGATCAGCACCACGGTGTCGAGGAGGTAGCGCATCGTCCGCACGCGCTAGAGTAGCGGGACGCGATGGAGGAGCTTCGCGAGGAACCCCGTCGGGGCACCGGGACCGCCACCGAGCAGGAGCCCCGGACCGACCACCGGCTG
>Ga0101941_1000716_pt1 | contig 42841 bp, 42 predicted proteins | sample DewCreD2012metaG_3_FD_75242 | JGI IMG/M metagenome (GOLD analysis project Ga0101941, IMG submission 75242) | Hot spring sediment bacterial and archeal communities from British Columbia, Canada, to study Microbial Dark Matter (Phase II) - Dewar... ... | reverse complement strand
TCGGCAACGTGTTGAGTGAGACGAATCCCTCGGCCGGCGACCGGTTCAAGTTCACGGCTCGCGAACTCGATGCCGCCCTGAGCCTGTATTACTACCGTGCCCGCTGGTACGACCCGCAACTAAGTTGCTTAGTCTTACTATAGTTGTGCCACCACGGTCGCTTCCTTCGCGAAGACCCGCTCTCGTTTGCCGCCGGCGATACGAACCTGTACCGGTATGTGTTGAACGTACCCTCGTTTCTTAGGGATCCAACTGGGCTAACCGTACGCGGCCGTATTGTAGGCGGCGGTTTTGCATTTGTGATGGGAGGGTTCGTGTACATAGCTGACATATGGGACGAGAAAGGGAACCGAGCACAGGTTCTCCTTCCCAGGGCGAGCCTTGGTGTGGATATCGGAGTTGGAGTTGAGAGAGTCCTTAGTCAAGGGACGGTTCCCGAGTTTATCAACGGCCAAACTTTTGATGGATCCGTATCACTAGGTATAGTCTCTGTGAGCGTTGGTTATACGACGGGTTGCGGATGGTCATTTAGCTGGGGATTTACTGTGCCATGGGTTCCTGAATGGCCATTCAAGGTCGGGGTGAGTGTCGGCTGGACTCCGGTGGTAGGAGTGATCTGGAAGAACTTCTAGCTCTTATTTCTGGGAGCAGATTTTGACGTAAGTCATCCAGGGTGGCCAGGAACATTGTGTCTCGTAGAATGGGTTACGATGCCGAGGCGAGGTAAGCCGGGGAGACAGGGTAATGAATAAGAAGATACTACTCGGCTTAGCCAGTGTAGCAGGCATATTTACTTGGGTTCTTGTTACAGGAAGCGTCTTGATTTTTCTTGTCTCGGGTTACGACCCTGGCTTCGTGGTTGCCTTAATTCTGTTGACCAGTGCCGCGATAGGAGGATTTGCTACTTTGGGCGTTGCCCTTTACTTCGTATATCATGTGAACGTCCAAGCTAGACTTTCTTGGGACCACAAGATAATTTGGAGTACGGTACTGCTCGTTTTCTGGATTTTGGCGGCGCCCGTTTACTGGTACTATTTCGTGTGGAAAGAGGTTGAGACGCAACAGGCATCGCAAGCATTCGGCGGCGAGTCGGAGCTTGACGAAAGGCAAAGCACCCACGCAGTCTTGGAAATCTTGGGAAGGGAGGCTAATATGTTGCGAAAAATTCTTCTAGGGCTCGTCAGCTGCAGTGGAATAGTAGGGGGAATTGCCACCTTCTTTATTCTGATATTCCGCCCCATCGAGTTTTTTTCGTTGGCACTTTGTATTGAGTTAGTCGCCGGACTCGCATTGACAGCGACGATGCTATACTACATTTATCGGGTTTATCATGACGAACGGTTCAAAGCCGAAGAAAAGGTAATTTGGGTTTTAGTCTTGCTGATATTGGCCCCGATAACTGTCCCGGCATATTGGTATCGCTATATATGGCGGGCAACAAAGGAGGATGAATCCGGCAGGCAGCCGGCCTAGTTGAGGAGATTGAAACTTGGCATGACACAATGCGGAAAACTATGCGAAGGAGATCGAGTTGGCGAAGGGAATAACGCTCTGAACCGGATGAGCTTTCTCCAATAAATCACGCAGCCTCGGCCTTAAACGCTCGACGATCCCCTGTCGTTTGCCGCCGGCGATACCAATCTCTACCGCTATGTGTTCAACTCGCCGGTGGGCCTAGCTGACCCAAACGGCCTGGACATTTGGGATTGGCTTGCCAAAAAGATAGGGCCGGATAATATAGCTGCTTGGGACTGCTGCCTCGGAGATCCGAGGGATGGATGGTTCGCTAACGCAACGGATTTTTGCGCCGGCTGGGGTGATACCTTGTCCTTCGGCATAACGAAAGGTATCCGCTACCTAGCTGATTGCGACGGTGTCGTGGATTTCGAGTCGGGCTGGTACACGGCTGGAGAAGTGACGGGTTTTGTTCATACGACATTGATAGGCGGAGCCTGTGGCTGGCGGGCAGCTGGTCAACCGGGGCCGGGCAAGGAGTTCTCCCATTGGATACCCCAACGATACGGTGGTTGTTTCAGGAGATACACGAAATGGAACGGAAACTATGTAACTAAGGAAGTGCACGCTTGCAGCGACCCATATCGGTGGAAAACTATGCCCTATGAGACATTCAAAAAAGTTTACGGGGTGCCTGCCCGGGACAAAGCGGGAAGAATAATCCCTGACAAAATGGGAAAACCAGTATACATAAGTCCGTGGTCCCACTGCTACCAGCAATGGGTACGCATCCCGAAAGTCTATAAGGGCGGGGCTTGCGGTATGCTTTATGGTGGAGGTAGTATCCTGACGCTCGAGTGCATCAACGGCAAGGCTCAGGAGCCATTGCATGGGCCTGTTCACGTGGCTGACTAAGTTGTGGCGGCGCATCAAGTATATGGAAGAAGGACGTGCTTGGGATCTTTTCCCTCTTTTCAAACGGGAAATCCTAGAGCGCATTGCAAATATGCTACCTCCGGATTACGTTTCCAGGTACCGCGAAAAACTGTACCGTTTGCAATCCCAAGAAGCAGTTGTGGTGAGACCATGGTTGGAGATGCTATTGTATTGGACTTGGGCTAATCTGGACTGGCTGGAGAAAGAGGAAATAGTTGGTGGCCTCGTTGATAATCCCGCTAATCAACCCGTGCCATCGATTGATTGGCGTACTTTCAGGCATAACGAACTGCACGTAGCCCGGGCCTATCTGAAGTGTGCGCAATCGGAAGGACGCTTCCGCTGCGACCTTTGGTCCATTGACCAGGATTCTCTGTTTCCGGACCGCTTAGTGTGGAACAGAGGGAGTAAAGAACTGTACTCTTCCCCGTATCAATGCCAGCTGATCTCCATGGAACCAGGCTCATACCTAGCGAATCTGTTGAATATGCCGGCCGAACCACTCCACTACAGTTCCGCCACAGAAGAGCGAGTGTGTTCTTTTCTTGAGGGGATAGGCGATATTGCTCTCGAACCACCGGCCAGCGAATCTGAACGGTCGGCTTTTGTCCGCCTGTGGGGTTTTCTCTTGCCGGAGGACTACGTTGCGTTACTGGACAAAACCAACGGCTTCGAATTGCATGGTTGGCGATTTTACGGCACCCGTCCCCGTATGGTGGCGCTGGAGCACAATCTGCTGGTACTGGCAGAGAACTGGGACCAAGGCATGCTCGCCTCTGTTGAGGACGAATACGGAAATTTCCTTGGACTGCGATATGAGAGTTTCGAGCATGAGGTGCGTGAACTGCCCGGTAGCTTTATCGAAGCCTTAAAGCAATTACCGGCATCGGACTGTGAATATTAGTATTCCGTGTCAAGCGCTGGAGGCAATTGCGGGAAGATGATTTGGGATGCCGACTTGTCTACGAGGGAAGTGGGCATCCAGACTACTGGTATAAGTTTTTTCCTAGATGCCGCTAATCAGGTGCCGTTGCCCAAGGCTAAATGAAGCCAGATTCACCGCTCTACACGAGGAAGATTCACCTATGCTTTCCATGTATGCTTTAGGCGTTGCAACTATGATAACAAATAAGGTCATTTTCCTGGTGGCTTTAGAGATCCTACCGACTCACCCAGAGTTTCCTACTGACGAGTCCGCCCGGCTGGTATCGCGATACTTACCGGCTTTGCTCGACCTTTCCAAGGCGGAACTCAATTTCGTCGCAAAGGTGCGGTTGGGCGAACGGGCAAGTGCCAGAGGCTACGATTACCACCTAGGCGCGTACAGTATCATTATGGCGGACTTGCGCGACGTAGGGACAAACGTCAGAGAATATGCCGCCAGGAATTTTGGGCGGATTCGTTATCGCCCTTTGAAGGCCTTTTGGGCCTTGATCCTATTCGACCGGGACGTTGTGACTCCCGAGATCTACCAATACCTGCGCGAATCTTTCGCCTCCGAGGAAGAGGCAAAAGAGTTGGCAAGATGGATGGGAGCATACTTCGAGGAGTTTAGGCGAAAGGTGTTGACATACCCGAAGGAGAAAATCAAACCGCGCTGAGGTGGAAGCGAGCCCTGAACTGCTTACCGCGCCCGCTGGTACGATCCGCAACTAAGTTGCTTAGTCTTACTATAGTTGTGTCACCACGGTTGCTTCCTGCGCGAGGACCCGCTCTCGTTTTCCGCCGGCGATACCAACCTGTACCGGTACGTGTTCAACAATCCCGTCGTCTATACAGATCCAACCGGGCTATGGAGTTGGCAGAATTTTTGGATAGGAGCTGGAGTGGCGACAACGGTGTTTGTTGGCGGTATATTTATTTTCGGAACCGCAGGCCTTGGCACCCCTGTGGTGGTTGGGATAGCAACTGTAGGTATTGCTGCAACCGGGGTGGCATCCGGGTACTTCGCAGAAACTCCTGGGCAAGCAGCAGGCATAGGTGCGGCTGGAGGACTGGCAACACTGTGTGCGATATGGTTCGCTCCGTTGCTAATCCCTATTGCCCCTACATCTCTGGGAACCCCGGAAGCCTGGATTGCTACCCAGACGGCAGCTGGCTGGTCTACTGCGCAGATGTTACAATATGCTCGAGCTATGTGGAACCTTGCAGCAAGGCTAGACAATACCGCTGAAATGAAGTTTTGGGCCCAGGTGATTAGGTTGCTCGGACATTAGACATAGACAGGGAGTGCAACACCAGCGGTCAGGAGCGGAACAGGTATGATGAGTCCCGAACTGCTGAGCCAATGCCGTGATTTTCTGGAGCGGTGTGGTTATCGGTTGCCAGGTCCACAAGCAATCACTACGAATGAAGTACTTCGTGCCCTAACGCAGATTGTAGCCCGAGCAAGTGATGAACATGTCCTAGCAGAGGCGGCCCGCTACCTGAGCTTCATGGGCCCGGCCGCAGAAGGAGCGATTCAGGAGCTAGTACTGCTTATAGCTAGAAACCCGATAACACCTACTGCGGAGGAAGTAGAGTTGCACCTCATTAGAGGTGGTCCCTGGGTATGCGGACGGGCTGCCTTGGCAGCCATGGAGGCGATTCAAAGTATTTCCCCGGAAAACGGGGTTAAAGCACTGGCAAATCTTTGCCTCCACACAGACCCTCAGGTTCGGTTTCGCGCCCTCCGCGCTTTGCAGACAATAGGAAAGCCAGCGCCCTGCATAATTCCTTTTCTGTTAAACTTGTTACACGACCCAGTTGAGGCAATCCGTCGGTCAGCAGTATTAGCGCTCTGGTCGTACTCAGAGCTACCGCATGAAAGCAGGGACACTATACTGCTGCTCGTGCAGGATCCTGATCCCATTACACGGATTCGGGCTGATTATCTTTTAGCCAGCAGATTTTCAGGTTATCAACGGAAACTGCCTGACAGCATCGAGGACTTGGCTAGGCTGTTATTAAATGCAGTTGATGTCCAAGACATTGATGTGATAGCGGAGATTATCAGGACTATCCCTATGATAGGCGCAGATGCTCAGGATTTGGCGAAAGCGGTTATTAGTTACATCGATTGCAAGCCGAGTGCGCCCATCGCGGCAATTGCCGCAATTGTTGCAGTTTTGCGAGAAATCATCTCTCATTACTCGTGGCTAAAGAAGGATGTGATGTCGGCTCTCCAGAAAATTGCGCGGGTAGGGAACCAAACAGCCTGGTTTGTGACCAATAATCTGACATTCGAGCTTTCTCGCCTAAAATTAATCCGAGACTAGTAGGACGTTGCAAATGCTCGGAAATACTTGGGCGCTCGCAAAAGAACTAACTGGCACTGGTGAGTGGGTAGAGACCTTATCCTTCGGAATAACCCGGGGAATACGAAACCTTGGGCACTCTGATAGCGTCGTGAATTACGCTTCTGGTTGGTACGCAGCCGGACAAATTACCGGATTTGTCCATGGCACTGGATTAGGCGGAGCCTGTGGCTGGCGGGCAGCTGGTCAACCGGGGCCGGGCAAGGAGTTCTCCCATTGGATACCCCAACGATACGGTGGTTGTTTCAGGAGATACACGAAATGGAACGGAAACTATGTAACCGTAGAAGTGCATGCTCTATCTGATCCGTACAGGTACCGTTTTATGTCAAAGTGCTTTAAAGAGGCGCATCAGCCTTGGCCCCGTTGGTATCAGCAGTGGGTAAGAATACCATTGGTCTATAAAGGAATGGGTTGTGGGGCAGTGTATGCTGGGAGTAGTATTTCGGTGAGTATTTCGGTGGAAAGGCTTTTGCTAAGGCCGAGAAAAGGAGCTCATTGTGATGTGGCACAGCTTGAACTTATTCAGTTTCCTGTTGGCCAGGTTCAGCCGACGCAATAAATTGTACCCGATAGAGGAGGAAATACTTTCCGACACTTTAGGGCTCGAGAAGAGTTGCGAGTTCCAACAGGAATGCAAGGTAGGCATGCGCGATTCTAAAGATAAGTATGTCCACTGTCACTTATGTAAAGGTACCGGCGTATGGAGTCAACTCAGGGAATCCGATTCCGACGCCGGTTTTCACGCCAAGCGATTTTATATTAAGAGTCTGCAAGAGGGCGGAATATTTCGCTGTGATGTGTGGATGCTACCGCCTACATTTGTCTGCCTGGAGTGGAACCGAAGTCCAAGACGATTGTTCTCCGAGCCCTACTGGATCGTATCTCGACATCCTGGCACCCACGCGGCTGCGGCACAATCCTTCTGCTACCCAGCATCGGGAGAGATTTCTGCGCAAGCAATTTGCAGGGTAGAAAGCTTTTTAAAAGACATTGGTAGGATAGCTCTCGCACCACCAGCCGGGCCTGTGGAACGAAGTGCATTTACTTACCTTTGGAAGTTTCTTTTGCCCGAAGATTATATTGCATTATTGAGTCATACCAACAGTTTCCCGCTAAGCGGCTGGAAATTTCGAGGGACGAATGCGCGAACCGTCGTGTTTCCAGAGTATAACCTCCTAGTGCTGGCCGAACACGAAGACGAGGGAGCAATCTGTGCAGTCGAGGGGAAGGAGGAAAACTGCATTGGCTTACGATACTTTAGTTGGGAAGAAGAAGAACGCGACTTACCGAGTAACTTCCTAGAGGCACTCATGAGCTGCATTGAGAGCCGAAGAACACGCCGCGGATAGTAAGTGCATGGTCCTATTTTCGAAGTGAGATGCTCAGGCTACGGATGCAGACATCAGGAGAGCGTGAGCCGCCCGCCCGTTTACGTCTATGATCTCCAAGGTGGACTGCGTTGTAAAACTATCTTGCTAATCATCAAGTTTACCGCCCGCGAACTCGATGCCGCACTAAGTCTGTATTATTAGCGTGCCGGCGGAACCTGTATTACTGCCGTGCCCTGCCCAGTTCACCGCATACTATTATCCTAGTTCTGTGCCGGCGGAATCTGCGTTGATACCGTGCCCGCTGGTGCGATGCGCAACCCAGCATGGCGTCCGGCACGCCTCGAGGCCGTCCCCGTATTACTACCGTGCCCGCTGGTACGACCCGCAACTAAGTTGCTTAGTCTTACTATAGTTGTGTCACCACGGTCGCTTCCTGCGCGAGGACCCGCTCTCGTTTGCCGCCGGCGATACGAACTTGTACCGGTATGTGGTCGATAATCCACGTATGCCGATCTCACGGGAGTGTCGTGGTGGGATAAACGCAATTGCTTTGGCTGCGGTCTCTAGGACGGGTTCACTGGGTTCTTCTACGAAGCGATTTTGGTGCCCATGGATCTCTCCGGCACCAAGGATAGATATTTTGCTGGAGCTTGTTTCAAGGCGGAATTTTCGCAAGCCGTTTGGCTCATAATGCGATGTCCTAGGCGTGTTGCTGCTGCCTCTAGCTATTCGTCCGGCGGGTGGAGGGGGGTGGGAAGGGGTTGGGCAATTTCCGGTTGGCCGAGTGTCTGGATCACGTCGAGCTGGCCGCGGACTTCCCCTTCCAGCAAACGCAGGCGCATCTCCACTTCCCGGATTTTGTTTTCGAGCATTCGTAACACGCCGCGTTCTTCCGCGGCCGGTCGCAACCGTGGTACTTCCGGATAGCCGAGCTGGCGTTGCAAGGCGGCAAACAGATAGAGGGGCTCGCGTCCGTGACTGGCTTTGGCGATGCGACCTTCTTTGAGGCCGAAGAGAGGGGTCGGCCAGGGGCCATCACGACCAAGCCGCTGTTGGTCTTGGATGTACTGTTCGGAATGCAGATAAATCAGGTCGGCAAACTCGACTTCGCCCATGCTCCGCCGCAGGGTTTCGATAAACCGGCGCCAATCTGCGTTGAAAAAACTGTCCTGCTCCATGCAATCGAGGCCCTCCTGATAACCGAGTTGGCAGCGTGCCAACACTTCAAACTCGTAGACGAACAGACCGGCCGGCGTCGGTTTTTCGGCTCGATAACGGGCTTCTCCCTCCAGCACCTTGAGGGCGTGGTCGAGACTGAAGCGTAGGCCTTCCTCTTCAGCCTTGGACACGACAAAGGCCTGGAAAGGCGTGAAATAGTGCGGCAAGCGCTTCATGCCAATTCCCAGTAGGCCGGAGTGCTTCAGCTCCGTGGCGAGGTAATCGAGGGCCAGGGGCAATTTCGTCGTGGTCAGCAGTTCATCGCGGATTTGCGTCAGGGCGAGCTGCGCGGGGACACCTTCTCGTAAGCGTTCGGCAAAGGTGCGGAAAAAATAGGCCTGCTCCACGTACTCTTCCCGATCCAGGACTGGAGCCAGTACACTGGCCGACATGCTCACTCCTCCTAAGCGAAGCCCGCTCGGTGTCAGACAGAGGCGGGCGAATTGCCCATTGACCCCGGCATGCAGAGGCGTGCCCGAAGCCATCGCCGCTCAGAATTCTGTCGGCGTCGTGGTTTCCGGGTGGCAGTGATGCGCGGGCTGGGGTAAGCGACAAACCCCGCCGCTACATGGCACGAGCCGAAAGCGGTTACGGGCAATCCAGGCATAAATGCGTTCGCCGAGCCAGGCGGCACCTGGCAGATAGAGCAGGGGCAGAATCGGCCAGCAGGCCGGCAGGTGCCACGCCAGCACCCGGAATGCGTAATACCCTCCGTAACAGCGCCGCCGAGAGGTTCCCGGCGTGACCACGTGCATTTGTATCAGCAATTTTTCCGGGTCGAGAGGCGGCGTGGTCGGCGGAATTTGAAATGGCTGGCGGGCATCGTGATAGGCTAGCCGTCCAAACACATCCAGCCGCTTCAACACCGCCACGCTCCGCAAACAAAGCGGACATTGCCCATCGTAGATCACCACTGGCCGATCGCTCGGCAAAGCAGGAGGTGTTTCCGGAACTGTTTCGGGTTGCTGCCCACTTATGCTCACCATGAGTTACCACGCTGCCCTGGGACGGCTGGCGAACTCGCTCAGTGTTTTCCGGCGAGCGATAGCCCAGCTCGTCCTTATCGCGACGGATGCGCTGAGTTTGGATTCCTCCTGTACGCGTCCAGTTCCCAGCCGCTTCGACGCTAACCAAAGGGAGTGTGCCTGGCCGAAGATTCCTTCTCTCGTGCGGTTGTCCATCGCCATTGTACGACGGATTTTCCCGTGAACGCAGTAACGCTAAGTCGCAGGCCGGGATTATCTCCCGGCGTGAATGCAACGGCGATGGCAAGTCAGGACGATGCCAACACGGAAGCGAGCGATTGTTCTGTCTGGACCGGTTCTATTGCAGGCAAGGGTATTGAGGAATGGCCAACCTGTGCTTCGGGCGGCGTGTTACTCCGGCGCGCTAACGCGGACTTCCGCCACTGGCCAATAACCTTTCATGGCGCTCCCTCATCCCGTAGCGCAGAAGCCGATGGGCACTGCTCCTCAAGACACGATCGCGACGATGCCCAGGTGGGAGTTTTGCCGCGCCGCCAATGCCATTACCCGAAATCGGTTCGCGGCTGAGTAAGCGCACATCGCTGTCGGTGTCCGGACGAACAAGACGGCGAAAATGCCGGCCCGGTTCACGGCAGCGGAGGCGGCGGCGGAGCGCTTGGGAAAACCGGCTCCGGTTTCGCAGTATCGCCTGACCCAGCCGGCGCCGGTACGGCCAGAGGGTCCATTGGGGACGGCGATGCGCTGCCAGGCGGAGCTGGAACCGGCGGCATCGTGGTGCGGACGTAGCTGTCGGTCGGCGTCGCCGCGTCGCCGTTCGGTTTGCTTAGCCCCGAAGGACCGCTGCCGCTGGATCCGGAAGGCAACGGGGGTAGCGGAACGGTATCGCCGCCGCGTGAGCCGGAACTCGTATCGCCAGCGGATCGGCTGCCCACCGCTGGTGTGGCGTTCGACCGGACAGGTACGTCACTGGTCGGAATAACGCCGCTGCTATTGCCAGCCGGTGGCGCGGGCGAAGTGCCAGGACCTCGACTGTTACCCACCGGGCCGACGGGTTGATTGTAATTCGATTGCTGCACGGGCGCACCACTGGAATTCGGAGAATAACCAGGAGCACCCGGAACCTCCGGATAAGAGTTCGGATACTGCGGCGTGACCGAAGCCGGATTGTTGGGATTCGGCGGCAGGGCGCCCGGCGTAGCAGTGCGCGACGGGACATAGCCCGGCGGCACGCGGTCATTCCAACCGGTAGTCCCAGCCGGTGCGTAAGGATTACCGCTACGGTATCCGTTCGTGCCGGGAGCGGCGGAGGGATTCGCGGACAGATTCGGCGAAGGCACCGTAGGCTGGCTCGTGCGCCGCGAGCCACTGCTGTTCTGACAACCCACGGTCACCGCTACCGCCAGCAAGGCCAACCACCAGGGCTTCCTGCCCATGATCATCTCCTTCCGTGAGATTGCGATAAAGGCTTGCACCGATCGCGGACCCTGCCGCCTGACCAACCACTGGCCAAGTCTCGCCCACGCGGGCCGTCGCAACATACCTTCTTTGCCAAGCCAGGCAAGAGCAACTCGCGGTCCATTTCCGCCTCACATGCGCGAACGCGCTTGCGCAAGGGGAAGCGGAAATCTTCGCCCGGCAGTTTTGCACCGCGCGTGACCATGCCGTGGACGAAAAACTGAGTGTGGTCGAGTACGGGTGCGGCACGGTTCAGGCGACGCCACGATTCGGAATGAGCAGGCAGCAACGGATGGTGCTTCGGCGATCGTTGGATTGCAGGGTTGAAGTTGCGAATCCGGGCCGGCCTGCTCAAGCCATAAGGCATGGTCGTTCGGCAGTCGGTGGCGGGCCCAATTAGGGTGCTGGCCGATTCACGGGATGAGGACGGCGGCGCCTGTGAGTCGGCCGGCACGCAGATCGGCTAGGGCTTCGTTGGCCTGTTCCAGCGGGTAGGTGCGGACCTGCGTGCGGATCGGCACCTTCGGAGCCAGGGTCAGGAACTCCTCGGCGTCGCGGCGAGTGAGATTGGCCACCGAACGCAACACCCGCTCCTCCCACAAGAGCCGGTACGGAAAGGACGGGATGTCGCTCATGTGAATTCCGCCACAGACCACTACGCCACCTTTTCGCACCGCCTGCAATGCTCGCGGCACCAGAGCGCCGACCGGGGCGAAAATGATGGCGGCATCGAGCGGAACTGGCGGAGGTTTGTCGGAATCGCCCGCCCAAACCGCACCGAGCTGGCGAGCGAACTGCTGGGCGGCCTCATCGCCGGGACGTGTCAACGCAAAAACCTCTCGACCTTCGTAGCGAGCCAGTTGTACCAGCAAATGGGCCGCCGCTCCGAAGCCGTAAATCCCCAGCCGTTTCGCATCGCCTGCAAGCCGGTAACTGCGATAGCCAATCAACCCGGCACACATCAGAGGTGCGGCTTCCGCCGGGGTGTAGTTTTCCGGCACGGGGAAGATGTAACGCGGATCGGCATAGACGTACTCCGCATACCCGCCCGGGCGCGTGTAACCGGTGAACTGCGCCTGGTCGCACAGGTTCTCCTGGCCGCGACGGCAATAGTCGCACTGGCCGCAAGTCCAGCCGAGCCACGGTACACCGACCCGTTGGCCGAGCTTGCAGGGTACGGCAGCGGTGTTGCTGGCGCTGTTCGCGGCATGGGCACTAGCCGATTGCGTGCGACCGACCGCTTGGTCCTGCGGGCCGACAGCATCTATTACGCCGATGATTTCGTGTCCGGGAATCACTGGCAGTTGGAGCCGCGGCAATTCGCCGTCCACGACGTGCAAATCGGTGCGACAGACGGCACAGGCGAGCACACGGATGCGCACTTCATGGGCAGCTGGCGGCCGCAGCGGCCATTCGCGCATCCGCAACGGTTGCCCCGGTTGCTCCAGTACCATGCCGCGATAGCTAGCGGTCGTTCCCAGGGATTGGGACATGGCCTTGCCGCGATTTTCGCTTACAATCACCTCCAGGTCCGTAAAGCAAGCGCTGCGGGAGGCTTGGCAAGCCAGCTGTGCACAGACGCTTGTTGGCTTCCAGTAAACAGGATATGCAAGCCAACGTGAAGGCCCAGCATGTTTCAGGATCGGCTCGATGCAGGTCGGCAACTGGCGGCGGAACTGAAAAAACGGAGCTGGCGCGACCCGGTGGTGCTGGCCATTCCCCGGGGCGGGCTGGTGATCGGTTCTGTGCTGGCCGACGAATTGCCTGCGGAACTGGATGTTGTCCTGGCCAGAAAACTTCCCGCACCGGGACAGCCCGAACTGGCTATCGGTGCCGTAGGGGAAGACGGCGAGGTGATCCTCAATTCGGCGCTGGTGGCACGCCTGGAGATTGACCAGGAGTATGTCCATACCGCCGTGCAACAGCAATTGGCGGAAATCCGACGCCGTCAGGAACTCTATCGCCGCGTCCGTCCGCCAGCGCAGTTGACAGGGCGCAGCGTGATCCTGACGGATGACGGCATAGCGACCGGTTCGACGATGATCGCGGCCTGCCATGTGGCCCGGTCGAAACAGCCGGCCGAACTGGTCGTCGCCGTACCTGTGGGCTCCCCGGACCGGCTCCGCCAGGTGGGCAGATACTGCGATGCCCTTCTCTGTCTGCTGGCGCCCGAGGATTTCTGGGCGGTGGGACAGTTTTACCACCACTTTCCCCAGCTGGATGACGAGGAAGCACTGCGGTTGCTGGCCCAGGCCTGGCAGCAACATCAAGGCCGTGCTTCGCCACCCCCGGCCCACGAGTGAAACGACAAATGGCCCCTTGATTTTCCGATATTCGGCCATATAATCAGAAGCGAAAATGCGGGTGTAGCTCAGTTGGTAGAGCACCACGTTGCCAACGTGGTTGTCGCGGGTTCGAATCCCGTCACCCGCTTTTCTTTTTGCGCTGGATGAGCTTTCCCTGCCTGTAGATGCCGAGAATGTCGGCTCCGGCGATAATAATGGGGTGCTGGCATTCTCGGCATAGCTTGTTAAAAGCGGTGCGGGCCGGCTCACCAGGAGGGAGCAAAGCCATGGCAGAGACACAAACCACCGCGACGACCACTTCCGAATCCGCAACCGAGCAATCCCAACTGGAACAGCAGGTGGAAATCACCGACAAAGGCCCTTGCCTCAAGCACATCAAGGTCACCATCCGACGGGAGATCATTGATCGGATGGTGGAGGAAAAGCTCGGGCAGCTGGGGCAAACAGTGCCACTGCCCGGTTTCCGTCCGGGTAAGGCGCCGGCCAAGCTGGTGCGCCGGTATCTGGAACCGCAAGCGCTGGAAGAAATCCGCCCAACCTTATTGGTAGCCAGCCTGGAGCAAATCCTCGAACAGTACAATTTGAATCCGATCACCGTGCCCGATTTCGACCCGCTGAGCGTTGCCATACCGAAAGAAGGCCCACTCGTTTATGAGTTTGACCTGGAGGTCTGGCCGGAATTCCCCTTGCCGAATTACAAAGGCATGAAACTGAAACGACCGGTCGTCCAGATCACCGACGAAATGGTTCGCCGCGAGCGGGATAATTACATTCGCCGACTCGCGGGCCAACTCGTGCCTAAAGAGGTGGTCGAGCCAGGGGACCTCATTGTCGGAAAGCTCACGGTGACTCGGGAGGACAGGACCGTTGGCGAGTTTGAAGTCCGATTGGAGTGCGACCAGGAATTGCGTTTCCAGGATGGTGTGGTTCGCAACTTCCGTGACTTGGTGGTGGGCGCCAAACCCGGCGAAGTTCGCCAGTTCACTATTGAACTCTTCCGCAGGAACCGTCCGCAGGAACTCACCGGTAGCGCTGAGGCTACCTTGGAAATCCGGGAGATTTATCGCGTGCATGTGCCGGATTCCATGGAGGAAATCCTGGCCGGACTGCCCTTCGAAAGCGAGGAGGAGTTGGTGCAGCATGTTCGAGAGGCCCTGGAACGACGAGTTAGCCGAACCCAGCGCGATGCCTTCCGCGCGCAAATCGTCCATTTGTGGAGCCAGGAGGTCAGGCCTCGGTTGCCGCAATCGGTTTTGGAACTGGAGTACCGTCGCGCCCTGACGCGGCGAACCCTGGAATTGCAAGCAGCAGGCTACACTCCCGAAGAAATCAATCGCTGGTCTCTGGTCATTAGTCGTCAAACCGCTAACGAGGTGTGGTGGGACCTGTATTTCCAGATGATTGCCCAAAAAATCGCCGAGGTCGAAAAGATCGAAGTCGAGCAGGAAGAAGTGGATGCGGTCATCGAGCTTCTTGCCCGAAGCTTGGGAGAATCGCCACGTCGGATGCGGGCCAGGTTCGAGCGGAGCAAAGAGTTGGAATCCATAGCGGCCATGATCCTCCAGAACAAAGTCCTCGATTTTATCATCGAGCATGCAGAGATCGAGGATGTGCCTGGAGCGTTGAGCGAAGGTGCGGCCACCGTTCTGGACGATTTCGGCGAAGAAGTGAAACTCCTGGAAGCATTCCCCTCGGAACCATCGCCGCAATCCGAGCCGCTGACGGGCCAGGAATCTTCGGTCGCCTCGGCGGAAGGAGAATCCGGTAAGCCCGATACTGCCGCACAGGAAACCCCTTCGACGGAATCCCCGTCGCCGACAGCTTCGGAAAAGTCTTGACCTGGCGGACAGGTCGTCTCTGGGCAAACTCGATTGGGCTGGCGGCCAAGACACTGCGACACCGTAGTCCGAAGGCACTGAGGCCAGGCCTCCCTTCGTGCCTGTGTATCCTGGCGACCAGCGAAATTAACGGGCGGCAACACTCGCGCTGGCCTTCCTTAGGCCTGCGACTCCAGTCTGACCCGGCTGATGTCAACGCCACGTGAGCGAACTTTTCAGCCAGGCCGGAGCATAGAATCTATACGCAGCACCGGTAACATTGCAGCGAGGCGAAGGATATGGACGTGCTTTCCGGACATGACTTTCTGCCGCGTCATTTGCCGCCGCGAGTGCAACGCTGGCGCGACTACATGCGGCAACGGCAGATGACGCTGGGCGACTTGTTGCTGGAGAATCGCATCATTTTCCTGGCCGGCGTCATCAACGACCTCAGTGCCATCGAAATCGTGATGAAAATGCTTTATCTGCAGTACGAAAACAAGCACCAGGACATCCACTTTTACATCAGCAGTCCGGGCGGTTCGGTGTCGGCGACGCTGAGCATTTACGACACCATGCAGTTTCTGGATTGTCCGGTGGCGACGTACTGCATCGGCCTGGCGGCGAGTGGCGGGGCGATCCTGCTCGCGGGCGGCACCAAAGGCAAACGCTATGCGCTGCCCCATTCTAAAGTCATGATTCACCAGCCCTGGGGACAGGTCGGCGGTCAGGTCTCGGACATCGAAATTCAGGCACAGGAGATCATCCGCGACCGTCAGCGGATCAATGAGATTCTCGCCAAGCACACCGGCCGGAGTGTCGAAGAAATCGCTCGCGAAACCGAACGCGATCGCTACTTTACCGCCTTCGAAGCCAAAGAGTACGGGCTAGTGGACGAGGTGCTGGTGAAAAGTCCGCCGAGCTAATCGGTACTGACAGCTTTGCCGCTCTAGCTAACCTTGGCGCAGGAAAACACCATGTGGGATTTACGCTGGGAATTGCGGGACGCTTTGGCCAGCGATGCTTCGTCTGTGCGTCAACGGGCGCTGGCAACGCTCGTACCGTTTGTCATCGAACGCAGCGGTCGAGAAGAGCGGGCGATGGATATTTTCAGCCGCCTGCTCAAAGACCGCATAGTTTTCCTGCAAGGGCCGATTGACGACACGACGGCCAACCTGGTCGTGGCGCAAATGCTTTTCCTGCAGTTTGACGATCCGAAGGCGGACATCCACCTTTACATCAACTCGCCGGGCGGTTCGGTTACGGCCGGGCTAGGAATTTACGACACGATGCAATATGTCACCTGTCCGGTGGCGACGTATTGTATCGGTCAGGCGGCCAGTATGGCGGCGGTGCTCTTAGCAGCCGGAACCCGAGGCAAACGCAATTGCTTGCCACATGCCCGGGTGATGATTCATCAGCCTATGGCCGGCAGTGAAGGGACGGCTACCGACATCATGATCCACGCCAAAGAGTTCATGCGGTTGCGCAAAGTGCTCAACGAGATACTCTTGAAACATACGGGACAATCGTTGCAGAAGATCGAGCAGGACACCGATCGCGACAAATTCATGTCGGCCGAGGAAGCGCGCGACTACGGTTTGGTCGATAACATCCTGGAGCGAGTGCAGTATCAACCGGTGCACACACCGGAAAGTTGAGCCGCTCGACTCACCCGGACAAGGATGGAAGCAGCATGGCAGCGGCTCCCGCGTGCCGCCAGCGGCAACGGCCAACAGCGGCGGATGTAAGCCCGCCGTCGCCAGAGCGTTTGCAGCGCTTCGACCCTGGAGGCGCCTGCTCAGACGTCAGCAGCGGGCTACACCATCCCCACTCCCCAATGGCCAGGTGCGGGATACGCCCAGGTCTTGTGTCCCAGCTTGCAGTGGCAGCAAGTAGCCAGAACTTTTTGTTTTTCTTCTCCACCATTACCCTCCTGATCAGCCTGACCGGTTGTCGCACCGGTACTGAACTCGTCGAGGCGGAGTTACGCCGCAAGGAACGCGAGAATGAACAACTCAGCGAGAAGCTCCGCGATTGCGAATGCGAGGTGCGACTGCTACAAGGAGAATATGAACGATTGCTCCGCGAGCTGCGCAGCACCGGCAAGGTTGAGGCACGCGGACTGGTTTATCTGAAGGGAATAACACTGGGTCGGCTGACCGGCGGGCTGGACGATGACCCGAACTGTCCCGGCGACGATGCCCTGGTAGTTGTCCTGGAACCGCGCGACTTGGACGACCAGGTGGTCAAAGTGCCCGGCCATGTCCATGTGGATGTGTATGAAATCACACCCCAGGGCCTGAAGCAACCACTCAGTAGTTGGGACATCCCTGCACGGGAATTGCGTGGTCAATGGGAAACGCCGCTGTTCGGCAGTCCCTCGTACCGGCTCGTGTTGCGCTGGAAAGTGATGCCGCATTACGATCGGCTGCGGGTAGTCGTGCGCTTCACGACGCTGGATGGCCAGATGTTCGAGACGGACCGGGATGTTACGATTCGTCTGCCCCGACGTGATCCCGACCGCTGCCGGGTCTCGCCCTCGGATGTTCCGGTGCCGAGGATTTGCACACCGCGTTCGACCAGGCCGTCGCCTGCCTGGCTCGGGATGCCGCCGCGTGGCCAGCACTTGCCATTCTCGGTGCCAGGAACGGCGTCTCCGTATCCTCCGAGCCCCTCGCCGGCCGATACCGACGGGCCAATCGAAAGGCCGTCCGCTCCCCGAGAAGGCCAGCCTGTGCCCGCACCGACGGCGACGGTACCGCGCACGGTTCCGCCGCCTTCCACGGATGCTCCCGGAGGTGGAACATCTCCGCCTGTGGTAAATCCGCCACCTGCGCCGATCGGTCCGATCCTGATTCCAACCGATTGAATCGCATCCATTTCCCGCGTGCTGCTCAACGGCCACTCCAAGCAGGAGTTGTTTCCCCGTTCCGCAAGCGCGCAATAGCCGATGACATTAGCTGGCTGGGACGCGGATTGGCCCTCGCAATGAATCTGGCCGGAGGAAACGTTTGGCGTCGGGGTTGTAACTGTTACAACGGTGCGGGTCGGCGGATGCTGGTTAGCGGAATGGCGAAAAGCTAGCGTCTCGACGCAAGTTGTGCCGATGCTGTGACTAAGTGTGGCGGAGTCGAAGGGCTCCGGGTGTCGTCGGCAGCTGGCCTGGCTTTTGCTTGGACAGGACCTGCGCAGGAAACCTCCGGAGTCGCCCGCACAGGGGAGGGAACCCGATGCGATCCATGCGCTGGACGATTGCAGTGGCCTGGCTGGCGGTCTGGTGCACGGCTGCCACGTATCGCACGCCGAACTTCATCGTCCAGGCGCCGACGGCAGAAATTGCCCAGCGTGTGGGTCAACTCGCCGAGCAGTACCGCCGGGAAAAAGCCTTAGAATGGCTCGGTTACGATTTGCCGCCCTGGAATGTTCCGGTTCCGATTCGTGTCGTCGTCTTGCCCAGCGCACCCGGCGGTGCCACCAGTTACCAGCCGTTGGATGGGCAGATTTTTGACATGCAGATGACCGTCCAGGGGCCGTTGGAACGCATCTATCACAGCGTCTTGCCGCACGAAGTCACCCATACGGTGCTGGTGTCGCATTTCCGCATGCCACTGCCCCGCTGGGCCGATGAAGGCAGTGCCGTGCTCTCCGAAGATGAACCAGAGCGACGCCGACATGATCAACTCGTGCGGCAAGCGCTGGCGCAGGGACGAGCCTTTCGCTTGCGAGTGCTTTTCCATCTTCGCGATTATCCCTCCAATGGCATGGACATCATGACGCTGTATGCCCAGGGTTACTCCGTGGTGCGTTTCTTGGTAGAGACCGGAGGTCGGCAAGCATTCCTGGCTTTTCTCGCGGAGGGAATGCAGCGTGGCTGGGACGCTGCTGTGCGTAAGGTCTATGGCTATCGGAACATCGAGGAACTGGAAGATCGCTGGCTGACCTGGATGCGCGGACAATATGCCGTGCCCGCACCGGCCCTGGCCGGGCAGGTTTCGCCGCCACCACGCCAGGAATCGGAATCTGCACCGGGACGGGTTACGTCAGCAGCACGGCCCACACCGCTGACGGATTCATTTTCTTCGGGCCGACGGGACGATCCCGGCGTGGCCAACCCGCACGTGGAGCGTCCGGCCAAGGTGAGCAGCACGAGTGAAGCGCCGGTACTCACCATCCTGCCACCAGTACCGCTCGGCCAAAAAACTTCTGGTGCCGGCGGTCTGTGTCCGAGTTGTCCGTCCCAGGCCATGGCAAATCACGGTACCGGTCCACTGGCTGGCCAAGCTGGACTTACACCCGCTGCTGCTTCCAACGTGTATCTGATGCCACCAGTTCCCGTACCGCGTACCGACGATGGTTGGACGCCTGTACCCATGATTTTGTCCCACCCCGGCAATTGAAACCGACCCGCCGATCGCTTCTGCCACTCTCTCACCAACCCCGGGTCACATGGCGCAATACGCTAGGCAAGGCGTTGCGGACTGGATAACTCGTCGGCTGAGAAGGGCATCTGCCAGGTGATCCACCCGGGAGGGGAAACGTGAACGGCTCGCATCACGCCGCCGACTGCGTCCAGCCGATCAGGCCAGCGGACAGACTGGCCCGACACCGCCAGCCGCCACGGTGGCTTCGCGTGCTGGCCTGGCTTGGTATCCTGGCGCTATTGGTAATGCTGCTGGCATCGGTTGCGATGTACCTGCGGTACAACTTGCACGTGGTTCGCCCTGGCCAACTGTACCGGTGTGGTCAGTTGCCAGACCAAGCCTGGCCGGAGGTTCTTCGCCGCTATGGTGTTCGCTCGATGATCAATCTGCGTGGCCCGCACCCGGAACGACACTGGTATCAGGCGGAGAAACAAGCGGCCCAACAATGTGGCGCTGTTCACGTTGACCTGTCGTTGGGCCGGCAAAATCTGCCCGACCCGGCCAAGTTGCAACAGTTGCTGCTCTGGCACGATACCCTGCCGCGGCCCGTGCTCATTCACTGCGAGGCCGGCGCGGATCGCACCAGCATGGCGGTCATCCTCTGGTTGTTGCTGGAAGACGACGCTACGCTGACGGAGGTACGGCAACAGCTGGGCTGGGGATTTCTGCAATTGCCCTGGCGCAACGGCAGCCGACAAACCCGGCGACTTCTCCGCGAGTACGAAATCTGGCTTCGGCAGAACGACCTGTCGCACCGACCGCAGCACTTCCGCCGCTGGCTGACCGAGCATTATTCGGCCCTGTACGAACTGGGCCAGGTCGAACGCCTCCCACCTCCCGCAATTCTACCCGTGCAGGATTGCATAATGATTCGCTTCGGTGATCGGCGTGGACAGCTTGCCCCACGATTCTCTCCGTGCGGGATTGAATCCGCCGTACCGGGACGTATTGACGGGCAGGTGATGGCTGCTATTTTGCCGAGCCGGACCGCGGGGCACCTCTCTGTCCATTGAACGACCCTCGCCAACACGCGGTCCCCATATACCGATCGGGCGGAAACTTATCCGCCAGGAGACGCATGATCCGAATTCGGCGAAGCGACTGGCTGCGACGCCTGCGACTGCTGTCGGCAGGGTTTTTTCTGCTGGCTTGCCCTGCCTGCAGTCCGCTGCTGTCCCGTCGCGAGAATACCGTCACCGAGAGCGAGCCACCGACGGTGCCAGCCTCGCTCCAGGCTCCCGGCCCGATGCCGAAAGAGCCTGCTCACACTGCTTCCTCCGCGCCCGAGACGACCACTCCTGCAGCCGAAAAAACCCAAACCGAAGGAGCGGCGGTTATAAGCCTGCCGTGGTCAGGCAGCGGGAACCTTGCCAGCGGAGAAGTGCAACCGGCTGCGGTCAGCGTGGACTCCGGGGAGTTGCCACCCCTGTTGCCAATGCCCCGACAGTCGGTCTCCGTTTCCCCAGATACTTTACCGCGAGAGGTGCTTTCCGAACCGGAGCCCGCACCGTTGCCGCGAACCGTCTCGCAACAGCCCTGCGATATGGAAAAGCCCCTCCTGGCCGCTCTTCAGGCCTACCTCGCTGGCCGAACCGAGGAGGCTATCCAGCACCTCCACCATTACCAGGAACGCGACCAGCAGTTCTTGCTGCGACTCTTTCCGATCCTGGCACAGCTGGAGCGGGAAGGTTTGCACACGGTGGCCTTGACCCCACAGGATCGCCAGGTCTTGCTCGAAGCCTTACAAGGACTCAGTGCCGATCTGCGGCAGCAGGCGCCATTGCAAATACGGCAACTGACCTTCTGCCGTCGCGTGCAGAGTTTCGGAAAATACGAGCCGGTCGCCTCCAATCGCTTCGCTCCTGGCGAGGCCGTCGGCTTGTATTGCGAACTCGAAAACCTCGAAGACCAGGCGCTTGGCCCCGATCGCTACAGCCTGACGCTGAGCGGCCAGCTTAGTATTCGCAACGCCCGCGGCAACACTTGCTGGCAGCAACCGATCGCCTTCCAGCCTGACATCGCACGCTCGCCGCGACTCGATCATTTCCTCTTTGTTCGATTCCGCATTCCCCGTGAATTGGACGAAGGCGTGTACCGCCTTTCGATCACGCTGCGCGATGAGTCAACCCAGCGTACCTGCCAGGGTGAATTGCCGTTCCGAATAGTTCCCGCGGCGACTTCCAATCCGTAAGCAGGCGTCAAGCCAACCCCACCCGGTGCTGTGCAGATTCGCCTGTTGCTATGCGCCTTTCGCTCAATTCGTCAGCCGACACCGCGAGCCAGACGTGTTATTTCTTGCGATGGCGGATTTTGCTGCGCATGCGCCGCTTTTTCCGACCGACCTTGCGTCGGCCCTTGCCGCGCCGCCGACTTCCCATTTCCGGTTCGATTCGCCGCATCGCCCCTCCGTTACTGCATGTTGCTATTCGCCATTCGCTCAGCTCGATGAGATTCATCAGCAGGCCCTGAGCTGTCCGGCCAAAGGCTATGCCGTCGGCCATTTCCGCCATTTGCGATGGCAAGTCGGCCAACATCATATCGGAAACCCCGTCCCCCGGCAACGAGCCGAAGCACCTGATTGCCACCAGCGCCATTATTCCGGAGCAACCGTTCGGCCACCTGCAACCTTCTCCCACTGCACTTACTTCAGTCCGCTTTATCCTCGAATAGCGTAGGCACCGAAGAAGATTCGCTACTTGTTCAACGGCGTTGTCAGGTGTCTTAAAGGTCCTGGCTCTGCTTCTTGCTTTTTTCTTGCGAGGGCTGGCCCGGTACCTGGAAGGCAAAGCCATTTCCGGTCCCCAACCAAAGGAGTCGTCCAATAAAGCCTGATGACTGAACATGCTGCTTCGTTCTTGTTGGCCGTTCATGGGAAGACGGGTAGCGAGTTGCGTCTGGCGTTGCAGGAGTTGGTGTTGACTGGCGAGATTCTGCCGGTGGGGGCACGGTTGCGGGTACGGCACACGTTTCGCTCGGCAGAACGCAAAACGCTGGAGGCGGTGTGCGCGTTTCTTCTGCCCGCTGATTCTGCCGGTCGTCAGCGTGCCAGGCAATTCCTTAGCCAGATCGAAGCCCGCGGGGGAACGGGTTGGCTCGGGGAGTGTTCGCAGCGGCGCGGATGCTCAAAAAGCAGGGCGGAGCGATACTGCTGTTGACCGACGGCCAGGTGTTCGGCACCGAGACGATCTTGCAGGAGATTCAGAAAACCGGTGTCGGTCTGCACTCTCTGGGCATCGGCAGCGCCAGCCAGGATCGCTTCCTGGCGTTACTGGCATGGGAAACGGGCGGAACCAGCCGATTCCTGGCACCGCGTGGGCGTGTGGATTTGGCCGTTCTGGAACTTTTCGTTGGTATTGCTTTGCCCGTGGCTACCGACCTGCAGTTGGGTGATCCGGCGGGCAGGCAAGTGCGGCTGATAACGCCACTACCCCGCCAGGTGTTTGCCGGCTCGCCGGTGCTGGTCTTGCTTGAGCGCGATAGCTGCGCTGACATTCGCATATCGCTGCAATAGCAAAACGGCAGGCAAAAGGGGTGTTACGAATTCCTCCTGCACTGCCAGCCAGATAGCGATGCCGAAACTGTTCGACCCCTTCAGGGCGTACGCCGTATCATGGATTTTAAATCGCCATTGGAAGAGGCCCCAGGCAGCCCCATTTCTTGGCGCGCTCGGCAAAGCCGGCGCGTCCTCAAAGCGCTGGAACAGCTGAGCCAGGAATACGGTCTCGCCAACCGCGCTATGTCGCTGGTGGCGGTGATCAAACGCAAGACTGCAGTGGCAGACGAAGTGCCGAAAACTGTCGTCGTTCCCGTCAGCATGGGGGAAGATGTCGCATTCCCCGCAGAGTTCGCGCGAGCGATGCCTCAAGCTGCGGTCTATTGTCTCGAGACTTTACGTCCCATGAGAATAGCAGCTGCAAGGCCGATGCCGGCGATGGAGCAAATGCGTCGGTCACGGATAATGAAGGAACCCGCCATCTCTTGGCTAGCGGACTATGCGCCAACAACCGCTGCCCCGGAGTCTGCCGATTCCGAAGCCGATCAGTTGGTCGAATTGGCAGGACGGATGGAAAGCGACGGCGGACTGTCGGGCAGCACTGAGGAAGAGCGCTGGCTGGCCAGGTGATCCCTCTGGGGTGCTTCCGACCGGCCGGACATTGCCGCGACACCGGCCCATTTCGTCAGCATCTGGAACGCCTGGAAAAATATCTGGCCAGTTCCCCACTTACGACCCGCGAATCCGCTCCGGCAGCGATTGGTGGATCGGCTCCTTCAGGGAATTATTCCGCCGACTCCATGGCAGGATTACGCCCGCAGGATTGTCACCGGGAAACGGATACGGAAAGCCGAATTCGGGAGAGCTGTGCGCGCGGCGATCGAACGCAGCCAGCGACCTTCCTCATCCGAACCGCTATGCGAGCGGTGTGAGCAAAATTGGGCGCGTCCGGCGATCTAATCCAAGGCAAAATTCCGGGCCGTATCTCCAGCCCCCGGTCAGCGAACGATGCGGAAGATGAAAGGGTAGCGGTAATCCCGGCCCTGGTAAGCTTCGATCCCAGCCAGGACTGACAGGAGGATGTTGATCAGCAGCAAAACGCTGAACCAGGGCAGCGACGGCCATTCGAGAACATGTGCCGGTCGAAACATGCTGCCGCGCAGCAGCGAAATCACCAGGTACAGCAGCAAGGCCAGGATCAGCATGTTGAGCTGGAAATTGAGGGCCTCTTTACCGTGTCGATCCACATAGGCGGACTGCTGCCGCTTGGCTAGCCACAGGATGAGCGGCACTAGGAAACCGAGATTGGGCAGTAAAACAGCGCCGATAGCCCCTCCGACATGACAGGCAAACGCCAGCCATTTTTCTTCCTGGCTCATAACTTCTGCGACCTTAGCGCACACCCAGCAACAGCTCCGTTACCAGTTGATCGAGCCGCTCGTAAGGGAGTCGGCGGCTGGTCAGGGCCTGGACATCGAACTGGGCATTCTTGATGCGCGTGGCAGCATCCTTGCTGTAACGTGCGAAAGCGCCCGACCAGTCGGGATGTGCACCGTGGATTTCCTTGAGCAGGTCCTGGATTTCGCGATCCTCGTTGAACCGCTGCACCTTTTCCTTGAGGATGAGGTAATTGCGCATGTTACGTTCGACGAAATCCCAGGGGTCGGCCTCGCTGCGATAGGGATGAGCATCGAAGCCGATGGTGCGGTCGTAACCGTGGTCCACCAGCAGCTTCACCAGGAAAAACGCCTCTTTGAGGTTCTCGCTGGCAAAGGTCAAATCCTGGTCGAAACGGAGCGGTTTTTGATCGTTGAGGTGGACATCGAGCAGCTTGCCGGCGTCGAGAGCCTGGGCGAATTCGTGATAGACGTTGAGCCCAGCCATCTTGATATGGGCGACTTCGGGGTTGGTGCCGACCATCTCCGGATGGTCGAGCGTCTGGATGAAGGCCAGCACACTTCCGACCGTCGGAAGGTAAAGGTCGCCGCGTGGCTCGTTGGGTTTGGGTTCGATCGAGAACTTGATGTTGTAGCCGTTATCGAGCACGTATTCGCAAAGGAAATTCACAGCGTCGCGGAAATAGCCATTGGCGGTGATCGGGTCTTTGCTGGCGTCCACTTCGGTGCCTTCGCGGCCACCCCAGAAGACGTACACTTCTGCGCCGACTTCGTGGCCGACATCCAGACATTGCATCACCTTCTGCGTAGCAAAGGCGCGGATCGCCGGGTCGGTACTGGTGAACGCGCCATCCTTGAAAATCGGGTGATAGAAGAGGTTAGTGGTGATCACCGTGGCCTTGATACCGAGATCGTCCATGAGTTTGCGGATTTCGCGGATGCAGCGATCGCGTTCGGCGGCGGAGGCACCGAAGGGGATGATGTCGTTATCGTGGAATTCGAAGGCATAAACGTTGCGTTTGGCCAGGCCTTCCAGGCATTCCCGCACACTCAATTCCGGACGGGTCACGTCGCCGAAGGGGTCGCGCCCGCGATTCTGGATGCACCAGATGCCGAAAGCGAATTTGTCAGTCTTTCTTGGCGTGTACTTATCGCTCATGGTTAGGTCTCCGCTGCATGATGGGGATAGTGGGAATCAGGCCGAATATGTGGCGGAAGAGGTCTCGGCGACGGCCGGGGTTGGACTGGCGGACTGCTGTCGGCGATACCAGGCGACCGCCTCGCGCAGACCTTTTTCCAGAGCCGGTTCCGGTTCGTAGCCGAGTTCCCGTCGAGCTTTTTCGATGGAAAAATGGAGGTTCAGGCCGAGGAACTTGACACGGGCGCGGGTAAGTTTCGGGGGCTGGGAATCGCCGCGCCACCGTGCCCAGGTTTCCATGCCGGCAGCCAGCAAGCTTGCCAGCCAGCGCGGTACACTGCCCTGCGGTGGCGGCAAATCGGCGACGCGAGCCAGGGTCTCGAAGAATCGGCGTTTGCTGACTGCCTCACCGTCGGTGAGGTTATAGGTCTGACCGATGGCCTGGGGCTTTTCCGCGGCCAGCAGGATCGCCTGCACCAGATTGCCGACATAAATGGTATTCATCCGCTGTTCGCCGCTGCCCAGGTAGCGCAGCTGGCGTTTCTCCAGGGCTTGCAGGAGGCGGGGCAACACCGTGCGGTCGCGGGCACCGTAAACGAAACCTGGCCGCAGAATCACCACCGGCAACCCGTATTGTTCGTGATACTGCCGCACCAGCAATTCCGCTTCCACTTTGGTCTGGGTATAGGCGTCCATGTGGCGTTGGGGCAAAGGTTCGGTTTCATCCGTACCGTAGTGGTCGCGGGCTTCGTACACGCCGAGACTGCTCAGGTGAATCAATCGCCGGATCGGTACTTGTCGGGCCGCCTCCAGCAGATTCCGCAGCCCCTGAACATTGACGTGGCGATATTCTTCGATAGCCCCCCAATCGCCGACGCGTGCGGCACAATGAACGATCACGGCGACGCCATCACAAGCCTGCGCCAGGGCGGCTGGTTCAAACAAATCGCCCCGCACCACTTCCACACCGAGCGACTCCAGCCAACTGGCATCGCTTGCCGGACGCACCAGCGCCACCACCGACTGACCTCGTGCGACCAGCGTCTCCACCACATGGCTGCCGATAAAGCCGGTGGCTCCTGTGACCAGCCACTTCCCACCCATAAGGAATCTCCTGGTTGACAATCGAATATCATAGCGGTTCTGTCGGCGGTAGGCACCGGGCACTTTCCCTTGACTCGAACGGGTGAGGACGGCTATAGGCACCTGGGCGACACCTGAGGCGATCCCGCCAACGCCACCGCCGGGTCTAATCATTTCCCCGACGGGGGCTACGACTTCGCGCGAAACTTATCGGCGAGGTCAAGTGCGGCTGTAAAGGCTGGCCACGACGCAGTCGGCAAAGCGCGGCGTATGATCCCGAACTACCGCATGCTGGCAGAATCAGCAGCCACGCTCCGGACTCCGAGCTGGGCCTGGCTCGATGTGCCCTGCCCAGCGTGCGGCAACACGACCGGCGAGCTGGTTTTGCAGGCTCCCGGCTGGCAGAACTTCGCTGATCGCATTTTTGCCGTGGTACGATGTTCGACTTGCTGTGTCTGGTACACCAGCCCATTGCCCGAACCACTGGCTCTTTCGCCTGACCAGTCGGTGAAGGAAACTTCAGAAGCGGAGCGCATGGGCAAGGTATTGGCCAGGCATCTCGGTGTCGCCAGACCGCGTGGGCAATGGCTGTTGCACATCGGGGCGGCGCACCCATCTTTCGCATCGCTGGCAAGCCGAGCTGGCTGGCGGGTGATGCTGTGGCGTGCTCACCCCTGCGAGGTACCGGAAAACTGGTGGGCGGCCGGAGGGTTTGCGATCTTCGGTAGCCTGACCGATTTGGCCGAGCATTTCCGCCAGCAAGTCACCTGCCTGACCTGTGCCGATTGGCTGGAACGGCAACCGTCCTGGGCACCGATCCTGGCCAGTTGGCGAAGCCTACTGGCTCCCGGCGGTCGCTTATTGCTGCTGTTACCGAATCTGGGGGGAATTGGCTCGCGCCATTATGGGGGGTTGTGGCGTGGTCTGGACCTGCCGCATCGCCGCGGCCACTTCACTGCCGCATCCCTGACCCGGGTTCTCCAGGCCGCGGGTTGGCGGATTCGCCGCCTATGCAGCTACGGTTGTCTTTCCTGGCTGGAGGAATCGGCACACCGCTGGCGAGACTGGTCGCAAGCCGCACACACGGTCGGTTACCGCCGCTGGCGGCTCTGGTGGCGTACCTGTCGGTTCCACAACTGGCTGCTGGCCAGTTTGGGACCAATGGTCGGTCAGGGGGATTGGCTTGTGGCCGAAGCAGTTCCCTGACGCCAGGGGGGTCGAACCGCGTTTTTGTCCTATTCCAACCTTTCCCAATAGCCGCCCGGCCGCAACACTTCACAGGGTCGGAAATTGGCCTTGTATTCCAGTGAACTGCAGCCACGCACATAATAGCCGAGGTACACGTAAGGCATGCCCCGCTGCCGTGCCTCCTCGATCAGCGACAGAATGTTCCAGGTGCCGGGCGAATATCGCCGATATTCGGGGTCGTAAAAGAAATAAATCGCCGACAGGCCGTGCGGCACCACATCTACGTATCCGACCCCGATCAGCTGTCCGTCCCGATAATACTGCCACTCCTCGGTCGGCAAAGGATTTTCGACGAAGGAAGCGATGTAAGCGAAATAGCCGGAGTCTTCGAGTTGTGGCCAGCCTTTGTGCTCGGCCTGGAAAGCGTGAAATCGTCGGTAGAGGTCGAGCTTTTCCCGGGAGATGGCAGGCGTCGTGATGGTACAATGCGTGCGTTGGCGGTTAGCTTTGTCGGCCCGGCGTTGGCTGCGGTTGGGGCGAAATTCTTCTACCAGTACCCGCAGCGACTGGCAGGCGCTGCACTGCGGACAACGGTTGCGAAACAGCGAATGACCGAAACGCCGCCAACCACTCTCCAGCCGCTGCTGATATTCTTCGGGAGTCAGGCGGCTGACGAACTCATATTCGAGTCGCCAGATTTGCTCCGGCAAGTAACCGCAAGGTTCCATCGGGCCGTAAAAGCGTGCCGAAGTTTGCATGGCTTTCTGCCGCCTTCGCGGAACCGGTCTTGCCAGCCGACCGAGTTGGTCTATTCGATAGGGTTGCCTACCGCCGACCCATTCTCATGCCCAGTAGCGCAGCCGATGTGCTTTCTCTCTCGCCGGCACTGGCCTAACGACCACCGGAAAAGCACACAAACCACTAAGAGACGAAGGCAATTGTCATTGCGCGTCTTCGCGCCTCGGTGGTTAGCTGGCCAGCCATTGCCGTCGCCGTTTCCTCGGGCCAGTGCGCTCTTCGGGCGAGATGGCGGAGGGCGTATTGGCGCAGGCTGCTGCTCCGTCGGGCATTATACCAACACGGAATGGTGTAAGTCCCCGTGATGGAGCGAACGCGGATCAGTTTATTCAGAAATAAAACGACTGCCGACCTGTAGGCGCTGGCCGTGGCAGAGCCGACATAGATCGAGCCTCCACAAGCCTGCACAACCGCATGGCCGTCGCCGTGCCGTCTCTTCTAATCCAACGGCGAAAGAGCATCGGTCAGCGCATCGGCTAGGCCTGACGCAACCGCTAGCGAACCGGCGGCAGCATAAAGAAATCCCGGGGACTGCGGGCATACTGATGCCAGCTATACAGGATCGGTTCACCCGTGATCGGATGGTAACCGCAACAGGGCGGAAGGATCAGCGGAGGAGGCCCGACGCCGTTCGCCGGCTGGCCAGGGCGATCATGCGGCCCAAGCAGACCGTACGGACAACGGTACCAGTAAAAACTCTGGATCGGGATCGGCGGGTGGAAATTCTGCCACGGACACAACAGGTCTTCTGCCCAAGCCAGTCCGGCACCTGCCAACCACACCGCTACCAGTGCGACAATCCGAGCGCGGAAGGTAGCTGGCGGAGCTCGGCGTGAATCGGATGCGGATTGCCAGGAGCGAAAAGCGGAAGTCCTCCATCGGTCGCCGCAATAGACCCCACCGGCACGGTCATTTTCCGTAACGTGCTGGCAAATCTCTGGCATGATGTTCCCCTGCTTGTCTTCAGGCAGCTCAGGCCTGGCACACGAATAGGCCATTGCCGGACACAGTGGTTCGACCGCTTCGGCTGGTTTGCAGCTCCGCTCGCTGGAAAGGTCATCGGCCTGGCTCAAGCCGGACTACGGGTCGGCGCGGACAGATTACGTCGAGCGACACCGTCAACGTACCGGAGACGTGCGATCTAGCGAACGCGCCAGACGAACCGTTGGCAGCTATCGCAACTTAAACAATCGCATTGCCGATGGTGCCGCAAATCCCGAAAACGCTGCCCGCAGTTCTGCGAAGCAACCGTTTACTGGCTGGGCGGATTGGCCAGCACTTTCACCACTGTGGCGTACACCGGTGCCTGATTAATCGGCTTACCGGGCACCAGCGCACGCTTGAGTTCCAGGCTCACCATCATCCCCGTCACCAAATCCTTCACTTCTCCTTTGACCCCACCCAGCCGATAGTCGGGATCGCTCTTGGGGTCGGGTTTGAACGGTTTGAAAACGCGCTTGCCCTTTTCATCCACCTGATAAGGAGCTGGGGGCGGCAGTCGCACTTTCACATCCTCCGCCAGGATGTACTCGATCTCCTGCTGTCTATCCACGAAGCGAAAATAGGTTTGCGGATTTCGGGGGTCCGGGTTGGGATTGGGTTCCCGCACGCGGAAGGTGACGGTGAGGGTAAGCGTGCGGCCGTCTTCGCTGATCTTGGAAATTCGCCCCTGGACAGTTCCCGCAGGCACCAGTTTGGTATCGGCGGGTTTATCCTGAGGTTTGTCGAATTTCCGACGCGGAATCGGTTCCTCTTCCTGAGCTGGCAAGCCCAGCGTACTAGCTGCCAGAATAGCGACGATCAGCACCGGATTTCGACGGCACATAGCGGCTCCCCCCTCAGCGGTTAGTCCTGTTACAAGTATGGTATCAAATCCCCCGGGCTCCCTGCAAGCCCCTGCCCGCGAAGAGTTCTGCCGCTGGTCAGAAACCGCCCGTCGCTACTACGCTTTCCGACCCTGAGCAAAGACGGCATCGGAACTGCGGCTCAGCACGGACTGGTTGAGGCAGCAAATTGTCTAGGCAGAAGAATGCTCGGCGTTTATAATTCGTTTTCGCTGCTTCCTCGCCTCACCTGAAGGAAGAGTCGAGGGCACTCGCTAACCAGAACGGAACCAGGTATGAAACGTCGCGCCAAAAAAGAGAGCAACGAGATCGCCCTGGTCGGCGATGTCGAAGACTGGGAAGCCGACGCCATCCGCTTTTTCCTCGATTTGCCCAGCGGCGGCGAATGCACCCTGTACATGGATTCGCCCGGCGGGTCGGTGTATGGGGCGTTGGCTGTGCTTTCGTTATTGCGGATGCGGCAGCTGCGGGCCAGCATGGTCGTGCTCGGTGAATGTTCCTCGGCTTGCTTGCTGATCTTCGGCGGTTGTACCAGGCGACTGGTAACGCCCCACAGTGTGTTTTTCTTTCACCGTATGCGCTGGCACAGCGATCGCCGCATCATGGCCGATGAAGCCCGGCAGTGGGCACAGCATTTCGTGCGCATGGAGGAAGACATGGACGGCTTGCTCGCCCGCTTATTCGAGCCGCATCAGCAACAGGTACGCGAATGGGTGCGTCAGGGGCAGTTCTTGTTTGGGCGTGAACTGGCACGGCTCGGCATCGCCGAACTTGTAGATTTGCCTTAGCAATGCCGCCTTTGTCGCCTCTGTCCTCCCCGTGTTGCGAAACGCTTGCTTCGGTGAAAACGTTGATTAAGATGGTGTAGGAGACCGGGAGGTTGTGAGGCTCTCGAAATTCCCCCGACGTGGGCAAACTGCTACAATCCCCCATGGGGACGGCTGAAGGTAAACACATTCAGCCGGGCTTGCGTCGGCGGGAATGCTCAGCAGGAACGTGGAGGGAGTGGTTATGGCTGCGGAGACGCTGACCCTTCCGGAAAAGAAGACTAAGGAAAAAGACAAGGTCAAACAGCAGCCGCCGTATCATGTCATCCTGCTCAACGACGATGACCATACCTTCGACTACGTGATCCACATGATGCAGACACTGTTTGGTTATCCGCGGGAAAAGGGGTATCAAATTGCCCTGGAAGTGCACACCCGGGGAAAGGCCATTGTGTTGACGACGACCAAGGAGCACGCCGAACTGAAGCGGGACCAGATTCACGCTTTCGGGCCGGACCCGCTGTTGCCGCGATCCAAAGGCTCGATGTCGGCGATTATTGAGCCGGCGGAGTGACTTCCGGTGTAGGGACTTCGACCCAACAGCGTTGGCGGTGGCTTTGCCAAATCGCTTCACAAAGTAGTATCTCGCGGTGGCCATCCACGAATGTGGGGAACGGCTCCGCGGGCGACGATGGGCTAACGGCCCCCGCTCCCGGTTTGGGTGGACCGCTGGCGATGGCACGGTAAATAGCCCGAAACAGTTGCTTGAACGTATCCGGGAATCCTTCATTGTGTCCGCCGGGATAGTCGGCAAAGACGCGCGCTGCCGGCGACAGTAAGCTGGGATCACGCAGCAGCAGTTGATTCGGTTGGTCGCGGTAACCGAGCCACATTTCATTGGGACGTTCGCTATCCCAGGCCAGTGCCATTCGCTGGCCGGCAATCTCCCAGCGCAAGCGATTTTTTGCACCGGCGGTTACCTGCGAAACGATGACCACGCCGGGCGTGCCGTCGGCAAACCGCAACAACACCGCGCCGTAATCTTCGGTGTCAATGGGCACCTCTACCATCGGTTGGGCGGTCTGGAGCTTGCTTTGAAAAGTCTCGGTGGAACCGATCGGCTTATAACGTTTGGGCCAGATGGTGCGCAGCTCGGCACAGACAGCAGTGATCGGCTGACCGAGAATAAAGCTCACCAGGTCAAGCCAGTGCGTACCGATATCTCCGATCGCCCGCACCGGGCCGCCTTCGTTGGCCAGCACTCGCCAGTTGTAGTCACTGGGATAAAGTAACCAGTCCTGCTGGTACGACCCGACCACGTGAAACACACGCCCCAGCTGACCTTCGGCTAGGCGGGCCCGTGCTTCCAGGCAAAGCGGATAGAAACGAATGTTGTAGCACACGGCGCAAACCTTGCCACTGGCACTGGCCAGACGCACCAGTTCGGCACTTTCCTGGGAGTTCATGGCCAGCGGCTTTTCGCAGACGACATGTTTGCCGGCGGCCAGAGCCCGACGCGCCTGTTCATAGTGGAACCGATTCGGTGAGGTGATATGGACAACCTCCACCTGCGGGTCGGCGAGAAGTTCGTCGAGCGAGGCGTAGGCTTTTTCCAGATGGAGGCGTTGAGCGGCCGCCTGGCTTTTCTCGGGAGTCGAACCCAGGATGCCACGCACAGGCAATCCCAGGCGACGCAGGGCTTCGACATGCACGGGCGCGATGAAACCTGTACCGATTATTGCTGCCGTAGCCACGGCCCATCTCCTGAATTTCCCGCATAGGTCCTGCCCGGGCCGCACCTTGGCCCGTTCCGCGTTAGAATACAGATAGAAATCTCGCTGCCCAACCCTTTTATGAAGGAGAACGCTATGCGTCCGATTCTGCAGACGATCGTGCTGGCAACCGTGTTGGCATTGGCCAGCGTCGAAGCTGCCTCCGCCCAACAGGTGATAGTCGGCGTTCGCACGGGAGGTGTCGGGGTTTATTACGGCCCAGCTTACCGTCGCTACTGGTGGGAGTATTCCACCTATCCGTATGGTTACGTTCCGTATCGTGTCGGAGTTTACGTCGGACCCCGCTACGACCCCTACTGGGGCGAACCGTATTACGGATATTATCCCTACCTCTATCCGCGTTATGTTTACCCGGTGGTGCCGATTTCGCCGCCGAGTCGTGCCGAGTATTACGTGGTTCCGCCAGCCTACGCGCCGGCAGCGCCCAATGGCCAGCTGGCACCGCCGCGCCTCGCCACTCCCGGTAACACTGCCGAAGTCACCATCCTATTGCCGGTCGCCGATGCCGAGGTTACGGTGGACGATTATCAAGTGCGCACCAGTGGCACTCGCCGTCTCCTCGAATCCCCGGAACTGCAACCCGGCAAGACTTACACCTACACGATCACGGCGACGTGGAAAGAGGGCGAACAAACCGTCCGGCAGACGCGGCAGGTAACCGTCCAGGCGGGTTCGCGCGTCGTCGTGGACTTCACCCGCCCCGCGCCGGGAGAGAATTGACTTGCGCATTTACCCCCTCAACTCATGCCCGCACCTGGATGCAAGCGGAAAATTCGCACTCCTGGAGAATCGTGTAACGAAACCGCAACTTCCCTGTGGGAGATTCCCTGCCCCTTGTGTTCCTATCCCGGATGGGAACCGGCTAACTCGGACTTCCAGGATTGAAAAAATAAAACGGGGCACGACCTGGGTCGCGCCCCGCGCAAAATGCGCCGTCGGTTATTTGCCAAGCCAGGAATTACAGTAGTCGCAGCGCCTCCAGAATCCGACCACCGGGCAGTTGACCGGTTTGCGCACTGCTGCCGCTGACCTTGGAAGTCGCTACGTCAGCTGCCGCTCAACGTGCCGGACGATTCACCGGTCTGGAATCGGCAGCGGTAGCCCCAACCCCGCCGCGATAGGGCGAGGTTGTGCAGCCATCAGCAAACGAGACACCCAGAGCCGAGTATCCGCAGAGCGGCTTAGATGTCGAAATAGAGCACGAATTCGTACGGATGTGGCCGGAGCCGAACCGCATCCGCTTCGCGCTCGGTCTTGTACCAGATCCAGGTGTCGATCACGTCGAGAGTGAAGACGTCGCCACGCAGCAGGAATTCATGGTCGGCCCGCAGTGCCTTCAAAGCTTCTTCTAGGGACCCAGGCGTCTTGGGGACCTTGGCCAACTCTTCCGGCTCCAGATCGTAAATGTCCTTGTCGAGTGGTTCACCGGGATGGATTTTGTTCTGGATGCCATCGAGCATGGCCATGAGCATGGCGGCGAAAGTCAGGTACGGATTGGAGCTGCCGTCGGGACAACGGAACTCCAGACGCTTCGCCTTGGGGCTAGGGCTATAGACGGGGATACGTATTGCCGCGGAGCGGTTGCGTCGGCTATAGGCGAGATTGACCGGAGCTTCGTAACCCGGCACTAGGCGCTTGTAACTGTTGGTAGTCGGGTTGGTGAACGCGCACAGAGCCGGCGCATGTTTGAGCAATCCACCGATGGCGTACAAGCCGATATCGCTGAACCCGGCGTAACCGGAACCGGCAAAAAGATTGACGCCATTCTTCCACAAGCTGGTGTGCACATGCATACCGGAACCGTTGTCGCCGAAGATCGGCTTGGGCATAAACGTTGCTGTCTTGCCGTATTTGCGAGCCACATTCTTGACGATATACTTGTACTTGAGCACGTTGTCCGCCATCTGGACGAGCGGGGCGTATTTCATGTCAATTTCGCCCTGACCGCCGGTGGCTACTTCGTGATGCTGCGCTTCGATGGGCACGCCGCATTGAATGAGCGTCAGCATCATCTCGGTACGAATGTCCTGCAGATGGTCGGACGGCGGAACCGGGAAGTAGCCCTCTTTGTAGCGCAGTTTGTAACCGAGGTTGGGCTTCTCATCGCGGCCAGTGTTCCAGGCACCTTCGATCGAGTCAATGTAATAGTACCCGCAGTTCTGCGTCTGGTCGTAACGAATATCGTCGAAGATGAAGAATTCCAATTCCGGGCCGAAATAGGCGACGTCAGCGATACCCGTGGATTTCATGTAGTTGACGGCTTTACGGGCGATATTCCGCGGGTCGCGCGTGTAGTCCTCACGGGTCAAGGGATCCTGGATGTTGCAAATCATGGTGAGCGTAGGCACTTTGGTGAACGGGTCAATGAAAGCCGTTTCCGGCTGTGGAATGACCAGCATGTCCGACTCGTTGATAGCTTGCCAGCCGCGAATCGAAGAGCCATCGAAACCCAATCCCTCCTCGAACACCGCTTCGTCCAGGGCATCCGCCGGGATGGTGAAATGCTGCCACATACCGGGGAAGTCCATGAACCGCAAATCCACCGCCTGGATTTGCCTTTCCTTGATCAGAGCCAGCACTTCTTTCGGTTTCACAGAAGTTATCTCCTTCTGGGTCGCTCAATGGGAGAAATCTCCCAGGGGCCCACCCGCTTGTCCACCTGGGAAGGTTACGCTCTACCTTAGCAAAAACAATACCAAAGTCCACCCGAAAATCGGCAAATTCCTTAATTCGCAAGTATTTGCAACATCCAAACTTGTGGCAATAATTTCACAAGCAATACCGCTAGGGCAGGATGAGCTCTGTCCATAGCCGAGGCATTTTGCTCGCACTTCGGGCAAACTGGCCAAAAGACCGGAGAAAGACCGCAATGAGCGATTACTGCGTGCGACCAGCTGACGGCAGCGATCTGGACACGCTGGTACGTTTCAATCTGGCACTGGCGCGGGAATCCGAAGGCCGCGTACTCAACGAATCCGTGCTCCGCGCCGGAGTGGCGGCTTTGCTGGCCGACAGGGACAAAGGTCGCTACTTTGTTGCCCACACCGATTCGCAGACCGTCGGTCAACTTCTGGTCACGTACGAATGGAGCGATTGGCGTAACGGGTGGTTCTGGTGGCTGCAAAGCGTGTATGTTCGGCCAGAGCATCGGCGGCGTGGTGTGCTCCGAGTGCTGGTCAACTACGTACTGAATCTGGCTCGAGCAAACGGACGAGTCATCGGCTTGCGGTTGTATGTGGAGTCGGCTAACCTTCTGGCGCAGGAGGTTTATCGGCGTCTGGGATTTGAAGCCACAGGTTATCGCGTCATGGAATGCACGCCGCTGCCTCACCCCGCTTGCAATCCGTAATCCGGGAAGTAGTATCAATACTAGGGCCTAGCCTTTTGGCTATGCTATCACGGCCGCAACGCTGCTACTGCAGCACCGTCCCACTGCTAGACACGATGCAGGCACGGCTTCATAAGCTAACCACAAAGGCACGAAGGGGATACTGAATTTTCTTCGCGTCCCGGCGTGCCAGTGGTTTGAGTGCTTTGAGTTCGAACCAGGCTGGCTCAGCACAAACCAGTGTCCGAGGGTGAAATTTGTCATATCCGACAAGTGTGTGGCGTAATGTCTGAAAGAAGGCAAACCAGAACACAGGAGCCGATGCCATGTCCAATCCATCCGGAACCCCAGAGTGGCTAGAGCAGCACGTTCGATCCGGGGGTGCTAATCCGCCGAAGCAGTCCGAGGAAAACAATCCTGCGAGCAAAGTATCGGGAGGCGAAACGTCCGCCGGCCCGCCGATTCGTATCGCCGGTGAACGGAAGTCTCCTCCGGTGCAGCCGGTGCTGGGTGCGGAAGTCACGCGAGTTCCCCGGGTACGCTACTATCGAAAGGCATTTACGTGGCGAGTGTATCCGCTGGTGGTGCGGCTGACCGACCAGCAGGGAAAGCCCGACGCGGCATTGCCTCAAGGAACCGAGGTGGAAGTGCGGCCTTTCTTGCCGGGAACGGAAGTCTGGCCAAGAACACAAACCCTGGGCGGTCGCCAGCAGGTAGCGCGATTCTGGGTAATGCCCGTGGCCGAGGGACGATTACCGGACGGCCATGTCGTCATCCAGAGCCGTTGCGGTCAGCCACAGTCCATTCCGCTGCCCATGCGGGTCAAAACCGGTCGGGGCTGGTTATTCCGGCTATGCATCTGGTTGACAATTCTGCTCCCGATTGCTTTCTTCATTCTCCGTTGTCTGCCCGTGGATTACCAGCATCTGCGTTACACCATCGTGGACGAGGAAGGCCACGAGTTTACCCATCACGGTCGCTTCGCCCTCGAGGCATGGTTGAACCGGCATTACCGCCAGGCCGAGATCGTGAGTGCCGACGCCCGTAGCGTGCAGAACTGGCTGGCCATCCTGCTATACCAGGCGAAAGATGTTCTGCTGTCGGCCTACGACGTGTACGAAATGCTGCTGCAAGACAACATGCTCACCGAACCAGCGGTGCTGGCCGTGATGCTCTTCATCACGATGGTCGTCGCCTGGCTGACCGGCCCAAAATGCCGCAATCGCGTCGGTGAGCCGATCCGACTGACTTCGGGCTGAGATAAGCGCGGATTGGACAACTCTGCCGTGGACATCGCCCGCACCAAGTTTATTGATGTAACCCGGCCAGCACTGCGGATCGGCGAACACTGTTTCTGGGCCGGGATTACAGTTCCCAGAAGGTTCAGCGCAACCGCTCCGGGCTGGTCAACGGTTGTCGGCCAGGAGCACACCGCCGGGCGATGCTTCGCTAGGGCCGAGCACGGCATCACAGCGATCGCAGCCGGCGGCCAGTTGCTGCTGCCGATTCAGATAAATGTCCTCATCCAGACCGCTGCAATGCCGACAACGCTGAAAGCGAACGTGGCCGCTCAGGAATAGCACATTCTGACCGAATCCGCCATGATTGGGGCTGTTCTTGCTCCGCCAGTGTATTGGTTCCTCTTCGCAGCGTGGTGGCCGATCTCCGAGCACCGGCAGCCCGCCTTCATCTTCCAGGCGCAAACCGTGGAGTCGGCCATGGTCGTCCCGGTAACCAAGATGATAAGCATAACAGCCGCCCAATTGCCGACATGCCTCGCGATAGAGCTGCCGGGCGTCGTCGTCGGACTCGGCCCAGCGGCGCAGGACGTCCGCTGTTATGCTTTTGGTCAGTTCTGTCTTGTCCATAAGCGGCGGAGATAAACGTGAGGCAGCGGAAGCCCCGGCCAGTTTTCGCCGATTGGCGGGGCAGACCATCGAGATGCGTTCATCCCAGGTCTGCTCTTCCCGGAGCATCACGACGAACATCCCCGCAAACGCCAGCGGTCCGCGTTCTGGGATGGTCGGCAAACAGCCGCCGTGGTTGTCGGCATGGCATTTGAGCGCGGTATGCAGCAACCGCAGGTTATCCTGACAAGCGACAATCTCCTGCCGATATCGCGCTTGCAAGACCGCCGGGGGAACCAGAGCGGCCAAGAAAGCCAGCACGCCAACCACCACCAGCATGTCCACCCAGCGTCCACGCGAACTCAGCAATGCTCCTTCCCGACTCCCAACCGGGACAGTAACGCCTGCTCTTGCCGCAATGCCTTCTTCCGCGCCGACCATCGACTGCTGCCGACGCGAAATTTCCAAAGCGACGATCCGGCGGAGGGTGCGATACGACAACTCGCCTGGGGGATCGTTTTCGTTCAAGGCCAGCGCCTGTAACCAGGCTCGCAGGCGCGAGAGTTGGTCACGTGCAGCAGCAGACTGCGCCAACCAGGATTCCACCGCAGCCCGCTCGGCATCTTCCAGCAAATCCAGGACGTAGCCAATCAGATCCGGTTCGCTCATGGTGGTTGGGAATCCCGATTCGGTGAGGTGTCGGAAGACTTCCTGGGTGGTTGCGATTCCGGCGCCAGGCTCTCACGGAGCAGTTCGTGGAGTCGGCGCAGGGCCACATGAAGACGGGATTTTACTGTACCCAGCGGAATACCGAGAATTTCGGCGATCTGGCTGTATTTCAGGCCGCGATAGTATGCAAGCAGCACGACGGCTCGCATCGGTTCGGGCAGTTGCAGCAGGGCACGCTGCACCAGTTCGGCCCGCTCCTTGGCTTCCAGGTTCAGAAAAGGTTCCTGGCCCTGGCTCTCGAGCAATTCCAGCAGTGATCCGCCGCTTCCCTCACCGCCAGACTCCTGGGTACGGTCAAGGCTGACCGCATGTCGGCGTCCGGCACGACGCAGAGCATCTACAGCCAGGTTTGTTGCCAGGGTATATAGCCAAGGGCGCACTGCCCGCCCGCGTTCGTACTGATGGGCCTTCTGGTAAAGTTGCAGGAAAGTGCTTTGGAAGATGTCCTCGGCCAGTGTGGCGTCGCCGACCAGACGTCGCAGGTAGCCGTACAGTTCCTTTTCGTAGCGACGGAGCAATTCGCCCAGGGCGTCCTTGTGCCCTTTCTGCAATCGGGCCATCAGCTCTTCGTCGCTGAGTTGCTGCCAATCCTGCCGAGCAGACACTGGCCACTCTTACCTACGCTGGTTAGGAATCGAAAGTTCACTGCGAGGATGCCGGCGCTGTCGCTGACCCGCCCGAGCACGGCAGGGTTACACCAACCGATCCCGAGCACAAGAGCGGGCTTGTACCGGTCGATTCTCAGGGTTCGGAAGACGATTCCGGTGTGGTTTCGCCAGACCAGTTTTGCTGTAGCGTCCGCAGCAGTTGTGCATAACGTTCGCCGTATGCCAGTATCGTGGCGCGGCGACTGTGCGGGCCGGTAATTTCGAGGATGATTTCCAGGCGTTCCCCGGGCAGCACCGGCCGAACCCGGTCGGCCCATTCGATCAGACAGACGCCTTCCCCGCGGAAATACTCGTGCACCCCCAGGTCCGCAAAATCCTGCAGTCGGTTCAGCCGGTAGGTGTCGAAGTGGTAAATGGGCAATCGGCCTTCGTATTCCTGGATGAGAATGAAGGTCGGGCTGTTGACGAGCCGGCTGTCGGGAGTGCCCAATGCTTCGGCCAGAGCACGCACCAAAAAGGTCTTGCCCGAACCCAGTTCGCCCACCAGACCAATCACTGCCCCAGGAAACAGACCGTTTGCCAACTGCTGGGCCAGCGCACGCGTTGCGTTCTCGTCCGGCAATGCACAGCTCCACTGCAAAGGCACCCGGCTGTCGCACAGCGCAGTCATGGCATGTTTATTTTAGTCGAACCTCCTATCGTGGGCTTCCGCTCGCCTGGCGCCGCGTGCGATCGCTGTCCCAATCGGTACCCGTGGCTGCCTCGGCGGGGTAGGACACGGACTGATCGGCTGGCAGTGCCGCTCAGGTTGTAAACAGCTCGCTTTGTTGCGTGCTGGCCAGGCACAGCCGCAATCGCCGCAGACCGGTCAGGCGTTGCCAGGGACGCAACGCCGACTGGAAATCCTCGGGCGAGCGTAAGGCGGATTCCGGAACCACCCACACAATTTCCAAATCGTCGTAGCCGCGGCCATAATATCGCCACCAGACTCGCAATCGTGCCAGGTCCTCTTCGCTGGCGATGCCCCAATTGCTTGCAGGGATAGCGGCTTCGGTAATAGGAGCGGCGGGTATAAGCCCAGCGTGGCTAGCAGGTGCATTGGGCGGAAGCCACAGAGGCGAAGGCGAGACCAACCAACACTCCGGCCCGGTCTCGCGAAGGCTTTCCCGCCAACTCCGTCGTACACTCGCCAACACTTCTCCCAGCCAGCGCCAGCCTTCCGGTACATTGAACCAGGCCGCACTCACTCGCTCTAACCCCGTCAGATAAACCGCGACCGGGGCATTTTCGGCAAGAAAGGAGTTGGCGAATCGCCGCAAGCGATGGCGTAACCGCTCGCGCCATTGCCGGGATCCCCAGGCTACTAGGCGGATCAATCCCGTTAGCCGGCGGACCAACGTTTCCGGCTCAGCAATTTCGTAGCGTTCCGCCAGCCGCACCACATTTATTGCGACCACCGTCAGCACGGCCTCACCGGGTGGGAGTGCCCGACGGCGAGAATCCCGCAACGAGTTCCGGAAGCTGCCCGTGGTGCGGCGTGGGGAACTGCTCCAGGTGATGCTCAACTTGCCGCTGGCCACCGCCCGCTGGAATTGTCTCCAACTACGCCAGCCCTCGCCGAGGTCGTTTGGGCCGACCAAGTGCCAGATCAGTTCGATGTCCTCGCCGCCCAGCCAGGGTAATAGCGACTCCAGCAGTGCTGCGCGAATGCTGGCCAACCGATTTTCCCAGTCCCCGGTGTTATCTACGGGAAACAACTGCGTCTCTTCCGAATCCCCTGGCCGTGCGGCGAGGGTATTGGCGTGCAGCACCAGTTTCAGGCCGGTGTAGCGGGCCGCCAGGATCAACTCTCGCACCAATGCCGGCACTTCGCCGATACGCACACCGGCTTGCGCCAACTCGCATTCCGGTGAGCAAAACCATGCTGCCTGACCTATCCACCAGCGCAATCTTTCCAAGTGTTCGAACAACCCGCGAACGCCCCCCGGCATCGCGGCGGCAAGCTCCGTTTGGATTAGCGTGTCACCAGCGGGCAACTCCCCGTGGCCTGACGGTCGCCAAAGCGGTAACAGAGGCACCCGCGCGGCCGAAACTTCCCACGGATGTGCGATCCCATGCCAGAGCAGACAGCCCTGTCGGTGCAATTCCACCAGCGGATCGGGCAGATAGTGGGCGAGCATCTCTTCGGCGAGCTTTTCTTCTGCTTGCCGACGCGCAGAGCGCCAGCTCCAGCCGGGCGCCCCGACTAACGGGTTTAAACCTGCCTGGGCAAAAGGCACATGCGGTTCGGCGTGGCTGCCGCGCTCGGGCGAAGCAGAGGCCAAGGATACTGCCGGGCAGGCTGGAATCGCCAAACGCAGTAACGCCTCCGACCAGGTCGGTTGGCCGAAAGCACGCAGCAGGCTCGCTACTCGCTCACGCAATTCCGCCAGGCCGAGCGGCGTACGTTCCGGCCAGTCTTGCTGCAACAACTCCCAGACACTGGTCGCGACTTCCTGAGCCACAAATGGGTCCGTTACCCCGGCCTGTCGGGCAGCCGTGTGAATCCAGCTGCACAGCGTCAGCGGTTCGAACGCCAGCCACTGCCCCGTCGGCGTAACCAGCCAGCGCTCGCTTCGCCGACTCCCGCTTTCCCCGGTCATCGCTTGCGGCCCAGCATCGGTTCCACTTCTTCAACAAAATCGCTGACATCCTTGAACTCACGGTATACCGAAGCGAATCGGATATACGCCACCTGATCGAGTTCCCGCAGGTACTTCATCACCAACTCGCCAATGACCCGCGAGGGCACTTCGCGGTCGAATCGCCTATAAATTTCCTCTTCGACCTGGTGCACCACCTGTTCGAGCTGGTCCTGGCTCAACGGCCGCTTGTAACACGCTTTCTCCAATCCGCGGAGAATCTTGGTGCGGTCGAAGGGTTCTCGGCTCTGGTCTTTTTTGATGACGTGCAGCGGATTTTCCTCCATCGTCTCCACCGACCAGACCCGCCGACCGCATCGGGAACATCGCCGCCTTCGCCGGATCGGAAATCCGCCATTGCACGTCCGGGTATCGGTTACTGCAAAATTGCCCCGCCGACAGAATGGACACTTCATGGCTGACCCTCGCTGCCTACATCCGCCGCTATTGTAATCCCAACGGAATCCGGCCGAAAGACCGCCACCGCAACACACCAGCGCAAGCCGGTATTTCCCAGCGAACCTCAAAAACCCGTTATCCGGATCGGATTCGCTCCGTTCCCAGTCGCGCCCAGCGCTATCCGTCCCCGCGCCAAGCACCAAGAGCGGCGGGCGTCAGCCCGCCGTGGATTCGGGAATCGCGCCTGCGAGGACAATTCCGCACAGATTCGCACACGTTCGTCCGCGGATAACCAGGAGCGGCGGGCGTCAGCCCGCCGTGGATTCGGGAACCGCGCCTGCGAGGACAATCCGCACACATTCGCACACGATCGCCGCGCCAATCACCAAGAGCGGCGGGCGTGAGCCCGCCGTGGATTCGGGAGACGCACTTGCAAAGGCGCTAGCGCCATTGCTCGGAAGACTGCCGACGGTGCGCTCGCGAACGCCGTTGCAGTCGCGTTCGTGTAACCACGAGGGGCT
>Ga0101941_1000713_pt1 | contig 42949 bp, 31 predicted proteins | sample DewCreD2012metaG_3_FD_75242 | JGI IMG/M metagenome (GOLD analysis project Ga0101941, IMG submission 75242) | Hot spring sediment bacterial and archeal communities from British Columbia, Canada, to study Microbial Dark Matter (Phase II) - Dewar... ... | reverse complement strand
AGTACCGGACGACGCCGAAGTTCGTGGTCGAGCTGGCCTGGGGCGATGTCCAGCGCATCTATGTGATTATGGGTCTGATGCTGGCGGTCGGCCTGCTCTGCATGATCGTCCTGCTGCGGCGGATGAAGATCTACCAGGCGGTGAAACTGGGCGAGCAGCTCTGAGGACGTGGACCGGCTGCATCGCCGGGCCAGCCGAAGGCCAGAGACCAGCCAGCGGCGGGTCCGGGGCTACCGGGCGGCGCTGGCCGCAGCCGGACTGCCCTTCGACCCGGCGCTGCTCTGCCACGGCGACTGTACCTACGTGAGCGGGCCCGCTGGGCCGAGCATCTTCTCTCGCTGGCCGAGCCACCAACGGCTCTCTTCTGCGCCAACGACCGGATGGCCATCGGAGCACTGCTGGCCGCCCGGCGGCGGGGCCGCCATCTTCCGGCGGATCTGGCGGTCGTCGGCTTCGACGATATCCCTGGGGCCGCGGTTGTCGACCCGCCGCTGACCACCGTCGCCCAGCCGCTGGCGGCGGTGGCCACTCAGGCGGTGGCCTTCATCCTCTCCCGGTTGAGCGGCCAGACTGGTCCCGAGCCCCGGCGGGTGGTCCTGACCCCGACGCTGGTGGTCCGGGCCTCGTGCGGGGCGATCACCGTGCCCCCGGCGGCGTAGTCGGGGCGAGGGCCGCCGGGTTCAGGCCTGCCCCTGCTCCCCGCTTGTACGCCTCGATCATTTGGATGAGTAGGGCGATATCGGCCCGTCCCTCCTCGCCGCTGGTCAGGGGGCGGCGGTTCTCGGTGACGCACTCGTGAAAGTGAATGAGTTCACGCTTGAAGGCCTCCTCATACGAGGCCTCGACCCGGCAGTCGGTGAAGGCGCCGTCGGCCATCTCCTCAACGTGGACCAGCGTCGGCATGTTGCGGATGTAGGGGGAAGGGAAGGAGATGGTGACCACCCGCTGGCGACCGTAGACCCGCAGCACCTCGTCAAAGCGACGCATTTCGGTGCGGCCGGTGGTGAAGGTGCAGAGGAAGTCGCCATAGTCGAGAAGTGAGCTGAAGAAGCGGCCGTCGTCCCAGATGTGGGTGGTGAGAACGCGGCGGGGGCGGCCGACAGCCCCACAGAGGATGGTCACGTCGTGAACCGAGAGCCCCAGCATCAGGCTGTAGGCCTGGCGGACGTGGGGTGGCACCAGGCCGATGGCCTCGGTGATGGCGGCCTGATATTCAGCCTGCTGCTGGGCGATGAGATCGCGGGGCGGATCGTCAAAGCGGTAGACGCGGTGAGCCTCACGGATGAAAAGCGCGTTGGGGCCGATGATGTCGTGGAGTTCAACCAGGCGGATATCGGGAATCTCCTGGATTTTACGCTGCCCGTAGAGATAGCCGGGGTCGTAGCGTTTCATGTAGGCAACCATAAGGATACAGCCGTTGCGGGCGGCTGTTTCGATGAGGGTATCAGCCTCGCGCAGATTGGTGCACATCGGTTTCTCGACCAGGACGTGCTTGCCCTGCTGGAGGGCGGCCAGGGCTGGTTGGAAGTGGTAGGGAGTTAGAACAAAAACGGCATCGAGGTCGGGCTGGGCGACCAGAGCGCGGAAATCGGTGTAGCGATGGTCGACGCCATAGAGGTCGCCGATCCTGGCGACCAGCTGCGGGGAGATATCGCAGATGGCGGCGATCTCGTAGCGCTCCTCCAGTTCGCGCAGGTAGGGCAGGTGCATAATCTGGGCGATCTCGCCCAGACCGATCACCCCGACTCGCAGACGTCGTGTGGGCGACATCAAGCCTCCATCATCGTATCCAGCCCGTCTTTATTTCGTGTCAGGCCTTGAGGCCGGTCAGAGCGATGCCGGCCACAGCCCCGGCGACTGTGGCCGAACAGGTGGTTTTCCCCAAGGCTCGGAGTGCTCTCCTCACAGGGAGTATAGGGAGGACTGACTCGCTTGTCCATTGCGATCGCGGGTACTGTCGGGGGCGCGTGTTTCCTCCGGGCTCGTGATGGCGAGAGGTATTGGTTACCGGGCGAGAGAGCAGGCCGGTGGTTACAGAGTTATAACCGTATAGATATATTCCAGTGCAGAGCAGTAGGTATAGTTTCTAACAAACAGATGGATATTTGTCTGTACGAACAAATAGAAGTCTCGACGAGTATATGTGTGGTTACATAAGTATGGTCATGTAATAACATCTAGCAATATGTCTGTCCTTCTGTTGTTCTGTCATATAATGCAGAAGACATTCTGGACGGTTATACTCCTAGAGGTCTGTGAGGATCGAGGGCTGTCCGGATGATGGACAGGCGGGCCCGCCTCACGTATAATCTCGGGCCGGCGCCCGGACCGCGGTGGGCGGAGAGACGGTTCCCGGAGATCGCCGGTGTCTCGCCGCACGTGCGGTCCGACTACCCCTTACCGAGGAGCTGCGGAGCGTGGGACGGACCATCGCCGTCGCCAACCAGAAAGGTGGGTCAGGGAAGACCACCACCACGCGCTGCCTGGGTTCGGCTCTGGCCGAGCGGGGCCGGCGCGTCCTGATGATCGACCTGGACCCGCAGGCCAGCCTCTCCGAGGGGTGCGGTCTGGCCCTGCACCGTCTGGAACGCACCACCTACCACGTCCTGCTGGGACAGGCCCGTCTGGCCGAGGTCATCGTGCCGGTCGAGGAGCGGCTGGATCTGGCCCCCACCAACATCCACCTGGCCGCCGCCGAACTCCAACTGGTCAATATGAACCGCCGTGAGGACAAGCTCCGGAATGCCCTGCGGCCGGTCAAAGACGCCTACGACTACATCCTGATCGATTGCCCCCCGTCGTTCGGCCTGCTGACGGTCAACGCCCTCTCGGCCGCCGATAGCGTGCTGGTGCCAATGAGCTGCGATTACTACACCATGCTGGGAGTACGTTTGCTTTTGGAGACGGTCCGCGAGATTCAGGAGGAGGTCAATCCGGCGCTGGTGGTCGAGGGCATTCTGGCCACCCGCTACGACGCCCGCACGCTCCACGCCCGGGAGGTCCTGGAGCAGACCCGCCAGGCCCTGGGCGACCGTTTCCGGATCTTCCAGACGGTCATCCGGGAGAGTGTGCGGTTCAAAGAGTGTCCGATTAAAGGCCAGTCGATCCTGACCTACGCGAGCCAGAGTGAGGGGGCGCGCGCCTACCGTGCGCTGGCGGAGGAGATCGACCATGCCTAAGCGTGCCAGTGTCCCAGAGGGTAAGGCTCTGTTCTATCGTCGCGAGGAGCCGGAGCCCGAGCGCTCCGAACGGAGTCCCACCCGTCAGTCGGCTATCTTCCTGGCGGAAGAACACCTGGACTGGCTGGATGACCGCTGCCGCGAGGCCCGACGCAACGGCGGTCGGGCGATCCGCAAGGCGGCGATCATCCGGGCGTTGCTGGAGGTGGCGATGGAGAGCCCCATCGATCTAACGGGCCTGCGCTCGGAAGCCGACCTGATAGAGCGCATCCGCCGGGGTCTCCGGAGCGCCCCTTCCACCCCACCTCCCGCCGGGCGCTGAAAAGACCGGGCCAGCCTGACCATCTCCGGTCCCCGCCCACTGGGCGAGTCGAGCGGCGGGCCGGCTCGGCAGCGCCCCTCCCGCCCGCCCCGTCCGCTGGCCGGTCCGGTGGCCACCGGGCCTCTTCCCCCCTGCTCCCTCCCGGCCGGCACCGGATCCCTGGCCGGACCCTGACCGAAAACCCCCGCCCGTCTCTCTGTATTTACATTTTCAATGTAAATACATCTGTCTCTGTCAGGTGCGATGGAGGTGTTTTGTAGCTTGCACGCTGACACCGATCGGGGGATCTGGGCGACGGAAGGGGAGAGGTGCGGGAGGCGGCGATGGGGCGGCGGTGAGGGGCGCACGTGAGGGGCAGGGGAGGGGATCACGCGGTCAGGGCCGGTGCGAGCAGGGTCTGGGCGAGGGTGAGAGGTGCTCTGAGAGGGCTCTTCTGACAGAGGTGTCAGGGGACAACACCGATGCGGTGACAGGCGGGCGGGCTTGTCCAGTCGTTTGGCAGGCAGACGGGTGGGCATTATTTTACGATAACTTATAGTTAACATAACAATGTGGATATAAACCGGCCGGGATCGCTTTTCTTGGCGAGGGCTGGCGAAGAAGTTTTAACTTGACAGAATATTTCACGGGGGCGAAATCGTGGGCCTCCGGCCACTGGACGTGGGGCTGGCGGTGGTTCCCCGCCGTCGACCGGTGGTGATGATGGTCAGCGACGGTCGGGGACGGCCGGTCCGGTCGGCGGCCGCGCCTGGCTCCGGTGCGCCACCGCTTGTCCGCTGGCGCTGACTCTGCTAAGATCATCCTGGCGATAGGTTGGCGACAGTTAGCGGTTATTGGCGGTTCGTAGCGACAATTAGCGGTCATCGCGGGAGGCGGCCATGGCTGGTCGTGATCTCTGGTGGGCGGCCCGGACCAGTGGGGCGGTTGGGGGGCGTCGTGAGGAGGAGGGATCGGCTGGCGAACTGCTGCGGCCGGCGGAGGCGGCGGCCCGTCTCGGCATGCCCCCCTCGACGCTGCGCCTCTACGCCACCAAATTCGCCGAGTTCCTCTCACCGGCGGCCGCCAGTCCGCCGGTCTCACCGGACGGCCGTCCAGCCCCTCGTCTTTACACCGCGCAGGACCTGGCGCTCCTGGCCCGGGCCAAGGAGCTCCTGGCCCGGGGGCTGACCTACGACCAGGCACGCCAGGCTCTCCGCCAGCTGGCCGGTCTGGAGCCACGCGCGGCCTCGACACCCGTGGCGGCCGACCTGGAGCGCGCCCTGGCCGCCTGGCGCGCCCTGGCCGAGGAGCGGACGGAGGAGGTGCGGCATCTACGGGCCGAACTGCAGACTCTGCGTGAGAGCGAGCGGCTCCTGCGCCAGACCCTGGCCGAACGACTCGCCGTGCTGGAGGCGCGTCTGACGGCTCTGGAGCGCGAGCTGATGACACGTCTGGCGCGCCTCGAACAGCGCCGCGCCGACCGTTCGTTCACAGACTGACGTCGGTCACCATCCGCCTTCCCGGTGAGTATTGCAGAGAATATGCAGAACTCTTACCGGGCGGATGCCGGCGGTGTGCCGGCCAGTATAAGGCGGAGGAGCGGACGCAGGGCCTGGACCGCCCGGGCCCGATGGCTCCAGCGGTTCTTCTCCGACGGTGGGAGTTCGGCCAGGGTGCGGCCCAGATCTGGCAGGAGGAACACCGGATCGTAGCCGAAGCCGTGCGCGCCCCGGGGCTGGTCGGCGATGAGCCCTTCGACCGTGCCGATTCCCAGGTGGCTCTCGCCGTCCGGGGTCGCCAGGGCCAGAACGCAGACGAACCGGGCCCGGCGGTCGGGGTCGCCGGTACAGGCCAGTTCCTGGAGCAGGAGGGCGACCCGCTCGGCGTCGCTCCGTCCCGGCCCTCCGTAGCGGGCGGAATGGACCCCTGGCCGGCCGCCCAGCGCCATCACCTCGAGGCCCGAATCGTCAGCCAGGCACAGGAGACCGCTCTGGCTGGCTCCAGCCCGGGCTTTGGCCAGCGCGTTGTGGGCGTAGGTCGGTCCCGTCTCCTCGACCGCCAGGGCGAGTCCCAGATCGGCTGGCCGAAGCAGTCGCACCGGCAGGTCGGCCAGCAGAGCCGTCAGTTCGGCGATCTTGTGCGGGTTGTTGCTGGCGACCAGTAGTGGGTGACGGGTCATCGCACTCTCCCCCTGGCCACCCCCTGGCCGGGCGGCCGGAGGGCGGCTCTCTCTAAGCAAAAATCTATTGTACTCGATAGCAGGAATATTGACAATAGGCGGCTCAATGCGTACAATTGCCATGAGCGGCAAGGAGGTGGGGGACCATGCCGACCACGGCGCGTGACTACTACGAGATCCTGGGCGTGCCCCGCAACGCCACCGAGAAAGAGATTCGCCAGGCTTACCGCCGTCTGGCCCGTAAGTACCATCCAGACGTCAATCCGGGCGACAAAGAGGCCGAGCAGAAGTTTAAAGAGATCCAAGAGGCCTACGAGGTGCTGAGCGACCCGGAGAAGCGGGCCAAGTACGACCGCTACGGTCACGCCTGGAGGCAGGCGGAGCAGGGCTTCGCCGGTCCCACCCCGGACTTCGAGACGCCGGGTATGGGCTTCGACTTCCGAACGTTCGCCGAGGAGTTCGACCTGGGCAGCCTCTTCGACCGGTTCTTCGGTGGCGGTGGACGTGCTGGCCGCACCACCTGGGCGCCCCCCATTCGGGGGCAGGACATCGAACAGCCGGTCGAGCTCTCGCTGGAAGAGGCCTATCACGGGACCACGCGTCTCATCGAGGTGCCTTCTCCCACCGGCGCCCGTCGGATCGAGGTGCGGATCCCGCCCGGGGTCACCGATGGAACCCGTGTCCGGGTGGCCGGCGAGGGAGGGCCGGGCTTCGCCGGCGGACCGCGCGGCGACCTTTACCTGGTCGTCTCGATCCGGCCCCACCCGCTCTTCGAGCGCAAAGGCGATGACCTCTACACCGAGGTGGCGGTCCCGCTCTACACGGCCATCCTGGGCGGTGAGGTGCCGGTCCAGACGCTGAAGGGCCGGGTGATGCTCAAGATCCCGCCGGAGACCCAAAACGGCCGGGTCTTCCGACTAGCCGGGCTGGGGATGCCGCGTCTCCACGGCAGCGGCCACGGCGATCTCTACGCCAAGGTGCGGGTCGTCCTGCCCACCAACTTGACCGAGCGGGAGCGGGCGCTCTTTGAAGAGCTACGCCGGCTGCGGCCCACGGCCTGAGGAGGAGAGAGTATGCCCGATCACAACGAGGCCTGTTACGCCATCAGCGCGGCCGCCCGTCTGGTCAAGATGCATCCCCAGACCCTGCGCTACTACGAGCGGCTGGGGCTCATCCAGCCCTCGCGCTCGCGCGGGAAGATCCGGCTGTACTCGCCACGCGATATCGAGCGGCTGCTGCAGATCCGCCGTCTGGTCAACGACCTGGGAGTGAACCTGGCTGGGGTCGAGGTGATCCTGCGGCTGACCGACCGGGTGGCTGAACTGGAGCGGGAACTGGTGCGTCAGCGTCAGCTCTTCGAGGCCGAGATCGCCCGCCTGCGCCAGCAGCTCGCTGAACGGCCGGCCGCCCCGGTCGAGGGCGAACCGCTCGACATCGTCGAGGGTGAGGTGCGTGAGCGCCCGCCGGGGGACATGTGATAGAACGAGAGTGAAGTCCGCCGAAGGAGCGGGAGAGGAACGACCATGGCACGCGTGGTGGTGGCGATGAGCGGCGGCGTTGATAGCTCGGTGGCGGCGGCCCTGCTGGTGGCCGCCGGCCACGAGGTTATCGGCGTGACGCTCAATGTCTGGCCCAAACTGGGAGCCGAAGAGGCGGTCGAGCGTCCAGACGCCTGCTGCAGCCTCAACGCCGTCGAGGATGCGCGGCGGGTGGCCGATCACCTGGGGATCCCGCACTACGTGCTGAACTTCCGCGAGGTCTTCGCCGAGCGGGTCATCGCCAACTTCGTGGCCGAGTACCAGCGCGGGCGGACCCCCAACCCCTGCATCCGCTGCAACGAGTACATCAAATTCAGCGCCCTGCTGCACCGGGTGATCGGACTGGACTGCGACTACATCGCCACCGGCCATTACGCCCGCGTGGCCTACGACCCGGCCCGCGACCGCTACGTCCTGCGCCGCGCGGTGGATGCCTGGAAGGACCAGAGTTACGTTCTTTACGTCCTGACCCAGGACCTCCTGGCCCGCACCCTCTTCCCCATCGGCGATTACCCCAAGAGCGCCGTCCGCGATCTGGCCCGGCAGTTCGGCCTGCCGGTGGCCAGCAAGCCCGAGAGTCAGGAGATCTGCTTCATCCCCGACAAGGACTACGGCAGCTTCATCGAACGGTATCTGGCCGAGGGCAGTCGGCCCGGCCCGATCCTCGACCGCGAGGGACGCGCGCTGGGGCAGCACCGGGGCATCATCTACTACACGGTGGGTCAGCGCCGTGGCCTGGGTCTGAGCGGTCCGCGTCCCTACTATGTCATCGCCATCGATCCGGTCCGCAACGCCGTGATCGTCGGCCACGAAGAGGACCTCTACAGCGACGAGCTGCTGGCGGAGGAGGTCAACTGGGTCTCGATCGCCCCTCCCACGGCCCCGATCACGGTCACCGCCAAGATCCGCTACCGCGCGCCCGAGGTCCCGGCCGTCGTCACCCCACGCGCCGATGGCACCGTGCACGTGCGCTTCGCGCGTCCCCAGAAGGCGGTGACGCCAGGGCAGGCGGTCGTCTTCTACCAGGGCGACGAACTGGTCGGTGGAGGGACGATCGCCGTGGCCGCGCATCACCAGTCGCCGGCGACGCCAGCGATGGCCGGCCAGTCGGGGTAAGGAAAGGCGGCCGACGGCCCTCTACCGTAATGGCGCGATCGCCCGCCCGGGCTCGTGGACGGGCTGCGGGTGGGCCGTGCCCGTCTGCCGCCAGGTGGCACCGCAGACGCGGGCGACCTGAGCCGCTGGTGTATTCCGACTCCTGTGGTCTGCCGCCGGTGTGACGGGGGAGACGGTCGGCGGACACTGGTGGTTGCCCGCCCTTGACAGGTCAACCTGGCTGGGTTACTGTGTGCAGCGTGTGAGCAGTCTTCAAGCCTCGACACGGGCAGGTGGATGATGCCCTCCTCCCGTCAGACCCGGACCGAGCAGGGCCAGGAGACGCGCCAGCGCATCCTGCAGGCCGCCCGCGCTCTCTTTGCCGAGCGCGGCTATCACGGCACCACCATTCAGGATATTGCGGCCCAGGCCGGGGTGGCGCTGCGCACCGTCTACTACCATTTTGAGTCCAAGGCGGCCATCGCCGCCGCCCTGGCGGCCATGGTCCGGCCGGAGGTCAACGCGCTGGCCCTGGATCTGCTGCAGACCGCCACGACTCCCGAGGCGACGCTGCAGCAGGTGGTGGCCGCCCTCTTCGCCCGCTACGAGCGTCTGGCGACGGTCCTCTGGCTGGCCTACCGTCTGGAGAGCGAGAGCCCCGAACTGGGCGCGCTGCTCCAGGGACCGCGCGCCTGGCTCTATCAGTTCGCCGAGGACTGGCTGCACGGGCTGCTGCTGACCTATCGCCAGGCGCCCCCTCTGACTCTGTCCGTGGTGGTCGACCTGGTGTACACCGCTCTGAGTTTCGCCACCTGGCGGACACTGACCCAGGAACGTGGTCTCTCCTCGGCCGAGGCCGCCCAGGCAGTCGGGACCTTCGTTATCCGAGGGGTTCTGGGCCGGCCGCTGGAGATGGTCGGCCCGGCCCCGGCATAGCCCTTGCAGAGAGAGGCGGGCGGCGAGCGGAGGTCAAGGGTGCCGATCCTGCGCGAGGTCCTGGCCAGTCTGCCTTTTGCAGTCCGTGTGCATGGACGGGATGATATTCCGGTGACGGGCGTCAGCGCCGACAGCCGGACGCTGACCAGCGGGATGATCTTTGTGGCCGTTCGGGGGCGGCGTGACGATGGCCACCGCTACATCCCCGACGCCCTGGCCCGCGGGGCGCGGGCGATTGTCTCCGACCAGGATCCCCCGATGGCGAGCGCCGTGGCCTGGGTGACCGTGCCCGACAGCCGGGCGGCTCTGGGCTGGCTGGCAGCCTTCTTCGCCGGCTTCCCAACCCGGGGCTGCGGGCTGGTCGGGGTCACCGGGACCGATGGCAAGACGACCACCGCGACACTGATCGCCTATCTGTTGCGGGCGAGCGGACAGCCTGTGGGGTTGGTCTCGACGGTGGAGATCTGGCTGGGCGACGAGCGACGCCCAAACGACACGCAGCACACCACCCCGCCGGCGGCGATTCTGCAGGGGCTGCTGGCCGAGATGGTCCAGCGCGGGTGCCGCTGGGCGGTGCTGGAGACCAGTTCCCACGCGCTGGACCAGTGGCGGGTGGCCGGGTGTCTCTTCGACGTCGGGGTCTTTACCAATCTCACCCCCGAGCATCTGGACTACCACGGTGACCTGGAGCGTTACCGCCAGGCCAAGGCCCGTCTCTTCGCGCTCCTGGGCCAGGAGCCCAAGGCCGGGATCACCCCCTTTGGTCTGCTGAACGCTGACGATCCCCACAGCGCAGCCATGGCCGCCGCCTGCCCGGTCACGGTGGTCACCTACGGTCTGGAGCAGCCCGCCCATTACCGCGTGCGTCGCTTCGGCCGGTCGGGTGAGGGGATGCAGGTGCTGTTGGAGACACCCGCCGGGCCGGTCGATCTCTGGTCGCCGCTCCCCGGGCGCTTCAATGTCTACAATGTCGCGGCCGCCGCCGCCGCCGCTCTGCAGCTGGGGGTGGCGCCGATGGTCCTGACGAAAGCCCTGCGGACCTTTACCGGGGTGCCCGGTCGTCTGCAACCGGTGGTCATGGGCCAGCCCTTCCAGGTCTTCGTCGACTTCGCCCATACCCCTAACGCCCTGGGAGCGGTCCTGGCGGCCCTGCGTCCGCGTACCCGGGGGCGTCTGATCGTGGTTTTCGGCCATCCCGGCGGTCGTGATGCCCACAACCGCCCGGTCCTGGGGCGGGTGGCCGCCTCGATGGCCGATCTCCTGATCCTGACCACCGATGACCCCTACGATGAGGATCCTGAGGCGATTCTCGACCAGATCGAGGTCGGAGTCCGGGCCGCCGGGCGGCGGCCGCACCGTGACTTCTGGCGCTTCCCCGACCGGGTCGAGGCCATCCGGGCGGCCCTGCGCCTGGCCCAGCCGGGTGACACGGTCCTGATCGCCGGCCGGGGCCACGAGCGGTTCACAGTGGTCCGGGGGCAGCGGGTGCCTCTGGACGATGTGGCCGTGGTCGAGCAGACCCTCCGCGAGCTGGCGGCCGAATCGGGGCCGGCCGGCGTGGCGGCCAGCGAGAGCTAGGCCGCGGCCAGGGTTACCCCCCGGCGCGGACGGCCATCAGCCCCAGGGTGATAAGGCCCAGTGTTAGACAGTACAGGGCAAAGGGGTAAAGCGAGTACCGGCGGAGGTAGCCGAGGAAAACGGCGATCGTCAGGTAGCCGGCCAGTCCGGCGGCCAGGAATCCGCTGAGAAGCGTCAGATTCAGAGCCGCCGGATCGGTCCGGAGGAGTTTGACGATCTCCAGACCGCCTGCTCCCAGGATCACCGGTGCGGAGAGGAGAAAGCTGAAACGGGCGGCCGCCGGGCGGGAGAGCCCCACCAGCAGGCCGGCGACGATGGTCAATCCCGACCGGGACAGGCCCGGCAGAATAGCGCCGGCCTGGGCCAGGCCGATGAGCAGGGCATCGCGGGCTCGCAGGTGGCTGAGATCTCGGACGGCCGCCGGGGCCAGGGCGGCGGTGGCGGTCGGAGCAACGGTCAGCGCTGCCCGACTGCTTCGCCGCTCGCCGAGGACCAGCGCCAGAGCGGTGAGGGGCAGGGTGAGACCGATCACCAGTGGCCCTTCAAAGAGGCGGGCGACCACTTCTTCAAGCAGGAGACCGGCCAGCCCTGCCGGCATCGTCCCCAGGATGAGCAGCCAGGCCAGCCGTCCCATTGGATCCGGCGGTCCCCCCGGCCGGAGCGTCCGCAGAAAGCCCCGCAGCAGCGGCCCCCATTCCGCGCGAAAGAAGACCAGGACCGCCAGCAGCGTCCCCAGGTGCAGGACCACGTCGAAGGCCAGTCCCGGTGATGGCCAGTCCAGGAGCCACGGCATCAGCACCAGATGGGCGGAACTGCTGATGGGCAGAAATTCGGTCAGCCCCTGAACGATGCCCAGGGGGATCGCCTGCCAGACCGTTATCACGACGCCTCCTTTCCGTAGGCGGCATGGTAGACCAGGGCCCGCCACCTGTCCAGTGGCAAAACTGGCGCCACTGGCGTAGACTCAGAGGTGGGAGGAAGGCATGGTCGATCCGAATACCGGGTTTCGTTCGATCCTGGTCGCCGCCGTCCTTATCGAAGAGGGCGATCGGGTTCTGCTCATTCGCGAAAGCAAGCCGGACTGCGCTGGCAAACTCAACCAGCCGGCCGGACATCTGGAGGTCGGCGAGACCCCCGAGGAGTGCGCCCGCCGCGAGGCCCGGGAGGAGGCCGGCTACGAGGTCGAACTGACCGGGCTCCTTGGGGTCTATCTCTGGCCGCAGACGCCCACCGAGGTGGTGGTGCGGTTCTGCTACCTGGCCCGACCGGTCCGGCCTCTCCCCGGTCCACTGGCCCCCGACTCGGCCGGGACGGTGTGGTTGACGGCCGAGGAGGCGCGTCGGCTGCCGTCCACGGTCTTTCGCTCGCCGCTGACCGTAGCGGCGCTGGCCGACTGGCTGGCGGGACGGCGCTACCCGTTGGCGGTGGTGCATCCTGTGGCCGGGTCGGGCTGGTTTGCGACCGGGGTGGCCCCGGCGCCAGACCGCTCGTCGCGTGCTACAATCTGAGTAGACCCGGTGGGCGAGAAAGCCAGCCTGGCCATGGGCTGGAGAAGGGAGGCGCTCAATGGAGCGGTCAAAAGAGCGGTCGGCAGCCCGTATGGTGACTCAGGGCCTGGTCCTGGCCAGCCTGGCCATCGCGGTCCTGATCATCGCGGTGATGTTCGTCCTGGGGTTCGCCGGCGCGGCCTTCTTCTACGGCGCTCTCCTGGCGGCCGTGCTGGCGGCGGTCGTTCTCTACGCCCTGGTCCTGCTCAGCGGCGGCTGGCGGCGACCGACTGATTAGTCACTCTGCCGCCAGCCGTGATCTCCCCCGGGGGCGGTTACTCGCTCCGGGACAGAATGTCTGGCGACAGGCCGAAGGCGCGAGCAACGGTCTGAGCCATCGGCGGGCTCAGCGGCTGGATGGTGAGCGTGCTGCCATCCGGGGTCTGAAACTTGACGTCCATGCCGGCCGGAAACTGGTCGATGCCTCTGAGATAGCGGACCATCACCAGTGCCTGGCTGCCGTGCACGAACCGCGTCGGACCGAAGACCCCAGGTGGGAGGGCGGTCCGGGTCGCCGGGTCGATGTTATGCGCCAGAGCGATCTGCCGTCCGGGGGCCAGAAGAATGGCCCCCCACATGTCGCCGGCGATGCAGCAGTCGGCCACCGCCACCCCGATCGACATCCCATCGGTGGTGACCAGGTAGAAGAAGCGGTCGCTGGCGCTGGCAAATGAAAGCCTGATGGTCTGCTCGAAAGCAGCAGGGGAGACGCGGCTGGCCGGCTCAGCCTGATTTCCGCTCGTGGCCGCAGCGGCCGGCGGCACCAGCATGAGCAGCAGGCCGAAGAGCACGAACCAGCCCGGCAGAGAGCGTGGGATTATACTCATTATTCTCGTTTCTCCTGAGAGAACTGTGGACGTCCCTCGGGGGCTATCGCCCCTGGTCAGCCGATGGGGTGATGCTCTGCCCTCCTTTCACGACCTGACCAGGCGTCTTCGGGATTGTAGCAGACCATCGGGTAGGTGAAAGTGTCGTAGTTCACAGAGCCCGCTGAGAGCCGGCGCGCTGTCGGGACTGTTCCCGACCGGGTGTCGGGAAAGCCCGGACAACACAAACCGGTTCCTCCCGGACAGACAGGCGGTGTCGAGAGGCCGTATGATCGTCGTGGGTCAGCGCCGATCCAGGGCCCGCCCGCGAGGCGGGCGGAGTGCAGTTTCTTTATTGTCGATGGGGCTTGTCGCCGGCGGGCCGGGTGTGTATAATACCGGCTGAGACTCGCCATCGTCCAGGCACGGGCCTCCAGCGTCGGAGGCCGGTGGGTCGGGTGGTGGTGCCTGGTCGGTGGGTGGTTGTGCGCAGTGACGATGGGGTCCACTGGACGGTCTGCCCAGTGGGCTTTTTCTTTTCGGTGCCTGGCCGCGGGACGGCCCGTCAAACTCCAGGGTGAGGGTGCAGCCGACCGATGGGAGCCGACATGTTGCCAACCACCAGATCGCTCTACGATCCGGCGTTTGAGCACGATGCCTGCGGGGTCGGTTTCGTCGCTGATATCCTGGGGCGCCCCAGCCATCTGATCCTGGCGCGCGCCCTGGAGGCGGTGGTGAACCTCACGCACCGTGGGGCGGTCGCGGCCGACGCGCGGACCGGCGACGGTGCTGGCGTGCTGACCCAGATCCCCCGTCCGCTCTTCGCCCGCGAGCTGGAGCGGCTGGGCTATGCCACGACGGTCCTGGACGATCTGGGGGTGGGGATGATCTTCCTGCCCCAGGATCCGGGGGCCCAGGAGCGCTGCCGCGAGATCGTTCAGGCCGAGGTCCAGCGAGCCGGCCTGATCTTTCTGGGCTGGCGGCCGGTGCCGGTCGATCCGTCGGTGCTGGGCGAGCGGGCGCGGGCCACGCTGCCCGATATCCAGCAGGCCCTGGTCGCCCGACCGCGCGGCCTGAGCGATGAAGCCTACGAGCGCCGACTGTACCTGGTCCGCAAGCGGATCGAGCGGGCGGTGGCGGCCGTGGGCATCCGCGACTGCTACATCCCCTCGTTCTCGCACCGGACCATCGTCTATAAGGGGCTGTTCGTCGCCCCCCAGCTGCGGGGCTTCTACCGCGACCTGGCTGACCCGGCCTTCACCACCGCTCTGGCCGTCTTCCATCAGCGCTACAGCACCAACACCTTCCCGAACTGGTTCCTGGCTCAGCCGTTCCGGCTGCTGGCCCACAACGGCGAGATCAATACCCTCCAGGGCAACCGCAACTGGATGCGGGCCCGCGAGGCGGCCCTGGCCTCGCCGGTCTGGGGCGAGGCCATCGCGGACCTCACGCCCATTGTCTGGGAGGAAGGGTCCGATTCGGCCAGCCTGGATAACGTCCTCGAACTGCTGCGTCTCTCCGGGCGCGACCTGCTCCACGCGATGATGATGCTGGTGCCCGAGGCCTGGGAGCGCATGCCCGATATGGACCCGGAGTGGCGGGCTTTCTACGAGTACCACGCCTGCCTGATGGAGCCGTGGGACGGTCCGGCGGCCCTGGCCTTCAGCGATGGCGTGGTCGTCGGCGCCTGCCTGGACCGCAACGGCCTGCGGCCCTCGCGCTATAAGGTCACCGACGACGGGCTGGTGGTGGTGGCCTCGGAGGTGGGAGTCTTCGACCTGGACGATGCCCACGTGGTCGAGAAGGGCCGACTCGGCCCGGGCCAGATGATCGCGGTGGACACCGCCCGGCGGGTGCTCCTCAAGAACGAGCAGATCAAGCAGATGATCAGCCGCCGGCGCCCCTACGGCCAGTGGGTCCAGCGTCACCTCTTCCGGCTGAGCAGCGTTGTCGGCGGGCCGAATGGCCATCTCCACCCGGATACGCTGCCGCTCTGGCAGCGCCAGCAGGCCTTCGGCTTCACCAACGAGGAACTGCAGCTGGTCGTCAAGACTATGGGCTACGAGGGCAAGGACCCGGTCTGGTCGATGGGCGATGACGCGCCGATCGCGGTCCTCTCCCGTAAGCCCCGGCTGGTCTACCACTTCCTGAAGCAGCGCTTCGCCCAGGTCACCAACCCGCCGATCGATCCACTCCGGGAAGAGATCGTGATGGCGCTCGATGTCTACATCGGCGCCCGGCGGAGCCTGCTGGAGGAGACCGCAGAACACGCCAAACTCGTTCACCTGCCCAGCCCGGTCCTGCGCGACGACGAACTCGAGGCGCTCAAGCACCTGCCCGACCCGGCCTTCCAGGCGGCGGTGCTGCCGGCGGTCTTCGACCGGGCCCTCGGGCCCGAGGGCCTGAAGGCTGGTCTGCAGGCGCTCTGTCAGGCCGCCGAGGCGGCGGTCGATGCGGGGAAGACCATCCTTATTCTGACCGACCGGCCGATCGGGCCGGAGACGGTGGCCATCCCGATGCTGCTGGCGGTCGGGGCGGTGCACCACCATCTCATCCGCGTCGGCAAGCGCATGCGGGCCGATATCGTGGTCGAGACCGGCCAGGCCTGGGAGGTCCATCACTTCGCCACACTCATCGGCTATGGCGCCAGCGCCATCAACCCCTATCTGGCCTACCAGACCGTCGCCGACCTGGTGCTCAACCAGGGGGTGGACGGGCTCCCGCTGGAGAGGGCGCTGGAGAATTACCGCCACGCGGTCGAGGCCGGGCTGCTCAAGATCATGTCGAAAATGGGCATCTCGACCCTAACCTCCTACCGCGGGGCTCAGATCTTCGAGGCCATCGGCCTCGGCCCGGAGGTCATCGAGACCTGCTTTGTCGGCACGCCCTCGCGGGTCGGGGGCATTGGTCTGCGGGAGTTTGGCGAAGACGCCCTGGCTCGCCACCGGCTGGCCTTCGGCCCGGATCCCGAGTCGAAACTGCCCGACTACGGTTTCTACCGCTACCGCCGCGATGGCGAGTACCACGGCTACAATCCGCGGATCGTCCGGCAGCTGCAGAAGGCCGCCCGCAGCGGCAGTTACGAGGAGTACAAACTCTTCGCCCAGATGGTCTACGAGCGCGAGCCGGCCCTCTTCCGCGACCTCCTGCGCTTCCGGCGGGTCCGCGACCCCATCCCGCTCGACGAGGTCGAGCCGATGGAGAAGATCCGCCAGCGCTTCGTCACCCAGGCGATGTCGCTGGGGGCGCTCAGCCCGGAGGCCCACGAGACGATCTCCATCGCCATGAACCGTATCGGCTGCCGCTCGAACACCGGCGAGGGCGGTGAGGATCCCGAGTGGTACAAGCCGCGCCCGAACGGTGATTCGGCCAACAACAAGATCAAGCAGGTGGCCTCGGGCCGCTTCGGGGTAACACCGGAGTACCTGGCCCACGCCGAGGAGATCGAGATCAAAATGGCCCAGGGCTCCAAGCCCGGCGAGGGCGGGCAGCTGCCGGGCCATAAGGTGACCGAACTCATCGCCCGGCTGCGCCACGCGGTGCCGGGGATTCAGCTCATCTCGCCACCGCCGCACCACGATATCTACAGCATCGAGGACCTGGCCCAGCTCATCTACGACCTCAAGCAGGTCAACCCCCGGGCCAGGGTCGGCGTGAAACTGGTGAGCGAGTCCGGCGTTGGCACCATCGCCGCCGGCGTGGCCAAGGCCTACGCCGACTATGTTCTTATCTCCGGTGACTCGGGGGGGACCGGTGCCTCGCCGCTGAGTTCGATCAAGAACGCCGGCTGCCCCTGGGAACTGGGGCTGGCCGAGACCCAGCAGGTGCTGGTCCTCAACGACCTGCGCGGCCGACTGCGAGTCCGGACCGACGGCGGGCTCAAGACCGGCCGGGATGTGGTCTATGCGGCGCTGCTGGGGGCGGAGGAGTTCGGCTTCGGCACGGCGGCGCTGGTCTCCATCGGCTGCGACATGGCCCGTCAGTGCCACCTGAACACCTGTCCGACCGGGATCGCCACCCAGCGACCCGACCTGCGGGCCCGCTACGAGGGCACGCCGGAGATGCTCATCAACTATCTCACCTTCGTGGCGATGGAGGTCCGGGAGATTCTGGCCGACCTGGGCTTCCGCAGCCTGGATGAGATCATCGGCCGGACGGACCTCCTGGAGCCGGTGGAGGCGCCGCCGGGCAGCCGGGCGGCCACCCTGGACCTGCGGCCGCTCCTGGCCGATGTCGACCCCTCCGGTACCCGCCCGCGCCGCTGTGTGCAGGCGCGCAACGACCGGCCGGAGTCGGAAGAAGAGGCCCTCAACCCGCGCATCCTGGCCGACGCCCGGCCAGCGCTGGAGAACGGCACGCCGGTTCGCCTGCGCTACCAGATCCGGAACTGCCACCGGACGGTCGGGGCCACCCTGGCTGGCGAGATCGCCCGTCGCTACGGTCTCACGGGCCTGCCCGATGGCACGATTGAAATCGAGTTCGAGGGCTCGGCCGGGCAGAGCTTCGGCGCCTTCACCATTCGGGGAATGCGTCTCATCCTGACCGGCGAGGCCAACGATTACGTCGGCAAGGGGATGGCTGGCGGTGAGATCATCATCAAGCCGCCGAAGACCGCCCGCTTCGCCAGCCATGAGAACGTGATCGTGGGCAACACGGTCCTCTACGGGGCGACCGGTGGAGCGCTGTTCGTGGCCGGCCGGGCCGGCGAGCGGTTCTGTGTGCGCAACAGCGGTGCCCTGGCGGTCGTCGAAGGGACCGGTGATCACTGCTGCGAGTACATGACCGCCGGGATGACGGTGGTCCTGGGCGAGACCGGGCGGAACTTCGGCGCCGGGATGTCCAACGGCGTCGCCTACGTGCTCGACGAGAAAGGCGTCTTCCCGCGCCGCTACAATCCGGAGATGATCTCTATCGAGCGCCTGAGCGATCCCGAGGATATCGCCCTTCTCAAGAGTGTCATCCAGCGGCACTGGGAGCTGACCGGGAGCGAGCGGGCCCGGACCATCCTGGAGAACTGGGCCCACTACGAGCCGCTCTTCTGGAAGGTGGTGCCGCACCCGCCGGTGACCACCCAGCAGTCGGGCACGGTGATGGTCGTGAGCCACGGCCGCAGCGGCCAGCCGCGCCACTGAACCGCTGGGAACCGAACGATCACGCCCGCGCCTTTCGCCAGGCGCGGGCGTTTTGCCATAAGCCGGAGATGTCGGTTGGCCGACGAGGCGTCGTGGACCGGTCGGGGCGCGCCGGCTCAGCGCCACCAGGAGGAGCGCCAGCCGCTCTCCCGGTAAAGGCTGGTGGACGACCAGCGACTCTCGGCGCCCCAGGTGCTCCAGGACCAGCGGTCGGTCAGGCTCTGACGGCTGCGGCTCTCGCTTCCACTCCAGCCGAAGCTGCCCCAGGTGTTCCAGCCGGTGGTTTCGGGATAGCGCCGGGTCCCGTACCGCCCGGTGTAGGGGTTGTAGTTGCCCCAGTAACTGTAGTTATCGTAGACCGTGTCGTTGGGCCGTGTCCGGTAGTGCGGGGCGACGTAGGTGCCGTCGCGGCGAACGTACCCCTGCACGTAGAGGTCATCCCCCCACCAGGCGCTGGCGGTGGCGGTCAGTCCGATGGTCAGCCCGGTCAGAAGAACCAGCCCCAGGAAAAGACGCCGCATCACTACCTCCTCGCGCATAGCGGTATCGCCGCTCCCCCTGCACGGGCTGCAGGGGACGGATCTCACTGATCACTTCCCCGATCGTCGCCCCAGTGCGACGGGCATCGACGGGGAATGGAGCGGCGTCAGAACATCCCGGCCCGAGCGCTGAGCGCCGCCTGATAGACCGCCCGGTACTCCTGGGCGATGTGATCCCAGGTCCAGCGCTCCAGGACCAGCCGGCGGGCGGTGGCGCCCAGTTGCCGCCGCCGGTCGGGGTCGGCCAGGACCTCCACCAGCGCCCGGGCCAGGGCCGGAGCCTCGCCCTCCGGCACCAGCCGGCCGTTCTCACCATCGTGGACGACGAGCGGGAGCCCGCTCACCCGGCTGGCCACCACCGGCAGCCCGCAGGCCAGTGCTTCCAGAACCACCGTCGGCAGCCCGTCGACGTTGCCAGCCGCATCGTGGACGCTGGGCATGGCCAGGACGTCGGCGGCCTGGAGATAGCGCGGCACCTCTGGCCAGGGCACGGCCCCTCGAAGGAGCAGGCGGTCGTCCACACCGAGACGGGCGGCCAGCCGGACCAGCGCCGACCGCTCCGGGCCCTCGCCCAGGATCAGCAACCTGACGGTGGGCAGAGTGGCGGCCACCAGCGGCAGGGCCGCCACCAGGTGGTGAAAGCCCTTCTTGGGCACCAGCCGGCCGATGGCGATGACGAAGAGAGCCGTGGGCTCCAGACCCAGCGCCGCGCGGAGACGGGCCCGTTCGTCCGGCGAGACCGGGTGGAAGCGCTCGGGGTCGACGCCGTGGGGGATGACCGTCAGGCGCTCCTTCGGGGCCCCGAGGCGGCGGGCCCGATCGGCCAGTTCGGGGCTGCAGGCGATGACTGTCCGGGCCTGTCGGCAGCACCAGCCAGCCAGGGCCCGAAAGAGCGGGTTCCAGCCGGCGACAAAGACGTCTGAGCCGTGCAGGCTGATGACCAGCGGCCGGCCGGTGATCCGGGCGGCCAGAGCCGCCGCCGGACCGTTGGGGAGGACCCAGTGGGCGTGGATGAGATCGAGCGGTTGGGAGCGGTGGAGCCGGAGCAGGGCCCGCAGGGCGGCGGTCAGGTAGAGTGGAATCAGCACATAGGCGCGGGGGTCGAGCTGCTGGTCGCGGTGGAGCGCCCGGGCGTGGCCCATGATCGCCCAGGCCGGAAAGGGGGCGTAGGCGAAGCGGTCACAGCGCACCGGTCCGGGCAGCGGCCGGGCCGCCGGATCGGCGGGGGCGACGACGCTGACGGTCAGCCCCTGCCTGGCCAGGGCCTCGGCCAGCGAGCGGACGAACGGTGCGGCAGTATCGGCCGCGTGCCGTGGGTAGGAAGAGGTCAGCATCGCCAGGTGCACGGCAGAGGTCAGTCCACGAAGCGATACTTGAGGAGGGTGAGGACGGCCGGCAGGCCGTCGAGCCAGCTGATCTTCTTGCCGGCCTCGGCATCACGGGCGGCGTAGGAGATAGGCACCTCGAGGATGCGGTAGCCACGACGCAGGAGTTTGGCGGTGATCTCGGGCTCGACGTCGAAGCGGCGAGCCTGCAAATTGAGCTGGCGCAGGACCTGGGTCGGCATGAGTTTGTAGCAGGTCTCCATATCGGTGAGGCTGGTGCCGTAGAGCAGGTTGGTCAGGAGGGTGAGGAAGCGGTTGCCCAGCCACTGGCTGAAGCGCATTCGTCGGGGGCGCCCCAGGAAGCGCGAGCCGTAGACCACCTGGGCGCGTCCCTGCTGGACCGGGGCCAGGAGACGCGGGTAGTCGGCGGGGTCGTACTCGAGATCGGCGTCCTGAATGATGACCCAGTCGCCGGTGACGTAAGCCAGGGCTGTCTGGATGGCGGCGCCTTTCCCCCGGTTGACCGGGTGGTAGACGACGTGCAGGCCGGGCCAGGCCAGTGTCCGGAGCAGGTCGCGGGTGCCGTCGGTCGAGCAGTCGTCGACGACCACGATCTCGGAGACGACCGGCACCTGGCGGACGCGTTCCAGAACGGTCAGGACGGTTTCAGATTCGTTATAGACCGGGACGATGACCGAAAGGCGCACGACTCTCCCCTGCGCGCTCCGGGCCGGATTATACCCACTCTGGCCCGCGAAGGGAAGGGTCAGGCTCTCTGTCTCTCCATACTCAAGAGGCCAGCGGGAGGTCGTTAGGGACCTGATGCGCCCTTGCCGTCGCCTGGTGGTTCGTGTATATATGCCCTGCGTGCAGGCGGGGGCTGACCGACCATGACGACCGCTCTTCAGCGTATCACCGTCGCTCGCCCGGCCGGGCTGCGGGATCTGCCGGGGCAGGTTCGGCAGTTGCTGGCCTGGCGTGGGCTGCTGCTGGCGCTGGTGGCGCGCGACCTCAAGGCCCGCTATAAGCACTCGGTCATTGGCTTCTTCTGGTCGTTGCTCAATCCTCTTCTGATGATGACGATCTTCACCATCGTCTTCCAGGTCCTCTGGGCCAACAACACCATCCCCCTCTACCCGCTCTTCGTGCTGACCGGGCTCCTGCCCTGGAACTGGTGCGCCGGGGCGATCACGGCCGGTGTCGGCAGCATCGTCCACAACGGCCATCTGATTACCAAGGTGGCCTTCCCTCGCGAGGTGCTGCCGCTGGCTGTGGTGATCGCCCACGGCGTGAACTTTCTCCTGGCTCTGATCCCGCTTTTCGCTCTGCTGGTCCTTTTCGGCGCCCCGTTCACCCCGGCGCTGCTTCTGCTGCCGGGCGTGGTGCTGGTGCAGGGGCTCTTTCTGGGGGGGCTGGTGCTCTTTCTGGCTGCGCTCAACGTTTTCTTCCGGGATACAGCGGTTATCGTCGAGGTGCTGTTGCTCGGCTGGTTCTTTCTGACGCCGGTCTTCTACCGGGTTGAAGATCTGACCCGGACGGCGGCCCGGGTGCTCTACATCGTCAATCCCATGGCCTCGCTCCTGGCCTGCTACCGACAGATCTTCCTGCACGGGGTTGTCCCGGCGCCCGATTTTCTGGCCCGCACTGCGGTCGAGTGCGGGCTGATCTTTCTGGGGGGCTATCTCTTTTTCCTGCGGCTGGCTCCCCGTTTCGCCGAGGAGGTCTGATGCCGGTCGTCGTCTGCGAGCGGGTCAGCAAGCGCTTCTGGCTGGCCCACGACCGTCCGCGCTCGTTCCAGGAGCTGGTCATCGGCTTCTGGCGACGGTCGCGGGGTGGGGAGGACCTCTGGGCCCTGCGGGAGGTCACCTTCAGCGTCGAGGCTGGTGAGGTTTTCGGGGTGATCGGCGCCAACGGCTCGGGCAAGAGCACGCTCCTCAAGATCATCGCCGGCATCCTGGCGCCGACCGCTGGCCAGGTGCTGGTGCGCGGACGGCTGGCGGCCCTCCTGGAACTGGGGGCGGGATTCCATCCCGATCTGACCGGGCGGGAGAACATCTTTCTGAACGGCGCCCTGCTCGGTTTCTCGCGCGCCGAGATCGCCCGCCGGTTCGAGGAGATCGTGGCCTTCGCCGAACTGGAGCGGTTTGTCGACACCCCGCTCAAGCACTATTCATCGGGGATGCAGGTCCGCCTGGGATTCGCCATCGCCGTGAGCAGCGATCCGGAGGTGCTGCTGGCCGACGAGGTCCTGGCGGTGGGGGACGAGCGTTTCCAGCGGAAGTGCCTGGAGCGCATCGCCCACCTGGTCCGCCAGGGCGGAGCGGTGATCCTGGTCTCACACAACCTGGATCTGGTGCGCAGCCTCTGCGGCCGGGCTCTGTGGCTGGAACGAGGGGAGGTACGGGCGCTGGGGGCGGCGGCCGAGGTGGTTGACCAGTACCAGGCGGCGGTCGGTGCCCCGTCCCTGGCCGGGCGCGGATTGGCCAGCGGTATCGGCCAGCGCTGGGGCTCTCGTGAGGTGGAGATCACGCGGGTCGACCTGGTCGACCGCTCCGGCCAGCCCCGCACGGTGTTCTGGACCGGCGAGCCGTTCGCCGTCCGGATCTGGTACCAGGCCCATCGGTCGGTCGCCCGACCGGTCTTCGGGATCGCCATCCACGCCGGCGAGGGGATGGTGCTGACCGGGCCGAACACGCGCCTGGCCAATCGGCCGATCCCGGTGGTGGAAGGGCCTGGTCTGGTGGAGTACCGGGTGGAGGCGCTCAACCTGCTGCGCGGGCTCTACTATCTGACGGTCGCCGTCTACGATGAGTACCTGATCCACGCCTACGACCATCACGACCGCCTGTACGCTTTTCGGGTCGAGCAGCCGCCCGCGATCTCCGACCGGTTTGGCTGCCTCTATTTGCCGGCCGACTGGTCCCATCATCCCGGCCGCCGGCCGGCGGAGGTCCCGGTGCCGCTGCGGGCGGAGACGTAGCCCGCCGACCTGGCGTCACGACGGGAGGGCGTCTCGCGCTGGCGGTGGTACGGCTCCCGGCGCGCGACAGTCGGTGCCGTCGGCCTGGCGTCCGGGGCGGTGGTCGTCGTGCGGATCGGAGGGGCGATGGAGGCTGGTAAGCTGTACGATGCTCACTACTTCCGCCACGGCTGTGGACGCCCCTACCAGCGCGACGCCGAGTGGCTGCAGTTCTTCGACCGCATAGCGGAGCGGATCATCCAGACCATCGCTCCGCGGACGGTCCTGGACGTGGGCTGCGCGATGGGGTTTCTGGTTGAGGCTCTGCGGCGGCGTGGCGTGGAGGCGTACGGTCTGGACATCTCCGAATACGCCATCTCGCAGGTGCACCCGGACATTCGCCCCTACTGTTGGGTGGGCTCGGCCACCGAGCCTTTGCCGCAGCGCTACGATCTCATCGTCTGCCTGGAGGTGCTCGAGCATCTGCCGCCGGCGGAGACAGAACAGGCGGTGGCCAACCTCTGTCACCATACCGACGACCTTCTTTTCTCCTCCACCCCGCTGGACTACCAGGAGCCGACTCATTTCAATGTCCAGCCCCCGGAGTACTGGACGGAGCTTTTCGCCCGCTACGGCTTCATCCGCGACGTCGCCTACGACACCACGTGGTTGACCCCCTGGGCCCGGCGTTTCCGCCGGACGCGAGAGCCGCTGTCCCGCCTGGTGGCGGCCTACGAGGCCCGTCTGTGGCGTCTGGAGGCGGAGAACTGGGCCCTGCGGTCGGCGTTGCTGCAGAATCGTGAGGCCATGGCCCGGCTGGAGGGCGAGAACCAGGCCCTGCAGACCGAGGTGGTGCAGCTCCGGGCGCAGATGCAGGCGTTGAGGCGCTCTCTGACCTGGCGGGCGACCGAGCCGATTCGCCGTGTGTGGGCGGTCGTGCGCCGGCCGGGACAGGGTCGAGGTACCGGGTAAACACTGGGGCGGTGTCTATGGTCTGGCCGACTGTCAGCATCATCATTCCCAATTACAACGGTGCGTCCTATCTGCGCGACTGCCTGGCCTCGCTGCGGGAGTTGGATTATCCCACTGAGCGGTACGAGGTGATCGTAGTCGATAACGCTTCGACCGATGATTCAATCGCGGTGACGCGGCAGGCCTTTCCCGCTGTTCAGGTGGTCGTCCTGCCGTGGAACCAGGGCTTTGCCGCTGCCGCCAACGCCGGTGCTCGGGCGGCCGGTGGCGAGGTGCTGGCGTTTCTCAACAACGATATGCGCGTCGCCCCGGACTGGTTGCGGGCGTTGGTGGCTCCTCTGCAGGCGGAAACTGAGGTCGCCTGCACGGGGGGTCTGATCCTGGACTGGGAGGGGACCCGTGTTGATTTCGCCGGCGGGGTGCTGAACTTTTACGGTCATGGCTTTCAGCCGGCCTACGGCCTGCCCCGTGCGGTGGTCGACCTGCCGAGCGAACCGGTGCCGGTCCTCTTCGCCTGCGGTGGGGCGATGGCGATTCGACGGGCGGTCTTTCAGGAGAGTGGTGGCTTCGATCCCGACTACTTCGCCTACATGGAAGATGTCGACCTGGGCTGGCGGCTCTGGGTGCTGGGCTACCGCGTGCTCTTCGTGCCGGCGGCGGTGGCCTATCATCGCGGTCACGCCACTGGCCGTCGTATCCCCTGGGCGCAGCGCCGCCTGCTCTACGAGCGTAACGCGCTGGCCACGATCATCAAAAACTACGACGAGGTCAATCTGGCGCGCGCCCTGCCGGCGGCCCTGCTGCTTATGGCCCGGCGGGCCTTGGCCCGAGGGCAGATCGACCCGCGTGACTACGCGATCACTGTTCGTGCGGAACGTCCTGATGCTTCGTCGCCGGGCCCGACCGACGCTGGGGCGACGACCGGCGAGCAGAGCGCCTCGCCGGTCGAGAGTGCGGCCGTCCAGACGGTCAGCGCCGATCTCCTCAGCCATCTGGTGGCTATGGGGCTCGTGGCCGAGGAGATCGAGCGGCTGTGGGCGAAGCGCCAGGCGATTCAGCAGCGCCGCCGTCGGCCAGACCGCGAGATCGTGCCCCTTTTCCGAGCGCCCTTTGAGACCAACGACCGCCAGCCGGCGCACCTGCGGTGTCAGATGAGCCTGCAACAGGTGTTTGGAGTGACCGCGATGTTCGCCCCCTTTGTTCGTCCCCGGGTGTTGCTGGTCGTGTGGGATGTGGTCGGTGAGACCATGGCGGGGCCGGCCATCCGCTATTGGGAGATGGCCCGTGTGCTCAGCCGGGAGGTCGCGGTGACGCTGGCCGCCCGAGCGGTGGCCGGGCAGCCGCCGGCGGAGTTTGTGCTGGTGGCCTACGGGGACCAGCCAGAGCGGCTGCGGGCCCTGGTCGAGCAGCACGAGGTGATCGTCACCCAGGGCTTTGTGCTCCATCATTTCCCCTTTGTCGGCGAGAGCGGCCGGGTGCTGGTCGTTGATCTCTACGACCCCTTTACGCTGGAGGGACTGGTCCTGCGCCGTGAGCGGCCGCGCTCTGAACGCTGGCAGGTGCACGACAGCGACCTGGAGATTCTGAACGTCCAGTTGCGGCGGGGCGATTTCTTCCTCTGCGCCAGCGAGCGCCAACGCGACTACTGGTTGGGGATGCTGGCGGCCAATGGGCGACTGAACCCTGACTGCTACGATGCCGACCCGACCTTTCGCTCGCTGATCGATGTGGTGCCCTTTGGTCTGCCGGCCGAGCCGCCCCGCTCCAGCCGGCCGGTGCTCAAGGGCGTGTATCCGGGGATCGCGCCGACCGACCGGGTGATCCTCTGGGGAGGAGGGGTCTGGGAGTGGCTCGACCCGCTCACAGCCATCCGGGCGCTGGCCCTGGTCCGGGCCGAGCATCCCGAGGTAAAGCTTTTCTTCCTGGGCACGCGCAGCCCGAATCCAGACGTTCCGGAGATGCCGATCCTGCAGGCGGCCCGAGCCCTGAGCCGGGAACTCGGTCTCCTGGAGACGGCGGTTTTCTTCAACGAAACCTGGGTGCCTTACCACGAGCGGGCCGGCTACCTCCTGGAGGCCGACATCGGTCTCAGCCTCCACCGGCCTCATCTTGAGGCCCGGTTCGCCTTCCGGACCCGTTTACTCGACTACATCTGGGCGGGCCTGCCGATCATCTGCACGCGGGGCGACGACCTGGCCGAGCAGATCGCCGCCGCCGGCGTGGGGGTCGTGGTGGACCCGGAGTGTCCAGAGCAGGTGGCTGGGGCGATTCGGGCTCTGCTGGCCGAGCCCGACGCGCGGGCGACGCGGGCCGACCGTTTCGCCCGGCTGCGGGCCGATCTCACCTGGGAGCGGGCGGTGGAGCCTCTGCGCCGGTTCTGCCTGAACCCCCGGCCGGCCCCGGACCGGGGTCGGCCGACGGCCTCCACGGCCGACCAGCGTCGCCCGGACCACGGGGAGAAGGGGCCACCCACTCCGCTCTGGCGTCTTCCCCTGAAGGCGGTGGCGACCGTGCGGGCGCAGGGGCTGGCGGGGCTGCTGACCGAGGCCGGGTCGTATCTTCTCTGGCTCGGCCAGCGGGCGCAGACGGTGCCCCCGGGGACGCCGTCGGCCTCTTCCCCTCGTCGCCAGGGCCAGGGTCGGGTATAATGAAGGAAATCAGTTCTGCCGGCGCCCGTCAGATCGGCGGGCGAAGCAGCCGGGAGGAGTCTATGGCCAAGCCCAGGACCATCGGCCAGTTGCGCGCCAGCGGCTATCAGGTCCGGCCGGTCAAGGAGGAGCTGCGCCAGAACCTGATCCGGAAGATCCAGGCCGGGGAGGACCTCTTCCCCGGCATTATCGGCTACGACGAGACGGTCATCCCCCAGATCGAGAACGCCATCCTGGCCGGCCAGGACATCATCCTGCTCGGTGAGCGCGGTCAGGCCAAGACCCGCATCGCCCGCAGCCTGGTCGCGCTCCTCGACGAGGAGGTCCCGGCCATCGCGGGCTGCGAGATCAACGACAACCCCTACGCGCCGATCTGCCAGGCCTGCCGTCAGGCGGTGCAGGCCCGTGGTGACGATGTCGAGATCGTCTGGCTGCCGCGCGACCGTCGCTACGGCGAGAAGCTGGCGACCCCCGACATCACCATCGCCGACCTTATCGGCGAGGTCGACCCTATCAAGGTGGCCGAAGGTCGCTATCTGGCCGACGAGCTGACCATCCACTATGGCCTCATCCCCCGCACCAATCGTGGCATCTTCTGCATCAACGAGCTGCCCGACCTCCAGGAGCGCATCCAGGTCGGGCTGCTTAATATTATGGAAGAGCGCGACGTCCAGATCCGCGGCTACAAGGTCCGCCTGCCGCTCGATATCTACGTGGTCGCCTCGGCCAACCCTGAGGACTACACCAACCGGGGCCGCATCATCACCCCGCTCAAGGACCGCTTCGGCTCCCAGATCCGCACCCACTATCCGCGCACCATCGAGGACGAGATCGCCATTATGGAGCAGGAGCGTACGGTCTTCCCGACCGAGGGCTACGACCTGCGGGTGCCCACTTTTATGAAAGAGATCGTGGCCGAGATCACCCATCTGGCCCGTCGCAGCCCCGATATCAGCCAGCGCTCCGGTGTCAGCGTGCGGGTCTCGATCTGCAACTATGAAAACCTGATCGCCAACGCCTTCAAGCGGGCCCTGCGCTTGCGCGAACGGGTGGTGGTGCCGCGCATCAGCGATCTGATGGCCATCACTGCCTCGACCATCGGCAAGATCGAGCTGGAGACCTTCGGCGATATCCGCGAGGAACGGATCGTCGAGAAACTGGTTCAGGGAGCGGTCCTGAACGTCTTCAACCGGTATTTCCATCTCCACCAGCTGGACGAGGTGGTGGCGGCCTTCGAAGGGGGGCTGCGGGTCGAGGTCTCCGACCAGATGCCGTCGCTGCGCTACGTCCAGCAGGCGGCCGAGATCCCGGGGCTGCGCGAGGCGGTCAGTCGCCTGGGGCTGCCCGGCGACCCGGCCAGTGTGGCCGCAGCGGTCGAGTTCGTGCTGGAAGGACTGCACCTCAACCGCAAGCTGAATAAAGACCGGGCCGACGGGAAGACCCGGTATCGGGGGTGAGCCGATGCGGTACCTCTATTCGCGCTGGGACGGCACCCAGCAGATCCCGGCCCTGGATGCCGAGAGCCTGATGGAGGCCCTGGCCGACGACCTGCTGAGCGATGGCGACGTCTGGCAGGCCCTCCAGCGTCTCCTGCAGTGGGGCTACCAGGGGCCGGACGGGCGCCGGCTGCCCGGTCTGCAGGACCTGCTGGAGCGGCTGCGTCAGGCCAAGCAGGAGCGCCTCTCCCGCTACAACCTGAACTCCATCGTCGACCAGATCCGCGAGAAACTGGACCAGATCGTGGCCACCGAGCGGCGCGGCCTGCGCCAGCGCCTGGAGGAGGCCCGCCAGGCGGCCGCAGCGGCCCGTGAGCGCGGCGAGGAGCCGCCCAACCCGGCCCTGCTCGACATGCTCGAGAAGATGGTCGCCCGCAAGGAGCAGTTCCTCGATAACCTGCCCCACGACCTGGGTGGGGCTATCCGGGCGCTGAGCGATTACGAGTTCATGGACCCGACCGCCCGCCAGCTGTTCCAGGAGCTCCTCCAGATGCTCCAGCAGCAGGTGGCCCAGTCGTACTTCCAGGGCCTCCAGCAGGCTCTCCAGGGACTCACCCCAGACGACCTGCGCCGTCTGCGAGAGATGGTCCAGGACCTCAACCAGCTGCTGCGCGAGCGCCTGCAGGGAGGGCAGCCCGACTTCGACCGCTTTATGGACAAATGGGGTCAGCTCTTCCCCGGTGTCCAGAGCCTCGATGAGCTCCTCGAACAGCTGCAGCAGCGCATGCAGCAGATGCGCGCCCTCCTCGACTCGCTCAGCCCGGAGATGCGGCGCCAGTTGCAGAGTCTCATCGACAATATCCTCCAGGACGACCGCCTGCGCTGGGATCTGGCCGCGCTGGCGGCCACCCTGGAGCAACTGATGCCCAGCCGCAGCGGCCGCCAGCGTTTCCCCTTCTCCGGCGACGAGCCGCTCACCCTGACCGAGGCCCTTGATCTGATGGGCCAGTTGCAGGAGCTGGAGCAACTGGAGCGTCAGATCCGGCGGGCGCGCGATGGCCAGGCCCTGGACCAGGTCGACGCCGCCGAGGTCGAGCGGCTGCTCGGGCCGGAGGCCCGTCAGGCGCTGGAGCAGCTCCAGCAGGTGACGCGTATCCTGGAGGAGGCCGGGTACATCGTCAAGCGCGGGGCCACCTACGAACTGACTCCCCGGGCCATCCGCAAGATCGGCCAGAAGGCCCTGACCGACATCTTCGCCCAGTTGAAGCGCGACCGCTTCGGCAAGCACGTCTCGCCCTTCCGGGGCGGCGGGGGCGACCGGACCGATGAGGTCAAGCCCTACGAGTTCGGCGACCCGTTCCTGCTGGATCTGCGCGAGACGCTGATGAACGCGGTGGTCCGCGAGGGCAAGGGGGTGCCGGTCCATCTCCAGCCAGACGACTTCGCCGTCTACCGCACCGAATACCTCACCCAGTGCGCCACCGTGCTGATGCTCGACATGAGCCGCTCGATGCTGCTGCGCGGCTGCTTCCTGGCCGCCAAGAAAGTGGCGATGGCTCTCAACAGCCTGATCCGCGGCCAGTTTCCCCAGGACACCCTCTACATCCTCGGCTTCTCCGACTACGCCCGCGAGATCAGTCCGGAGATGCTGCCCCGGATCGACTGGAGCGAGTACGTCTACGGCACCAATATGCAGCACGGCTTTATGGTGGCCCGACAACTGCTGGCCCGGCATAAGGGCGGCACGCGTCAGATCATTCTCATTACCGACGGCGAGCCCACCGCTCACCTGGAGAACGGTCGCGTCCACTTCGCCTATCCGCCTACCTACCAGACGATCCGTGAGACTCTCAAAGAAGTCATGCAGTGCACCCGTGAGGGGATCACGATCAATACGTTCATGCTTGAGCGCAGCCGCTACCTGACCGACTTCGTCAACCAGATGACCCGTATCAATAAGGGCCGGGCCTTCTTCACCAGCCCCGACCGCCTGGGCGAGTACATTCTGGTCGATTACGTGGCCAACAAGCGCAAGCGCATCGGCTAAGGCTGATGCCGCTCTCAGAGCGAGAGCGCCCGTGCCCGATGATCGCCGGGGACCTGGCGGGCCGCTCTTTAGGGCCGGTTGTCCCCAGGCAGGGTGACGGCCGGCCGCAACCGGTCCGGGATAGGGTCGCGGCTGCCCCGGAGTGCTGTCGGTCCGAACCGGCTGGCCACGACCGCTGATTACGGAGGGGTTGTCCCGGCGGCGCAGGCCAGCACCGACCCGGTTCGGCAGGTCACCTCGACCGCGTCGCTCCATCCCGTCCCCTGGCGTACCCCCAGCCGCTCCAGCAACGGCCAGCGGTAGAGCCCGATCCGCAGCCGGACCACCGGCGGGAGAGCCTCGCCGGCGGCTATCGGGTGTCGATCCACGACGATCTCGCCGGGCTCCCAGATCGAGGTGGCGTAGAGCCCCTCACCCGGCGGGCCGTCGTGCTGCCCCAGCAGCCGTCCGGCCGTGTCGGTCAGATGGACGAAGACGTGGTAGTCGGCGGTCACCGGGGCCAGCGTCTCCCAGTAGAGCGTGGCCACGAGCCCGCCGGGTGCCGGCTCGACCACCAGGCCACGCAGGCGCAGGCTCTCGGCGAAGACCCCGTCGGTGGTGACCAGCGGGGGAGAGGGCGGCAGGGCGACCGGCGGGGCCGCCACTTTGACCGGCGTGACCACCGTCGCTCCCCCCAGGCTGACGGCCCGACCGTCGGGTGCTCGGAAGGTCAGGGCCAGGTGGTAGCGGCCCGGCAGGGCGTCGGGCGGAACGCTCAGGCTGACGAGGTCGGGCACCAGGTTCGGCGCTGGCCAGCGGTCCGGCGACCAGCGGGCGGCCAGCGGCTCGGCCGTGGTCCGGCTCACCGGCTGCCCCCGGTCGTCACGCAGTTCGACCTCGATGAGCCCGCCTTGGCCACCGGGTGCCCGGACCGCCCAGAGCACCTGGAGCGGGATGACGGTGCCGGGACGGATCGGCCCGGCGGCCACCTCCCAGCCCTGGAGCGCCAGCGCCGGCGGCTGCGGCGGCGCCGGCTGGCCGCCGACGACCTGGACGGTGGTGGCCAGCCGCCAGTCCGGTCCCTCAACCTGCAGACTGAGCCGGCCCGGCGGCAGTGGCCAGGGGCTTATCAGTCCGACCACCGTCCAGCCGGCAGCCAGGCAGTCTGGCAGAGCGAGCGGCCAGTCGGCCGACCGACCATCCCCGGCCAGCAGACGAACGGTGGCGGTCTGGCGGGGGACGCGCTGGCTGGTCGTCGCCGGCCAGGCCAGGAGCCCGAGGAACCGCTCACCGGCCCGAACCTGGCCCGGCACCAGCAGGTGGGGCGGGCGGGCCGGGCCGGGCGGTGGGGGCTCCAGGTGCAGGACCACGGTCTCCCCGATGAGGGTGCGGGGTCGGAGGGCCGGGTAGAGGGGCAGCCGCTGCTGGATCGTCTGCCAGCGTTCAGGGGGGTAGGCGTCCTGGTGGAGGAGGACGGTCTCGACGCCGGTGCACTGGAGCCAGCCCAGGGCCGCCGGCGAGGGGAAGTCGCGCAGGCGACGGATCAGTTCCCAGAAGGCCGGAGGGTAGAAGCCGCTGTAGCCGGCCGGGGTGGGCCGCCAGTGGAAGATCGAGAAGTATTGGTAGCGCCCCTGGCGCTCCAGCTCGGCCGGGGTGGTGAACCAGCGGTCCTCGATGGTCGGCAGTTCGATGATCGGTGTTCGCTCGGGCTGGGTGGCCAGCCAGCGGTAGACTGGCGGGATCCGGTCGGGGGGCGGAACGGGCTGGAGTGGTTGGGGAATGGCGAGGTACTCGACCAGGACGGCCAGCGTCAGCCCCAGGGTCAGGGGCCCGCGCCAGCCGGGCCGGCAGCGTCGGGTCAGGGCCGCCAGCCCCAGAGCGGCCAGAAGTCCCAGACCCAGCATCGCCACCAGCCCGAAGCGCCCGACCACCCGGATGGCCGGGTAGCCGGGGATGAGGTCGTAGAGCAGACGGTAGGGGAGCGGCAGGAGAGGTGGTCCGTCGGGGGTCAGCCGCAGGACCGGTCCCAGCGAGAGGACCAGGCCGGTCAGGGCGATGAGCGCCGCCCCGAGCCGCCGGCGCCAGGGGCCACCCCAGCCGAGGCCGCCGACCGCCAGTCCCAGGGTCAGGAGTCCAGGGAAGAGCGTCTGCTCGGTGGGGAAGGCCGGCAGGAGCCGGCCGGCCAGACTGCCGTAGAGGAGACTGGTCGTCGGGACGACCAGATAGTTCAGGAGGATGGCCGCCCCACCCTGGGCGTCGGCCAGCGTGCGCTCCAGCCCCTGCTGGTAGAGACGAAGGTAGGGCTGGGCCACCAGCCAGAGGAGCAGCCCCACCGGTGGCATGGCCAGCGCGGCCCGCCAGAGACGGTCTGGACGGCGGCCGGCCGGGTGGGTCAGGACCAGCCAGAGGAGGAAGACGCCCAGGAGCGGGACCAGAAAGAGCCCCAGGTAGAATGAGGAGAGCATCGCCAGCGTAAAACTCAGGGCGGCCAGCCCCAGATCGCGCCCACGTCCCTCGTTCCAGAAGCGCCGGACGAAAAGCAGGGTCAGCGGCAGCCACTGGGCCATGAGCACCTGGAGGTGGGTGATCTCGCCCAGGCGGTGGAATCCGAAAGCGTAGACCGCGCCGGCCAGGAGGGCCGGCCCCGGCCAGGGGCCGGCGTGCGGGCGGTCCGGTCCCTGGGCCAGGAGGTCGGTGGCCAGAGCGTAGGCGGCCAGGGCGCTGGCCCAGAAGCTCAGGAGCAGGAGGAGGTTGTAGGTCAGGACCGGCTGACCGGTCAACCAGAGAAGGGGGGCGGCGAAGAGGGCGATTCCCAGCAGGCTCTCCGAGAAGGCCAGGCTCTCGGGCTCGGGGTAAAAGATATTGGCGGCGTAGAGGTGCCACGGGTCGCGGACGGCCTGATGGACGACCCAGGCCAGGATCCAGGTGTTGAGCAGCGGGTCCCCGTGGCTGTGAACGGCGTCGGCCAGGTGCCAGACCAGGGGAAAGGTGGCGAGGAGGCTCCAGAGCAGGTAAAGCAGAGCGGCGATCAGGTGCGGGAGCCAGTTCACGGGCGGACCTCGACCTGAATCGTGATGGGCAGGAGGATCTGGTGGGTGCGGGTGTTCTGGGGACCCTGGGCCGCCAGGCGCTGGCCGGTGGCGGCGTCGTAGAGCCCGACCAGGAGGCGGTACGGACCGGCGGGGAGATCGGCCGGCAGCAGGACCTGGTGGCGGTCGGCCAGTTCGAGTCCCACCGGCCAGTCGCCGGTCGGGTAGGCGCCGTCGGCCGGCATGGCGTCGCCCTGGGCGCGCGTTTGGCCGGCGCTGTCCACGAGGTGGACGAAGACCGTGTAGTCGCGAGGGGGCCGGGCCTCAGCCCGCCAGAAGAGGTCCACGGTCAACCGCTCGCCGGGGCGAGCGGTGGTCGGCGTCACCGTGGCTCCCAGGAGGCGCGGTCCCTCGGGATAGCGCCAGTCGAGTGGGAGGGCGATGGCGGTGCGGTCGAGCGGAGGGCCGATCGTCGGGAGCGTGCCGGCGACGATGAACTCGGCGTCGGGACCGCTCTGGTCGGTCCGGCGGAGGGGGGGGCCTCCCGGCGGGTAGAGGCCCACCACCACCCGGTAGGCCTGGGGGGAGAGGTCGGCCGGCAGGGTCAGGGTGTGGACGTCGCGGATATAGAAGGCGGTCAGCCAGCGGCTGGTCGGAATGCCGCCGGGGTGCTCGTGGTCGGACTGAGCCACGGCCCGGCCGCCTGTTCGCTCCATAATCTTGACATAACTTCGGTAGTTCTGGGTCAGCGGTCGCCGGGCCTGCCAGTAGAGGGTGATGGTGACTGTCTGGCCGGGATGGGCGACGGCGGGTGTCCGGTCGGCGCCGAGGAAGAGCACCGCGCCGGCCAGATCGACGTGGGCTGGCCAGGGCAGGCCGCGGACAGCCTCGGGGGGAGAGGTGTAGCTGAGCCAGTCGGTCCAGCGGTCGAGGGCGGTCTTGCCGAGCCCCAGCGTGGCCAGCGCCAGGAGGAGACCGAGGGTCTGGCGAGGACCGAGGCCCGGGACGGCGGCCATGGTGGGCGGAGAGATACCGGCCGCTGGCCGCCGGCGGTGCCAGAGGAGCCAGCCGAACACGGCCGGGAGGCCCAGGGCCAGGGTGGCCAGCGACCAGGCCTCGGCCAGTTGCTGGAGAGGGGTGCGAATCGGGCGGACGGTGAGGAGGTGGTCGCCGGCCGGCAGGGCGACGGCCAGGAGCCCTGCCGGCCCCCAGGGGAAGGGCTGAAGCGTCTCTCCCTCGCGGGTCACCGCCCAGGTGGGGAAGTAGAACTGGTGGAGGACCAGGGTGGCCGGCGCGGGCAGGCGCACGGCATAGCGCCAGGTCAGGGGGTCGAGGGCGGTCCAGGTCACCTGGCTGCCGGGCGGCAGGTACTCAGTCAGGACGGCGCCGGGCGGCCGGTCGTCAGGGCCGGGGCGCGCCTGCACCCAGATCGGGTAGTACTCGCCGGCGCTGGTGGTGCCGATGGCCCCGACCTCCCGTTCGAACCGGGCGAGGTCGGCTGGTCCCTGGGGCTGGTAGCTCAGAAACGGCCCCCGGGGGTAGAGGTGAGGCAGGCTGGCCCCGATGAGAAGCAGCATCAACCCCCCCAGGAGCCAGGGCCAGTGGCGACCGAGGCCCGCAGGGACGCTCAGCCCGACCATGGCCAGACCGGCCAGCAGGCTGGTGGCCAGGGCGGCTGGTCCCAGCAGGCGCCAGGGGAACTCGGTGAAGGCCAGAAGAGGAACGTGCTGCCAGACCGGCGCCGAGGGTGGCAGCATCAGAAAGACCGCCAGCCCCAGCGTTCCCCAGCCAAAGAGCACGAACGGCCGCAGGATCGGCCGGCTCAGGGCCGCTCCGGCCAGCAGGGCCAGGAGAACGTGGGCGGTCCCCAGGGTGAACGGCCATGGTGGGTTGGCGGCCCGCCGGTCGACCACCGGCGAGGGCTGGAAAAGTTCGGGCAGGCTGACGAAGTGCTCGGCGAAGTGGAAGTAGCCCTGAGTCAAAAGGTGCAGGTGGACCAGATGGCGCTCGCCCAGGGCCGGCAGCCAGAAGAAGGCGGTCAGGCTGGCGCTGAGAGCGGCGGCCAGTCCCAGAGGAAGAAGAGGGCGCCAGGTCCGCTGAGTGCCGACCACCACCAGGCCGTAGAGGGCCAGGAGCGGCAGGGTCAGCAGAGCGCTGATGTTGTGGCTGAGGACGACGGCGCTCACCGCGAGAGTCGTGGCCAGCAGGGTGGCAGGACCTGGAGCCTGAACCAGGGCGTGGGTGGCGGCGAAGGCCAGCGGGGCCAGGGCCAGGGCCAGAAACTGAGGGAGATCCCCCTGGACGTAGGCCTCGCGGAACCGGAAGGGGACGTACAGGTAGGCCAGGGCGGCCAGGAGAGCGGCCGGCGGTGGCAGGAGCCGACGGGCCCAGAGATACATCGCCGGACCGTGCAGGAAAAAGACAGCCAGCAACAGGACCTTGAGGGCGCTGTCGAAATCGAGCCCCAGCTGATGAAGCCCGACCAGGAGGTAGGTGCTCAGCGGGGCGTAGTAATTAAAGAGCGGAAAGCCGAAGCCAAAGGCGAAGTCGGGCGCCCAGCGTGGGTAGAGATGGCCGCTGGCCAGGAGGTGGGAGAGTTCCACCGCCCGGTAAAGGTGGAGAACGAGGTCGGCCATATCGGGCATGCCTGGCTGGAAGAGGGGGCCCAGGGCGAAGAGAGCGCCGGCCGTCAGCACCACCATGGCCCGGAGGTCATCACCACGAGTGGTCCAGACGGCCCGGAGCCTCCGGCTCACCGCCGGCCGTGGGCGATGGGTGGACCAGGCCATCATCGGCGGGGCTCCTTCCCCGGCGCGAAGGGGCCGAGAGCGACCCACTCCCGGCCGTCGGTCAGGCGCAGTCGTTCCAGGCCGGGGTAGGTGTAGAGGCCTGTGCGGACGGTCAGGGGACCGGCGGCGGTGCCTGGCCAGGGGATGGCGAATGGGGTGAGCAGCCGGTCGCCGGGCGCCCAGTCGGCCGGAGCGGCGAGCGGACCATCGGCCTGGGCCAGCCGCTCGCCGGTCGGGCTGACCAGATGATTGAAAACGTGGGGGACGGTGGTCTGCCCGGTCTCCTCAACCTGCCAGTAGAGGTCGAGGTGAAGGGTGTTGTCGGCCAGGCGAGCGCGGTAGCCCAGCAGGCGCAGACCGTTGGTGAAGCGCCCATCGGGCACGGTCTGTTCTCCGGCCGGAGGCGCGGCCGGCAGAACCAGCACCTGGACCGGCCCGCTGGTTGTCGCCGGCCAGGCGGCCGCCGGCTGGGGGGAGCCGTGGGCGGCCAGCCAGGCGGCGGCTGGCGCCTGGGGATCCATGACCAGGTAGACGGCCGGGCCGCTGGCCGGCAGCGGCAGGAGACGGGTGGCGTCGGCCAGGCGGCGGGGGCTGCCAGCCAGGTAGGCCTGGACGCGCCAGGTGTCGTCGCGGGCCAGGGTATAGAGGGGGGATCCCAGAGAAGCGGCCAGGTTCTGGGCAGCCTGCCGGGCCTGGAGATGGATCTGGAGCGGCACTCCGTAGAGGGGAGTGGCGCGACCGTCGGCCAGAGCGGCGAGGAAGCTGACGAAGAGCCCGAGGGCCAGGGCCGTGGCGGTTCCCAGTCCGGCCCAGGCCAGCCAGCCGAGCCGCGTGCGGCTGGCCAGCCAGGTAAGGGCCAGGGCGATGATCAGGAAGGGGGCGGGAAGGAGACTGATAGCGTAGTGCGGCTGGAACGGGAGTGGCAGGAGACTGAGAAAAAGTCCGGGCAGGAGCAACCAACCCAGCAGGAAGGCGGCGCGGGCGGTGCGGACGGTGAGCCATTCGTGGGCCAGGAGGCCGGCTCCCAGGGCCAGAAGGGCCAGGAGCAGTGCCTGAACGAGGCGCCAGGCCCAGACCAGCGGGCCGGCTGGGGAGAGAGAGGCGAGGTCGGCGTAGGGCAGCCCGGTGGCCACCAGCCAGGGACGGAGCAGGGTCAGGGGCTGGAGGGTGAGGTCTGGTGGAGTGGTCAGGGCTGGCGTGGTGGTCTGGGCCAGGGTCCAGAGGTAGGGGAGAAAACCCAGGGCGCTCAGGCCGGCGCCCAGGGTCAGCGGTGCCAGCCAGCGCCGCCGGGGTGGTTGCAGGGCCGGGCCGAGGAGGAAGAGCGGGCCCAGGGCCAGGGCGGTGGGATGCAGCTGAACGGCCAGGGCGAAGAGGCCCAGAGCCGGGAGGAGAGACCAGGGGCGGTTCTGAGCGATCGCCTGCCAGAGGAGCAGCAGGGCGCCGAGAAGGAAGACGGGCAGCGCGTCCTGGGCCCAGATCTTACGGCTGTAGACGATGGCCGTCGGACTGACCGCGTAGAGGGTGGTGGCGACCAGAGCGACGGTCGGATCGGCCAGGCGGCGGGTCAGGGTGGCGGTCAGAGCGACGGCTAGGGTGTTGAGCAGGGCGATGAAAGCGGTGGCCACCAGCGGGTGGCGGTCCAGGAGAAGCGGCAGGGCCAGCAGATAGACAAAGGCCGGAGGGTTAGGCAGGCCAACCGAGGAGGGGATGCCGGTGGTGACCAGGTTGCCGGCCAGGAGGTGAGCCGTTCGTTCCAGCGCCCAGACCTCGTCGGTTTTGAACTCGGCCCGGTCGAGGCCGAGCAGGCGGCCCAGGGCCGCCAGGGCGCAGAGGGTTACCAGGGTCAGGCGGTGGTCGGCGGTTGGGAGCCAGGTGCGGCGCACGGCCTCTCCGGCAAAACAAAGGCCGGCGGAGATCGCCGGCGGAGCGCTGTCAGTATACGCTGTGGGCTCCAGGGCGTCAAGGCGCGGTCACCGTGCCGGGGTATATCCGCAATAGAAGCCGGCTCTGGGTGAGATCAGAAGGGACGCGCTTCTGGCCGTGATCTCGTTTCCCCTATCCGCGTGTCGGGCGCGGACGGAGGAGTGTGCGTGATCTGAGGAACCAGACTGCTCCCAGCGGCAGCGACACGGCGATGGCGTTCTCACAGGGAAGACCACGGTATATGGTAGGCGCATGGTCAAGGTAAATTGGGAGAGGGTGAGCTGTGTACCCTGAGGCCGCACACCTAAACGAAAAAGCCCCGGCGCTGCGCACACAGCCCGGAGCATGGCCAGGCCGAGCGGCCCGACCTGGCGAGAGCATTCTACCCCAACCCCTCTCCCCGGTCAAGCCCCTCTGGCCCGGCTGGTCGCCTCTGTAGCAGGTCTGTAGCAGGAAAGAGCGGGGCGCCAGTCGCCTCCGGTGGCCGGCGACGCCCCGGCCCTCCCCGCATGGCCCGGTCCGTCCAGGCCTGCCTGGAGCGGGAGACGGGACTCGAACCCGCGACAACCTGCTTGGAAGGCAGGCACGCTACCGCTGCGTCACTCCCGCCTAAAGAAAAAGGGTGCCGAAGGGGAGATTTGAACTCCCACGGGCGCACGGCCCACGACGCCCTGAACGTCGCGCGTCTGCCAGTTCCGCCACTTCGGCCCGGGTGGGCGACAGAGGACTCGAACCTCTGGCCTCACGGATGTGAACCGTGCGCTCTCACCAGCTGAGCTAGTCGCCCACGCTCGCATCCTAAATTATAGGGGCCCGCCTCCACTCTGTCAACCCTCTGCGTCTGACTGACCTCTTCCGCATTACCTCGGAGGCGACCCCGGTCCACTGGAGGAGCAGCACCAGCGCGCCTGCTCTCCCGTACCCACCGATCCGGCGTCGGTGCAAAAGCCCCGACCGTTCCCTCCGGTCTGTGGGGCCGACCGCTGACGGCAGGCCCGTCCTGGCCCCGTCCGGAGCCGTCGGCCACGGGTCGGCGACTGATCGGCGGCCCGGCCGCTGCCGCCGGGACGCGTGGACGGTTTCCCGACCACGCCGGGGCTGATCCAGACCGGTGAGGATGCCCCTCCGCCGGGAGCCGGCGTGAGAAGACGTGGCGGGAGCGACCGCTTCTGCTACAATGAGACCGATGGCCCGCGAGATCGAGATCAAGTTCGCAGTAGACGACTTCGGCCCGGTCCGGGCGCGCCTCCAGACCCTGGGAGCCCGCAATGGCCACCGGGTCTTCGAGGATAACCTGGTCTTCGATGACGCCCAGGGCTCCCTCCGCGCCCGTGGCCTACTCCTCCGCCTGCGGCGGGCCGAGCGGATCACGCTCACAGTGAAGGTTCCGCAGCCCGACCCCCGCTTTAAGGTCCGCGAGGAGATCGAGGTCACCCTCGACGACTTCGACCGCGCTCGCCAGCTCCTGGAGACCCTGGGCTTCCGACCGGTCCAGCGCTATCAGAAGGTCCGCGAAACCTGGCGGTTGGGGGCCGTCACCGTCGCCCTCGACGCGCTGCCCTTCGGCCGCTTCGTCGAACTGGAAGGTCCCCCGGCCGCTCTGGAACAGGTCGTCCAGGCTCTCGGCTTCCGTCTGGAGCAGGGCCTCCGCCAGTCTTACCTCGATCTCTACGCCGCTCTCTGCCGGGCCCGGGGTCGCCCGGTCGGCGATATCGTCTTCGACCATCCGCCGACCGACCCCTGATCGCCTGGCCGACCGTGATGCGTCTTGCTCGGGCCAGGGAACCCGGGGGTGACAGCGGCGCTCGCACCGGTCGCGCTCACGGAATCCCGGCCGCGGAGAGTGCCCCAGTGGCCAGACTCTCCTCTTCGGTCGTGAAAACGGGGGCGGGAGGAGGGCCGTCCGGCCGGGCTGGTCGCCGTCGGTATCAGGCTCCCAGAGCCTGGTCGAAGAACTGGCGGATCCGCTGGCTGTAGAGGGCGCGGTCGAGGAAGTAGACGCCACAGTGGCCGGCCGGAGCCACCCAGAGGTCTTTGGGCTGGCCGGCCGCCGCGTAGAGACGGTAGGCGTGGCTGACCGGCACCGTCCGGTCGTAACGGCCGTGGATGAGCAGGATCGGCCGGGGAGCGATCTGACCGATCACAGCCTCGGGGATGACATCACGAAAGCGGAACCCCGCCCGCTGTTTGAGCAACCGGTCGGCCACCGCCAGGATCGGCCCCGGTGGAAGGTGGGTCGCCTGGCGCAGTCGCCAGGCCACCACCTCGCTCTGCCGGGCGAAGGCGCTGTCGGCCACCACCGCCCGGATGCGCGGGTCGTGGGCGGCGGTGAGGATGGCCACCGCCGCTCCCATCGAGAAGCCGATGACGCCCACCCGCCCTCCGGGCACGCGCTGAAGAGCGGTGTCGATCGCCGCGCTGAGGTCGGCCACCTCGGCGTAGCCCAGCGTGATGGGGGCCGGGGCGCTCTCGCCATGCCCACGGTGGTCGAAGAGGAGCACGTTGTAGCCGTGCCGCCAGAAGAGAGCGGCGATGCCCAGCAGATCGCTCTTCGAGCCCCGGTAGCCGTGGCAGCCGATGATGATCCGCCGGTCGTCGGGCCGGGGAAACCACCACCCGGCCAGCACCAGCCCGTCGCGGCTGCTGAAGGCCAGTGGCTCATAGGGCAGCCCGACCTCTAAAGGTGTCAGCGGCGAGAGCCCCCGCGGATCGTGGTTCGCCGGTTGGGTCAGCCGCCGGACCAGATAGTAGGCTGCTCCAACGGTGCTGGCGGCCAGACCCAGCGCCGAAACGGCCAGCCGTCGGGCCATGCGGCGCGGGCGGCGCTGCTTACCCACCCGACGCCGGCCGGGAAGCCGTACGCGCAACCCCACACCCATGCTCACCGCTCTCCAGGGCTCGTCCGACCTCTCCTCGGACGGTCAGCACTATGATACCATAGAGGCCGCACACGCGATGCCGACTCTGCCTGCAGGGAGCCACCGATGGATTTGGGACTTACCGGCAAGGTCGCTATCGTCACCGCCGCCAGCCGTGGTCTGGGCCGGGCCGTGGCCTTCGCCCTGGCCCGCGAGGGCGCCGATGTCACCATCGCCGCCCGCGACCCGGCGCGTCTGGAGACCACCGCCCAGGAGATCCGCCAGGCCACCGGCCGGACGGTCCTGGCTGTTCCAGCCGATGTCACCCGGGCCGAGGACATCGACCGCATTATCGCCCAGACGGTCGAGCGCTTCGGCCGCATCAATATCCTGGTCACCAACAGCGGCGGTCCTCCCGCCGGCACCTTCTTCGACTTCGCCGACGCCGACTGGCAACGCGCCTTCGAGCTGCTGGTCCTGAGCGCCGTTCGCCTCATTCGGGGCGTCGTCCCCTATATGCGCCAGCAGGGGGGCGGCCGGATCGTCACCATCACCGCTCTGGCGGCCAAGCAGCCGCTCGATAACCTCATCCTCTCGAACAGTCTGCGGGCCGCCGTGGTCGGGCTGATGAAGTCGCTGGCCAACGAACTGGCCCGTGATAACATCCTGCTCAACAACGTGATGCCGGGGCGGATCTACACCGAGCGGGTCCAGCAGCTCGATGCCATCCGGGCCCAGCGCGAAGGACGCAGTCTCGAGGAGGTGGCCCGGTTGGCCGAGGCCCAGATCCCGTTGGGACGGTCCGGACGGCCAGAGGAGTTCGCCAACGTGGTGGCCTTCCTCTGCTCGGAGGCGGCCAGCTACCTCACCGGGGTCTCGATCCCGGTGGACGGGGGCTGGTACCGTGGCCTCTACTGAGGCCGGCGCGCTCCTGAGCCGACCCACTCGACTGGGCTGCGCGCCCGGTGTGACCCGGCCCGGTGTTCTTATGCCGGCCACCCGCCGTGATGGGCCGGGCGGCCGCCACAGGGATCCCGCCGGGCTGGTCGCCGGCGGTGACCGTTGCGCCGAGGCGCGGCCTCGGCCGGCGTGAACTCTCCGGGCGCGAGAAGGGAAGCCATGGGCGTTGCGGAGACCATCCGTCAGGAGATCCTGACCCGCCAGGAGCGGACGCGCGATCTGGCTGCGGCCCGCCGTCTGGCCGGCCTTATCGTCATCGGCCGCTCGTTCTACGACCGCTGTGGCGACCTGGCCTATCTCACCAACCACTTCCCGCCTTTCCCGACCACCGAGTTCTCGCCGGTCGCCCGTGGACTGGGCCACGCCTGCCTGGTCCTGCCGGTGCGGGGAGCACCCACCCTTATCGCCGACGGCCGGGCGGTCCGACGCGACCTGGTGGTGGTCGACGATGTCCGGGTGACCAACGATCTGGTCGAAGGGCTGGTCCTGGTCCTGCGCGAGAAGGGACTGGAGCGCGGACCGGTCGGGCTGGTCGGGACCGATCTCCTGCCGCTGGCGATGGAGCGGGCGCTGCGCCAGGACCTCCCGGCCCTCGACCTGGTCCCGGCCGACGATCTGGTCCGTCACCAGCGGCTGCTCAAGAGTCCAACCGAGCAGGCGCTGCTGGCCCGGGCGGCCCAGGTGGCGGAGGCCGGGCTGCGGGCGGCGGTGGCGGCGGCCGTCGGCGGGGGCGTGCGGGAGTGCGATATCGCCGCCACGGGCATCGCCGCCGCTCTCCAGGCCGGGGCCGATTTTGTGCGCTATCTGCGCGTCCACTCCGGCCCCTGGTCGGGCACCAGTTCGCGCTGGCCGCCAGCCACCGACCGCCTGGTCCGCGAGCACGACATCGTCACCCTCGATATTATCGGCGCCTGCCAGGGCTACCAGTTCGATGTCCTGCGGACCACCCTCTGCGGCGAGGCGCTGGAGGAGCAGCGGCGGCTGATGGACGCCGCCCTGGCCGCCACCGAGCGAACCGTCGAGGCGGTCCGGCCGGGAGTGCGGGTGGCGGACCTGGTGGCCCTGGCCCACCGCTGCCTGGACGAGCGCGGCTACGGCGCCTACGCCTCGCCGTTCATCGGCCACGGCATCGGTCTGGAGACGGTCGAGGCGCCGCTGCTTCAACCGGGTGTGGAGATGACGCTCCAGCCGGGG
>Ga0101941_1000711_pt1 | contig 43098 bp, 38 predicted proteins | sample DewCreD2012metaG_3_FD_75242 | JGI IMG/M metagenome (GOLD analysis project Ga0101941, IMG submission 75242) | Hot spring sediment bacterial and archeal communities from British Columbia, Canada, to study Microbial Dark Matter (Phase II) - Dewar... ... | reverse complement strand
CCCCACCCGCACGGGGCCGTCTACCCCTCCCTGGGGCCTGCCCTCTAGGATAGCAGACCGGCCAGCCCTGTCAAGAACCTGTCAAGACCGCGCCGGCTTCTTTACGTATCACCATACAAACACCTGGCACCGGCTGGCAATACGCGGGTCTGGCCAGCGCCGGCCACAACCCGTATACTGGGACTGTGGCCGTCGATCCTCAGCCGTTTCTGCAGGCCCTGGACCTGCCACCCCCCAGGGGCATCACACCCCTGGCCGGAGGCCACGATACCCAGGTCTGGCGCCTCGACTGGCCCGACCGGCGGGCGGTCCTCCGCCTCTACCGACCAGAGCAGAGTGCAGCCGCCCAACGTGAGGCCCTGGCGCTTGCGGCCGCCGCCCGAGCGGGAGTTCCGGTCCCGCGTATCCTGGGCCAGGCGACCGTTGCCGGACGGCCGGTGCTTCTCCTCTCCTGGTGCCAGGGCCGGCCGCTTCTCCACGTCCTGCTGACCCATCCCTGGACGATCTGGCGGCTGGGCCGGCGCTTCGGAGCCGTCCAGGCGCAGATCCACGCCGTCCAGGCGCCGGCCGCTCTGCGCCCGCCCGCCAGGGACTGGATCGCCTGGGCGGGCCCCATGGCGGCGACCGTCCAGCACCACCTGCGCCAGCTCCCCCTCCGGACCGAGGCTCTCCTCCACCTGGACTACCATCCGCTCAACGTCCTGACCGACGGCCACCGCCTGACTGCCGTCCTCGACTGGATCAACGCCGGCGGGGGCGACCCCCGAGCGGACCTGGCCCGCACCGTGACGCTGCTCCGGCTGGCCCCCGCCCCACCCGGTCCTGGCCGGCGGCTTCTCTCCCCTCTGCGGGGGCTCCTGGAACTGGCCTGGCGGGCGGGCTACCGGGAGACGGCCGGAACCTTCCCCGCGCCGAGCGATCTCGCTCCCTTTTACGCCTGGGCCGGGTGGGTGCTGCTCCACGACCTGGCCCCACGCCCGGACCGGCCGGGCCTGCTCAGCCCAGCCGCCCAGGAGCGGGTTCGACGCTGGATCAGCGCCTGGCAGCGCCGGGCCGGCCTGGGCTGACGGTCTCCCTGGCACAACCCCTGCCGGTTGGGCCCGACAGAACGCCGGCGCACGGGACGGTCGCCATGCCCTCTATTCTGGCCAGTCTGCCGCCCGCACCCAAGATCGCCGTCCTCAAGCCGGGCGGGCTGGGCGACTTCCTGGCCACCACCCCGGCCCTGCGCAGTCTCAAGGCCGCCCGGCCCGATGCCCGCATCACCCTCATCGCCCGGCACGACCTGGTGGCGTTCTGCCGCCGCTATGCTTACCTGGAGCGGGTCGTCGCCTGCCCGCCGTTCCCCGGCGTGGCCGACGGCCCGGCCGAGAGCCCCGCGGCCCGGGCCGCGCTGGCCGCCCTGCGAGCCGAGCGCTTCGCCCTGGCCTTCCAGTGGGCGGGCGACGGCCGACACTCCAACCGCTTCATCCAGGCCCTCGCCCCCGCCCTGAGCGTCGGCAGCCGCACGCCCGACGCTCCTCCCCTCGACCTCTGGGTTCCGTTCACGCCCTACCGCCACGAGATCCAGCGCTTTCTCGACCAGGTGGCTCTGGTCGGCGCCCCACCGGTGGCCACCGTCCCTGACGTGCCACTCCAGCCCCGCGACCGGCGCGAACTCCAGGCCCTCGACGGCGGACGGCTGCTGGCCGCTCTCGACCGGGGCGGCGCCCTCGGCCTCAACCCCTGCGCCGCCGACCCACTCCGCCGCTGGCCGCCCGAGCGCTTCGCCGCCGTGGCCCGGGCTCTCTGGGCCACCGGCCGCTTTCAACACCTCATTCTGGTCGGCGGCCCCGGCCAGGCGCCCCAGACGGCCGCCGTCCGCGCGCTGCTCGGCCCTCTGCCCGTCATCGACCTGACCGGATGCCTCTCGCTGGGTGGGCTGGCCGCGCTGCTCGCCCGTCTGGATCTCTTCATCACCAACGACGGCGGGCCGGCCCACCTGGCCACCGCCCTGGCCGTTCCCACGGTCATCGTCTTCGGGGCCGGGCCGCCGGTCCGCTGGTGTCCGCCCTCCTGGCTCTGGCAGCGACCGGTGGCCGACTGGCACGCGCCCTGCCGACGGTTTCCCCCTGGCTGCTGCGCCGACCGGTCGGTGGCCCGCTGTCTGGAGGCCATCACCCCGGCGATGGTTATCGCCGAGGCCCAGCACCTTCTGCTCCTGCGCGACCGCCTGGGCCAGGCCCGGCGCGCACTGGCCGGGGACGCGGTATCATAAGAGCGATCATCGCATGGGAGCCGGCTGATGGTCGCCCTGGCCGAGCGGATCGCCGACTTCTTCGCCCAGCCAGTCTGGGCGGTGGTTGGCGCCTCGCGCGACCCCGAGAAAGAGAGTCACCAGCTGGTGCTGACGCTGCGGGCTCTGGGACACCGCGTCTACCCGGTCAACCCGCAGGCGCCGGAGGTGGCCGGTCTTCCGGCCTATCCGAACCTCAGCGCCCTGCCCGAGCGGCCCGACGTGGTGGTGATCGCCGTCCGGCCGGAAAGCGCCCGGGCCCCTCTTGCAGAGGCGGCCCGTCTGGGCGTCCGACGGGTCTGGTTTCAGCCGGGAGCCGACGACCCCGACGTGGTGGCCCTGGCCGAGCGGCTGGGGCTCACCGTGGTCCACCAGGCCTGCGCCCTGCTGACCTCCCGTCTCCGGCTGAAAGAGCGCTCGGGCGGCTAGCCGCCCGAGCGCTCGTGTTCTGGTTCACACGGGGTCCTCGGGCGTCCACTGGGTGTGGAAGACCCCGGGCCGGTCGATTCGTTCGTAGGTGTGGGCCCCGAAGTAGTCGCGCTGGGCCTGGACCAGATTGGCCGGCAGGCGCGCCTGCCGGTAGGCGTCGTAGTAATCGAGCGAGGCGGAGAGAGCCGGGCAGGGCAGCCCCCACTCCCGAGCGGTGATGACCGCCCGCCGCCAGCCGGTCTGGAGCGGAGCCAGCAGCTCGGCGAAGCGCGGGTCCAGGAGAAGGTTCGGCCGGTCGGGCTGGTCGAGAAAACTGGCCCGGATGGTCTTGAGCAGACGGGCCCGGATGATGCAGCCTCCCTGCCAGATGCGGGCGACCTCGGCCAGCGGGATCTGATACTGGTACTCGCGGCTGGCCTGGTGGAGCAGGGCGAAGCCCTGGGCAAAGGCGGTGATCATCCCGGCGTAGAGGGCATCGTGGAGGTCGCCGACCAGGCGCCCGTCGACCGTGGCCGGGGCGGGCGGCGCCGGGAGCAGGCGGGCGGCCTGCTCGCGCTCGCTCTTATAGGCCGAGAGGTGGCGGGCCCAGAGGGCGGCGTCAATGGTCGGCACCGGCACCCCGAGATCCAGCGCGTCCTGCGAGGTCCACCGGCCGGTGCCCTTCTGGCCCGCCTTATCGAGAATAAGATCCACCAGCGGCTGGCCGGTCTCCGGGTCAATATAGGCCAGAATGCGGGCGGTGATCTCGACCAGATACGAGTTCAGGGGACCGGCGTTCCAGGCGGCGAAGAGGGCGCTCAGATCGGAGGCCGATAGCCCCCGCACCACCCGCAGCAGGTGGTAGACCTCGGCGATGAGTTCCATAATCCCGTACTCGATGCCGTTGTGGACCATTTTGACGTAATGGCCGGCCCCGCCCGGCCCCAGGTAGCCGCAGCAGGGACCGTCCTCGGTCCGGGCGGCGATGGCCTCCAGCATCGAGGCGATCTGGGGGTAGACGCCAGCGGGCCCCCCGACCATAATGGCCGGACCTTTGAGAGCCCCCTCCTCGCCACCGCTGATGCCCACGCCGAAGTAGTGCAGGCCCCGCCCGGCCAGCGCCGACGCCCGCCGCTCGGTGTCGCGGTAGTGCGAGTTGCCCCCATCCAGCACGATGTCGCCCGGCGCCAGCAACGGCTCTATCTGCGCCAGCACCTCATCCACCGGGGCGCCCGCCTGGACCATCAACAGGATCCGCCGGGGACGCTCCAGCGCCTGGACAAACTCGGCGAGCGTGTAGGCTCCGTGGATGGGAAACCCTCGGGCCCGCTCGGCCAGAAAACGTCGCGTCCGCTCGGCCGTGCGGTTGTAGACGACAACGGGGAAGCCGTGGCCGGCGAGGTTGAGCGCCAGGTTCTCCCCCATCACCGCCAGGCCGATGACGCCGATCACTGCCATTGTTCCGCCTCCTCCGCCCCGACCAGACCGACGAGTCGGGCGATCATCTCCAGCGTCGAGAGATAGACCAGATCCGGATCGGTGAGCGCCAGCGCCTGGGCCAGCCAGACACCGGCGCCGGCCGGCCCCAGCCGTACCGTCCGCTCAAGGTGGGTCGCCTGTCCCGGCGTCTCCACCGTCAACCACTCGCCGTCCGGACTCCCCTCGAGCACCAGCTCGAGCGTCGGAAGCCGCAGACAGATCGCCAGCGGCGCCGCCGGCGAGGCGAAGACCAGGTCGGCCGCCGGACGGCCGGACGGGGCCACAAACTGCCATTCCAGCCCCTCCACCGTCCGCTGCCAGGCCACCGGCTCCCACCCCAGACAGGCGGCCAGCCAGCCAATGAACAGAAGACCGCTGGCCAGGCCGGACGAGCGGTCCGCCAGGGTGACGGTCACCTGGCGCAGCGCGGGCAGAGCCGTCTGCAAAGCCGGAATATCGAAGAGATCGGCCAGGAGTTTGCGCCAGGGGGTGAGCCCCAGCCAGCGCAGGTCACGCCAGTACGGGGAGACCGACCGCACCACCTGGGCGAGCCGGCCATAGAGCGGCAGCGCCCCTCCCAGGGCGCCACTGTCGATGATAACGCTCTCTGCCAGCGCGTTCACCTGACGAAAGAGGGGATGGGCGATAGGCAGCCATCGGGCCCACCAGACAGTCACCGGCAGGTCGGGCAAGAGCAGGGCCGTGACCACCGGACCGAAGTGGTGCTCGGCCCCTGGCGGCCCCTCGATAACGATCTGCTCGTGACAGACCTGATAGGCCCCGCCAGGCGGCAGGTGGCAGTGAGCGGTCAGCCAGGCCCGGAGCGGCCCGGGCGTCTCGGTCCGGACAAGGAGGATCGTCCGCATCGGGTGACGCAGAGTCAGCGGGATCAGGCTCTGGGTCACAGCGGGCAGATCGCTCTGCTCCAGGCCGGCCACCACCAGCGTTCGCACCCGCGCGCGGGTGGCCGGATGGTCGGGGCTCCCGACACCTTTCAAGAGTCTGTTCAGAGCCCGCTCGATCTCCTCAGGATCGAGCGGGGCCACCAGCGCCACCGTTCCAGCGGTGGCCACCTCCGGCGCCATCGTCCGTCCCTCCGGTGGGAGATGGCCCTCAGGGACGGCGCCATCGCCGTCCCTCGCGGGCGATGAACTCCTCGGCCGCAGCCGGTCCCCAGGTGCCGGCCGGGTATACAGGCAGGGGGCCGGGCCGCCGGGCCCAGCCCTCTAGGATCGGGGTCATGAGCGCCCAGGCCGTCTCGACCTCGTCACGGCGGGTGAAGAGGGTCGAGTCGCCGAGCATGCAGTCCAGCAACAGGCGCTCATAGGCCTCCGGGGCCTCGCTGCCAAACGAGGCGTCGTAGAGGAAGTCCATGTTGACCGAGCGGATGCGCGCCGCCGGGCCCGGCACCTTGGCGCCGAACTTGAGCGAGATGCCCTCGCCGGGCTGGATACGCAGCACCAGGACGTTCGGCTCCAGGTCGGCCGCCGCCTGGGCGAAGAGGACGTGCGGCGGTCGTCGGAACTGAATGGCGATCTCGGTCACCCGTTTGGGCAGCCGTTTGCCGGTGCGCAGGTAAAAGGGCGTGCCGGCCCAGCGCCAGTTGTCGATGTAGAGTTTCAGGGCGACGTAGGTCTCGGTGGTCGAGTGCGGGTCCACCCCTGGCTCCTCCAGGTAGCCGGGCACGTCCAGCCCCCCGACTGTCCCCGGTCCGTACTGGCCGCGGACCGTATACTGGTCGACCTCGTCGGGGCCGATCGGGCGGATAGCCCGCAGGACCTTCACCTTCTCGTCGCGGACAGCGTCGGCATCGAAGGCCACCGGCGGCTCCATCGCCACCAGGGCCAGGAGCTGCAGCATGTGGTTCTGGACCATATCGCGCAGCGCCCCGGCCTGGTCGTAGTAGGCCCCGCGACCCTCGATGCCGATGCTCTCGCTGACCGTAATCTGGACGTGGTCCACATACTGACGGTTCCAGAGCGGCTCGAAGATGCCGTTGGCAAAGCGGAAGACCAGGATATTCTGAACCGTCTCTTTGCCCAGATAGTGGTCGATGCGGTAGATCTGGCGCTCGTCGAAGACCCCGGCCAGGATGCGATTGAGGGCCCGGGCGGTCTCCAGATCGCGTCCGAACGGTTTCTCGACGATGATGCGGGTCCAGGCATCGTTCGAGCGATCGCCGCCCAGCCCGGCCTGGCCGATCTGGTGGATGACCACCGGGTAGGCATCGGGCGGGGTCGCCAGGTAGTAGAGGCGGTTGCCGGCGGTGCCGTGCCGGCGGTCGAGGAGACCCAGAAACTCGGCGAGAGTCTGCAGGTCCTCCGGCCGGTCGTACTGACCGGAGAGGTAGTAGAGGCGGTCGGCGAAGCTCTCCCAGACCGCCTCCTGGACCGGACGGCTGCGGGAGAAGCGGTCGACCGCCGCGCGCATGAGCTGGCGGAACTCCTCGGTGGTGTACGGCCGGCGGGCGTAGCCCACGACCGCGAAGCCCGCCGGCAGGAGCCGCTCCCGGGCCAGATTGTAGAGGGCCGGGATGAGCTTCCGGCGTGTGAGATCGCCCGAGGCCCCGAAGATCACCAGAACATTGGGGGCCGGCGTTCGCTCGGCCTGCAGGCCGGCCCGCAGGGGGTTGGCGGTCGTCACCGTCTCCATCATCCGGCTCGCCGGCGTGTGCTGGAGCGATTATGGGGGATCGGCGGCCGATCTGCAAGGGGCGCCGGCGGCCGGGCGGAGCGCGCCGGCCCGTGAAGGCCGGGACGCCCCCTCACCCCGCGACGAGCGGTCGAGAAGGCCGCCGGGCTGACGCGGGCTCAGCCTGGCCGGGCCGCTTCGACCAGCGACTGGCCGGGCGTTGGGCCGACGGCTGGCCGCAGCGGCAGGCTGAAGGTGAAGCAGGCGCCCTTCCCCTCACCGGCCGATTCGGCCCAGATCCGTCCACCGTGCAGCTCGACGATCTGCCGGGCGATGGCCAGCCCCAGGCCGCTGCCCTTGACCCGGACGCCCCCGTGCTCCAATCGGGTGAACCGTTCGAAGACCTGGTCGAGTTTATCCGGAGGGATGCCCACGCCCTGGTCAGCCACGCTCACCGTCACGCTCTCCGGTCCGTAGGTGACGGTGACCGTGATCGTCCCGCCCTGGGGTGAGTAGTTCACGGCGTTGGTCAAGAGGTTCACCAGCACCTGTCGGATCCGGCCCGGATCAGCCACGACCGGGGGGCGCTCCGCCGGCCCCTCGCTGCGCACCACCACGGTGTGCGGCGGCCGGATGCGCAACTCGGCCACCGTCTCTTCCACCAGACGGTAGAGGTCGATGGACTCAGGCTGAATCCGGAAGCGCCCGGCGGAGAGGCTGGTCACATCGAGGAGGTCGCTGACCAGGCGGTCCAGTCGTTCAGCGGCCTCGGCCGCCTGTCGCAGAAAGACCGCCCGCTGGTCCGGCGGCGGGTCGGCGTACTCCAGAAGTTCAAGGTAGCCCCGGATGAGGGTCAGCGGGTTGCGCAGATCGTGGGTGACCATGCCCAGGAACTCGTCCTTGAGGCGGGCCAGCTCGGCCATCGCCGCCGCCTGGGCCTCGGCCCGCTGGCGGGCCTCCTCCTGGGCCAGCAGGCGGGCGGTGGCCCGGAGATAACTCCGGCGCAGGGTCAGAAAGAGCGCCAGCGCCAGGCCGAAGACCGCCCCGGCGATGACCAGTTGCACCTGGCGGAGGCCCGCGTGCAACGGCCGGAGGTCGCGGGCCACCCGCGCCACTCCCACCACTGTCTCCCCTTCGCGGACCGGCACGAACAGCTCCAGGACCTCGACAGCCCCGGCACCCGCCGCGCCAGACGAACCTCCGGCCGCATGGACGGCGTGTTCGGCCGCCCTGCCGGCCGGTTCCCCGTAGGCGCCCGCGTACCCCTTGGCCCGGGGAGCGACCGGCGTCACAAGAGCGGCGGCCGGCAGCCAGCGCTGCCGCTCCACGGGCTCACCGGCGACAACCCGCGCCAGCAGTGCGGGTTCGCTGAAGGACTGGCCGACCCGCGACGGGGCGTAGCTGTACATGATCAGGCCATCCGGGCGATAGAACTCAGCCTCCACGATATCGTAGACATCAAAATGCAGGCGGACAATCCGGTCGAAAGTAGCGTACTGATCCGGAGTCAGCAGCTGATGGAATACCCGGTGGTCGAACAGCGACTGAAAGTGAATTTCGACCGCCCGCCGCGTGCTCTCGTAGGTCTCGCGGTAATGGTAGGCCTGAACCCAGAACACCGTGAGCAGCGCCAGGGCCAGTCCGCCCACGATAAGCACCAGCGCCAGCAGGGCGACGAACTGGCGGTGCGGGGTCAGCTCGACGGTCAGACGATTATCAGGCGCTCGACCTTCCTTCATCGACCACCCGCAAACCGTTCCACCGCGCGCGGTCCTCTGCGGAGAATACGCACTCCGCCTTCTCGTGGATCTCGTCTACTGTAACTATCGACAGAAAACGGCAAAAATAAAGAGCGCGGGGCCGTGGCCCCGCGCTCCGGGCGTCTCGGTGCCGCCTCACTGCTGCCGGAGCACCACCACGGGCGGGACCGGGATCGCCTCGGTCTTCTCCTCCGGGCGCACCTCGATTTCGTTGATCACCAGCCGGACCTGCGGATGCCGGCGGGCGATCTCGGCCGCCGCCTCCCGGACCGCCGGGTCGTGGACAACGCCGCGCAGCGTCACCGTGCCGACAATCGAGCCGACCTCGATGGCCGCCCCGGCCGTCCGCGGATCGCTGGCCAGCGCCGACTGGACCCAGCAGACAATGGCCTCGTCGCTATTGAGATGGTTGTGGACATCAACCACGCCCTCGACCGTCCGAGCCACCTGCTCGGCCTGCAGCCGGTCCTGTTCGGTCGGCACGATCCCCTCCAGGCGTACGATCCCTCCCAGGACCGAGACCGCCAGCCGCAGCGCCCTGGTCAGCGGGTTCTCGGCCAGCGCCTGGCGCACCGCCTGCTGAATCTGCTGATCGCGTGTCACCTCCGCCTGAGCCATCGCCGACACCTCCTTTCGCTCGACAATATTCCCCGTCGAAAAAGGTACACGGACGACCCTTGGAGCCGGCTTAGCGGCCGGTTAAATCTCTCTTGGTCCCGCATCCGCCTGACCCGGGAGACCGCCCGGCCGATCACCATCTCAGCCCGCGCACCCCCCTTGGAGAGGCGGCGCCCACACCCGCTTGCAACCGGGCCGCGGCTGCGCTATACTGGCCAGCGGTGGTCCTGTGCTTGGTCCAGAGCGTGACGGCTAGGGCAGCCCGGCCAGACGCGTGTCCCGGCGCGCACCGCCGCAACGGCCTTGAGGTGTCCCTACCGCAGCGTGGTATGACCGGCCGGCCAACCAGTCCCGCAGGAGGTCTCAGGTGGCGTTCGTGGATAAGACCCTCAAGTGCCGTGAGTGCGGTGTGGAGTTCGTTTTCTCGGCGGGGGAGCAGCAGTTCTACGCCAGCCGTGGTCTGCTGAACGAGCCCCGGCGCTGCCCGGCCTGCCGGGCGGCCCGCCGCGCCGCCCAGAGCGGTGAGGCCGCCGGCTATGGGAACAGCGGCCCGGCCAGCCGCTCGCGCGAGCGGCACACGGTGATCTGCGCGGAGTGCGGCGCCCGGACCGAGGTGCCGTTCGTCCCGCGCAACGACCGGCCGGTCTACTGCAGCGCCTGCTACAATCGGCTGCGGGCCCGCCGCTAACCTGCCTCCGCATTCCCACGATCCGGTCTGCGGACCGACACGCAAGAGGATGACGGCGCTGGTGCCTGCCCGGCGTCCGTGATCATCCTGTCTTCCCGGCCTCGCCGCGCCTCTCGCGGGGTGAGCGACCGCGCCGGGACATCTTCTGTGTGTCCTTCTGGGAAAAGCCCGCCCCAGGGCCCGAAAGCCACAGGCGACCGCCCGGCAGGGATTGCCAGCCGGAGGCGCCCGGGCTATGATGGGGGCGACTGCCACGAGAGGGAGACAGGCCATGGCGGTACGGCGTCTCAAGAACTCGGTCGGTATCTGGGCGTTCGGGCCCACCCCCACGCGCTTTATGCCTGGCGGCTACCATCCCGAGGCGGCCCGGGAGTCTATCGTCGAGCGCACCGCCCGGGCAGTCAACGGCCTGGGGAAACTGGTCGACGGCTACGAGTTCCACTTTCCCGGCGAGATCAACGAAGACAACGTTGAAGAGATCAAGAAAGCCCTCGGCCACGCCGACATCTACGCCATCCCGCTGGGGCTTTTCTGCTACCCCGAGTACGGGCTGGGTTCATTTGTCCACCCCGACCCGAAGATACGGCAGAAGACCCAGGAGATGTGCCGGCGGGCCATCGACCTCTGCGCCGCCCTCCAGTGCAAGTTCCTGATCTGGCCCGGCGGCGAGGGCTACAACTACCCGTTCCAGATCGATTACGACGCCACCTGGACCTGGTTCATCGAGGGCCTCCAACAGGTCGTCGAGTACTGTAACAGCAAGGGCGTGCCGCTGTTGCTTGAGCACAAAAACAGCGAGCCGGCGATGAAGATTCTCATGCGTGACATCGGTATGACGATCTATCTTATTCGCAAGATCGAGTCGCTCGGCACCGATGTCAGCAACGTGAAGATCAACATGGACTGGCAGCACCTCATTATGAACGGCGAGAACCTGGCCGAGTACGCCGCGCTGCTCGCCCGCGAGAACCTGCTGGGGCACCAGCACGCCAACTCCGGCTGGGGCACGTTCGACGACGACAATATGGTCGGGGCGCTGCGCTTTATGGAGACGCTGGAGCTGGCGGTCGAACTCCAGCGGGTCGGCTACGGCCGGAACGGCGAGCGTATGGGCTTCGACCTCTTCCCCTACACCGAGGACCAGGTGGCGGCGGTCCGCCAGAGCGTTCTGGCCTGGGAGTTCATCGACAGCCTGGCCCAGAAGATCGATAAAGAGGCGCTGGCGGCGGCCAAGCGGCAGAAAGACGCCGTGCGGGCCTACCAGGTGGTCTTCGAGGCGCTGGGGCTGAACGAGGCGTTCGTCAAAGAGGTCTACGCCAGCCTCGGCTGAGACCCGGAGGGCGGCGATGGGCTATCTCCTGGGCATCGATATCGGGACCAGCGGCACCCGCGCGGTGGTGGTTCACCCGGAAGGGCAGGTCCTGGGGGCGGCCACCGCCGAGTACCCGATGGCCACCCCCTACCCCCTCTGGGCCGAACAGGACCCGGAGGACTGGTGGCGCGCCACCCAGACAGCCGTCCGTGGCGCGATCGCCCGAGCGGGGGTGGATCCGGCCCAGGTCGTGGGGATAGGCCTCTCCGGACAGATGCACGGGGTGGTGCTGCTCGACGCCGACCACCGGGTGCTCCGGCCGGCCATTCTCTGGTGCGACCAGCGCACCCAGGCCCAGTGCGACTGGATCACGGAGCGCGTCGGCCAGCGCCGGCTGATCGACCTCACCTGCAACCCGGCTCTCACCGGTTTCAGCGCTCCCAAACTCCTCTGGATCCGTCAGCACGAGCCGGAGATCTACCGTCGGGCCCGCACATTCCTCTTGCCCAAGGACTACATCCGCTTCCGTCTGAGCGGAACCTTCGCCACCGAGGTCTCCGACGCCTCGGGCACGCTTCTTTTCGACGTGGCCCACCGCTGCTGGTCGGCGGAGATGCTTCGCCTCCTCGATATCGACCCCGATCTGCTGCCGCCGGTCTTCGAGTCGCCCGAGGTCACAGCCCACGTCTCGGCGGCCGGCGCGGAGGCGACCGGTCTGGCGCCGGGAACGCCCATCGTCGGCGGCGCCGGCGACCAGGCAGCCGGTGGGGTCGGCAACGGCATCGTCCGGCCGGGCCTGGTCTCCTCAACCATCGGCTCCTCGGGGGTGGTCTTCGCCTACGCCGAGCGCGTAACCCTGGACCCGCTGGGGCGGGTCCACACCTTCTGCCACGCTGTGCCCGGCGCCTGGCACGTGATGGGCGTGACCCAGGGGGCCGGGCTTTCCTTACGCTGGTTCCGCGACAACTTCGGCGACCAGGAGACGGCCCTGGCCCGCTGGCTGGGCCTGGACCCCTATGAACTGCTGACCCGGGAGGCGGAACAGTCGCCGCCGGGCGCCGAGGGCCTCTTCTGGCTGCCTTACCTGATGGGCGAGCGCACCCCACACCTCGACGCCACCGCCCGGGCGGTGCTCTTCGGCCTCACCGCCCGCCACCGCCGGAGCGATGTTCTACGCGCGATCCTGGAGGGCGTGGCCTACAGCCTGCGCGATTCGCTGGAGATCCTGCGGGAGATGGGCGTGCCGGTCGAGGAGATCCGGGCCTCGGGCGGCGGCGGACGCAGCGCCCTCTGGCGCCAGATCCAGGCCGACGTTTTCGGCTATCCGCTGACCACCATCAACGCCCAGGAGGGGCCGGCCTTCGGCGTGGCCCTGCTGGCCGGCGTGGGCGTGGGCCTCTACCCCGACGTGCCGAGCGCCTGTGCGGCCACCATCCGCGTCACCTCGACCACTCACCCCATCCCGGAGAATGTGGCGGTCTACGCTCGGGGCTACCAGGTCTACCGCGCCCTCTACCCGGCGCTGAAGGCCCAGTTCGCTGCCGTAGCCGATCTGGTGGTCCACCTGCCCCGACACCCGGAGTAACGCCCAAGGTCGGCGCGCCGGTCGCATCCGTCCAGCCGCGCCACACCCGCGCGGCCGGGGGCATGCCCCGGAGCAGCGCCCGGGCGTCGGGGGCGGTCCTCGAGTTTGTCTTGGCGGGGGCTGGACCGCGTGGTATCATCGGAAGCTGAACGGTGTTGTATAGCATGGGTCACCGCCGACCGGCCACCGAGGGCGACCGCTGGTGAAAGCGCTGCAGTTCGTCCAGAGTATCCCCCGCTATAGCCTGACTCGCGCCCTGGGCTGGCTGCTGCCGGCCATCTACTGGAGCCCGCTGGCCTGCCTGCAGCTGCGCGAGGTGCCTGAACCATCCCTGCCCTCGCCGGAGTGGGTGCGGATCCGCACCCGCTACGGAGGCATCTGTGGGAGCGACCTGCACATCGTCCTGCTTCAGAGCAGCCCGGCGACCTCGGTCTTCGCCTCGTTCCCCTTTACCCTGGGCCACGAGAACACCGGGACGGTGGCCGCAATCGGAGCGGCGGTCACTGACCTCCGGCCGGGTGACCGGGTGGTGGTCGAGCCGCTCCTGGGATGTCGGGCGCGGGGCTTCACCGACCCGTGCCCCGCCTGCCAGCGGGGCGAGACCAACCGCTGCCAGCGCTTCACCGAGGGGATCATCGCCCCCGGCATCATGATCGGCGCCTGCCGCGACACGGGTGGCAGCTGGGCGCCCTTTTTCGTGGCCCACCAGAGCCAGGTCTTCCGCGTCCCGGATCACCTGAGTGATGAAGAGGCCCTGATGGTCGAGCCGTTCGCCGCCGCCCTGCATCCGGTCCTGCGGTTCCCCCCCCGCGACCACGAGACCGTGCTGGTGATCGGGGCCGGGGTCATCGGCCTCTGTCTCATCGCCGCCCTTCGGGCCATAGGGAGCCGGGCCCGGGTCATCGCCCTGGCCAAGTACGGCTTCCAGGCCGACCTGGCCCGGGCGCTGGGGGCGGACGCGGTCGTCCGGCGGCAGGGCGCCTACGACCGCCAGCTGGCCGACCTGCTGGGCGCACGTCTGCTCCGTCCCATTCTGGGGCCGGCGGTGCTGACCGATGGGGCCGACCTGGTCTACGACTGCGTGGGCTCGGCCGGCAGCCTCAGCGACGCGCTGCGCCTGGCCCGAACGGGGGGCCGGGTGGTCCTGGTGGGGCTGGCCGGGCAGCTGCCGGCCATCGACTGGACTTGGGTCTGGCTGCGCGAACTGACTCTCTGGGGCGCCTGCGCCTATGGCGTCGAGCAGATTGAGGGAGAGACGGTTCGCACCTTCACCCTGGCCCTGCAGCTGTTGAGCAGTGGCCGGGCGCGGTTGGGCCACCTCATCACCCATAAGTTTCGTCTGGACGAGTACCGGCGGGCCCTGGCGACGGTGGTCCAGAAGGGCCGATCCGGCGTCGTCAAGGCTGTCTTCGCCTTCGACTAATTCCGGAGAGCCGAGGGAGCAATGCTGGAACGACCGTGTGCCCCTGACCAGACCCCCCGAACCTTTGCCCTGCACGGGGTCCGCGACGCCTTTTTCGCCCGTGTGGCCCCTCGTCTGATCGAGGTCATGCGCGCCCACGGGTACGACCAGGACCCGGAGTACGGTGACGAGACCAACATCGTCTTCTACTTCCCCGGCCCGGAGCGCCCCTACGGGTTCTTCCGGCGCGGCAAGCGCAACTTCGTCATCGCCGTCGCCCAGATGCCCCCCATGGCCGCACTGCCGGCCACGATGCCACGCCCCTTCTACTGGGTGGTGACCGAGACTGCGGCCAACCTGGGTGCCCTCTTCGTGCCGACGCCGGAGGGCGAACGGCTCTGCTTCATCACCCCCGAGCGCGGTTACTACAGCGTCCAGACCACGCCCGAGACCTTCGCCGAGGCCCTCTTTGTGGCCATCGAACCGCTGGCCCGCGCCCGGCTGCTCCTGCATTTTGAGATCGCCTTCGACCTGCCCGAGGCCGTCTGGGAACGAGCGGCCCCGGTGCGCGAGCAGATCCGCCAGGCCGGACAGTGGCTTCACGCCCGGGGGCTCTTGCCCGACCCCTGCGACGACGAGGACATCCCGCCCAAGACCCGCAGTTTCCTCTGGCACATGTTCCGCATCACCGGCATCTCCTACGGCAACATGAGCGCCCGTGACCCCGAGGGCGCCGGCCTCTGGATCACCGCCAGCGGCATCGACAAGGCCCGGATCGATCCCCATGGCGGCGACGTGATGCTGATCACCGGTGTGGACCCGGAGACCAGTCTGATCCGCGTGCGGATGCCGGTCCACCTGGAGGGCCGGCTGCGGCACCGCCGGCCCTCGGTCGACTCGGCCGGCCTCTGGTGGGTCTACCAGGCCTTTCCGCAGATCGGCTGGATGCTGCACTTCCACGGCGACGTCGTCGACACCGAGGGAACCGTCCTGACCGATTTCAACTACCCCTGCGGGACCGACCTTGAGGGGCAGGCCCTGGTCCGCGGCTTCGGACTGGTGGACAACCCGGCCCTGGCCGTGGTCCGCATGCCGTTCCACGGCTGCTGGGCCTCGGGCGGGGTGACCGACAACGGCTTCGAACGGGTCTACGCCGAACTGACCCGGCGGGGAACGGTCAGCACGCCACCCCTCTCAACCGTCGGACTGCTGAGCGTCGATGAGATCCGGGCCCTGGCCGGGGTCGTCCGCCGACACTAACGGAGCCTGGCCGCGCGGGAGGAGCAATGGCGAACCAGAAACTCATCGGCATTCAGGTCGGCGTCATCTCCTTTCTGGACGAGGGGCTGGAGCCCGTCCTCGATCTCTTCCAGGAAAAGGTCGGTATCAACGCCCTCTTCCTGGCCAACATGACGTTCACCCTGGGAACCGGCGGCCGGTCGGCCGGCCCTCTCCCCGACCACGGCGTCCAGGAGCGCACCGATCACTTCCGGGGTGGGGCCTTCTTCCAGCCCCACCCGCCGCATTACCAGGGTCTTCCCATCGGCGACTTCCGGGCCCCCGACCCGGAGTACCGGCGCGACGTTGACTACACCGCCTGGGTGCTGGAGGCGGCCACCCGCCGGGGCCTGGCGGTCTTCCACTGGTTCGAGCCGGCGGTACCCCGGGCCATGCAGTGGGTGCCGGGGCTGGCCCGGCTGGGCGAGGTGGACTGCTACGGCCGGCGCCGGCCGACGGTCTGCATTAACCACCCCGATTTCCGGGCCTGGACCTTCGCCATCGTCGAGGACCTGCTGATGAACTACCCGGCGGCCGCCGGCCTGATGTACGGATCGGAGCGCCGGGGTCCGCTGGGGCTGGCGCTCCAGGGGCAGATCCCCTTCTGCTTCTGCGAGCACTGTTGTGCCCTGGCCCGCGAGCGGGGGATCGACCCGGAGCGCGCCCGCCAGGGGTACCGCGCCCTCTGGGAGTATCTGCAGACGCTGCGCCAGGGAACCGTCCCGCGCGACGGAGCCATGGTCGGCTTTCTGCGGCTGCTGATGCGCTACCCCGAGATCGTCAGCTGGGAGGCGCTCTGGGCCGAGCGGCATCAGCGCCTCCACCAGGAGATCTACGGGCTGGCCAAGGCGGTGGCGCCCGACAAGCGGATCGGCTGGCACGTCTGGCACCACCTCTCGTTCTCACCGCTCCTGCGAGCCCAGTGGGACTACCAGGAGATCCGCCGCTACGCCGACTTTCTCAAGCCGGTGGTGTACAATAACTGCGCCGGACCCCGCTTCCACACCTACCTGCGCAACCTGCACGAGACGATCCTCCGCGACAGCACTCCCCAGAAGACCTGCCCGGTCATGTATGACTTTCTGCAGCTCGCCGAGCGGCCCTACGACGAGATCTACACGGCCGGCTGGTCGGGCGACTACGTCCGGCGCGAGACGCTCCGCTGCCTTGAGGGCGTCAACCGTGAGATCCCGGTCTGGCCCGGGATCGATATCGATATCCCGACGCCACCCGACGCCAAGAAGACCACGCCCGAGGATGTCAGGGCGGCCATTCGGGGGGCCGCTGCGGCCGGGGCCGACGGCGTCATCCTCTCGCGCAAGTACTCCGAGATGCAGACGGCCAACCTGCTGGCTGCAGGGGAGGCGCTCCGCGAGGTCGGCTGGCGCTGAGAGGCGGTTGACAGGCGCCCGGTGATAGCGTATTCTGAGACCTGACCGGCGGTCTCCCCGGTTGGGGGATAGATGCCGGCCGAGCGCCCGGTCGGGCCGGGCAGGCAGGGGGGAAGAGCATGGCCATCCATGTCGACCGGCGGACGCTGTCGGCGACCGCCCTTCTCGATATGTACCGCAAGATGGTGACCATCCGGCAGTTTGAACTGAAGGTGATCGATCTCTACAACGAGGGCCTTATCCGCGGCTCGACCCACACCTACATCGGCATGGAGGCCATCGCCGTCGGCGCCTGCGCCGCCCTGCGTCCCGACGACTACATCACTAGCACCCACCGTGGCCATGGCCACTGCATCGCCAAAGGGGGACGGGTGGACCTGATGATGGCCGAGCTGCTGGGCAAGGCCACCGGTTACTGCAAGGGCAAAGGCGGCTCGATGCACATCGCCGACGTCGAGGCCGGCATCCTGGGAGCCAACGGCATCGTCGGCGGAAGCATTGGTATCGCCACCGGCGCCGCCCTCTCGGCCAAGATGCGTCAGAGCGGCCAGGTTTGCATCTGTTTCTTCGGCGACGGCGCCATCAACCAGGGCATTCTTTACGAGTGCGCTAACATGGCCGCCATCTGGAAACTGCCGGTCATCTACCTCTGCGAGAACAACCAGTACGCCATGTCCACCCATATCAGCTATGCCGCCTCGGTGCCCGACCTCTCGATCCGGGCGGTGGCCTTCGGCATGCCGGGGATGGCGGTGGACGGCATGGACGTGCTGGCGGTGCACGATGCGGTGCGCCAGGCGGTGGAGCGGGCCCGGGCCGGCGAGGGGCCGAGCCTGATCGTGGCCAACGCCTATCGCTTCGAGGGACACAATGTCGGTGACACCCAGGTCTACCGGACAAAAGAGGAGGTGGAGCGCTGGCGCGAGCGCGACCCCATCGTCCTCTTCCGCACGCTGCTGCTGGAGGACGGAATCCTGACCCCGGAGAGCGCCGAGGCCATCGAGCGGGAGGTGGCCGAGCAGATCGAGGCGGCCGTCGCCTTCGCCAAGGCCAGCCCTGAACCTCCGGTCGAGTCCCTGCTGGAGGACATCTACGCATGAGGGAACTCCACTACTGGCGGGCGCTGAACGAGGCGCTGCGCGAGGAGATGCAGCGCGACGAGCGGGTCTTCCTGATGGGCGAGGACATCGCCCGCTGGGGCGCTGGGGGCGGCATCTTCGGCGTGACCCGCAATCTGGTCAACGAGTTCGGGCCAGACCGGGTCCGCGACACCCCGATCTCCGAAGAGGGGATCGTCGGTATCGGCGTCGGAGCGGCGGTGACCGGTATGCGGCCGGTCATCGAGATCATGTACATCGACTTCCTCACCCTGGCGATGGACCAGGTGGTCAACCAGGCCGCCAAGATGCGCTATATGTTCGGCGGCAAGGCCAAGGTCCCGCTGGTGATCCGAACGCAGGAGGGCGCCGGTCGAGGGAATGCCGCCCAGCACTCGCAGAGCCTGGAGGCCTGGTTCGTCCACGTGCCGGGCCTCAAAGTGGTGGTGCCCTCGACCCCGGCCGACGCCAAGGGACTGCTCAAGAGCGCCATCCGCGACGACAACCCGGTCATCTTTATCGAGCACAAATTGCTCTACGCCACCCGTGGCCCGGTGCCGGACGGCGAGTACACCATCCCCCTGGGGGTGGCCGATATCAAGCGGCCCGGCCGTGACGTGACCTTCGTCGGCATTCACACCCTGGTCCATCGCGGCCTGGCGGCCGCCGAGAAACTGGCCCAGGAGGGGATCGAGGTCGAGGTCATCGACCCCCGGACGCTCTACCCGCTCGACATTGAGACCATCGTCCGGTCGGTCAAAAAGACCGGGCGGCTGGTCATCGGCCACGAGGCGCCCCAGCGCGGCGGCGTGGCCGCCGAGATCGCCATGCAGGTGATGGAACAGGCCTTCGACTACCTGGATGCGCCGATCGTCCGGGTCTGCGGGGCCAACTGCCCCATCCCCTACAACCAGACGCTGGAGCGGGCGGCCATCCCGCAGGAAGAGGATATCATTCGGGCGATCAAGAGCATCGTCTAGTCTCTCAGTTCTTGCCGGCTGCAGGCATTCAACGCCCCCGGCGACGTCGCCGGAGGCGTTGTGCTTGACCACGTGTCCCGAGAGAGGAGGGGCCGTTCCCCCCTTGACGCTCTCAGGCCTCGAGGGGACGCCGCCAGCGGCCGGCCTCCGGGTCGCCATCGGGCAGGGCCAGAGCGTCGAGCTGCGGCCAGAGGTCGTCCGGGATGGGGATCTGCGCCAGTTCGATGGTCTGCCAGATACGCTCGGGTCGCGTCATCCCGACGATGGTTGAGGTGATCCGCGGGTCGCGCAGCGAGAACTGGAGGGCTGCCGCCGCCAGGGGCACGCCGTAGCGCTGACAGAGGGCGGCCATCTGGCGGACCCGCTCGACGATCGCCGGCGGGGCGTCCTGGTAGGCGTAGCGGGGGTAGGCGTCGGGCCCTTTGGCCAGGATGCCGCTGCCGTAAGGCGCGGCGTTGACCACCGCCAGTCCCCGCCGATAGGCCAGCTCGATGAGCGGCTCGGCCGTCCGGTTGATCAGAGTGTAGCGGTTGTGGGTGATGACCGCCTCGAAGGCCCCGGTCTCGACATAGCGGATCATCAGGTCGATGGGCCCCCCGGCCACCCCCAGATGCTCGATGACCCCTTCCTCCTTGAGGCGCTGGAGAACCGCCAGCGGGCCGCCGGGGGCCATGACGTTCTCAAACGTGGTGTGCTCGGGGTCGTGCAGGTAGACGATCTGCAGTCGGTCGAGGCCGAGGAGACGCAGGCTCCGCTCGACCGAGCGGCGCATCTGTTCGCCGCTGAAGTCGCCCGTGCGCAGGTCGCGGTCGGCCTTGGTGGCCAGGACGTAGCCGGGAGGCAGCCCGCCCAGTTCGCGCAGGACAAGGCCGATCCGTCGCTCGCTCTCCCCATCGCCGTAGGCGGCAGCGGTGTCCAGGAAGTTGATCGGACTGCGGAAGACCTCGCGGATGGTGGCCAGGGCCTGCTCCTCAGGTACCGCGTAGGCGAAGGTCTCGGGCATATTGCCCAGGGGGGCACAGCCCACGCAGATGGGGGTCACCAGGAGACCGGTCGGGCCGAAGGGGCGCTTGGGCAGGGTCGCCGACGGTTGGGCCATCAGTGGACCTCCTCACCACGGCAGCGTCCGGCCGGTGTAGCGCCGGCCGATCTCGGCCGCCTCGCGGGTGGCCGCCCCGATCATCACGCCCTCCTGGATCATGGCGATGACGTTATCCGGACGGACCTGGTTGAGGAAGAAGAGATTGTTGGCTTTGCAGGCGGCCAGCACCCGGGCGCGGGCGGCCAGCATCTCGGGCGGATAGGGCTCATCGTGGCGGTTCGGGTAGCCGAACGACATGCCCATATCCCCCGGACCCCACTCGGCGAAGGCGATCCCCGGGACGCGGGTGGTCTCCTCGGCCCGTTCGAGCGCCCGCCGGTTCTCGATCTTGATTCCCAGAATGATCTCGCCCTCGGGGTTGAGCGGCCAGACATCGGCTTTGGCCAGGTACTCGTCCACCGAGACGCCCCAGACAGCAGCGGCCGTGGCCTGGCCACCCGAGCCCCGCCGGCCCTCGCCCAGCCCCGCGCCCACACCGATCCGGTGGAAAGGATAGCGTGCCGCCTCGACGAAGGCCCGGACGGCCTCGGGCGATTCGGCGTGGCAGAGGAGCAGGCCGTGGACGCCGGTGGCCAGGACCTGCTTGATCATCCAGGCGTTGGCCCGGACCGACTGTTCGTCGGTCCCCTCCATCGGCAGAGTGACGATGACCGCCGGGGTGCGGTGGCCACTCCGCGTCGGCCCGCCGGCCGCCAGACCCCGCATGAAGGCGGCCAGCCGGCTGACATCGAAGGGATGGTGCTCCATATCGTAGGTCAGATAATCGGCCCAGGTGTGAGCCAGCCGCAGCCCTCCTTCAAACGAGCGCTCCTCCTCCGGGACGCCGGTGTAGTAGACAGGCTGGCCCTGGGCCAGCAGGTCGATCATGCGGTTGATGCGCGGCATCGCTCCTTACCCTGACTGGCATTGTGCGGGGCTCAGTGTAGCACAGAACCGAGAGGGATGCTAGAATAGCCCCTGCCTATCTTTCTGTTCAGGAGGCCGGATGAAGATCGTCCTGTGGCGGCGTCCTGATGACGAACGGCTGGCCGCGCTGCGGGCCGCCTTCCCCGACATCGAGTTCGCCTGGCCGACTGAGGAGCACCCACTGGTCGAGGTGATCGCCGACGCCGACGCCTACATCGGCTGGCTGGGGCCGGAGGAGTTCGCCGCCGCCCGGCGGCTGCGCTGGGTCCAGTCGCACAGCGCCGGGGTCGAGTGGCTGCAGCGCGTGCCGGCGCTCGTTGAGAGCGACGTCATCGTTACCAACGCCCGCGGAGCCCACGCCGATACCATCGCCGAGCACCTCTTCGCCATGCTCCTCTACTTCACCCGCGACCTGGGTTACTTCAATCGCCAGAAGCAGGCCCGCCAGTGGGATCGGGGAGGAGGCGCCGCGCGTCTCACCGCCCTGAAGGGCCTGACCATGGGGATCGTGGGGCTGGGCAACATCGGCCGGGCGGTGGCCCAGCGGGCCCGGGCCTTCGGGATGGAGGTCGTCGCGGTCGACGTGCAGCCGGTTGAGGCGCCGGGTGTCTCGGCGGTCTGGGGGCCGGAGGGCCTGCCGGACCTGATGCGTCGGTCCGACGTGGTCAGCATCTGCTGCCCGCTCACGCCGGAGACGCGCGGTATGATCGGCGCCGACCTCCTGGCCCTCCTCAAGCCGACCGCTTACCTTATGATCGTCTCGCGCGGCGGCATTGTGGACGAGGCGGCTCTCCTGACCGCCCTGAAAGAGCGCCGCCTCGCGGGGGCCGGGATCGACGTCTTCGAGACCGAGCCGCTGCCGCCGGAGAGCCCGTTCTGGGACCTGGACAACGTGATCATCACCCCGCACATCTCAGCCGCCTCACGGCTGACGGCCGATCTCCTCTGGCAGATCATTCACGAGAACATCGGCCGCTTCCAGCGGGGCGAGCCGCTCATCAACGTGGTGGACAAGCGTCGGGGCTTTTAAAACCGGCCGACTCGACCCGCTGGAGACGCTAGGCCCGGGCGGCTGCCCCCAGTTTCTCAACGAACCAGGCCACGATCGCCCGGGCCATCTGCTCCATGGCCGCCGGCTCCTCGAAGAGGTGGCCGGCCCCAGGCACGGTCACCCAGCGCTTCTCGGCCGGCCAGAGACGGTAAAGAGCCTCGGCCTCGGGGAGGATAACGGTATCGGCCGCCCCGACGATGATGAGCGCCGGGATAGTGCAGCGGGCGGCGTAGGGCAGGACGTGTCCCACCCGCGGACTGCGCAGGGCCAGGACCCGAATGCGCGGGTCCTGGACAGCCCGGACGATCGCCACCGCCGCGCCGGTACTCGACCCGCTCACCCCCAGCCGGCCGGCATCGACCCGAGGGTGCTGGGCCAGGAAGTCGAGGGCCGCTCCCAGGTCGTCCACCTGCTGCTCCAGGGTCGACTCGGCCAGCGTCCCCTCGCTCTCGCCGTGGCCGGTGAAATCGAAGAGGAGAGCGGCAAACCCCTCGGCCACCAGCTGCTCGGCCACCAGACGATTTCGGGGGCTGCCCTTGTGGCTGTAGAGACCGTGGGCGAAAGTCACAGCGGGAAACGGCCCGCCCTCCGCAGGGGCGAGGAACACCGCCGCCAGACGGTACCCCCGGCGGTTGCGCAGCGTCACCGGCACCTCGGTCATCGCTCGGCTCCTTTCCCGGCCCCCGACTATGGCAACGCCGGGCCTGTCGAGCCTCTGTACAGTCTGTCCGCAAAGCGCGGGCCGGAGAGAGCCGGGACCCGGTGGTGCCAGCCGGCACGCGGAGAGGGAGCGCGACCTGCTCCCCGGGCCAGACCCGGTTCCGGTCATCCGTGGACCGGCCTGCCCCGTCCACGCCGCCCGGTGGGTCAGGCCGGGAGGCGGCCGGTCACCGCCCGCACCCCTATCTCCAGGAGGAGCCCGCCGACCAGCAGCAGGCCGAACCGGCGGTTGTGCCAGAAAGTGGCCCCGACATACCAGAGCGGCCGCTCGGGCGGTTTTGCACGATGGAGAAAGGCGAGGGTTCGTCCGGCCGTGACCAGGTTGAGCAGGACCGCCAGCAGTCCCGGCAGCCCGCGCCAGAACGCCACGCCCACGGCCGTCAGATACATCAGGACGATGAGGGCCTGGGTCAGGCGGCGGGCTCTGGCGGGGCCGAGAAGGACCGGGAGGGTTCGCACCCCGCGCTCCTGGTCGAAGGCAGCCTTATCCAGATGCTTGCCCAGAAGAACAGTGGTCACCCCCAGGGCGTAGGGGAGCGAGCCGATGAGAGGCCAGAGGGGGACTGTTCCCGCCTGGCTGTAGTAGGTGCCGCCGACCATCAGCGGCCCCCAGACGAGCAGGACCGCCAGCTCGCCCAGTCCGCTGTATTTCAGGGGCAGAGGGCCGCCGGTATAGGTCAGGAGCACCAGCAGTCCGAGCCCGGCGAAGAGTACGACGCCGGGTCCGACGGCGGCGGTCAGCCAGAGTCCGGCCAGCGCCGCGCCGGCCAGGGCCAGCAGGGTGGCGACGAGAAGCCCCTGGGGCGAGGCCCCCTGATGGGCCAGGGGATGGGGGCCGTAGCGGACCCGCGGCGAATCGGGGGTGTCTTTGCCCTGGACGAAGTCGAAGTAGTCGTTGGCCAGGTTGCTGGCGAAGTGCGCCAGGACCAGGCCGAGAGCGGCCACCAGGAAGCGAAGCGGGTGGAAGACCCCATCGAGCACGGCGAAGAGTCCACCCAGTCCGGCCGCCACCACCGTCATCACCAGGACCGCCGCCCGGCCCATCACCAGCCAGCGGGCGACCGGGTCGAGGTCCCGGAGCGAGGCGACCGACGGAATGGTGTAGAGAGCGGTCAACCAGAGCCGGGGCTGCAGAGACGTTCCGGTCGGCATAAGGCAGCTCCACTCCTGGCGATGAGGTCGCTGGCTTCTATCAGTGTACGTGCGGCGGGCCTCGCCGTCAAATCCTGGCCCGGCGGGCCTCCGGTCACACCCCGCAGCCCCCAGGGATGGCTGACCGGCATCAGGACCCGACCGCCAGGGTGCACCGGCCCTCGGCCATAGGCCGTCGGAGGGGGACTGGCCCCGGTGTGCCGGCCTGTTGGATGGTATAATGCCAGGTGAAGAGCGGGGTGGAGACCATGGCGACAGAGGAGCGTCGCCGACGGCTGGTCGTTCGGACCTGCCTGCCCGAAGAGGTCACCGACGTCCACCGGCTGCTGGCCCAGGGCGAGATCGTCGCCTGCCAGGCCATGGCCTGGGGCTCGAACGAGAATTTCCTGGTGGCCGTGCGTGCCGACAGCGACCCCCCGGTCCTGGCCGTCTACAAACCCCAGGCTGGGGAAGCTCCCCTGTGGGATTTCCCCGACGGCACCCTCTACCGCCGTGAGTACGCCGCCTACCTGGTCAGCCGGGCCCTGGGCTGGCCAGCCGTCCCCCCGACCGTGGTCCGCGAGGGCCCCTTCGGCATCGGCACGGTCCAGCTCTTCATTCCCAACGACCCCAAAGACCACTACTACCGTTTCCGGGGCCAGCACCCGGCTGATCTCCAGCGCATCGCCCTCTTCGACCTCATCACCAACAACGCCGACCGCAAACCGGGCCACTGCCTGCGCAGCCCCGACGGCCGCATCTGGGCCATCGACCACGGTCTCACCTTCAACGTGGTCCCCAAGCTCCGGACGGTCATCTGGGATTTCTGCGGCGACCCGATCCCGTCGGCCATCCTGGCCGATCTCCGTCGCCTGCTCGACGACCCCACCGTGCGCGGCCCGCTGGAAGAGCAGCTGCGCCAGTGGCTCGATCCGCGCGAGGTAACGGTCTTCTTCCAACGCGTCGCCCAGACCGTGCAGCGGGGGCGCTTCCCTCTGCTCGACCCCCACCGCAACGTCCCGCGCGGGTTCTGGGGGTGAGCATGCTCCTGGCCCGGCTGGCCCACCTTCTCTACCGCCACCGCTGGCTGACCATCGGCCTCTGGCTGGTCCTGGCCCTGCTCAGCCTGCCGCTGGCGCCCCGCCTGCCCGGCCTGGTCCAGGCTGGCGGCCTCTTCAGCGCCGATATGGAGTCTGAACGGGCCCACCAGGCCATGGTCGCCCTGGCCGGCCAGCCTCGCGACATCGTCCTGGTCGTCGTCGCCGGCGAGACCCTGACCCTCGACGATCTCCCCTTCCAGACCTTCCTCCAGACCCTGGCCATCCGGCTGAGCGGCCTGCCCGGTGTTCGGGGAGTCATCACCCCGGACCTGGCCCCGTCTCAGGTCGCCCCCGACCGGCGGACGGTCTATCTCACCATCCAGTGGGAGACCGAGGCTCTGCCCCACCTGGCGGCCGTCGAAGAGATCCTCGCCGAGCTCACGCCACCCGGCCTGCGGGCCTATCCGACCGGCGGCGCCGTCGCCTACCGCGATCTCATCGCCGTCTCCGAGCGCGACCTGCGGCGGGCCGAGATCATCGGGCTGCCCCTGGCCGCCCTCGCCCTCCTTTTCGCCTTCGGCTCGCTCATCGCCGCCGGGCTGCCGGCGCTGAGCGGGGGGCTGAGCGTGCTGATCTCGCTGGCTCTCCTCACCCTGGTCGCCGCTCTCACCCCGCTCTCGGTCTTCGTCCTGAACCTGGTGACGATGCTGGGCCTGGGCCTGGGCACCGACTACGCGCTGATGCTGACCGCCCGCTTCCGCGAGGAGCTGGCCCGGGCTGACGTTCCCCTGGCTCTGGAGCGGACGCTCCAGACCGCTGGCCACGCTGTTTTCTTCTCCGGGCTGGCGGTGCTCATCGGCCTGAGTGGACTTCTGGCCTTCGAGTTTATGATGCTGCGCTCGGTGGGGCTGGCCGGCGTGCTGGTGGTGGCCGTCAGCCTGCTGGCCGGGCTGACGCTGGTGCCGGCGGTCCTGGCTGTTCTGGGCCGGCGGGTTTTCGCCCTGCCGGCGCCGCGCCTCTGGCGCTGGACCTGGACCCCTCTCCAGGGCAGCGCCGACCTCACGGCCCGTCACCCGCTCGCGGTGGTGGCTGGCCTGGGGCTGATCATCGCCCTCCTGGGCGCTCCCTTCCTGCGGGCCCGGGTGAGCCTGCCCGACGCCAGCCTTCTCCCGCCCGATCTGCCTTCCCGACAGGGCGCTGACCGCCTTGAGCAGGCCTTCGGCCCTGGCGTGACCAGCCCGATCCTCGTCGTGGTCCAGGCGCCGGGGTCGCTCCTCGAACCAGCCCGGCTGCGGGCCCTCTTCGACCTGACGCGGTATCTCGGCGCCGACCCGGAGGTGGCGGCGGTGGAGAGCATCGTCGACCTCGACCCCCGGCTGACGCTCGACCAGTACCTTCTGCTCTACCGCGAGGGCGGCCGCTTCGCCGATCCCTACGCCCGGGCGGCGCTGGCGGCCCTGGGCCATGACCGGGCCACCGTGGTGATCATCACCCCGCGTCACGGCGCCACCAGCGCTGAGACCCAGGCCCTGGTTCGACGGATCCGCGCCCTCCAGCCCGGAGCCGATCTGGCTCTCCTGGTCGGCGGGGCTCCCGCGGTCATCCTCGACGTGGTCGACCGTCTCTACACCGCCTTTCCCCTCGTCATCGCCTTCGTCCTGGTGACCACCTACATCGTTGTGCTGGCCCTGCTGCGGGCGCCGGTTCTGGCGCTCAAAGCGGTGCTGATGAATATCCTGAGCCTGAGCGCCAGCTACGGTATCATGGTCCTGGTCTTTCAGGAGGGCTGGCTCAGCGGTCCGCTCGGCTTTCGACCACCGGGCTTTGTGGACGCTGTTCTGCCCATTCTCCTCTTCTGCGTCCTCTTCGGCCTGAGCATGGACTACGAGGTCTTTTTACTCAGCCGCATGCGTGAGGAGTATCTCCGCACCGGCGATAACCGGACCAGCATCGCCACCGGCCTGGCCTGGAGCGGACGGGTGGTCACCAGCGCGGCCATGGTGGTGGTGCTGGTCAGCAGCGCCTTCGTCGCCGCCGAGGTGGTGCTGGTCAAAGCCCTGGGCCTGGGCGTGGCGGTGGCGGTCCTGCTCGACGCGACCGTCATCCGTTCGGGGCTGGTCCCGGCGACCATGCATCTTCTGGGCCACCTGAACTGGTGGCGGCCGGTGTGGCGGGCGCGACGCCCGGCGGCGGTGAGCCGATGAGACGGCTTCTCGGCCTGGTTCTGTTTCTGGGGCTGACCGGCTGTGCCCTGCGGCCAGGGGTCATCCCGGCCCGCTCAGTGCCAGTGCCACCAGCGCCGGCTCCCCCGCCGGTCCCGCTCACCCCTCTTCGCTTCCCCGCCGACGACGGCCCGCATCGGGTCCTCAGCGAGTGGTGGTACTACACCGGCCACCTGGTGACGGCCACCGGCCAGCGCTTCGGCTTTCAACTGGTCTTCTTCAAGTCCGAGCGGGCCCGCCGCCCGGTGGGCTACGCCGCTCACTTCGCCATCACCGACCACCAGGCCGGCCGCTTCTCCTACGCCCAGCGACGGGCGGTGGGACCGCCGCTGTCGCCGGGGCGCTACGCCGTCGCCCTGGGCGACTGGCGGGTTCGGGGCGAGAACGGGACCGACACCCTGGTCGCCACCATGCCGGGCTACGCCCTGACCCTGACCGTGACCCCGCTTAAGCCGCCGGTTCTGCACAACGGCACCGGCGTCATCTCCTTTGGACCGGCCGGCGACTCAGCCTACTACTCCCGCACCCGCCTGCGGGCCAGCGGCCAGATCACCACCCCGGCCGGCACGTTCCCGGTCGAGGGCAGCGCCTGGATGGATCACCAGTGGGGCAACTTCATTTCGGCCGGCGGGGGCTGGGACTGGTACGCCATCCAGCTGGATGACGGGAGCGACCTAATGCTCTCGGTCGTCTTCGACGCCGCCCACCGGCCGCTGTGGCGCTTCGGCACCTTCGTCTCCGCCGAGGGCGAGGCGGTGCCACTGGCCGACTGGACCGCCATTCCCCTCGGCGCCTGGACCAGCCCCCGCAGCGGAGCGGTCTATCCGAGCGGCTGGCAGGTCACGGTCCCGGCCCACGACCTTTCGCTCACGCTTGCCCCGGTCCTGCCGGACCAGGAGCTTGACACCCGCGAGAGCACCGGCACCGTCTACTGGGAGGGCGAGGCGCGGGTCGCGGGCACGCAGCGAGGGCGGCCAGTCGGTGGCTGGGCCTACGTCGAACTGGTCGGCTACGCCCCGGCGCCCTGAGGACTACCAGTCGGCCACCGAGCCGTCGTCGGGGTGGTAGAGGCGGGGCGTCTCCCAGGAGCCGTCAAAGAGCTTCTCGGCCAGGGCGGCCTCATCGAGCTCGATGCCCAGGCCGGGGCCGGTTGGCAGGTCGATGTAGCCGTCTTTGACCACGAACGGCTGTTTGAGATAGCCCTCGCCCAGCGTCACGTGCTCCTGGATGAGGAAGTTGGGGATGGCGGCGTCCAGGTGCAGGCTGGCCGCCAGGGCGATGGGCCCCAGCGGGCAGTGGGGGGCCACTGCCGCGTAGTAGGTCTCGGCCATGGCGGCGATCTTCTTACACTCCAGGATGCCCCCGGCGTGGGAGAGGTCGGGCTGGACGATGGCCGCCGCCTGCTTCTCCAGAACCTCGCGGAAGCCCCATTTGGTGAAGAGGCGCTCGCCGGTGGCGATGGGGATTCGGGTTGAGCGGGCGATGGTCACCAGCGTGTCGACGTTCTCCGGCAGACAGGGCTCTTCGACAAAGAGCGGGTGGAACGGCTCCAGCTCCTGACAGAGCCGGATGGCCATCGCCGGGCTGAAGCGACCGTGGAGGTCGATAGCGATATCGACCTCGTCGCCCACCGCCTCGCGCATGGCGGCGATCTGGGCGACGCAGCGCTTGAGGTAGGCGCGGGTGTCTACCGGGCGGACCGGGCCGGGAAAGCCGGTCTTGATGGCGGTGAAGCCGGCGGCCACCCTCGCCCGGGCGGCGGCCGCCGCCTCCTCCGGGGTGTTGCCGCCGGCGTGGGCGTAGAGGCGGATCCGCTGGCGGGTCGGGCCGCCCAGAAGTTGCCAGACCGGCACCCCCAGCCACTTGCCCATAATGTCCCAGAGGGCCTGCTCGACGCCGCTGATCGCGCTGGTCAGCACCGGCCCGCCCCGGTAGAAGGTCCCCCGGTACATGGCCTGCCAGTGGTGTTCGATCCAGCGGGGATCCTGGCCGACGAGATAGCGCTCCAGCTCCCGGACCGCTGTCTCGACCGTCCGGGCCCGGCCCTCGACGATCGGCTCGCCCAGGCCGACGATTCCCTCATCGGTGTGGACCTTAAGGAAGAGCCAGCGGGGGCGGACGTGCAGGAGTTCCAGGCGGGTGATCTTCATGGTCCTCTCGGCCGTGGGATTTGGCGCCCGGGGCGACGGTCAGCGCAGGGCGCGCTGCGTTTTCTTATCAAACAGGTGAAGTTTATGGGTATCGGCCACCAGTTCCAGCACCTGTCGGCGGCGCAGGTCGAGGTCGGGGCCGAGGCGAGCGATAAAGTGCTGCCCCTCGACGGTCAGGTAGACCAGCGTCTCGTTGCCCAGCGGCTCGACCACGTCGACGATAGCCTGGAAGGTCGAGCCCGGGGGCGCTTCGACCACCTCGCGCCGGTCGTAGAGGTGCTCGGGCCGGATGCCCAGGATGACCTCCTGATTGACATAGCGCTCGTAGGCCCGGGCCCGCTCCGGCGGGATGGCCAGGCAGAAGCCTCGGCACTGGACACAGAGGAAGCCGTCGGCGGCCACCAGCCGGCCCTCGAAGAAGTTCATCGCCGGGCTGCCGATGAAGCCGGCCACGAACATATTGGCCGGCCGCTCGTAGAGCTCCTGCGGCCAGCCGATCTGCTGGAGGACCCCCTGGTGGAGGACGGCGATGCGGTCGCCCAGCGTCATCGCCTCCTGCTGGTCGTGGGTGACGTAAATAGTGGTTGTCCGCAGCCGTTCGTGCAGTTTGATGAGTTCGGCCCGCATATACAGGCGGAGTTTGGCGTCGAGGTTCGAGAGCGGCTCGTCCATCAGGAAGACGGCCGGATTGCGGATGATGGCGCGCCCCAGGGCCACCCGCTGACGCTGGCCGCCGGAGAGCTCCTTGGGCTTGCGGTGCAGGAGGTCGCTGATCCCCAGCAGCTCGGCCACCTGACGGACGCGTTCCTCGACCTCGCGCCGGGGCACCTTGCGCAGCAGGAGGGGATTGGCGATGTTGTCGAAGACGTTCATGTGCGGATAGAGGGCGTAACTCTGGAAGACCATCGCCACGTCGCGATCCTTTGGCGGCAGGTCGTCCACCAGCCGGTCGCCGATATAGATGTGGCCGCTGGTCGCCTCCTCCAGCCCGGCGACCAGGCGCAGGGCCGTGGTCTTGCCACAGCCCGACGGCCCGACCAGCACCAGAAATTCGCCATCGTGGACCTCGAGGTCCAGTTCGTGAAGGGCGACAACGTCGCCGAAGACTTTCGAGACCCGCTCGAAGATCACCCGCGCCATGCTCAGGCTCCACCACCACAGGGCCTGTTCCCCGCGCTTGCGCCTATGGTGTAACACGGTCGGCAAGGCTTGTCAACCAAGCGGCATGTGGTACGATGGTCTGGACGAGTGACACCGCGAAAGGAGGACCGATGCGCCTGGCCTCGGTCTGGCACCAGGGGCAGCCCCGCCTGGCCGGCGCCCTGGACGAGACCTGGTACGACCTGACCCGCGCCTTCCAGCTCTGGCGACTGCTGACCGGCGGGCCCGAGACGCCCCCGGTGACCGACCTCCCCTCTTTCCTGGCCGCCACACCCGATCCCTTGGAGACGGTAGCCGCCCTGCGCGCGCTTCTGCAGACACCGGGGCTGGCGGAGCGGCTGCGGCTGACCGGACCGGTGACCCTCCGGGCACCGGTCCCCCGACCCGGTCTGTTTCTGGGGGTCGGCCACAACTTCCCCCGCAGTCCCGCCCAGCCACGGCCACCGGTCCCCGGGCTCTTTCTCAAGGCCAGCCGGGCGGTCATCGGTCCGGAGGAGCCGATCCCGCTCTATCCGGAGACGACCTACGCCATCCCCGAGGTCGAACTGGCAGTGGTCATCGGCCGGCGCGCCCGGCACCTGCGCGAGAGCACGGCTTTAGCGGTAGTAGCCGGCTACACCATCGTCAACGACGTGAGCTTCTACCGCGCCCGGGGAACCGGTGGCGAGGAGATCGCCATCCCGGCGGCCATCGCCAAGGGCGCCGACGGCCACGGCCCGATGGGCCCCTGGGTGGTCACCCCAGACGCCCTTGGCGACCCTCACCGTCTGGAACTGCTGCTGGACCGGAACGGCCAGCCCTGCCAGCGTGACACCACTGCCCGGCTCCTCTTCTCGATTCCCGAGATCCTCACCTATGTCTCACGGTACATGACCCTGGAGCCGGGCGATGTCATCACCACCGGTACCCCGCTGGAGGGCATCCCGGTCCTGCAGCCGGGCGATGTGATCACCGCCAGCATCGAGCGAATCGGCGTTCTGCGGAATCCGGTGGTGCTCGTGACGGAATCAGGCGCTGACGACGGTCGGTGACTGTGAGAAAAGCGCCGGCGAGGTCCCTTTGCTCGGCTCTATCGCAGCCGTGTAGCCGTCGTGTCGCCGACTGGAGCCGGTGGCTGCTCCCGCCGGCCCTCTCAGGCGGGGGCCTTGGTCCGCAGCCGGCGGGCGGACTCGCCGCCCTTGCGGCCGATCTGGGCGTAGTAGTCGGGACCGTGACGCATCTTGACCGTCTCGCCACCCCGGCGACCGATCTCGGCGTAGAACTCCAGACCGTGCTTGCGCTTGACGGTCTCTCCGCCCCGCTTGCCGATCTGGGCGTAAAATTCGCGGCCCCGTTCCTCGGCCACCACCTCGCCGCCCTTGCGGCCGATGGCCGCGTAGAAAGCCGACCCGTACTTCTGCTTGACGATCTCGCCGCCGCGCTTGCCGGCCTCGCGGACCGTCATCTCGCGTCGCTCCTCGGCCATGACTGGTACCCCCTTGCTCACACCTCAACCGCCCGGCCCCGGCCCTGCTGGCGGAGACCGGGCGACCGTCGCTCTGCCGACCACCCCTGGCAAAGCGTCCAGCAGAGCGGCAGCCGTAAGGCTTGAGAGCAAGAAGCATGCCAGTGGGCGCCCCCAGCGCGCCACTCTCCCCCCAGGGTCAGGCGGCCGGCCGGCGGGCGAGAATGGCGGTGCTGGTGACGCGGTTGGCCAGGTCGCGGAGCGCCGTCGGAGCCAGGCGGGCGAGCGGCCTAAGCACGGGCGGGGCCAGGTCGTCCAGGGTGAAGCGTCGCAGAATCCGCAGATGGAGGTCGGTGAAGCCGACCGTCGTCAGTGCCGTCCGGTACTGAGCAGTGGTCAGAGCGCCCCCCAGACAGCCAGTCCATCCGAGCGTCGCCCGGATCGTTTCTTCAGTCAGAGGCAGGCCGGCGAAATCGGGGTCGATGACGACATCCACGAGGGCCAGCCGCCCACCGGGGCGCAGCGCCCGCCAGGCCTCACCCAGCGCCTGAACCTTGTCGGGAACCAGGTTGAGCACGCAGTTGGAGATCACCACGTCCACGCTGGCCGCCGGCAGCGGAATGGCCATAAGGTCCCCCTGGAGGATAGTGACGTTCGTCGCCCCCATTTCCTGGACGTTCTGACGGGCCAGGGCCACCATCTCGGGAGTGAGATCCAGGCCATAGACCCACCCGCTGGGCCCCACCTGCAGACTGGCCCGCAGGACGTCCAGCCCGCCTCCACAGCCCAGGTCCAGCACCCGTTCGCCCGGCCGCAGGGCGGCGAACACCAGGGGATCGCCGATCCCCCGGCTGCTGCGGACGGCGGCCGCCGGCAGACCACCCGTCTGGGCCGGACCGCAGGCCGGACACTCCAGGCTAGCCGCCCCCGGTCCGGCGCAGCAGCCGCCGAATGTCTCCGGTCGCTGCGCCTCCTCAGCGACCCGGCGATAGTGGTCCTGAATCTCGGCGGTGATGTGATCCTCCATCGACACTCCTCCACATTCTGTCTTGACCGTGGCCGCTACCCCGAACCGGAGGCTCGGGGTTCCCTCGCTCTGAGGTGAGGTGGCTGCCGAGACCGGTCGGCAGCCAGACTGCTCCGACCACCCCCCAGCCGCGTCGCCCGGCGAGCCAGCCCGCGCCGGCGGGTTCCCCGATGTCCTCCCTGGTTGACGCACCGGCTGGCTCACCCCACGCCAGCGAGCTCTCAGCCACCGGAGCCCACGGTGGCCGGCAGACCCCGTCTGGGCCGAACGGGCCAGCCGCTCCCGGTCTGCCTCTGCCTGGAGCGCCCGGACCCGCAAGCGGGCCAACCACTCGAGGGTGTACCAATCGCTCACGTCACCTCCCCCTATCTCCGCTGTTACATCGACGATCGTCGATGTAACAGCGGACAAAAATTACTCGAGCCGCGCTAGATAACGGTCGAGGCGGGCGCGGAGCGCCGCCAGCGCCTCGCGCCGCAGGAAGTAGTAGGCCCAGGGCCCCCGGCACTCGCAGTCGACCAGCCCGGCAGCCCGCAGCAGCCGGAGATGATGGGAGACGGTGGGCTGCTTGACCGGCAGGACGGCCTCCAGATCGCAGACACAGACCTGACCGCCGTGATGGGCCAGCACATCGATGATCTGCAGGCGTACCGGATGGGCCAGAATCTGGATCTGAGCGGCCAGGTCCTGCGCCTCCGCCAGACCCAACCGAGGCCGCACCTCTCCAGCATCGCCGCAGCACGGCGTTGGGGCCGTTCTTGCCGAGGACGCGTGGGTCATCGCGCCAGTCCCTCCCGCGTGGAGAGTCTATCATATCGAAGAAGTTCAATCAAGAGGGTCAGCGCCAATCACAGGCCGGCGATCTCCCGCCGGACCGGGGGGCCCGGCGCCGCCGGGGAGCAGAGTTCGGCGACGGGAGTCTGGCCGCCCTGTCTGGTATAATCGGGGCGATTCAGACCGTGGGAGCGCGGCGGTGACCACCAGCGATCTGGTCGGGCTGACCGTTCGCGAGGAGGTGGCCTGGCTCTGTCTCAACAATCCTCCACTGAACATTCTGACCCGCCAGGTCCTCGACGCCCTGGCGCGGGCCCTCGACCGGCTGGAGGCTCTGCCAGCAGTACGGGCGGTCGTCCTGTACGGCGCCGGCGAGCGGGCCTTCTCAGCGGGGGCTGATATCACCGAACTGGCCGCTCTGACCCCCACGGCCGCCTACCACTTCGCCCGCCAGGGCCAGATCCTCTGCGACCGGCTGGCCGCCCAGCCCCGGCCGGTGATCGCCGCCCTGCACGGCGCCTGCCTGGGGGGCGGAGCCGAGCTGGCCCTGGCCTGCCACCTGCGGGTGGCCGCCGAGAACCTCCGCCTGGGGCTGCCCGAGGTGACGCTGGGGCTCATCCCCGGCTTCGGCGGCACCCAGCGCCTGCCACGCCTGGTCGGTCCGGGACGGGCGCTCGCCCTTCTCCTCACCGGCGAGCGTCTGACCGCCGCCGAGGCCCACCAGGCCGGCCTGGTCCAGACCGTCGTCCCGCCGGCCGATCTCCTTCCGACCGCTGAGCAGCTGGCCCGGCGGCTGGCCGCCCTCAGCCGGCCAGCCCTGCGCGCCCTGCTGACCGTCGTCCGCCAGGGCTGGGAACAGCCGCTGAGCCGTGGCCTTCTCCTCGAGGCTCACCACTTCGCCGCCCTGGCCGGCTCGCCCGACTGGACTGAGGGCCTGCAGGCCTTCCGGGAGAGACGACCGCCACGCTTCACCGCACCCTGAGCACCAGCATCGGGAGAGCGAGGAGCATCCGGACGTGACCGAGATCGGACGCCTGCTCGTTATTATGGGGCTCATCCTGGTCTTCGTCGGCCTGCTGCTCATGCTGGCCCCCCGGATCCCTCTCATTGGCCGTCTGCCCGGCGACATCGTCATCCAGACTGACCGCATCACCTGTTTTGTGCCGCTGGCCAGCATGATCCTTTTGAGCCTGCTGCTCACGCTCATTCTCAACATCATCGCCCGGCTGCTCAACCGCGGAGGCTGAGAGCATGAAGGACCCCCTGACGCTGGAGGCCTACGACTACGATCTGCCACCCGACCTCATCGCCCAGACGCCCATCGAGCCGCGCGACGCGGCCCGCCTCCTGGTGGTCAACCGGGCGACCGGCCGGCTGACCCACGCCCAGGTGCGCGATCTGGACCGCTTCCTGCGGCCGGGCGATCTCCTGGTGGCCAACGAGAGTCGGGTCATCCCGGCCCGGCTGCTCGGCCGGCGATCAACGGGCGGTCGGGTCGAGGCGCTCCTGGTCCAGCCGCTCGGGCCCAACCGCTGGGCAGCCCTGGTCCGGCCAGCCCGGCGCGTCCGCCCCGGCGAGCGGCTCCTCTTCGAGCGGGAGACCGTCCGCCTGACAGCCACGGTCGTCGGCGCGGGGCCAGAGGGGCTGCGGGTCCTCGAGTTTGCCGCAGAGGACGTCGTCAGCGCCCTCCGCCAGATCGGCCAGGTGCCGCTTCCACCCTATATCCGTCAGCCCCTCGCCGACCCCGAGCGCTACCAGACGGTCTACGCCCGGACCGAGGGCTCGGTGGCCGCCCCGACCGCCGGCCTGCATTTCACCCCGGAGCTTATCGCCCGCCTCCAGGCCCAGGGGGTCCACTTCGCCTGGGTGACGCTGCACGTCGGCCTCGACACCTTCCGGCCGATCAAAGCGACCGACCCCCGCCAGCACCAGCTGCACGCCGAGTTCTGCCACCTCTCGCCAGAGACAGCCGCCCTCATCAACGCCGCCCGGGTCGAGGGGCGACGGATCATCGCCATCGGCACCACCACCGTCCGCGTGCTGGAGACCGCCGGTCTGCTGGCGGCCGGCCTGCCGGCGCCGGTCTCGGCGGTGCCGCCCGACCCGGCGGCGGTCGTCTCCGGAGAGTCGCCCGTTCAGCCGGCCGGCTGGCTCCACCAGCCGGCGACGGGCGCGGCGGTCGTACCCTTCACCGGCTGGACGCGTCTCTTCATCTACCCGGGGTTCGCCTTCCGGGTGGTGGAAGGGCTGCTCACCAACTTCCACCTCCCGCGCTCGACCCTGTTGCTTCTGGTCAGCGCCTTTGCCGGACGCGATCTCCTTCTGCGGGCCTACCGTGAGGCGGTGGCCCAGCGCTACCGGTTCTACTCGTTCGGCGACGCGATGCTGATACTCTAGACCGCCTCAGTCGATGTACTCGTAGGCCGGGAAGGTCAGGAACTCGACGAACTCCTCGCTCAGCGCCACCTTTTCGAAGAGTTCGGTCGCCTCGGCGAAGCGTCCCTGCTGGTAGAGCGCATCGCCGAGGGCCTCCCGGATCTTGACCAGTTCCTCGGCCTCCAACCGCCGAACCAGGTCGCGGGTGACCGTCGGTCCTTCGGCCAGGCGGGCCCCATGCCGGACCCACTGCCAGACCTGGGAGCGGGCGATCTCGGCGGTGGCCGTATCCTCCATAAGGTTGAAAATGGCCACCGCACCGGTGCCGCGCAGCCAGGACTCCAGGTACTGGATGGCCACGCTGATGTTGTTGCGCAGCCCTCCCTCGGTGATCTGTCCGCCGGGCACCCGGACATCCAGCAGGTCCCGGGCGGTCACCTGGACCTCCGGTCGCTGCCGGTCGATCTGGTTGGGCTTCTCGCCCAGCACCTGGTCGAAGACCGCCATCGCCACCGGCACCAGGTCGGGGTGGGCCACCCAGGTGCCGTCGAAGCCGTCGCGCGACTCGCGCAGTTTGTCCTCGCGAACGCGGGCCAGGGCCACCTCGTTGATCTGGGGATTTCGACGGCTGGGGATGAAGGCGGCCATACCACCGATAGCGTGGGCCCCGCGCCGATGGCAGGTTTTGACCAGCAGCTCTGTGTAGGCCCGCATGAAGGGGACGGTCATCGTCACCTGGGCCCGGTCGGGCAGGACAAAGTCGGGCCGGTGGCGGAACTTCTTGATGATGCTGAAGATGTAGTCCCAGCGCCCGGCGTTCAGCCCCGCCGAGTGCTCGCGCAGTTCGTAGAGGATCTCGTCCATTTCAAAGGCGGCCAGGATCGTCTCGATAAGGACGGTCGCCTTGATCGAGCCGCGCGGGATCCCCAACGCCTCCTGGGTGTAGAGGAAGACATCGTTCCAGAGGCGAGCCTCGAGGTGGCTCTCCAGTTTGGGCAGGTAGAAATAGGGGCCGGTGCCCTTCTCCAGCAGGCGGCGGCCGTTGTGGAACATGTAGAGACCGAAGTCGAAGAGGCTGGCCGACATCGGCGCCCCGTCCACCCAGACATGCTTCTCCACCAGGTGCCAGCCCCGTGGCCGGACCATCAGCGTGGCCACCTGCTCGTTGAGGCGGTAGATCCGCCCGTCCGGGCTCTCGAACTCGATGGTCCGCTCGATGGCGTCAATAAGATTGATGTGCCCCTGGATGAGGTTCGTCCAGGTGGGCGAGAGGGCGTCCTCGAAATCGGCCATAAAGACCTTCGCCCCGGAGTTCAGGGCGTTGATCATCATCTTGCGGTCGACCGGTCCGGTGATCTCGACCCGCCGGTCCTGGAGGTCGCGCGGCACCGGCGCCACCCGCCACTCGCTCTCACGGATGTGTCGGGTCTCGGGCAGGAAGTCGGGCAGAACGCCCCGGTCGAACTCGGCCTGGCGCTCAGCCCGGCGCTGGAGCAGGGCCCGACGCCGGGGACCGAACTCGCGCTCCAGGCGGGCTACGAACTCCAGGGCCTCAGGGGTCAGGATCTCGGCGAACCGACCGGGAGCCGGGGCCCGCACCTCAATGCCGGTCACACTGCGCATTCTCTGCCTCCTTCGCCCAGCTGTCAGGTTGGCCGTCGGACCGCGCGCACCGACGGCCCCTCTGGCCCGATTGTAGCACGACCCCACGCCCGCGGAAACACCAAAAAGGCCCCGCCCCAGCGCTGGGGCGGGGCTCTGGGTCACCGGTCGCCCTTGACCGGTCTTAGGTCATCGGCGTCGTCTCACCGGCCGCCGGCACAGTGACCGGCAGGCGGAAGCGGAGAATGGCGCCCAGCCCGCCTTCGCGACGGAGCAGCTCCGCCGCCGGCCCCTGGACTGCCTCGACCCGGCCGTCGGCCAGCAGTGTGCGCTCAATCGCCCGCTCGATGACGTCGGGGTGAGCGTGGACCGGCTGCTCACAGCGCGGACACTGGCTGAGGTCGGGCCGCAGCCAGAGCGCCCCGCAGGTGCTGCACTCAAACCCCGGCTGGCTGAGGCCCTCCACCAGCACCAGACGGTGGACGCAGCCGTCAGCCACCGCCAGCAGCACCTCCTCTGGCTCCACCGAGGCCAGACCACCGGCCCGGGCCGTGTTGATCAGGTCCTCGACCAGCTGCACCTCCTGACGGCGCTCGACCTCCTGCTCGATGGTCAGCACGCGCTCCAGGATCACGCTCTCCGGCGCGTCGCCGTCGATATGGAACGTCCCGACGATCCGGTCGCGCAGGCCCTTGGGGACCAGGGTGCGGAGCTCACTCAGTGGCTCTTCGGTGCCGGCCAGGATAATGCGATCGAACGGCTGCTGCCGATGAACCGCGAGCAACAGGTCCATCGCGTGCTTGAGGTGCCAGTGGACGTGGGCTTCGTGGTGGCGCTGGTAGTTGGCCTGCGACCAGCCGCCCTGGTCGTGCTTGGAAAGCACGTAATCCTTGTGGTGGCCTTCCTCAGCGATCTGATCGAGGAAGACTCGGAAGAGGCGCGACCGCCGCTTGTCCACCACCAGCACCCCGTACTGCTCGTGCTCATCCAAGGCCGCCAGGAGGGGCCGCAGGTAGGGCGTCGACTCGAAGGTGGCGTAGTCGGGCACCGGTGTGGGCAGATTGAAGATAACCCAGAGGTTGCGCGGCTGGCTGGCGAAGAGGGCCAGCCCCTTCCCTTTGGGTTCGACCTCCTGCAGGTACTCGCGCACCCGCTGAGCCTCGGGCTCAAGCAGCGCCCGGTCGGTCTCCGACAGCCGGGCCTCCAGGTCCTTGAGCAGGTCCTTGGCGACCGTCCGGTAGGCTTTCTCAACCCGGTGGGCCGGCCGCAGGTACAGATACAGGCTCAGGATCGGCGGACCGCTCTCCGGAAGCGATTGGAGCCGGGCGAGGTCCTGAAAGATCGTGATCGCCATCGTGATACCCCCATAAAATGAAAGTACAACCCCGGCCAGGGGCGCGCCCCTGGCCGGGTGAGGGTCAACTCGTCGCCGGCGCCTGGACCGGCCGGACCTCCGGCTGCCGCAGGGCCAGGATGATCGCCGTCACCACCAGCGAGACCAGCAGACTGGCCACATAGACCTCCGGCCGCTGGATATTCAGCCCCAGCAGCGGATCCAGGGCGTACGCCCCCGGCCCGACCAGGCCCAGGAAGAGAGCCAGCGCGGTCAGGATAAGATTGTACTCAAACCCACCGGCGTAGTTCCAGAAGCCCTTCGTCCAGTGCACCAGCGCGATGGCGGCGATCATATCGGCCGTGAGCAGCGCCGCCGCCACCGGCGTCAGGAACCCGAGCGCCAGAGCCAGGCCACCGAACGTCTCAACCAGTCCCACCAGGATGGCCAGCGGCTTGGCCGGCCGCAGCCCCAACTGATGGAAGAAGCCCGTCGTTCCGCTGATCCCGTGACCACCAAACCAACCGAAGAGCTTCTGGGCGCCGTGGGCTGCCAGCGTGAGCCCGGTCACCACCCGGAGCAGCACCAGACCGGCGTCAAGCAGCGGTAGCATGGCGCATCACCTCCTTCCGTCAGCGGCTGCCTGTGGGCAGCCTTTCCGCTCCATGATCTGCCGTGGCTCTCTTAGAAGGGGGCTCGGAGCACTCTTAGCGTTGGCTTAGCGGCCGGCGCCGCGCACGATGTGGACAGCCGAGCGCCGAGGGCGGCCAGGGACGCCCGGAGGAGGGCTGTGAGGGTGAGCCGGTCCCATCAGCCAGGGCGGCCAGCGGTAGCCCTACCGCGCCGGTCCCAGAGTGTCACCACCGTCAGCGCCGACCAGAGGACGCAGGCCAGAAGCGAGGCCAGGGTCGGGCCGCTGAGCCCAGAGCCGCCGCCCGGTGCTTACCCCGCCAGCCCGGCCGTCCTGGCCGGGCACAGGGCACACTGGTCCCCAGGCAACCGCCGGAGGCCAGCGGCCAGGAGCGCCCCCGGCCGGGGTCGGGAGAGGGTCCCGGGGGCCTTGTGACAGTCTCACCCCTCCGTCTCCGCCACTGGATAGCGGGCCGGCTCGCCCCGGAGCACGCGCAGCACCTCGTCGGCGACGAGCAACGCCATCCGCCGGAGCGAGTCCTCGGTCTGGCCGGCGATGTGCGGCGTGGGGATCACGGTGGGCAGGTGCAGCAGCGGGTGGTCGGGCGGCGGTGGCTCGTCGGCGAAGACATCGATGGCCGCGCCGGCCAAATGGCCCGAGCGCAGGGCCTCGACCAAAGCGACCTCGTCCACAATGCCCCCACGGGCGCAGTTGACCAGATAGGCGCCGGGTTTGAGCCGGGCCAGCGCGTCCCGACCGATGAGCCCCCGCGTGGCCGGCGTGAGGGGAACGTGAATGGTCAGAAAATCACAGTGGGGGAGCATGGCCTGGAGATCGACGCAGAGCTCGGCACCGACGGCAGCCGCCCGCTCGGCCGTGACATAGGGGTCGTAGGCCAGGACGCGCATGCCGAAGCACCGGTGGGCGATCTCCGCCACCCGGGCGCCGATGCGGCCCAGACCGACGACGCCCAGAGTCCGCCCCTGGAGTTCCCAGCCCCGCAGTTCACCCCGGGCGGCGGCAAAGCGGCCGCTCCGAACGGCGGCGATGGCCTGTTCGACCTGGCGGGCCAGCATCAGGAGCATCATGATCGTGAACTCGGCCACCGATTCGTCGTTGGCGCCCGGCGTCGAGACGACCGTGATGCCGCGAGCCCGACAGGCGGCCAGGTCGATGTTGTCCACCCCCACCCCGTGCTTCCCGATGACCCGCAGCCGTGGGGCCAGGGCCAGACGCTCGGCGGTCAGCCGGGCGATCCGGACGATCACTCCCTCGGCCGCCGGCAGATGCTGCTCCAGCGTCTCACCGGGACGCTCGGGGAGGTAAACAAGGTCGGCCGCCTGGCGCAGGCGCTCCAGCCCGGCCTCGTGGATGGGTTCGGTGACCACGATCAGCGGACACACGGCAACCGCTCTCCGCGCTGCTACTCCGGCCCGGTCGGGCCGCCCCTATTATAGCCGGAGACGGCGGCCAGACAAGCCAGGAGGCCGGCCGCACCCCGACCAGGCGGCGATCCTGCGCCGGCCGGGGGAGACGGCCGGCCTCAGGCGGTTGACTGACCCGACTCCGGCCCGGGCGAGGCGGTCCCGGCGGCCACCAGCCGCTCGACCATGGCCTGCTGCTCCTGGGGACTGATCGCTCCCCCGGGCAGGCGCTGGAAGAGGTCCTCGCCAGGGTGGGCGACAGCCGCCTCCTCATACTCCTGGGCCAGGGCAGCCCGCAGGAAGGCCCGCGTCTGCTCGACCAGCCGCCGAACCTCCTCGGGCGTGATGCCCTCCAGCGCCGCCACCTCCTCGACCGGCAGGCCGTCCACCACCGTCAGCAGGAAGGCCTCGGCCCAGGTGTCTGGCAGGCGGCTCAGCAGGGTGGCGAGCAGATAGTCCAGGCGCCGCCGTTCCAGTTCGTCCTCCGGCGGGGGGGCCGTCGGATCGGGCAGGATATCGATGAGGCGCAGCGGCTCACCGTCATCGGAGAAGCCGATCGGCTTCCAGAGGCTCACCGTCCGTCGTTCCTCGCGGCGGACCCGCCGGGCCTCACGCCGGATAATCTGCCGGGCGATCCGGCGCAGCCAGCGGTAGAGCGAGAGGTCACGGGGCCGTTCCTCCATCCGGGCTACCGCCTCCAGGAAGACCGCCGCCACAATGTCGGCCGGCTCAAGATCCCCCCGGTGGATGAAGCCCAGCGCCTCGTACAGCAGCAACTGGCGGCGCACGTAATTGGTCAACGGACGCAGGTAGCGCGTCGTGAGATCGGTCGCCAGGGCACGGTCGATGGTCACGGCCATGGCTTTCCCCTCCTGTTCGGCGCTCCAACACACAGCGCCTCTTCGCTTTAACGGATACCACACCGGCAGCGCCCCAGGCCACCCCCGATGCTCAGAGAGAGCCCGATTAAGCAAGTTTTTGGCGACCGCTAGGCGTTTTCTGATCCCGCCCGCGGCATTTCTCCCATGAGAGAGCAAAGGGAGGCGAGCGATGCGACCCGGGCGTCTGAGTCCCCGCTGGCGCTTCTCGCTGGTCTATCTTTTCCTCTCCCTGGCGGTGCTGGCGATCCTCCAGTATCTTCTCTTCCCGCCGCTGGCTCCTCAGGAGGTGCCCTACAGCCGCTTCCTGACCGCGCTGGAGAACCGGACTGTCGAACGGGTGGCGATCAGCGAGAGTCAGGTTCTCTGGACTGAGAAGGGGCAGACCCGGCCGTTTGTGGCCCGGCGGCTGCCCGACGTCGCCGATCAGGACCTTATCGCCCGCCTGCGCCAGAGCGGGGCCGAGTTCGGTGGGTTCAGTGAGCGCTCCTGGCTGATCGATCTGCTGAGCTGGCTGGTGCCGGTGGCCCTGCTGGGCGCACTCTGGTGGTACCTGCTGCCCCGGGTGGCCGGGCAGCCGCCGGCCCTGACCTTCGGCCGCAATCGGGCCCGAATCTACGATCAGGGAACGGTCACGGTGACGTTCGCCGATGTGGCTGGCGTAGATGAGGCGGTGGCCGAACTGCGCGAGGTGGTGGACTTTCTCAAGGATCCGGAAAAGTACCGCCGGCTGGGTGGACGCATCCCCAAGGGGGTGCTGCTGGTCGGCCCGCCCGGCACCGGCAAGACGCTCCTGGCCCGGGCGACGGCTGGTGAGGCCGGGGTGCCCTTCTTCGCCCTCTCCGGCTCGGAGTTCGTCGAGATGTTCGTCGGTGTGGGTGCGGCCCGCGTCCGCGATCTCTTCGAGCAGGCCAAGCGGAAGGCCCCCTGCATCATCTTCATCGACGAAATCGACACCATCGGCCGCCACCGGAGCGGGGTGGCCACCATCGGGGCCAACGAGGAGCGCGAGCAGACGCTCAATCAGCTGCTCGTCGAGATGGATGGTTTCGAAGCCAACACCGGGGTCATCATCATGGCGGCCACCAACCGGCCCGATCTGCTCGATCCGGCCCTCCTGCGGCCGGGTCGCTTCGACCGGACCATCGTCGTGGACCGGCCCGACCTGCCCGGCCGGGAGGCGATCCTGCGCGTCCACACCCGTCAGGTGAAACTGGCGCCC
>Ga0101941_1000708_pt1 | contig 43182 bp, 34 predicted proteins | sample DewCreD2012metaG_3_FD_75242 | JGI IMG/M metagenome (GOLD analysis project Ga0101941, IMG submission 75242) | Hot spring sediment bacterial and archeal communities from British Columbia, Canada, to study Microbial Dark Matter (Phase II) - Dewar... ... | reverse complement strand
GGTAGCCCGCAGGAACCCATGGAGGGCGCTTCGTCTCCCTTCGAGCCCGTGCCCAGTTCGGCCGATGGTTGGACGGCTCCGTCTGCCCATGGGGCAGGCCGGGCACAGGAGCAGGCGCCGGAGACGGCCGGCGGGCCGGAGCACGACCAGCAGCAGGCGGGGGGGCAGGAACCGCCCTCCGGCCTGGTGCCGGAAGACTGGCAGGAGCAACTGGAGCGGCTGGTGCGGGAGAAGGAGGAGCTCACCCACCAGCTGGTTCGGCTGCAGGCCGACTTCGACAACTTCCGCCGCCGGCAGCGGTGGGAGCTGGAGCGGTCCGTGGACGAGGCGATAGGCCGGCTGGCCGCGCGCATGCTGCAGGTGGTGGATGTGCCCGACCCGCTGCCCGCCCCAGAGACGCTGCGCACGCCTGAGCGTATGCCCGCCTCCGAGCCGCTGGAATCGCTGGGACTGCTGCCCACCATCGACTGGGCGGCGGGCTTTCGGGAGACTTGGCAGGTGGGCGAGGCGGCGGCGCACCGACGGCTGGAATGGTTCCTGCGCAACGCCGTAGAGGACTACCACGCCCTGCGCGACCGACCCGACCTGGACGCCACCTCGCGCCTCTCGCCCCACCTGCAGCACGGCGAAATCACCCCGCGCCAAATCTGGCACGCGACCCTGCGCCACAGCAAAGGCAAGTGGACAAAAGGCGTGGAGCATTTCCTGCGCGAGGTCGGCTGGCGCGAGTTCGCCTACCACATCCTGTACCACCACCCCTACACCCAGACGCGCGCCCTGCGGTCGGAGTTCGACTCGTTCCCGTGGAGCGAGGTGGAGACGCCCGCCTACAAAGCGTGGACGCGCGGGCGCACGGGCGTCCCGATGGTGGACGCGGGCGTGCGCCAACTGTGGCGCATCGGCTGGATGCACAACCGCACGCGCATGATCGTCGCCTCGTGGCTGACCAAGAACCTGCTGCACCACTGGCGGCTGGGCGAGGCGTGGTTCTGGGATACGCTGGTCGACGCCGACCCCGCAAGCAATGTGCTGGGCTGGCAGTGGACGGCAGGCTGCGGGGCGGACGCCGCGCCCTACTTCCGCATCTTCAACGCCGTCATCCAAGGGCGCAAGTTCGACCCCGACGGCGCGTATGTGCGCCAGTGGGTTCCCGAACTGGCGAACCTACCGACGCAATACATCCACGCGCCGTGGGAAGCCCCTGAAAGCGTGCTGCGTCAGGCGGGCGTGGCGCTGGGCAAAGACTACCCCTACCCGCAGGAGCCGCTGGACACAAGCCGCGAGCGCGCCTTGCAGATGCTGGAGCAGTGGGCGAAGCGTTAGCCCTCGCTGACAGACTCGGCGGCGGCTGTCTCCTCCTCCGCAACGCCCTTCGGCGGCGCAACCGACGCCAGCGTCGTGTCGGGGTCGTCCAGCACCTGCACGCCCGCAGGCAACTGGAGGTCGCGCAGGTGAATCGAGTCGCCGAAGTTCTCCAGCGCCGCAAGGTTCACATGAATCGCTTCGGGAATCTGCGTCGGCAGGCACTTGACGCGCAGTTTCTCCAGCGAGTGTATCAGCACGCCGCCCGACTTGAGCGCGAGCGACTCGCCCTCCAGCACAATCGGCACTTCGGTCTCGATGAGTTCGTCCATCGCCATCGCCCACAGGCTCACATGGCGGATGCGCGCTGTGATAGGCTCGCGGTCAACCTCGCGCAGCAGGGTGCTGAGCCGCTCGCCGTTCAGTTCCACCTCAATCAGGTGCGTCGTGCCTGCGTAGTGCAACACGCGCCCCAACGTGCGTTCTTCGAACTGCACGGGCGTCGATTCGCCGTTGGAGCGGAACACTACGCCGGGCACATGCCCCTGTCGGAGCAGTTTTCTCGCCTTCTTGCCTAACAAAGTGCGCGGTTCTGCCTTGATCGAGTAAGTTGTCGCCATCGGTTGCCTCCTCTATACACGGTGTCGGCGCGAATTATACCCAAGCGTTCCGTTGCGTCCCCCGCGACTTACGGACTTAGACTGTAGTAGCCGACCGCTTCCACGAGCGACTGTCCCTCTTTGGAAAGCACCCACTCAATGAACTTCGCGATCTCGCCGCGCGGTTTGCCGTTGGTGTAGAAGTAGAGATAGCGCCAGATGGGATATAGGCGGTTGCGCACATTCTCTTCGGCGGGTGCGTAGGCAGGTTCGCCCTCTTTCGCCGCGATTTTGAGCAGTTTGACGCCGGGGCGGTTCTTGAAGTACGCCACACCGCCGTAGCCGATACCGCCAGGCGTGCGGGCGACCTCACGCGCCTCCTCGCTGGTGGAGGGTATGAAGCGCACGCCGCGCCCCCAGTTCTGGTTCTTCAGCACATTCTGCTGGAAGAAGCCATAGGTGCCTGAATTGCTGTCGCGGCTGAACACGACGATGGGTAAATCGGGACCGCCGACTTGTCGCCAGTTGGTGATTTGCCCGATGTAGATGCGACGCAGCTGATCCATCGTCAGCGACTCCACAGGGTTCGACTCGTGCACGCACACGGCGAGTCCGTCCAGCGCGACGGGGATTTCGTTGACCACCACGCCGCGGCTGCGGGCGCGGTCGACTTCCGACTTGCGCATCGGGCGCGACGAGGCACAAATGTCCGTTATCCCGTTGATGAGCGCGTTGATGCCGATGCCCGACCCGCCGCCCGCCACGGAGACGCTGACGCGCGAGTTCACGCGCCCATACCCCTCCGCCCACCGCTGATTCAAAATCAGCATCGTGTCGGAGCCTGTGATTGTGATGCTCCGTTGGCTCAGGGTGGACGCGCCTGCCGCCGCCGTCGGTCTGCCCAGTGATGCCATTCCTGCGTTGCGTTTCATCGGCTTACCTCCTCCCCGATCAGTAGCGGTATTGCAGGCGAACTGTCCACTGGTCGTTGCGCGCTTCGGAACCCTCTTCATCAGGGGTCTCGAAGGCAACGGTTAGGCGCACATCAGGGTTGATGAAGTAGTTGTAGGCGAAGCCCCAAGTGCGCGTGCTGTCGCCGCCGCGCCCCGTGTCGGGGTCGAACACATCGTAGCGCACAGTCAAAAAGTTGCGGTAGTTGAGGCGATACGCGCCCTGAATCTGGTAGCCCAAGATGTTCGTCGCGCGTGTGAAGCGCGGAACGGCGACCCCGCTGACCGTGCGGGTGGTGGGCACGCGGTCTCTGCCCAGCATCAGCTCGCCGCGTACCGTGAGCCCTTCAATGAACGCATCGTGGACGGTCGCGTCCACATAAACAAACTCACGGTTCACGCTGGGTGCCTGAATGGGCTGGTTGTTGTTGGCGGGGTCGTTGACGGTGAAGCCCGGTCGCTTGCCAAAGAAGCCCGCAAGCCCGAACTCGTAGCGCTGCGTGTAGTAGCGAATGCCCGCGTGCCAAGCAAGCGCGCTGCCCAGATTGCCGAAGGTGTTCGCGCTCGTCTGTTGCGGGTCTTGGAAGGTGAGGCTGTTCCACACCCCGAAGTGCGCGAAAGCGTTATCCCCCAGCCCGTAGCGCATAAACACGCCGCGCCCGCGCTCGCCCGCAAACATCGTGCGATTATACAGCGCACGCTCGGGCATCTCCCGATCTGTGGAGGAGCGCTCCAACTCATAGCCCAACGGCAACCGCTGTTGACCCGCCAGAAGCTGAACCCCCACGCGCTCCACCGTCGGCTCGATGTCCCAAATCAACTGGGCATCGCGCAGCTCCGCAGAAATGCGCTGGGAACCCGTAGAGACATCGAACGCCAAACGCATCTGTGTGCGCGGGTCAATCACATTCGTCTGGCTGATGCGGAACCGTCGCAACTGGAACCCCTCGTTGGCGCGATTCTCCTGCGAGTCGAACCACTGGAACTGGATGTAGTTGCCAGGGCGAACCCGCAGCGTCTCAGCCAGGTTCGTCTGGATTGCGGGGATAGTCTCCTGCGTCTGCTCTTCGATATAGAGACGCACCTCCTGCATCTCCCGTTGTAGCGATTCGAGCTGTTGTTGCAGCGCCTCGATGCGTTGTTGTAGTTCGTGCAAGCGTTGTGGGTCTTGCGGCTTCGCGCTTTTATGGGCGCGCGCGCGTACAGTAGCATCTGCGGTCGTGCTACCAGCGAACGCCGCGCCGCCACTCACAAACACGATACAACCCACGATAAGCGTTGCGCAACAGTACCTCCATGTCCCATACATAGGCTGCCTCCCTGATGAACCGAGTCAGTCGCTCGAACACCGAACCGCCACGCAGCCGCATGCGCTCCCCATTCCACAAAGTGACCCAATCGCTCATGCTACGGCGTCTCGCCAGGGGGTTCCGTGCGCGGCTCTACGGTGATGGTCACCTTCGCCTGCGCGGGGCGTCCTTCGGCGTCGTAGGCGGTGAGCGTGTAGGTGGTGGTTGCGGTGGGGGACACCGTGATCTCGCCCTGCTTGGGGTCGATGCGTCCGACGCCGTTGTCGATCTCGGCGCGGATGGCGTTCACAATCTCCCAGCGCAGCGCGACGCTCTCGCCTGCGGTAATCGTCTCGGCTTGCGCCGTGAAGCTCAGAATCTGCGCTTGCGAGGGGTCAATGACTTCCACTTTGACCTTCTTGCTGACCGATTTGCCGACGGCGTTGCGGGCGATGAGTTCGTATTCGGTGGTGCGCGAGGGGCGATGCTCGAATCCGGGCATCGCGGGGTCTAACTTCTGTCCGCCGGGCGGGGTGAGGATGAGTTCGGTGGCGTTTTGCACTTCCCAGCGCAGAAGCACCGCTTCGCCGCGCTTGATTTGGGTCGGCTCGGCGTAGAAGCGGGTAATCACAGGCGCGGGCGGTTCGGGCGCGTTCTGCACAATCACAACAACTTCGCGCATCTGCTCGCCGTAGCGATTGCGGGCGATCAGGCGGTAGGTCGTGGTGGTCTGCGGCTGCACTTGCACCGAGCGCGTCTTGTTCGGGTCGAACTCGCCGAGACCGGGTTCAATCAGCACCGTGTCGGCGTTGCGCACAATCCAGCTGAGGGTGGTTGTCTCGCCTGCGGTGAATTGGGCGGGTTGGGCGACGAACTCTTCGATTTCGACGGGCAGCGGGCGCGTGTACGCCCACAACGCGAGCAGCAGCCCCAGCACCGCCAGAAAGCCCAGCACCAGCGGGCTAACCAGCCCCCGCCGCTCCAGCTGCGCCTGCACAGAGGTGGAGCGCAGGGGGTCTTCGACGCTGCGCGCGGTGGCGGTGAAACTGAACAGCGCGGGGTTCGCCAGAGTCGGCATCCGACGCGGCTGCGCGTAGACCAGCACGCTCTGCGTCTCGCCTGGCGCAAGGGGCACGCGCTCGCGCTCCAGCTCGAACACCACCTCGTCTTCGGGGTCGGAGGCGTGTAGCTGCACGGTCTGCTCCGTGTTGCCGTAGTTGGCGAGGGTGAGTTCGTAGGGCACGCGCTTGCGCAGGGGCGAGGCAATCCCGCGCTTGGGCGCAATCTCCAGCGTGAGCATGCTATAGGGGCGAATCGTGATGCTGGCTTGCGCGACGCCTGAGCCGCCGTTTTCGAGCGAGCGGGCGCGCACCAGAATCGGGTAGGTGCCCGCGCGGCTCTCGGTGTTGCGTGGCGGGCGGATGAGGATGCGCTCCTGCACCTCTTCGCCCGGCGCAAGTGGGAACGACGGGATAGGAATCGCGCACCACTCGGCGTCGACGCCCTCGATTTCCAGCGCGACTTGGTCGGGCGCGTCGCCTTCGTTGCGCACCGTCGCCAGCAGTTGCGCCGAGCCGCCCGGCTCGACTTGCACCTCGTCCTGCCCCAACCTGACGCGAATCGCCATCGGGGGCTAATTGTACCCTGTGGTAATCGGCGGGTGGGGGAATTTGCGTCTGTACCCCCTCCTTGAGGTTCCCCCTGCGGGCAGGGGGAACCGAACCCATGCGCGGTTCCCCCCGCTTCGCGAGGGGAACCTCAAGGAGGGGGGCAATTCATGAACTTTGCTCACGCGACTGGTAAGTGCCTTTGCGTTGGTTCTTCGACATGCCCCCCTCCTAACTTCCCCCGTACACGGGGGAGGAACTCCCTCCCCGCACGCGGGGAGGGTTGGGGTGGGGGCTATGTTAAATCTCACTGCAAAGACACTTATTAGTCCACCGCCTCCGCCAGTTCGTCGGCGTCGTTGGCGGCGACGACGGCGGTCGGCGTCATCTGCGCCCGTACCTGCTGCTCGATCTGTTGCGTCAGTTCGGGATTCTGCTCCAGATAGGCGCGGGCGTTCTCGCGTCCTTGACCCAGGCGCGTCTCGCCGAAGCTGAACCATGTGCCCGATTTCTGAATCACCCCGAGCGCGAGCGCTTGGTCAATCAGGTCGCCCAGTCGTGAGATGCCCTGCCCGAACACGATGTCGAACTCCGCCTGCCGAAACGGCGGCGCGACCTTGTTTTTGACCACCTTAACCCGCGTGCGCACGCCGATAACCTCGTTGCCCTGCTTAATGTTGTCCACGCGGCGCACTTCCAAGCGTACGGACGCCCAGAACTTGAGCGCGCGCCCGCCTGGGGTCGTCTCGGGGTTGCCGTACATCACGCCGACCTTCTCGCGAATCTGGTTGATGAATACGACGGCGGTGTTGCTCTTGGCGGCGGACGCGCCCAGCTTGCGCAACGCCTGCGACATCAGGCGCGCCTGCGCCCCGACCGTCACATCGCCGATGTCGCCCTCCACCTCTTGGCGCGGCATCAGCGCGGCGACCGAGTCCAGCACGGCGATATCGAACGCGCCGCTGCGAATCAGCGTGTCCATAATCTCCAGCGCTTCGTCGCCTGTGGACGGCTGCGAGATGAACAGCCGATCGACATCGACGCCGATGGCGCGGGCGTATTCGGGGTCTAAGGCGTGTTCCGCGTCCACAAACAGCGCGTTCCCACCGAGTTTCTGCGCTTCGGCAATCATATGCAGCGCGAGGGTCGTCTTGCCCGACGATTCCGTGCCGTAGAGTTCGATAATGCGCCCGCGTGGGATGCCGCCCACGCCCAGCGCGGCGTCCAGCGCGGTGCTGCCCGTGGGGATAGCAGACACCTGCATGCGGGTCGCCTCGCCCAGACGCATCACGCTCCCTTTACCGAACTGGCGCTCCGCCTGCGCAATCGCGGCTTCCAGCGCCTTCTGCTTGTCTGCTGCCGAGATGTTGTTCGTCGCCATCGTCGCCTCCTGAAGGTAGATAAGTGTCTACAGGATTATACCCGACGATGGGCGTTTGTCAAGGGGGGTCAAGCCACCCGCGCTGTGTGGGGTCTATGGTGTGCGCGTCATCGGCGGGCAGGAACACCGAGAAGCGCGCGCCCGTGCCGAGTTCGCTCACGACGCGGATTTCGCCCCCATGCTCTTCGATAATCTGCTTGGCGATGGACAGCCCCAGCCCTGTGCCCTGCGCCTTGCGGGTGTAGAACGGCTCGAAGATTTGCTCCAGGGCTTCCGGGGGGATGCCCTCGCCTGTATCTTCCACATGCACCCACACGCCTTTCGGTTGCTCGGCGCGTTCGGTGATGACGCGCACCGTGCCGCCGCTGGGGGTGGCTTGCTGCGCGTTAATCAGCAGGTTCGTGAACACATGCTGCAGGCGCGCCGAGTTGCCCCACACGGGCGGCAGCTCAGGCGCGAGGCGCTTCTCCAGCATGATTCCGTGGCGCAGCAGCAGATGCTCCGTGAACACAAAGGCGTCGCGTAGGGTCTGGTTGATGTCGACGAGGGTGCGTGCGTCGGGCTTGGTGGCGCGTGCGAAGCGCAGCAGGCTGCCCACAATATCGCGCGCGCGGTGCGCCCCCTGCACGAGGTTCTCCAGCGCCTGCTGGGCGCGTTCGTACTCCGTGTCGCTCCAGTTGGCGGGGCGGCTCGCTTTCAGTTTTTCGGCGATCATCTGCGCGAAGCCGACGACGGCGGTCAGCGGGTTGTTCAACTCGTGCGCCACGCCCGCCGCCAGCACGCCAATCGCCGACATCTTCTCGTTCTGAACCAGCATCTCCGACTTCTGGCGCAGTTCCTCGTAGGCGCGCTGGAGTTGCTCGAACAGCTCGCGGTTATGCTTGCGCAGGTTGCGCCGTTCGATAGCGCGGGCGACGACGGTGTTGAGGACGCCGATGTCGTCTAAGGGCTTCAGCAGATACTCGAAGATGTTGCCCGCTTTGAACGCCTGCAGCGCGTTTTCGAGCGAGCCGTGCCCTGTAAGCACGATGATTTCGGCGTCGGGCAGGTGTTCGCGTGCAGCGGCAATCACTGCCAGCCCGTCTTTGCGCGGCATGCGCATGTCGGTCAGGATGACGGCGTATTCGGTCGCGCGAATCTTTTCGATGGCTTCCTCGCCGTCGGCGGCGGTGTCCAGCAGATAGCCGTCGCCCCGTAGCTGCCGCGTGTAGACATAGCGCAAATCTTCCTCGTCGTCCACAATAAGCACCCGCTCGGTCATAGACTTCCCCTTGTGGGTATTATCGGCACGCGGCGGCGATTGACTCAGAGGTCAGCTGTTTTGCCAGCGTCGGTACTCGGCAAGCAGGCGCGTCTGCACATCGCGCAGCGCTTGTTCGGGCGACTTGTTGCCGCTGATGAGGTAGTCCTGCGCGGTGTAAAGCTCGCTCAGGTACAGCGCGGCAATCGGCGTGATGGGGAAATAGCGCGCGTTGGGGCTGTCCAGAAGATCCAGGAACTTCGCGTAGCCGCGTTTCCACGCCTCGTCGGGCTGGCGCACCGTGCGCAGGCGGGGGTGCTGCAGCATCCGCCGTATGTTGGGCAGCCCGTGCATTGTCTCGGCGAACAGCAGCTGCGCCTCCTCGCGCTGCATCCAGACGAAAAAGTCCCACGCCTCGCGCGGGTGGCGCGCCTCGCGCGGGATGCAGAACATATTTTGCCCAATCCATGTCGGGCGACGCAAGTGAGGCTTGCCTGCGGGATACGGGATGGGCGCAATCGCGTAGGGCACACGCGGCGCGTATTTCTGGAACCAGTAGGTGTTCCACTGTCCGTTGAGCATCATCGCGATTTTGCCCAGAAAGAAGGGGTTGTTCGTGCCCTGCTCGTTGCCGAAGCTCATCGTGAAGGCTTGAATCGCCCTACCGTCGCCCATCGCTTCAATCAGGGCGCGGTAGTAGCGCGCGGCGTCGAGGTTTGTGGGATGGTCAGCGGTGGGCGCGCCTGTGCGCGGGTCAATAAACTGCCCCCCAAACGCGCCGATGATGTAAATCAGGTCGGGCGGGCGCATGCCCAGCGTGCGGATAGCGCCGTTCCGCTCGCGCACCGTCAGCCGACGCGCGTAGTCGAGCATCTGCTCCAGCGTTTCGGGCGGGCGGTCTGGCGGGAGACCCGCGCGTTTGAAGTGGTCGGGGTTGTAAAACAGCGCCATCGCATCCAGCAGGTAGGGCATCGAGTAGAGTTTGCCGTTGTAGCGTCCCAGTTCCAGCGCGCCGGGCACGAAATCTGCCTCGCGAAAGCCCGCAGCGCGGAACCAATCGTCCAGCGGCAACAGCGCGTCATTGGCTGCCAGCGGCGCAAGGTAGCCCGGCTCGCGCAGGGTGAAAAAGTCGGGCGGCGCGCCCGCCGTGACCGCACGCAGAATCTTATCGTCTGATACCGCGCCCAAATTCTGTAGGTACACCTTGTCCTGAATGCGGTTGTAGTAGTCCACCACGCCCTGAAAGACCTTCTCCTCGTCGCCCGTCCACATGCTCCACACGCGCACGACCGTGCGTCCGTGCGTGTTCGGCTCGCGCCGTACCCCGCACCCGCTCAGAACCACTGCGCCAACGCCCAGCCCGCCGAGTGGGACTCGCATCGAACCTGCAGTATACCGCGTGCGGTACAATTCCCCGCGTATGGACACGGTGCTGATTACAGGCGGTGCGGGCTTTCTGGGCTACCATTTGGCGCACCACTTCGCCCGCAACGGCGTGCGTCCCGCGCTGTTGGATATTGCGCCCTACGAGGAATCGGAGTACCCCGACGGGACGCTGTTTTTGAAAGGCGATGTGCGCAATCGCGACGAGGTGCGTGCGGCGTTGGAAGCGTCGCGCCCGCGCTGGGTCGTTCACGGCGCAGCCGCGTTGCCCCTGTGGAAACGCGCCGACATCTTCAGCGTGAATGTGGACGGCACGCGCACCGTACTGGACGAGTCGTTCCGCGCAGGCGTTGAGCGCGTGGCGCATGTGTCCTCGACCGCCGTGTACGGCGTGCCCAGAAAGCACCCGATTGAGGAGACCGACCCGCTAAGTGGCGTCGGTCCCTACGGCGAAAGCAAGATTCTGGCGGAGCGCGTGTGCGAGGAGTTCCGCGCCAAAGGGCATATCGTACCTGTGATTCGCCCGAAGACCTTTATTGGGCAGGCGCGATTGGGGGTGTTCCAGATTCTGTACGACTGGGTGGAGTCGGGGGCGCGTATCCCGATGATTGGCAACGGGCGCAACCGCTACCAGTTGCTGGAGGTCACCGACCTCGCGCGGGCGTACTGGCTGGCGTGTACGGTGGACGCGGCGCAGGCGAACGACACCTTCAACATCGGCGCGGAGCGGTTCCAGACCGTGCGCGAAGACATTCAGGCGTTGTGCGACTTCGCGGGGTCGGGCGCGCGTCCGATGGGCACCCCCGCCGCGCTGGTCAAACTCGTGCTGCGTGTGCTGGAGGCGCTCAAACTCTCGCCGCTCTACAAGTGGGTCTACCTGACCGCCGACAGGGACTCGTTCGTGTCCGTCGAGCGGGCGAAGGCGCAGTTGGGCTGGCAGCCCGTGTATAGCAACGCCGAGGCGCTGATCCGCTCGTACCAGTGGTACTTGGAGCATGCGTCAGGCTTGGAGGTTGGCACGGGCGTGACGCACCGTGTGGCGTGGGAGCAGGGCGCGCTGAAGGTGTTCAAGTGGCTGCTGGGCGGGCGCAGGAAGCCGCGCCGCGCCTCCGCGCCAACGCGCTGACGCCTACCCCAAAATCCGCTCGATGTAGCGCTGGGTTTCGGGGAATGGGGGCACGCCGCCGTACTGTTGTACGCGCCCTGGTCCAGCGTTGTACGCCGCCAGCGCAAGGCGCAGGTCGCCGAACCGTTGCAGCAGGTGGCTAAGGTACCGCACGCCGCCCTCGATGTTCTGCACGGGGTCAAACGGGTCGCTGACGCCGAGCGCGCGGGCGGTTTCGGGCATCAGTTGCATCAGCCCCTGCGCGCCTTTGGGCGAGACGGCGCGCGGGTCGCCCCCCGACTCCGCCTCGATAATGCGCAGCACCAGCGCCGTGTCTAAGTTGTACCGCGCAGCGATCGGGGCGACGACAGGTTCCCACTCGCGCGTGCGAATCTGCATGCCGGGCGGGGGCGTCCCGCCGACAGGGAAGCCTACAGGCGCGACGAACGCCGATTCGAACGGCTGCGGCGCGCTTGCGGGCGGCTCGCCCCGCAGCGACTGCAAACGCGCCTCAATCGCCTGTACCCGCTCCAGAGTCCTCTGAAAGGCGTCGCTGATACGCATAGACGGCAGCCTCGTCGATAGCGTGTTGCATCAGGCGGTTCATCTCTTGCTGGTGCTGCTCGTGGGCGCGGATACGCAGTTGGGTAAGCGCCTCGCGCTCGCGCCGCGCCTGCAGGTAGACCTCCCGCGCGTGCGCCTCTTGTTCCAGCAGCAGCGGCAGCGTGTCCTGCAGGCGTTGCAGGCGGGTCTGCAGCGCGTCGAGGGTCTGTTCGCGCTGCGCCCATTCGTGGGGGTGCAGGGCTGCGCTTGCCAGCTGGCGCATCTGCTCGGTCAGCGCGCGGATTTGCTCTTGCAGTTGGGCGCGTTGGCGCGCCGCCTGCTGCACCGCGCGGTAGGCGATTTCTTCGCGCGTCTCCCGATAGCGCAGCACCCGCTCCAGACGAAACCGAAAGCGTCGCATACTCGCGATTCAGTATCGGCGCATGGGGCGATTCTCTGCACTGCGGGAATGCAAAAGCCCCCCGCCCGCGGGTGGGCAGGGGGCTTGGAAACGGCGCTGCGTGGGGATTACTCGCCGCTGCCGAAGCCGAACAGCACCGTCAGCAGATCGGCGTCGTCGATGATGCCGTCGCCGTTCACATCGCCGAAGGTCATCGTCTGCGTCTCTGCCGTCGGGCTGCACGGATCCGTGCTCCAGCCGCCCGCGGGTCGGTCGAAGGTGACCTTCAGCCCGTTATCCCAGCGGCGCACGGTAATCGAGGCAATCTCCGCAGACACGGGCAAGGTGAACCGCCCATTCTCGTCCAGGTAGGTGGTGAAACGCGAGGTGAATGGAGTCGCCGCGTCGTTCACGACCTCCACATCGACGATGTTGCGGCGCAGGGCTTCCGCAACGCCATCGGTATCCCCATCGAACCACTGGTCTACAGGGTTTTTCGGCTTCGCACGATCGCTCAACGCACTCATGTCTACCTGTCCCACAAAGTTATGCTTGCCGCGAAGATTGATGAGGAAACTCCCCTGAGTCGCCGTAGTGAAACCAAAACGACCAGAGGGAGACTTTCGGCGGAAGTCGCCGCGAGAGGGCATCAGGTGGACATGCCCATGTCCGTGGGCTATAATGAGACCGCCAGTTGCAGGCAAGCCGCCCACAATTGTGGAAATATAGATTGCCTTGGACACCGAGACATTCGGAACGGGCACTGTCAGCAGGTAGACTCCAGGCTGCAGCGGACCGTAGTTAAGCGGAGTGGTGCCAGAGTCCCATATGAGGTTCGCATCTCCGATTACATTCAGTGGATCTGGATACTGAGCAGTCGCTGCTACGGAGCCATCCCAGCCGTAAATACGGACTCGCAGAGTCACATCACCTGCGGATGTCGCTCCGAGGTAGACGCCTACCGTGATTTCACTCAAACAGGCGGCGGGATTCGGGTGCGCCAGAGGCAGGAAGGTACTGCCACCTGCAAGAATAATGTCATCGGCATATTCGTTGGTCGCAAGGTCTCCGGGGTTGAAAAATGTGAGAGATACGCCGCCAGATGTTGTCCCTGTGGGAATAACATAGCCCCAGTTGGCGCCGAGGTAGATGTATGGATCTGGGTCAGCGCCTGCAGGGAAGAACTGGTTCGCCGGGTAGACCTTCTGCACGGAGAAAGCATGCGCAGGGATGACAGCCGTTCGTGGCTCGAGTTCGCCCACGAGTTGGGGCGAGATCGCTCGCTGCGCAAAAGCGGCGCCTGTCAACGCCATCGTCGTCAGCGCTACCGCGCTCAGTAAAGTAAAGCCTTTCATGGTATGACCTCCTAAAGGTGAGATTTGCCTGCCTAAATGCAAGCACGCCATATTATACACCATCTCTCGCGACGAGTCAACCGCTCCGCGCCCATACTGCCCAGTAATTCTGCTGGAGTAGCGTCTTTGCGAGAGTTTCTGCGTGGTCTTCCGATTCGCACAGGGCGGCTTGCGCCGCGCCACTGCCACACAGAAACACGCGCAGCGCGCCGCCCTGTTCCAGGCGCGTGCGCAGCTCTGCCAGCGCGGGGATGGCTTGCAGGATTGGCGCGTCGAAGTCGTTGTGCAGCAGCGGGGCGAGGTCGCGGGGCGCGCGAATGGTCGGCAGCAGGCGCACGAGGCGTTCGGTGTGGTCGGCTCGCACGGCAGGACTGTATGCGCCCCGTCCAAGTTGCGCATACGCCCAGCCTGTGGGCGCGCCCACCCCATAGGGCTTCGCCAGCACCCACCAGAAGGGGGGCAGCGTCGGCAGGGGTTGCAGATGCTCGCCTTTGCCTGTTGCCAAGGCGCACCCACCCGTGAGGAAGAAGGCGACATCCGCGCCTAACTCGCTGGCGAGGGCATACAGCGCGTCGTCCGAGAGGGCGCGCTCATATCGGGCTGCCCAGTGGTTAAGCAGGCGCAGGGCGCACGCGGCGTCGCTGCTGCCCCCGCCCAGCCCCGCCTGCGATGGGATGCGCTTGAGGAGTGTTGCGCGCCAAGATGCTTGAACCCCCTCCTTAAGGTTCCCCCTGCCAGCCGGGGGAACCGAGGAGGGGTGGTTCCCATCGCGAAGCGGGGGGAACCACAAGGAGGGGGGCAAATTCAACATCTCGCAAAACCGCCCCACTGCCTGCCACACCAGATTGCGCGAATCGGTCGGAATCGCCTCGCGCAGGGGCGGACAGTCAGACGCCTCCTGAAGGCGGATTTCGCCGCGCGCGGGGTCAAGCTGTTCGGGCGGGGATAGTTCCAGCGTCAGCGCGTCGCACAGGCTGAGGGTGTGCATGATGCTGGCGACCTCGTGGTAGCCGTCTGCGCGACGCCCCAGCACCTCCAGCGTCAGGTTCAGTTTCGCGGGCGCGCGCCCCTCAAGCCTCATCATCGGGCACAATCCGTAGGTGCAACTCGCGCAACTGCTCCTCGCTCACGGGCGAGGGCGCGCCGAACATCAGGTCCACCATCGCCGTGTTTTTCGGGAAGGCAATCACATTCCGTATCGTCTCGTCGCCCGCCAGCAGCATCACGAGTCGGTCAATCCCAGGCGCAATCCCGCCGTGGGGGGGCGCGCCGTATTCAAACGCCTCCAGCAGGTGTCCGAACCGCTCCTGAATCTCGGCGTCGGAGTAGCCCAGCAGGTGGAAAATCTTGTCTTGCAGGTCGCGCCGATGGATACGGATACTGCCGCTGGCGAGTTCGTTGCCGTTGCACACGAGGTCGTAGCAGTTGGCGCGTACCTTGCCGGGGTCGGTCTCCAGCAGGGGGATGTCTTCCTCGCGGGGCGAGGTAAACGGGTGGTGCGACGGGTTCCAGCGCCCCTCGTCCTCGTCCCACTCCAGCAGGGGGAAGTCCACCACCCACGCGAACGCCATCAGGTTCGGGTCTGCCAGTCCGAGTTCTTGTCCCATGCGGTGGCGCAGGCGGCTCAGGCACTCGTTGGCGACCCTCGGTGCGTCGGCGACAATCGCGAGGAGATCGCCCACCTGCGCGCCTGTACGCTCGCGAATCGCCTGTAGCTCGCTCTCCGCGAGGAACTTCGCAATCGGCGAGCGCACCCCATCGGCGGTGAAGGCGATTGTTGCCAGCCCCTTCGCGCCGAACCGCTTGACGAACTCGGTCAGCTCATCAATCTGTTTGCGCGAGTAGTCGGCGCAGCCTGGCAAGCAGATAGCTTTCACAATCCCGCCCGCTTCGATCACGCTTCGGAACGCCTGAAACTCCGTCTGGCGCAGCAGGTCGGTCAGGTCGTGCAGTTCCAGTCCGAAGCGCAGGTCGGGCTTATCGGTGCCGTAGCGGGCGACGGCTTCGGCGTAGGTTAGGCGCGGGAAGGGCTTCAGCACGCGCTTGTCCGTGCAGGTCTCAATCATCCCGATGTAGAGTTCCTCGATGAGGTTGAGGATGTCGTCTTGGGTGACGAACGACATTTCGAGGTCGAGCTGGGTGAATTCGGGTTGGCGGTCGGCGCGTGGGTCTTCGTCGCGGAAGCAGCGGGCGATTTGGAAGTAGCGCTCCACGCCCGCGACCATCAGCAGTTGCTTGAGTTGCTGGGGCGACTGCGGCAGCGCGTAGAACTTGCCCGGATAGAGGCGGCTGGGCACGAGGTAGTCGCGTGCGCCTTCGGGCGTGCTTTTGATGAGGATGGGCGTTTCGATTTCCAGAAAGCCGCGCGCCGACAGAAAATCGCGGATGTATTTCACGATGCGGTGGCGCAGTTCGAGGCGCTGGTACATCACGGGTCGGCGCAGGTCTAAGTAGCGGTAGCGCAGGCGCACGCTCTCGTCCACCTCAAGGTTCTCCTCGTTGAGTTGGAACGGGGGCGTTTTGGAGGGGCTAAAGAGATGCAGCGCGTGCGCGAAGACCTCGATGTCGCCCGTGGCGAGTTTGGGGTTTTCCGCGCCCGCGCGTCGGCGGCGCACCTCGCCCTCGACGGCGATGCAATACTCGACGCGCAGGTCGCTCGCCTGCGCCACCAGCGCAGGGTCAATCGCGGGGTCGAACACCACCTGCACCAGTCCCGTGCGGTCGCGCAAGTCCACGAACACCAGCCCGCCCAAGTCGCGGACGCGATGCACCCAGCCGTTCAGGCGCACGGTCTGCCCAGCATGTTCGGGGCGCAGGACGCCGCATTCGTGTGTCCGCTGCCAAGTCGCCTTCATACGCAGGGAAGATTGTACCCGTTGGGGCGAATTGGGGGGCAAATTCTGGGAAATTGCCGCGCCCCCCTTGACAATCCCCTGTAAAATGTGCTATAATATGGTCACGCTGCGTTGGTTCGCCCCAGCGCAGTAGTCCACCCTCAGAAAGGAGGATGTCTATGACGCGATGGAATAAACTGGTGATGAGCGTAGCTGCGGCGGTCGCCGTCGCAAGTGCATACGCATCGGGCTGGAATGTGACGGTACTGACCAGCGTTGGCGTGCTGAATCCAGGAACTGTTGTTTCAACGGTGCCGACGACGATTATCTCGAATCCGCTGCCTCAAGTGACTTTCAACACGGCTGCTGGCGTGCCGAACCCGATTCTGGTCGGCGACGGTACCAATTTCACCAACGGTACTTTCACGGGCGTTTACTCGATTAACGACCCGACGAACTCTAAGAACGCCCTGACGGGCTTCAACTTCGTTGTGAGCGGCTTTGTGCAGGGCACGGGTCGCATTGTCTGGTTCAAGAAGGTCGTAGACCGAGACACGAGTGAGGTGCTCTATGACGGTACGGGCGTCTTTCTCGGCGGCGCGTATCCGGGCGGTAGCGACGGCTCGTTCAGCGTGAACACCTTCATTCCGCTCAGCATGCCGTCCAGCAACTTCACCGTGTTCGAGGTCTTCGTTCTCGACATCGCGGGCGCAAACGCGCCTGGCGTCGACACGGCAGGGCTGCTGCTGGTGGAGCAGGACTGGGTGCCTGAGCCTGCGAGCGTGCTCGCGCTGGGCGCGGGTCTGGCAGGTCTGGTCGGGCTCCGCCGCCGCAAAAAGTAATATCCGACTTCCTTTCCGGGCGTAACAGAATAGGGCTGAGGGGTTGCACCCTCAGCCCATTTTTACTGCCTGAAGCGCGTGTCGCACGCTTACTGCATTGCCGCCGTGGTCAGGTCGCTCTCGCCTGCGGGGGGCAAGTTCTCGCCCTTGACGAACGCGATTTCGTTGTTCTCGTTCAGGCGCGCGACGATGGTGTCGCCCTCCTCGAAGCGTCCCAGTAGCAGTTGCTCCGAGAGCGGGTCTTCGATCATCTGCTGCACCACGCGGCGGAGCGGGCGCGCGCCGTAGTTCGGGTCGTAGCCCTTTTGCGCCAGCAGCTCTTTGACGGCAGGCTCCAGCACCAGGCGCATGTTGTGCCCTGCGAGTTGCTCTTGCACACGCGCGACCATGATGTCCACAATCTGCAGGATCTCGTTGCGCGTGAGCGCGTGGAACACAATCACCTCGTCCACACGGTTGAGGAACTCTGGGCGAAAGAGTTTCTTCATCTCTTCCAGCACGCGGTTGCGCATCGCTTCGTAGGCGCGCGGGTCTTCAGGGTCGGTCTGCTTATCGCGGCGCAGCCCGATGCCGGCATCGTCCACGACGGAGCGCACGCCCACATTGCTGGTCATGATGATGATGGTGTTGCGGAAGTCCACCACATGCCCTTGCGAGTCGGTGAGTCGCCCGTCTTCCATCACCTGCAGCAGCAGGTTGAACACATCGGGGTGCGCTTTCTCGATTTCGTCCAGCAGCACCACGCTGTAGGGCTGGCGTCGCACCGCTTCGGTCAGCACGCCGCCCTCCTCGTAGCCGACATAGCCCGGCGGCGCGCCAATCAGGCGGGAGACATTGAACCGCTCCATGTATTCGCTCATGTCGATGCGGATGAGGTTGTTCTCGTTGTCGAACAGGTAGCCCGCCAGCGCGCGCGCGAGTTCGGTCTTGCCGACGCCTGTGGGACCGAGGAAGATGAAGGTGCCCATCGGTCGCTTGGGGTCTTTGAGTCCCGAGCGTGCGCGGCGCAGGGCGCGTGCGACGGCGGAGACGGCGTCGTGCTGCCCAATTACGCGGCGGTGCAGCTCGTCCTCGATGTGCAGCAGCTTCTGCGTCTCGCTCTCCACCAGTCGGGCGACGGGGATGCCGGTCCAGCTCTGCACGATGTGGGCGACATCGTGTTCGGTGACCAGCGTGGTCATCTCTTGGCGCGCGGCTGCCCACTCATCTTCCATCGCCTCGATGCGCTCTTGCAGGGCGACCTTGCGGTCTTCCAGTTCCTCCACGCGGTCGAACTCGTTCTGTTGGCGTGCGCTGGCGATCTCTTTTTGGAGCATTTCCAGCTCGCCTTTGGCTTTGCGCAGTTCCATCGGCGGCAGCGTCTGCTGCAGCTTCACGCGCGAGGACGCCTCGTCGATGAGGTCAATCGCCTTGTCGGGCAGGAATCGGTCGGTGATGTAGCGGCTGGAGAGTTTGACCGCCGCTTCGACCGCGCTGTCGGTGATAATCACGCGGTGGTGCGTCTCGTAGCGGTCGCGCAGCCCCTTGAGGATTTGGATGGCTTCCTCGACCGACGGCTCGCGCACCTGTACGGGCTGGAACCGTCGCTCTAAGGCGGCGTCGCGCTCGATGTATTTGCGGTACTCGTCTTGGGTGGTCGCGCCGACGCACTGCAGTTCGCCGCGCGCGAGGGCGGGCTTCATGATGTTGGAGGCGTCGATCGCGCCTTCCGCCGCGCCTGCGCCAATCAGCGTGTGCAACTCGTCGATGAACAGCACGACATCGCCTTGCGCCTTGCGCACCTCGTCCAGCACGCGCTTCATGCGCTCTTCGAACTCGCCGCGATACTTCGTGCCCGCGACCAGTCCCGCCAGATCGAGCGAAATCAGCCGTTTGTTGCGCAGTTGGTCGGGCACATCGCCCTGCACGATGCGCTGCGCCAAGCCCTCAACGATAGCGGTCTTGCCCACGCCAGGCGGTCCGACCAGCACGGGGTTGTTCTTGGTGCGTCGCGCGAGGATTTGCATCACGCGCTCGACCTCGTTGTGGCGTCCGATGACAGGGTCGAGTTTGCCCTGTCGCGCCATCTCGGTCAGGTCGCGTCCGAACTCGTCGAGGGTCGGGGTGCGCGAGCGTTGCGGGCGCGAGGTGGGCGCAGGCTGCCCCTCATGCTCTTGCAGGTTCATCACCTCGCGGCGGGCGCGATCGAGTTCGACGCCGAGTTTGTGCAGCACGCGCGCCGCCAGCCCCTCGCCCTCCCGAATCAGTCCCAGCAATAGGTGTTCTGTGCCGATGTAGTTGTTGTTCAGTTGCCGCGCCTCATCGTAAGCGAGGTCAATCACGCGCTTCGCACGCGAGGTGAGTTGCATCTCTGCGCCGAACCGCGCGTCGCTGCGCGTGGCGTAGCGTTCAATCTCGTTGCGGATGCGCTGTAGGCTCACCCCCATCCGATCCAGGATGCGCGCCGCGACGCTGTCCGACTCGCGCACCAGCCCCAGCAGCAGATGCTCGGTGCTGACCTGAGACTCACCCAGCCGCTGCGCCTCTTCTTGCGCATAGAAGATGACCTTCCGCGCACGCTCTGTAAAGCGTTGCCACATCATTCTCGACCCTCCAGCGCGGCATACATGCCGTCATTGATTTGGACAACATCGTATCGATAGAATGTTTCCATACCGTCTCCAGTAATTCACAGGGAGTCGTCGTCAACCGAATTATCGGCGACAGAGTCCGATTTCTCCCCGCCTATATTGTAGCACAATTCGGGGGGTGGAATGCAAGGGGTTCGGGGCGTTTTGGGGAGGCGCAGGGTATACTCGCGGGCGGGATTATGGCGAGAGGCGCACAAGCACGAGAGGATCTATGCCCATCCGTAAGGTTCCATCCGCTGCGCGAAGGGAACCGAGATGGCACAGGCACAGTGTGCAGTTGCCCCCCTCCTTTAGGTTCCCCCCGCTGCGTGAGGGGAACTGCGCTGCACGCCCGTTCGGTTCCCCCTGCGGGCAGGGGGAACCTTAAGGAGGGGGTTCGTCGCGGTTCGCCCGCAGTTTGCGCTGTGCTTGCCCCCATGCTCTGCCTTGCCCTAATGCTCTCCGCCTGTCAGGGTCGGCAGTCGCCGCGCGTGCGGGTGGACTTGGCGCGCGCGGCGCAGGCGGTTGCGTTGTCGCCCGTGCTGCCGCCGTCGGCGCCGTTGCCCGCGCAGGCGGTCGCTGTGCCGCCCGACGCGACGACGCTGCAAGGGCTTGAAGCGCCCGCGCCCGCCGAATCGCTGCGCCAGCGACGCGCCCTCGCGCTCGCAAGCATCGAGCAGCAGCGCGCCGCCGTGCGCGAGCGACTGCTGCAGGCGCGCCTGCAGGGCTTGCCTGAACTGGAGGCGCGCTGGGCTGCCGAACAGCGCGCCGAGTACGACACCGACGCGCTCCGCGCCGAACGCGACGCCACTTGGCGCGAGGCGTTCCAACAGCACGGGCAGACGCGCTTCCCGCTGCTGGTCGCCCTAATCTTCACCGCGCCCGACAGCGACGCGCGACGCGAGGCGCAGGCGCGGTTAGACCAGCACGACCGCGCATGGCAGCAACGCGAGCAGGCGATTGAGTCGGCGTACCAAGCGCGGCTTCGGCGCATCGAGCAGGAGGTCGCCGTGCGCGTCAACGCCCGCAGGCGCGAGTTTGTGCGCACTGCGGAGCAGGAGATCCAAGCGCAACTCGCCGCGCAGCCCGACCCTGCTGAACTGTACCTGCCGCCGCCGCAGACGCCGCCGCCCGCGCCACAACGCAAGGCGTCCTTCCCGCCCCTGCGCGTCAGTCAACCCGCGCGCGACCCCCACGACGCGCCCCGCGCCCGACTCGCCGCCGCCCACAACACGCGCCAAGCCATGCTGCGCCAACTCGCCCAGGAGTGGGCGCAAACCAGCGGCTACACGCTCACCGACGACCCCCGCGCGCCCGACTACACCGACGCTTTCGTGCGCTACCTGCTCGCCAGATAGCGCAGCATCGCCCACAGCCAGTATTGCCCCGCCGGGTGATAGCGCAGGGTAATCGGCGTCTCGCCGTGATGCCCCGCGAAGTGCAGCGTGCAAAGCAGCAGTCTGCCCGCGCCGTGCGCCGCCTCCGCGAGGTAGGCGTGCGTATAGCCCGTGCGCGTGTCGACGCGCTGCCAAATCGGCTGCAGCGGCGCGCCCTGCCAAGACTCGCCCTGCAGCGCGAAGTCGGTGCTGAACGATAGCAGCCGCGCGTCCAGATGCGCGGGGCGCGGGAGATGTTCCCACAGCGGGTGGGGCAGGAACCGATGCGCCGCCTCGCGCCAGAAGGGCAGGCGCACACAATCGGGCGTCGGCGCACTCAGCAGCCACAGCGCGCGGCCGCCCTGCGCTATGAACGCCGCGTGCGACGGTTCGAAGTGCGTGGTCAGCAGCACGCTGTCCGTTGGGGGCGCGTCGGCGACGGTCAACCGCGCGAAGTTGTCGGGCGCGGGCAGACCCCACAGCGCGTCTGTCGGGTCGTACACGGCGACCTGACCCAGCGCGTCCCACACGGGCGCGGGGTAGACGCCCCACTGCCACTCGTTCGCGCTGACGACCGCGCCCGACGAGGCGACCAGTTCCGCGACGAAGCGCACGCTTGTTGGCGTCTGCGCGTCGGGCAGGGTCAGTTCCGCCTGCGCGAGGAACGCGACGCCCGCCGTGATGCGCCCGATGCGCGCCTCCCCCGCCTGCCGCGCGCCATGCTCGGTCTCCAGCCGCCAGCGCAGCGTCGTCCCGTGCAGCGGCGCGCCTGCGTGCGCTGCCGACAGACGCGGGTAGACCACACGCCCCGCGAAGTGGTTGTGCGGGTCGGGGTTCGCCGCGCGGTCGCCGCCCGCAATCCAGTCCCGCCGCCGATGCCAGTCCACCAGCAGCACCGTGTCGGCGTTGAACGCGGCGTACTCGTCGGGCGCGACTTTGAGTTCCCCGCGCTCGTCGAGGATGCCTGCCGTGCTAATCGGCGTGTCCTTCAGCCCCGTGACCACATAGCCCGATGTGCCGTGCAGGCGGCGCATCGTCTCCAGCACGAGTTTGTGGTAGGCGGTCATCTCGCGCCGCGAGGTTTGCACGAGGTCGGGCACGGCGTCCGTCAGCCCCGCCTGCGCCAGTCGCGCTTCGACGAACGGCGTCTCGTAGAACCAGCGCACGCCCTGCGGGTTGATGGCGGGGTCGGGCGACAGCCACCAGAGTTGCTCGGCGGGCACGCTTCGGCGCAGGGTGGGGAAGTCGCGCATCGTGTCGTGGTCGGCGAACTCGCCCTGCAGCCACGGGGCGGGCGCGCGGGGCGTCTCCAGAAACGCGCGGAAGGTCGCCCCCGTAAAGTGCGCGTCGCCGTACAGGTGGTAGTCGGCGAAGTCGGCGTACTCCTGCAGCGCGCCGCCGTAGCACTCGCCCCCGCCGCTGTTGTCGCGCACCAGCGGGCTGCCCGTCAGCCGCTTGACCAGCGCGTAGAGTTCCCCAAGCGCGTCGCTGGGGAACCGCGCCGACAACTCACAGCCCAGCGTCCACAGCACGACCGACGGATGGTTGCGCACTTGGCGCACAATCGCGGCGTACTCGCGCGTCGCGTGGGCAATCTGCGCCGTGTCCATCTGCGGCAGCCACAGGGGCAACTCCAGCCACACCAGCAGCCCCAGGCGGTCGCACAGGCTCAGGTACTCGCGGCTGGGAACCCACAGGCACGCTTTCAGCATATTGAACCCGCACTGCTGGGCGGCGCGCAGTTCGCGCTCGGCGGTCTGCAAGTCGGGGTTCGGCGCGTGCGTGTGCAGGTACCAGCCCCAGTGCAAGACGCCGCGCGGGTAGATGGGCTGCCCATTCAGCAGAATCGTCGCGCCGTCCACTGCCACAGTGCGCAGCCCGAACGCGGTCTCCGTGCGGTGGCTGAGGCGTCCGTCATGCCACACTTCGGCGACGAGGCGGTACAGGCGCGGCTGCGCGGGCGACCACGGCTGCGGCTCGGCGAGTTGGAACGCTTGCGTCCACTGCGGGGCGTCGGCGTCGAAGCGCGCTTCGGCGACGAGGCGCCCGTCGGGGTCGTGCAGGGTCAGCCTGACGGTTGCGGGCAGCGCGCCGCCGAGTGCGCCCGTGATTTCGACGCGCCCGTCCGCTTCGCCGCGCGCCCACAAGTCGCACAGCCACGCCGCGCCCGTCTGGAACCGATGCACCGTCTGCCACAGCCCCCCAAACGCGCACGACACATAGGGCAGAAAGCCGCTTAGCACTTTGGGCACGGGGTAGGTCGCGCCGCCGTTTTTGATGACCTGCACGCGCAGGCGGTTCTCGCCCGATTGCCGCGCGTCGGTGATGTCCCAGCAGAAGCTGTCCCAGATGCCCCGATGCACGCCGACGGGCGCGTCGTTCACGAAGCCCCGCGCCTCATAACTCGCGCCGCCGAAGTGCAGCCACTCGCGCGTCCCCGCTTCGGGCGTCGCCGTGAACGCGCACAGGTAGTCGCAGGGTCCTTCGAACGCGCGCGGAATGCCGTAGTCTTCCCACGCGCTGGGCACGCGCACGGGGATGCGGTTGGCGTCCCACGCCAGCGTCCAGTCGCTTAGGGGAACGGCGCGCGTGTCCCGCAGCGGGCTACCATCGGCAAGCAGGGCGTCGTGCGTCGTCGTCATGGCAGGGAGTGTACCTGTGGACGGGCGGGAATAGCACCCTTGCGGAGAGATTGAACTTATACCAATCGCGCGTCCAAAGTTCATGAATTGCCCCCCTCCTGCAGGTTCCCCCCGCTTCGCGAGGGGAACCGCGCCGCGCGCCCGTTCGGTTCCCCCTGCTCGCAGGGGGAACCTTAAGGAGGGGGTTCTCGTTCATTCAAGCTTTTATAAACTCTGGCTCGGCGATTGGTATTACTTCCGCTCAACGCTGAAGCTAACGCTTCAGCACTCCAGAGGCTCGGCGTGAGGCGCCCCTCTCCCGCTCTGTGGGAGAGGGGCAGGGGTGAGGGCTTACTTCTTGTTGCGGCGGCGCAGCCCGACCAGACCCGCCAGACCCGCGCCCAACGCCAGCATACTCGCAGGCTCAGGAATCACCGTGCCACGCACCTCCACAAGGTCGTAGCGAAGCGTGCCCGTGGTACCGTATGTGCTGCCAGAGCGCGCCGCCTCGTACCCGTTGGTACCAGGGGCAAACTCCGTCAGGATGCGGAACGCGAAGTTGGGGTTGTTGTCCGCTTGGATGTTGCCGAAGAAACTCACATAGTAGCGGTTGTTGCCGTTCGGGTTGGTGATGCTCTGGCTGCTCCACCAAGTGTCGCCGCCTGGCGCAACCAGTTGCGGACCGTTAATCCAGTTTGTGCCGTCGTAGGTGTACTGGAAGCGCAGGTACTTCGAGGCGGTGTTGCTCCAGCGCACATCGAACTGCACGGTGACATTGATGTACCCTGTCGTCGGCGTGTTGAACACGATGCCCGCCGTGAGGTTGTTCTGACCCTGAGTGGGGTAGTTGGTGGTGTTGTAGGCGCGGTTCGTAGTCGCAGTGTCCAGCGGCGAGCCACTCGCAAAGGTCGCGGTTGTGCCGCCGACAAGCGCGAGAGAGCTGTCAGAAGCGTTCACTCCACCGTCAGGCGAAGTATCGTTATCGTTGAAGTTCCAAAACGCGAGTTGCACAGGCTGTGCCTGTGTGAATCCGAGCGTAACAACAAGCGCACCAAGCGCGACGAACGCGCGCGTCATCAAAGATGCTCTCATTTCGTAAAACCTCCTATCCCAAGTAGGGACGGTAGATTCAACCCGATGCGTTGTTAAGGAGTGGTTAAGCCGCGCGTGTGGCGGGAGAATTCGGGCGTTTTTCATATTCGGCGAGGCGGTTACGCCTCGCATCAGTGCCGAAAGTGCCGAATGCCCGTAAAGACCATCGCGACGCCGAGTTCGTTTGCGGCGGCGACGACTTCGGGGTCTTTTTTCGAGCCGCCCGGTTGCACAATCGCGCGGACGCCCGCCCGCGCCGCCAGTTCAACACTGTCGGGGAAGGGGAAGAAGGCGTCCGACGCCAGCGACGAGCCACGCGCGTGTTCGCTCGCCTGCTCCAGCGCAAGCCTGACCGACCCGACGCGGTTCATCTGCCCCGCGCCGACGCCCCGCACGACGCCGTCTTTGGCGACCACAATCGCGTTGGACTTCACATGCTTGACCACGCGCCACGCGAAGTGCAAATCGCGCCACTCGTGCTCGCTGGGCACGCGCTCCGTGACGACCTGCAGCGCGTCGGGGCTCCAGTCCAGCGTATCGCGCTCGGTATACAGCGCGCCCCCCGTGAGGCTGCGCAGCGCGTAGCCGCGCATCTGGTCGGGCGGCAAAAGTTGCCCCGTGCGCAACAGGCGCACATGCTGCCCCCAGCCCTTGCGCTCCTGAAACACGGGCAGCGCGTCGGGGTCAAACTCTGGCGCGAGGATGACCTCGAAGAACGCGCCGGGCGCGACCATCGCCTCCGCCGCCTCGCGGTCAATCGGGCGGTTGCAGGCGACAATCCCACCGAACGCCGACACGGGGTCTGCCTCCAACGCACGCAGGAACGCTTCCGTAAGGCTTGCGCCCAGCGCGACCCCGCACGGGTTCGTGTGCTTGATAATCGCGCAGGCAGGCTCGGCGAACTCGCGCACCAACTCCAGCGCGGCGTCGGCGTCCAGCAGGTTGTTGTACGAGAGTGCCTTGCCCCAGAGTTGCTCGGCGGTCGCGATGCAGCCTGCGGGGGCGAATGGCTCGCGATAAAACGCCGCCTGTTGGTGCGGGTTCTCGCCGTAGCGCAGGCGTTGCACGAGGCGGAAGGTCGGTGTGAGGGTTTCGGGCAGCGCGCCGTCGGGGTCGTAGCGGCGGAACCAGTCGGCAATCAGCGCGTCGTACTCGGCGACATGCGCAAACGCGCGATACGCCAGCAGGGCGCGTTCGTCGCGCGTCAGCCCGCCCGCCTGCAGCCGCGCCAGCACCCAGTCGTAGTCCGCAGGGCGCACGACCACCGCCACATGCTCGAAATTCTTCGCCGCCGCACGGATCAGCGTTGGTCCGCCGATGTCAATTTGCTCAATCTGTTCGGCTTCGGACGCGCCTGCCCGCAACGCCCGCTCGAACGGATAGAGGTTCACTACGACCACCTCAATCGGCGTCAGGTTCAGTTCGCGCAGCGTCTGCTGGTGGTCGGGCAGGTGGAGATTCGCCAGCAGCGCGGCGTGGATGCGCGGGTGCAGCGTCTTGACGCGCCCGTCCAAGATTTCGGGGAAGCCTGTCCAGTCGCTGACTTCCTGCACGGGCAAGCCCCACTCGCGCAGGGCGCGCGCCGTGCCCCCTGTGGAGAGGCACTCGAAGCCCAGCGCGTGCAGCCCGCGCACGAACGGCTCCAGACCGCCCTTGTCTGAGACGCTGACGAGTGCGATTCGCGGCATGCGAATCAGGATACCTTATGGATTCGCGCTGCGTCGGAAGAAGCCCCCGCCGCCCCGACGCCCGCCGCGAAAGCCCGTGCCCTCCTCGCCAACAATGTGAAGGAACACCAGGCACATCTCGTCCTGCGTGCGCTCGCCCCAAGTCACATCCTTGGGCGGCTTGTTGGGGTTGTTCGGGTTCTTCTCCGAGTTGTCATAGAAGGCGTAGACCATCACGCGCGTGCCCCGCGGCAACTTGACGGGCGTTTTGTAGTGGTAGGTATCCTGCCACTTGAAGTCCCAGTCGTTAATCCAGATAAGGGTCTTCTTCGTGCCGTCGGGCAGTTCCACTTCGACGCGCATTTCGCGTCCCAGCAGGTGCATATGGGGCGTGATGGCGACCACTTCCACATCGCGTGGGGCAATCCACATCGCGCGCACCTCGTGCCGTTCCGCGCCCGCAGGGATGCGGAAGATGGGGTTGATAATCCACGCGATGCCCACTGGCTGCGGGTTCGGCTTCTTCTCGAGGTAGATGCCGACGCGCGTGCGGTCTTTTTCGGGCTTGCCCGTGCGGTAGTAGTGAATCTGCAGCACGACATCCGCGCCTTTGGGCAGGCGGTAGCCCGTGCCTTCAGGCAGTACGCTGGGCGTGAAGCCCGGCGCCCAGCCGCCCAGCATCCCCGCAGGGATAAAGCCTGGCCAGCCGAACGCCTCGTAGCCCGGCTTCGGGTCGGCGGCGTCCAACTGGCGCGCCGTGCCCGTCGTGTCCAGAAACACAATCACATGGTGTACCGTGTTGCGGTTGCCCGGCTGGATGTCAATTGCTCGCACGAACACATCCTCGTCGAAGTTGGTCGGCAGCACGAAGTGGCGGTACTCGTCCTCGCCTGTGGGACCGACCTCGTACTCCACGGGCATCTCGAACACGATGTCAGGCTCACCCAGCGCCCAGCCGTTGCTGAACTTGCGGGGCGGCGGCATGTCGTTCGGGTCGCCCATCGGCGCGCCCGTCTCCACCCACTGCAGAATCATCGCGATTTGCTCGTCGGTCAGCCGTCGCTCGCCCTGAAACTCGCCGTAGCCGTGTACGGGCTTCCACGGGGGCATCTGGCGCGCCTTGACGACCGCTGCAATCTCCTTGCGCCAGGTGTAGGCGTCGCGATAGGTCATCAGCGAGAAGGGCGCGACCTCGCCTGGGCGGTGGCACGGCTGGCAATACTCCTGCAGGATTGGCGCGATATGCTTGGCGTAGGTGATGGGCGCGCTCGCGGCGGCTTCCTCGCGGAACCGAATGGTGCAGCCGAAGGTCTCGGCGGAGGCGACTTTCACGGGCTTGCCCGCCAGCGTCGCATCGAGCGCGTTTTTCAGGTAGTGCGTGCGCACGCGCGTCTCGTAGCGGTTGTCGTCAATCGCGCCGCGATAGCGCAGCAGCATCTTTTTGTCCACCAGCACGGCTTGCGGGGTCATCGTCGCGCCCAGCGCGCGCGCCAGCGCGCCGTCGGGGTCATGCACCGCGGGCGGCTTCAGCCCGTACTCGCGCACATGCTGCGCCACCGCCTCGCGCGTATCGTCGTAGTTCGGGTAGACCAAAAACACCTGCACGCCTTTTTTGCGGTAGGTCTCGTGGAGTTGGTTGATGCGCACGGTGTACCGCTGCGCGGCGGGGCACTTCGTGGCGGTGAAGATGAACACCACCGGCGCGCGCTGGGTCAGTTGGCTTAGCGTGTAAGTGCGTCCCTGCAGGTCGGTAAACTCGATATCGGATACGCGACGGTTGACCAAGCCCGATTTCGGCGCTTCGGTCAACACTCGATGCTTCAGAGTCACGGTACGCTCGGCAGATTGGTCGTAGAAACTCGGCGCGGCGTTCCAACTCAGAACGCCCAGCCCACTGAGCAGCCCCAGCATCCATACGGCTCTCATTTTGTCATCCCCGTGCGCCAGACTGACTAACTGGCGATTCAGTATACCATACCTATAGACGCAATTTGCAGGGGAGTGTTCGACACTATCGCAGCCAAATGGGGGCGACCAGCGGCAGTTGCTCGCGGCGCACGCCTTTCAGGTAGTCGGGCGCGCGCACGCTCACAGGCGAGAGGTCGCCCCGCGATTCGGGCGCGCCGCCGTAGGGCGATTGACCCCCGTCGTCCACACGGTTCTCGCTCACCGAATAGAGCAGGAACCCGAAGCGCGGGTCGGTCTTGTAGACGAACGGCTTGCCCGAAAACGGGTCGATGCTCATCTCGCCCAGTTGCAACGCCTCCAGCGAGGCGGGGTACTTGCCCGTGCGCAGTTTGTGCAGCCGTATCGCCGCCGCGCAGCCCACCAGACGCATCCAAGTGACCTCGCTCGCTTCTTTATTGCTGGCTGGCGCAGAGACGGGCAAGAGAATCTGATTAAGCGGGTGGCGTATCTCCTTCTCTAAGTCCTCCGCAGTGCGATTAGGGCGCTCACCAAAGGGGAGTTTCAGTTCCTCAACCGTGCGCTGCATCAGGCGGTGGTACTCTGGTAGCGCGGTTTTGACGAGGAGACGACTGACAAATACTCCGCGTCTTCGGGCTCGTTCTCCCGTTTGGGCGTCGTTGAGGACAACATCGCTGTAGTCCTTGCGACCTTCAGCCACATCGCGATAGATGCTCAGCCCGAAGTAGTATTCCTCCCGCATACACTTCCACAGGGGTATACGCCGTTTTTCGTAGTCGCGGGCGAGTTTCAGCAAGGCTTCCAGCGCGGCGCGGTCTTGAATGCGCGGCAACTCCTCGCGAATCGGTTGCAACGCGATAGCGTGGATGGCTGTGCCGACGAGGTAGTGGATTAGCGACCCGCCGTTGCGCGCCTGCTCAGCAAGGCGGCTCAGGCGGTCGGCGCGTGCGATTGCCCCGCGATAGCGCTTCTGGCGCAGTTCCTCGCGCATCAGGTACGACTCGGCGCGCGCGATTCGGCGCATCCACGCCAGTTCAGGGAACAGCGTCTCCGCGCTGCGCTCGGAGGTGACCACGCTGGGGCGTTGCACCAGCCGCTCATAGCGACGCAGGTACGGCTCCATGCGCTGCAGGTAGTAGGCGCGGTCGGCGGCGGAAAGCGGCTGCCTGTCCCCTATCGCGCTCTCAATCTGCTTGAACCGTGTGTCTGCGTCCAGCCGCTGTTTCATCTCTTCCGCCATCGCGCGGTACTCCACGTAGGCGTTGTTCGGCGGCAGTTGGCGCGGCGGGATCTCAATCTTCGGCGGCGTGAACGCCCACACCAGCACGCCGACGCACAGCACCAGCACGACGCCAAACAGCACCCCACAGCCAATCAGCCACTTGCGCATAGACGCGCGATTCGCGCCGATGGGCGCGACTCCTGCCCGCCGTTTGGGGTACACTTCCCATGTTATGAAGTGCCCTGTATGCAACACGGAACTGCAGATTGCGACGCGGGCGGGCATCGAGATCGACTACTGCCCGACCTGTCGGGGGGTCTGGCTGGATCGCGGCGAACTGGACAAGATTATCGAGCGGCATGTGCAGGAGACTCAGAGCCTCTCGCGGGGCGCGCCGCCCGCCTACGCACCTGAACCGCCTGCGCCCGCCTCGCGCCCACCCGCGTACCCGCAACCGCGCTACGAAGACGATGACGACGATTACTACTACGACCCGCACCACAAGCGCAAGCGACGCAAAAAGCGCGACTGGTTCGAAGACCTGTTCGACATCTTCGATTGAGCGGAACGCTTCGGAGATTTCACACTCTAAGGGACATGCTATGCGGAATTCTATGCGAGTCACTGAGGATTACCCCCTCCTTAAGGTTCCCCCTGCGGGCAGGGGGAACCGCCTGGGCGCGCGGCTCGGTTCCCCTGCACGCAGGGGGAACCGCTTGGGGGCGCGGCTCGGTTCCTCTGCACGCAGGGGGAACTGCTTGGGGGAGCGGCTTGGTTCCCCTCGCGAAGCGGGGGGAACCTGCAGGAGGGGGGCGCACACACACGCTGCCTCCACAACTGGTGTCAGGGGCTTTACGCTTATCGAACTGCTCGTCGTAATCGCGATTATCGCGATTCTGGCGGCGATTCTGTTTCCTGTGTTGGCGCAGGCGCGCGAGCGGGCGCGGCAGACGCAGTGCCTGTCGAACGCGCGGCAACTTGCGCTTGCCGTGCAAGCCTACCTGCAAGACCACGAGGAGGCGTTCCTGCCCTCCACCAACTACGCCGTGCCGACGAGCGTGCCCGAACGCATCTGGACGCGCGTGATTCAGCCCTATGTGCGCGACACGGGGATATTTATTTGCCCCAGCGCGCAGCGGGCGGGCTTCCCTACAGATTGGGCGCAGCGGGGCGTGGGGTCAATCGGCTACACGGCGGCGACAGCGTATGACCCGCAAGAGATCGAGGGCTTCGCGACGCCTGTCTACTTGGCGCAGATGGAGGAGCCTGCCCGCACGCCGATGTTCGGCGACACGCCCAGCGGTCCGACCGCCGAGAAGTATCGCGGCTATGTGTTCGACCCGTATGTGGGCGAGACGAACCCGCGCGACCCACGCCTTAGCCCGCCGCTGGTCGCCGACCGCGACTTGGTGCGCGAGTTGAACCACCTGCCGCCCGCGCGCCTCAAGCCGCTGTACGCCCGCCACTTCGCCACAGGCGACAATCGCGGGCTGGCGACGCTCATCTTCGGCGACGGGCATGCTAAGGCATACTCCGCCGCGTCGATACTCGCGCAAGACAGAGGCGCGAACCTCATCTGGCGGTTTCGGTAGCCCCTACAGCGCGCCCGCCTCAATCTGCTGGCGTATCCGCGCCATCCACCGCGCGTAGAACGCCAAGTTGTGGTAGGTCGCCAGCCGAAAGGCGAGCAGTTCGCCCGCCCGAAACAGGTGGTGGATGTAGGCGAGGCTGTAGCGCTGACACACCCAGCAGTCGCACGCGGGGTCGATGGGCTCGTCGCGCTCTTGGTACTGCGCGTTGCGCAGGTTGATGCGTCCCGCGCTGGTGAACACGGCGTGGTGGCGCGCCAGGCGCGTCGGCAGCACGCAGTCGAACATGTCCACGCCTTGCTGCACCGCGTGCAGGATGTCGTCGGGTGTACCGACGCCCATCAGGTAGCGCGGCTTGTCGGCGGGCATGCGCGGCGCGACCAGTTCCACCACGCGGCGCATTTCGTCCGCAGGTTCGCCGACCGACACGCCCCCAATCGCGTAGCCCGACAGGTTCAGTTCGGTGATTTGTTGCAGGCTCATTAGGCGCAGGTCGTCGTACACCCCGCCCTGCAGGATGCCGAACAGCGCCTGCGCGTTCGGTTGCGCCTGCCACGCGGCGCGACAGCGCAACGCCCAGCGGTAGGTGCGCTCCGTCGCGCGGGCGACTTCGTCGCGGCTGGCGGGATACGGCGGGCACTCGTCGAACGCCATCATAATGTCGCTGCCCAAGTTGCGCTGAATCTGCACGGCGCGCTCTGGCGTGAAGCGATGCTCGGAGCCGTCGATGTGCGAGCGGAAGGTCACGCCGTCGTCGTCGATGGTGCGCAGTTTCGCGAGACTGAACACCTGAAAGCCGCCGCTGTCGGTCAGGATCGCCCGCTCCCAGCGCATAAAGCGGTGCAGCCCGCCCAGCCGCGCGATGCGTTCGTCGCCTGGGCGCAGGTACAGGTGGTAGGTGTTGCCCAGAATAATCTGGAAGCCGAGCTGCTCCAGTTCCTCTTGGCTGAGCGTCTTGACCGTCGCCTGCGTACCGACGGGCATAAACACGGGCGTCTCGATGACCCCGTGCGGGGTGTGCAGTCGTCCCCGCCGAGCCTGGCTGATGGGGGATGTATTCAAGACTTCGAATGAGAACGCTGTGTTCATGCTCTGTTGCGGGAGCGACTATCAATAAGAACGGCAGTTGACGCCCCCCTCCCTAAAGTTCCCCCTGCGCGCAGGGGGAACCGAACCCCTGCGCGGTTCCCCTCGCGAACCAAGACGAACCGAACCCCTGCGCGGTTCCCCTCGCGAAGCGGGGGGAACCTTACGGAGGGGGGCAATTGATGAATTTCTGAACACACAGTCTGCTCTACAAGCCAAATGATCAGCGCACTATCAAGGTAGATTCGTCTCATCGCGCCACTCGGAGCGGAGCTGCTTGATATAGTCGTCCACCTCTTCGGCGGTAGGCGGCTGGTGTCCCCGTGCGCGCTGCCTCTCACGAATTGCTGCTAACACTTCGCGCAGGCGCGCGACGGCGGGCGCGTCGGTTGGCAGCGGCGGTAGCAATACTCGCTCCTCCATCGCCCATGCCGCGTATCCCAGGGCTTGGTAGATGTCCTCAGGCTCCAGCTCGTGCCACTCACGCAGAATATCGTCGTCGGTCATGCCCGCGCTGAGGTAGCCGAGGATTGAGGCGACGGGAATCCGCAGCCCCCGAATGCACGGCTTGCCCATACACTTGTTCGGTTCGAGCGTAATACCAATCGCACGTGCAGAGTTTACAAATGCCCCCCTCCTGCAGGTTCCCCCCGCTTCGCGAGGGGAACCAAGCCGCGCGCTTGTTCGGTTCCCCCTGCGGGCAGGGGGAACCTTAAGGAGGGGGTCTTCAGCCGCGCTTGTTTTCATAAACTTTGCCCAAGCGGTTGGTATAATTCGGTCAAACAGCGGGTGTTGTCGTTCCATTAGGGCTGCCCTCCTGCGCCTCATTCGTAGACGCCTGCATAGACCGCCTGAATCACCTCGTGGGGGGTGGTGATACCGCGCAGCACCTTGTCGCGCCCGTCGTCGAGCATGGTGCGGTAGCCCTCCTTGACGGCGATCTGCATGATTTGGTCGCTGGAGGCGCGGTTGACAATCGCCTCGCGGATGGCAGGGCTGATGCGCAGCAGTTCGAAGATGCCCGTGCGCCCGCGGTAGCCCGTGTTCATACACTTGGGGCAGCCCTTGCCCATAAAGAAGCGCGCCTGCGCGAGCCATTCCTGCGGGATTTTGAGCGCGGCAATCTCGTCGGGCGTCGGCTGATAGGGCGCGCGACAATCGGGGCAAATCACGCGCACCAGCCGCTGCGCCATCGCGCACTGCAAAGTCGCCGCAATCAGGTAGTCCTCTGCACCCATATCGATCATACGGCTGAGCGTCTCGATGGCGTTGTTCGTGTGCAGCGTAGACAGCACCAAGTGCCCCGTGAGCGCGGCTTGGATGCCAATCTGCAGCGACTCGCGGTCGCGGATCTCGCCAATCATAATCACATCGGGGTCGTGGCGCAGCATCGCCCGCAACGCCCGCGGGAAGGTGATTTTCTCCGTCACTTGCACCTGCATCACATTGTCGGGGAACTCGTACTCGACGGGGTCTTCGACGGTCACGATGTTGCGATGCACGCGATCGAGCGTGTGCAGCGAGGCGTAGAGCGTGGAGGTTTTGCCTGAGCCTGTGGGACCCGTGACGACGAGCATGCCATAGGCGACCTGCAGGGCGCGTCGCCAGTGTGCCATCACATCTTGCGGCATGCCCAGCGAGTCGAGTTTGACCTGCATCTTGGCGGGGTCAAGGATACGCATCACGATACGCTCGCCGTTGAGGGTCGGGATGCACGACACGCGCGCGCTCAGCCGCCTGTCCAGATACTCCATGTCGATGCGCCCGTCTTGCGTGTCGCGCTTCTCGTCCAGGTGTAGATTCGCCGCCAGTTTGACGCGGCTCACCATCGCTTGCACCAAGTCAGGCTGCGTGACGACCTCGTGTTCGTGCAGCACGCCGTCGATGCGGAACCGAATGCGCAGCGCGTTGTGTTCGGGGTGCATGTGAATGTCGGACGCGCCCGCCTCGAGCGCTTGGATGAACATCTGGTCAACGCGCTGCACCGCCAGCGAGAGTTCCTCGCCGCCCATCTCGCGCGACGCGCCCGCGTGGCGCATCAGGATTCGAAACATCCGCCCAGAACCGCGCATCCCGTACATCACGAAAGCCTCCGAAACGCTTAGACGCTTTTGGACGCGAGAAGTATACCCCTTACAGCGGCTCGCTCCAGAGCGCGGTTATCGGGACTGCCCACAGCCCTTCGCCCATCGGCAGGCTCCGCTCGCCCGTGTAGAACACGACGCCCAGCCGAAACCGTTCGGGCACTGCGCTCTGCAGCCAGCGCAGCCCGCGAAAGTCGCCCGCGTGGAGCGTGCTGCGCCGCTTGACCTCCACGCCGACCAGTTCGCCCTGCGCCGACTCCAGCACGAAGTCCACCTCGATGCCCTTGTCTGTGCGCAGGTGATACAGGCGCGTCTGCGCGTCGCTGCAGTGGATGTGTTTGAGCAGTTCCATCCCGACGAAATTTTCCAGCAGTTTGCCCGCGTAGGTCGGCTCGCGTTCCAGCCGCGTCTCGTCGAAGCCCGCGAGCGCGACTGCCAGCCCCGTGTCGTTGAGCATCAGTTTGGGCGCTTTGAGCAGCCGCTTGCCGAGATTAGCGTACCACGCGGGCACAGGATGCGCCACGAAGAGGTTCGTCAGCAGGCTCAGGTAGCGGCTAAGGGTTGCCTGGGCGACGCCCGTCTCGCGCGATAGCCCCGCGATGTTCGCCGTCGCGCACGGGTTCGCCGCCAGCAGGCGCAGCAGCGTCAGCACGGCGTCCTGACGCTCCACCCCGCCCAGCGTCTGCAGGTCGCGCGTAATCAGCGCGTCGGCGTAGCTGCGCAGCCACTCGGCGCGGGCAGCAGGGTCGTCGAGCGCAACCGCGACGGGGTAGCCCCCGCGCGTGAGTCGCGCCGTCAAGTCCGCCGCGTCGGGATAGCGTGCGCTGGTGGGCGGTTCCGTGAACGCTTGCGCAACCCAGTTGACTGCGCTGCCCGCTATCTCCGCCTGCGCGAGGGGCAGCAACTGCAGCGCGACCATCCGCCCCACCATCGCGTCGGCGACCTGCGCGTTCGCCAGCGGGCTGGCAGAGCCTGTGAGCAAAAACATGCCCGCCGCGCGCGACTCGTCGATGCGCATCTTGAGGACGGGCATCACTTCGGGCACAAGCTGCGCCTCGTCGAGGGCGGTTCCTGTTGGCAAGTTGCGCACGAAGCCGACGGGGTCGCGCTGCGCCGCCGTGCGCACGAGCGGGTCGTCGAAACTCACATAGTCGCGCAGCACGCCCGCCTCCAAGAGTTGCTTCGCCAGCGTCGTCTTGCCCGTCTGCCGCGCGCCCTGCAGATACACCGCAGGCATCACGCCCAGCAACCGCCGTAGCCGTTCCGTCAGACACCGCGCGTACATCGTGGGGAGGAATTGTACCTGTGCTTTAGGTGAAAATCCTCAGTCAAACTGAGGATTTTCACCCAAAACAAACGGCAGACCTATTAGCCATCGTGGGGAGGTATAATCGGCGTGTTGTGAAGACCGTTGCGATTTCCGTACCTGACGAAGTGGCGGGGTTGCTGGCGCAAGATGAGGCGAATCTCCAGCGCGAGCTGAGCCTCCTTCTCGCCGTCAAGTTGTACGAATTGGGGCGCTTGAGCGCAGGCGCGGCAGCGCAGATAGCGGGGCTAAGCCGCCCAGAGTTCCTCGCGCGTCTCTCGGACTACCGTGTGTCGCCTGTCAACCTTGATGAGGAGGCTATCGAGCAAGAGATAGCGGCTGCTCGTGAACTGGCAAACAAAATATGAAGCGCGTTGTAGATGCTTCACCCGTTATTCTCCTCGCAAAAATTGGCGCACTTGAACTGTTGCGTCTCGGCGCAGAGGAGGTTCTGATACCGTCAACCGTGCTTCAGGAAATCGTGCAAGTGAACGACAGTGCTTCATCTGCCATTCTCGAAGCGGGAGGAGAGTGGCTTATAGAATGTGAATATCGTGCGGAGCAATCCGTTGTGCCTTCATCGCTCGGAGCTGGCGAAAGAGCCGTAATCGAGCAAGCGATAGGTTTGGGCATCGAACAGGTAACAATAGATGATCTGGCAGCACGGCGCGTTGCACAACAGTTGGGACTAAAACCAATAGGAACTTTGGGCATCTTGTTAGCAGCAAAGTTAACGGGAGTGATTCCTTCCGTGTCGGAAAAAATTGAGGCTTTAAGAGCTGCTGGGATGTACCTTTCCGAGACGCTGATTGAGCATATTCTGAGAGCAGCAAGCGAGGGCGAGTCGGTTTGATAAATGCCAGGTAGACGCTCCATCAGACACCGCGCGTACATCGTTGGGAGGAATTGTACCTGTGCTCTGAGTGAAAATCCTCAGTTTAACTGAGGATTTTCACTCAGCATAGGCAAGAAACGATTTCGTCTCCAACCCCGACAGGAAACCCCACTTCCACGCCGAAACCGTCGAAGCGTTAGGTGGGACTATGGATCGGACGCAACAGATGGGACCGTTGAACGACCCGCAGCGCACGCAGGCGATGCAGATGCCCGTGTTAGACCCCAGTCGCACGCAGGCGATGCCGAACATACTGGGCGCGCCCGCGCAGCCGTCGCTGAGCATGGAGGTCGTGCTGGGACGCAAGTACGCGCTGGCGCAGAGCATCGCCCGCGAAGGACTGCTGACCACCATCCGCGCGGTGCAGACCGCCGCTGGACGCGCCCCGCTGAACCTGTGCCTCGTGTTAGACCGCAGCGGCTCGATGGACGGCGCGCCCTTCGAATTCGCCAAGCAAGCCTGCGCCTACCTCGTCGACCAACTCACCGAGCAGGATGTGCTGTCTATCGTGACCTTCTCCGACACGGTCGATGTCGTGATGCCCCCGCGCAAAATCGTCAACAAGCAACTCGTCAAAGACCACATCATGCGCCTCACAGTTGGCGACACGACCAATATCTACGACGCGCTGGTGGTGGGGACGCAGCAGGCGACTTCGGTGAACCTGCCAGGCTACCAAACGCACCTCATTCTGCTGACCGACGGCGAGCCGACGGTGGGCATCAAGGACTTTTCGACAATTGTGAGCGCGGCGGCGCGCGCCAAAGAGTTCGGCTTCCACATCACCGCGCTGGGCTTCGGTCCCGACTACAACGAGGAGCTGCTGGCGGGCATCGCGCGGCGCAGCGGCGGCAAGTATTACTACATCGACCAGCCCCAGCGCATTCCCGAAGTGTTCCAGCAGGAGCTGGTGCGCCTGATGACGGTGGTCGCCCGCAACCCGAAGCTGGAGGTGCAACTCGCGCGCTGGGTGCAGGTGCGTCAGGCGTTCGGGGGCGAACTGCAGCTGCAGGGACGCACGGCGACGCTGAGCCTCGTCGATGTGGAGCGCGGCAGCACGCTGAACCCCATCTTGGAGCTGGAGTTCCCGAACCATCCCGCAGGCGTCTACCGCATCGCGAAACTTACCCTGCGCTGGGAAGATATCGTGACGGGGCGCATCGAGACCGCGACCGCCGACGCTGTGCTGGAGTTCACGACTGACCCCGCGCTGGCGAACCAGCCGCAAGACCCGCGCGTCGCCAACGAGCTGCAGGTCGCCGTCGCCTCCCGCGCGCTGGAGAAGACCATCATGGGCATGCGGGCGCACCAACTCGACCGCACGCAGGCGCTGGCGGAACTGCAACGCACGCAGGCAATGCTGCTCAGTCAAGGGCGCACGCAAGAGGCGCAGGAGGTCACGCAAGCCATCCGCGCCCTGCAGAGCCAAGACGCCAACACCGCCGAGAAGACGCTGATGGGCACGCTGGTCAACCTCGAACAGGGCAAGCGCGAGGGCTAACCACACATGCAAACGCGCGAACCGTCGCAAACGGAGTTGCTACAGGCGTTGCGGGCGCGAGCGAGCGTGCGCTACAACGCCCCGCCCCGACTTGTGCTGGCGTTCTACTACGGCTGGTACGGCGCGCCTGAAGTGTCGGGCAAGTGGCTGCACTGGGAGAGCGTCGACGCCCAGCGCAAGCGCATCGCGACCTCCACGCACTACCCTGTGCTGGGCGCATACGACTCCAACGACCCGAAGGTCATCGAGCAGCACTGCCAGTGGGCGCGCGCGGCGGGGCTGGACGGCTTCATCTACTCGTGGTGGGGGATTGGCGGCTACGAGGAAAAGCCCCTACCGCGCCTGCTGGACGCCGCGCAGCGACACCGCCTTAAGGTGTGCCTGTATTACGAGCAGGTTCCGCAGCCAGGCGACCCGCGCAGCGTGCTGCCCGACTTGCGCCACATCCTGCGCCAGTTCGCCCCGCACCCCGCCTACCTGAAAGTGCAGGAGCGCCCTGTGCTGTTTGTGTATGGGCGCGCGATGGAGCAACTCAGCCTGGCGCAGTGGGCGTGGGCGCTGGAGACGATTCGCGCGGAGTTCCCGCCTGGCGTGTGCGCGATTGGCGACTCGCTGGGGCGCAACGCGGCGCGCGTGTTCGACGGCGTCCACACCTACAACCCCGTCGGCGCGCTGGAAGGCAAGCCGCTGGACGCCATCCAACCGACGCTGGAGGCGTACTACCGCGAGGCGATACAAACAGCGGGCGAGCTGGGGCGCATCGCCTGCATGACCATCATCCCCGCCTACGACGACACCAAAATCCGCACGCCTGGCATCCGCACCGACCGCTTCGGCGGCGGGGCGTACCGCAAAGGGTGGGACGCCGTGCTGTCGCTGAACCCCGACTGGGTGCTGATCACCAGCTTCAACGAGTGGCACGAAGGCAGCGAGATCGAGCCGTCGGTGGAGCATGGCGAGCGCGAGTTGCGCACGACCGCCGAGTACGCGCCGCGCTTCAAGCGGTTGCCCGAACGCCCCCGCATCGCGACGCCGCTGACCGCGCTGACAGGCGAGGCGGTCGCCGCCCTGCGCCGCGCATGGGAGGGCAAGACCATCGGCGTCCTGCCCGACGCGCAATCGGAGGCGCTGTTCTGGCTGCTGCAGGTCGGGCTGCCTGTGGAGGCGTTAGAGTACGCCGATGTGGTCGCCCCAAATCGGCTGACGCCGACGCGCTACGCCGCGCTGGTGTACGCAGGCGGCGAGGGCTACCGCGCAAGCGTCAACACGCCCGACGATGTGGATCGCGCCCTGGAGGCGTACCTGCAGGCGGGGGGCGTGCTGCTGGCGTTGCCCAGCGCGCCGCTGCCGTTCTATTACGCCGACGGCAAGGCAGCGAACCGCGCGGGCAAGTTCGGGCTGCCGATTGCGGTCAGCGCGGAGCGAGCCGAAGCGGGCAAGACGGGCTTCGAAACGCCGCCCGCAACAGGCATGCAGTTCCGCTGGAACCGCGCCGAGTTGCCGCGCATGGGCGACGCGCCGTTGCCGTTCCCTGCAGGCGGCGATGTGCGCTGGCGACCCGCCGTGCGCACGCTGGCGCGCCCCGACGCCGACTACACCCCGCTGGCGACGCTTTACGACGCGCAGGGACGCGCTTGGGGCGACGGCGCAGTCTGGATCCGCTACCCCAGCGGTGGGGCGGTCGGCTATGTCTGGTTCCGCCTGCTGGAGACGCCCTACGCGCCCGTTTTGCTTGCCCGTCTGTTCGAGTACGCTGCGCAGAAGCGTTAGTCCGTTTGCAGGTTGCGGAACCGTTGCGCTGTATGGTCTAAGTGCAGCAGCAGCGTCTGGTACGCCTGCTCGATGCGCTGGCGGATTTGTTCGGCTTTGGCGCGTTCGGGCGAGCCGTCGGGGAAGCGGGTCGGGTCGCTGCGGGCGATGAGGTCGCGATAGGCGCGGCGCACTTCCGCCAGCCCTGCGCCGTCGGGCAGCCCCAGCACGCGATAGGCGCGGCTAACGGCGGTCTCGCTTGCCTGCGTGGGGGTGCGTTCCGCCCCTGCAGGCGCGTCGGGCGTCGAGAATCGGCGCGTCGGGTCAAGCGCGTCCTGCAACTCCTGCGCCGCCGCCGACTCCGCCGTCTCCTCGCGAATCACCTGCTCGACGCGCTCGACCAATTCGCCCCAGTGCGCTTTCATCAATCGCGTGATTCGCCGTCCTAAAGCCATCTCAGAGTTCCCCCTGTAGCCCGAAGGCGACGAATTCAATTGTACCCGCTTTGCCGCGCAGGGCGAAGTTGAGTCGGATGCGTTCGCCTGCGGGTTGCTGGAGCGCGATGCGCCAGCTGAGTTGCTCGGCGGCGGTCTGGTACGCGGCGGCGAGTTCAGGCTGGAGCGGTAGCGTGCGCAGCTGCACCCGCGCCGCCAGCCAGTGGGTCGCCCCTGTGCGCTTGCCCTCGCTGTAGAGCCACTCCAGCTGCACGGGCGCGCCGCCGAAGTTCAGCACATAGTCCGCGCCGTAGAGCGTCTCGTAGCCGTTTGGCGAGCGTGGGCGTTCGGGCAACGCCCACAGCGCAAACGCATGCGGGTCGGTCCCGAAGTGGCGTCCCGTGCCGACCGAGACGCCCCCACGCGCCGTGCCCACCCGCACATAGACCCCCTGCTGCCGATCCGAGCCGTTATACAGGTACGCCACGCGCATGGGCAACTCGCCAATCGCGAACTGCGCGGGCGATTGCACCGCCAGCACGCTTTCATTCAGCAGCAGTCCCGCCCCGAACGGCGCGTAGAACTTGCCGACGCGCCAGCCTTCCAGACGCTCGATGTACGCCTCGTCCAGCCCCGTGCGCGTGCGGTCGCCGCCGAGATTCTGCAGCCGCTGCGCCACATACGCCCCGTAGCCTACCTCGTGATACAGCTGCAGGTAGACCACCGAGTGTCGCGCGAGGTCGTCGTACCAGCGCAGGGCGGTCGTGCGCTCGTCCGCCCGCGCCTGCAGATTCACCCGCGCCCCGAAAAAGACCGTCGGATACTGCGCCCACAGTGCGCCCATCAGCAGCAGACCCGCTGCCACACACCACGCTCGCATAGTGCGGGATTGTACCTAACGCGCCCTGATAAGGGTACATCCCTTGAGTTCTCCTTGCACAGGTGAGGACACTTTTTGCAGGAATCCCGCCACGCACGCAGAACACCCTTTGGAGTGCGGAAGCGCAGCTTCCGCCCGACCCTGAAGCGACAGCTTCAGCACTCCAAAACTTCGTTATGTGGGTGTACCTTTATCAGTGAGGGGGTTCAAGGTGTGCCATTTGCCCCACCCTCAGCCCCGTATCCACGACGCGAGGGAACTAAATGCAGCAATTCTGGTATAATCACGCTATTCTAAGGAGAGACGCGATGAGTATCATCTACCTTGACTTGGAGACGAAGTGTCTGGCGGATGAAGTGGGCGGTTGGGACTACATCGACCGCTTGGAGCTGGCGGTCGCGGTGACCTACAACACGGCGCGCGGCGGCTTCGCGCACTACACCGAAGACTCGGTCGGCGCGCTCATCGACGAACTCAGCCAAGCTGACCTCGTGGTGGGGTTCAACCTGCTGCGCTTCGACTACACCGTGCTGCGTCCCTACACGGAGCGCGACCTGCACGAGCTGCCGACACTGGACATCCTGCAGCATCTGTACCGACGACTGGGGCACAGGGTGAAACTCGACTCCTGTGCGCGGGCGACGCTGGGCGTGACCAAAAGCGCCGACGGCGTCCAGTCCGTGCAGTGGTTCCGCGCAGGGCACATCGACAAGGTCATCCGCTACTGCGAGCAGGATGTAGACATCGTGCGCCAATTGCACGAGTTCGGACGCACGCACAAGTGCATCTACATCACGGACGGTAGGCTGCGTCGCCCTGTAAAAGTGAACTGGTGAGCGCGTTAATGAATCCTTAACACCTGTCTGGGGTATAGTGAACTGCATGGTGCGGCTGCTTAAAATGGAGACTCTTGAAGTGCGCCCTGTGGTGCGCACTGCGCCGCTGCCCGACGACGCCGACGACCCTGCGATTTGGGTACATCCCCGCGACTCGCGCCTGAGCCTGATTCTGGGTACGAACAAGGCGCGCGCGCCGCGCGGGGCAATCGGCGTGTACGACCTCGGCGGGCGCATGCTGCAACGGATCGACGGCATCGACCAACCGAACAATGTCGATGTCGCCTACGGGTGTGCGCTGGGGCGCGAGCGCATCGATATCGCCGTTGCGACCGAGCGGTACGCCAGTCGCCTGCGCATCTTTCGGATTGACCCCGCGCGCCGACGGCTGGTGGACATCACCGACCCAGAAGGCGCGCGCGTGTTCGCGGGCGAGTCGGACGAACGGGCGATGCCGATGGGGATTGCGCTTTATCAGGCGGGGCGCGGCGAGGTGCATGCGATTGTCTCGCGCAAGTCGGGGCCGAAGCAAGGCTACCTGCACCAGTATCGGCTGGCAGCTGCGCGCGGCGGGCGCGTCGGCGTGCAACTCGTGCGGGCGTTCGGCGCGTTCAGCGGCGAGGGCGAAATCGAAGCCATCTGCGTCGACAGCGAACTCGGCTATGTCTACTACGCCGACGAAAATGTCGGTATCCGTAAGTATCACGCCGACCCGCGCAAGCCCGAACGCGAAATCGCACTGTTTGCGACCGAATACGAGGGCGATCAGGAAGGCATCGCCATCTACGCGCCCCCCAACGGCGCGGGCTACCTGCTCTGCATGGAGCAAATAGGCGGAGGCAGCAAGTTGCATATCTACCCGCGTTTCGGCGTGCAGCGCAAGCCGATTCTCACGGTGCAGACAGGCGCGGACGACACCGACGGGCTGGACGCCAGCGCACACAACTTCGGCGCGCCGTTCGAGCAGGGGCTGGTCGTCGCCATGAACAGTGAAGGGCGCAACTTCTGGCTCTATCGCTGGGCGGACATCGAGCAGGCGCTCGCTAAGCGCGCGCGATAGGGCGGGTACAATCCCTGTGTGCGCGAGATTGAGCATAGCCTTGCGCTGACCTATCGGCGATTGACCTACGCGAGCGCGGCGCTGATGACAACCGGCTGGGCGTGGCATGTGCTGCGCGGCGACCAGACGAACTGGCTGATTACGCTGGGGCTGGGGCTGTTGCTGCTGACGCCGCTGCTTGCGCTGGCGCACCTGGCGTGGCTGGCGAAGCCGATGGATCGGCTGGCGGCGCGCTACAGCGTCATCGCCCTGATCCTGCTGGCGCTGGCGGTGTTGATTGGACTGCTGTTGGAGCGGCTGCGATGAGCCTGCCTGAACCGCTACGGACGGAACTGGAGCGCATCGTGGGCGCAGAGGCGGTGCTGACCGACCCCATCCAACTGCTGGCGTATGACTGCGACGCCTACACGATTGAGAAA
>Ga0101941_1000707_pt1 | contig 43243 bp, 40 predicted proteins | sample DewCreD2012metaG_3_FD_75242 | JGI IMG/M metagenome (GOLD analysis project Ga0101941, IMG submission 75242) | Hot spring sediment bacterial and archeal communities from British Columbia, Canada, to study Microbial Dark Matter (Phase II) - Dewar... ... | reverse complement strand
ACCTCCAATGATGCTGGGCAAACTCCCCGGGCTACAGACTCTTGCAAAACCCCGAAGCTGCCCCGACATTCAATGAACCTGGTTGCCAAGATGGTGTTTCGAAGCAATCTCCAGCTCCCCGAGCGAAACACTCTTCGTAACAACTCTCTGGTCCCCACAAGGCCCCTCCGCCGATGCGATGGAGTTACCATCACTTCACCCGGCGCAGACCCTCTTGTACTCACGACAAAGCTTGCTGTAGTGCGGAAAAAACGAGCTTGACCGACTCGGTCGCTCCCACCTCCGTCCCGAAGCGGTTCCGAAGATCGTCTGGGCAAAGCGCCCGAACCTCTTCGAGGCTCCACCCGCGAATCATCTCGGTCAAGGCGCTGGCGTAAGCTACCGCCACACCGCAGCGCTCGCCCTGGAACGTGGCCCGTTCGACCCGCACTGCCCCAGCGCCGGCGGCGCTCAGCTGGAGATAGAGGGTCAGCATGGCCCCCTTATCCGAGCGGGCAATCCCGACGGCGTCAGGATTCGGTAGAACCTGCTGGTTACGTGGGCGGCGGTAATGCTCCAGGAAGGAATCCGGCTGGGCAGACCAACGGAGGCCAGCTGTCGTCGAGGAAACCGAGCGAAACTGGGAAACTGGATCAGCCGTTTCTCCCGGTACACCCGTCCGCTTGGGCCAGGGCAGGCCAAACCGGGCCGCGTACCAGAATTCATCATGCACGCGATGGGTCAGCAGGTAGGCCCGCTCCCGCTCCACACTCTCGCGACCTTCCGTGAAGATCTTCCAGGCCAATTCCCACAGCCAATCCGGCTGGCGCGCCTTACATTGCCGGACCCACTCGTCCCAGACCGGATCGCTGAAGTTCTTGCGGGCCATTCGCAGCTGGTTTACCAGGATGTGCTCCATCGGCACTGAGTAGTTGTCGAAACTGGCGCGGAAGCGGTGGCCGATGACCGGCTCGGGATCGTGCAGCACTGGGTAGCCCATGAGCCAAGCTTTCAGGCCGAAGTCAATGTCCTCGACACCGTAGACGCGCATGCCGGGATCGAATCCCCAAAGCTGTTCGTAGAGGTCCCGGCTCATGGCAGCGCAGCAGCCGATGAGCGCGGGCGATTCGTAAAAACGGCGTCCAGCCGACGCGGAGAACACCTCCATTTGCCCCAGTCCAATCCAGCTGACATCGAACCTTTCCAGGTCCATGCGGTAGCCGTGTCCCACTTGTCCCATGTTGTTTTGCCACCGCTCCGCGTCCAAGGCAGCGACGCGCGGGGTCACGATGGCCTGGCCGTCTAAAGCCTCCACGTCCGCGATCAGCCGGGCGATGGCTCCGGGCTCCGGTTTGCAGTGGCCGTCGAGAAACACGAGCACCGCGCCGCAGGAGCTGCGCGCCCCCAGATCCTTGGTGGGCGAGACGCCCCGCCGCTCGGCATGAGCAAACACACGAATGTGAGGAAACCGCTGCCGTAGCGCTTCGATTGAACTGTCGTCAGAGGCGTCGTCAGCGATGACCACCTCGTAGCTGCCGTCCAGTTCCTCGACGGTTTCGATGCAGGACTGGACGGTCTTCCAGAGGCGGTCCCCCTCATTCAGTGAGGCGATTACGATGCTGGCACGGAGCTGCCCCCTGGGCCTGGTAACGGCAGCTGCACCCTGCCGAACTCCTTCCCGCTGGTTCTTTTCGGGGTGCGGGACTTGCCCGGTGCTGCCGGCGAGCAGTCCCTCGAAATCCGGGCGGTCGCCTACCCGCCAGAGCAGCCCTAGGCCCGAAGTTCCAGCAAACTCCTGCCAGTGCCAGATCGGCGGCTGCTCCCGCAACCAGTCGCGTACCGCCTGGGCGACCTGGACCTCTGGTCGCGTCGTGACCACGTCGTGGAACACAGCCACGCCGCCGTCAGCAAGCCAGGTTTTCACCCAGGTGTCGAGCCAGTGGCGGGTCTGCTGGTAGCTGTGCGGGTCGGTGTCGATGAATAGGAATTTCACGGGCGTGGACCAGGTGCAGAAGAGATCCTCGCCCGTCTTCTGGACGAACTCACAGGGCACGTCCGCAAGGTAGGGCTTCGCATCCACCGGGTCCACCGTGATCACCCGGCCGCCCCATCGCCTGGCTGCGTGGACGAGCGTCCGTGTACTCATGCCCCGGCGTGTACCCAACTCGACAATCAGTTCAGGCTGTACCAACGAGGCAACGGCCCAGAGCAGGGGCAGATCCAGGGCGGCATCGCTGTGAAGCCCGTGCTGGACTGCCTCTGCCGGGGCCGGAAAAGCTGCCAGGTACTCCGAGGGTCGCTCGCAGATTCGCGGGTATTCGCGCAGCACCCGATGGCAGGGCCATGTCAGGCGATGTTCTGCCAGAAACCGCTCCATGTCCTTCCAGGCTTCGGCCCGGTCATAGTGAGCCCCCACCGGCCGGAAGGTATGCTCGACCGGGCAGGCATCGACAATCGCCATGCGGAAGCCGTGGGCCTGGGCGATGGCCGACCACTGGACATCAAGACCCCAGCCCATGCGGCTGGATTCGGGGAACGGCGTGACGAGGTCCAGAAACTCCCGCGTCATCGAGACAACCGGCCCTGACTCCACAAAGTTCGTGAGTCGGGCCCAGCGACCTGGTCGCTGGAGCGTGATGGAATGGCTATAGTGGGAGTTGGCAGTCAGGGCAGGCTGCGCGACAGCCGCCCCGAGTGCCGTGACAATCGAAAGGTAGGTGGAGATGAACCGTGGTCCGAGGCGGACGTCGTCATCGATGAACAACACCAGATCCGCGTTCGATACGTAAGGCAGCAACCGATTCAAGGCCTGGGCTTTTCCCAGCCGTCCGGTTCCGCGAGTGAATTGGGCAACTCCTGGCAGAACGGATTGTAATGCCCAGAGATGAATCTCGATATCACACTCTGTCAAGTCCTGAACCAGCTGTTCAACGAGGCTGTCAAGGAGATAGGGGCAGCACACGGCAACCTTCATCTTACCGCGATCTCCGCCCAACATACATATCCCCGTTGAATCCGAGTGACCAAGCTGCTGCGTTGAAAACCGTGCGAAAGAGCGATTTCTTGCGTCCAAATATCACTTCCGTCAACTCCTCCGGGTCGATGAGTGACGGCCCATCAGAGGATGTCGTTGGAAGGTCTTCCAGTTCGCGGCCTATCGTCTCCGTCAATTTCCTTCGTAGAAGAGACGTCGGGATTTGGGGAATGGCTGGGAACTGCTCGGAGAAGGCCATCGGAGCTTCGATTGTCCCTAATAGTAGCCAATCCAGAGAGACCTTCTCAATGGCAACGCTCGTTGCCAGATCGATTGCCCAACACACGCCGGTCCAACTAATGAACTCATACCTGTACGCCCCAATCCTCGCTGATACCCCTCGTGCCCGCCCCGCCTCATCCGCCGACGTGAGGAACTCACGCAGATTCTCAACAGTCGTCTCAAGGAGGGCAATGAACTGTCCCACTTCTGCTGAATTGAACTCTGCTGCGGCGGAGAACACATCCCACGAGGCAACGGTTCTGTTTCCTCTTCTCTTGGCAACCATCGCAGCATGGCAGAGTACGGCAACCGCTTCGTCACTGAAGCAGCGCTCGTATGGGACTACTCGCTGCTCGTCAGTCAAACCTGGACTGTGGCCATAGATCGCAGATGCAAGCTCGCCTTCCTCTAATATGGAGAAAGCCGGTTCGCTGAGACGTTCCAGGACATCTTGACAGCCGTCGGTCGCAGACAGGGTTTCCCAGAATGGATGAACGTCGAGGTCCAGCCGCTCTAGGAGTCGTCCGACATGTTCGGGATTCGTATGAAATAGTCCAACCCATACTAGGTCAGGGCGAACCCGAGGTTGCTCCAGCAATCGCGCCAGTTCAACCGCGTTGCTCAGGCTCAACCGAACAGGATCACCGAAGCTCACCACAGGAACGACCCAGACGGGGAGGTAGTTGCATACGCTGATGCCGTGTGGCAGCCGCATTTCAGACATGAGCCAAGCTTCGGCCTGACGCAGATGTTGTCTCTCAAGGCCCAGAGAATGAAAAACCCCTCTACCCCTCTCTCTTTCTGTGCGCATTAGCCCATACAGAGCATGGGCAACGGTCGCAGGCCCACCGCCCCTGTCGGCCTCCCAGCATGCATACGACAAAGCACGCACGGCATCTGAGCCGAAGCAGCCAGGATAAGGAAATAAGATTCTATCGGTCTCTGTTACCATCTCAGGTATTCCCAGCTTACCGCAATCTCCGCCCAATTTGAGTATCTCCATCGAACCCAGGGCTTATGTTTTCACATTCGTCCACATATGTTCTATTGCTACCACGGTTGGTTCGATGTCATGCTGACTCGAAAACCAGGCGAGCAGAGAAAAATCTGCCGGCCAGGCAGGGACAATTCGCAAGCAGGGCTTGTCCGAACCCCATGCAACCCACTCAATGTTATGACGAGTAATAGGAATCGCTTTCCCCAAAGCCAAGCATAGCCATGTGCGCAGCAGTTGCTTGGTTCCAGATCCAGTATAGGGATAGAAGTGCATTTGATCCCAACGCCCGACCCTTTCGATGTATGCAATAACCTTTATCCCATTGTCAGAAACATGGAAGAAGCCGTCGATTGGCTTTCTCCATGTATCCAACATGAAGATAATTGGCGTCCCGACATCTCGGTCGGGCTGAGTTGCATTGGACGTGCTGTTGTTTACCATATCCATCACTACCTCTGACTCTCCTCGATGGTAAAAATGGAAGGACACTGGGCAATCGGTTCTAGCTAAGCTTCCGTTGGATCTCATCAACACACAACTCAATCATTACAGGTGAGGCACCCACCAATTCCGCACCCTGTTCCTGAGCCAATGCCGTATCCGACGGCTACGTTGACGCCGTTAGCCCCGACGCAGACCCTAAACCCAAGAGTTGCCGCCGCGTACCCAATCGAACACTGCACACAGGCCTCTCCTGAACAGCCGGAAGGAGGACACTGGCCGTACACTTGGGGGGCAACAATGGGGCCGATTGGAACACCAGGACGGACAGCAGGAATCGGGCCGAATACCCTGGGTACGACCTTTGGTTTTCCGAACGGTGGAGAGAAACGGATTATGAACGGCTGGTAGAATCTCATCCCCTTGGAGCTGCAGAGATAAATACCTACTGTTAGACAGCCCTTAAATTGCTTGATCCAAGTCAGGCGGTTGTTCCGGCAGCAAATTTGCCACCCAGCATTGAATTCCCAATCGATGCAGATACACCATGCAGAGATGCCGCGCCGAATGCAGGCATAACCTTTTAGGAATTGCACTCCGATCTGTTCACCAGTAGGATCAACGGCGTTGGTGGGTTGGTTAGAGACTAGAGCATACAGGTTGATGTCTCCGCCGTCGAACACCAACGGGTCCCGGCTCGCAAACCGGCCAAGACGTGGATGAGAATACCGTGCCCGATAGTAGAAGATACTTGATTCTGGGTCTCCTTCCCTTCCCGTGAAGAGCCTCGTGTTCTGTACGGTAGATTGACCATCAGCGGTGAAGATATCGTCCGCACTACCGTAAATGCCATCGGGACCCGGTAGCCAGAGATAAGGTCGCCCGTAGGCATCATAGAGGTAGCGCTCCACGAAGTTGCGGCTGGCGTCCGACAAGCCGAAGACTGAGTAGAGTGTGTTGGCGTGGTAGAACAGCCGCTCGCCCGGGCCGGTGGTGACCCCGTCACCGTTGAGGTCCCGGTCCAGCGTCAACGCCTCATCAACGTACAGGCCGTAAGTGTACTGCCGGGCCAGCGGTTCTCCCCCGCTTCCGTCCGGCTCTCGCTCTTCGATGACCCGCTGGTCGTCAAGATAATAATGAATAGTCTTCGCCGGGTTGGTGCCGACGATGTACACCCGCCGGATGCGGCGGCCGAAGGCGTCGTAGGCGTACCGACCTACCACTGCGCTGTCTGATTTGCGCGTCACTCGCCGCAACCGGTTCTTGGCATCCCAGGCATACAAGTAGATGCCGTCATCGATTAAGTTCCCATTGGCGTCATACAACAGGGGCGTGCCGTCCCGGGCGGTGATCTGGTTCAGGTTGTTGTGCGTGCGGTTTTCCGTCGTCGTGACGCCGCCGGTCGTTGTGGTGTTACTCGGCCAATTGCCGGGACCGTCTAGCGTCCAGTCTTGAGCCTGCAGCAGCCCCGGCGTTGCCGTCGGCATCACTACCTCGGTGAGCGTGCTGTTGAGCGTGCCCCGGTCGAACTCGATCAGCCGGTAGGCCGAGTCATAGTCGTAGGCCTCGGAATTGTCCGGATCATGCGCCTTCTCCTCGGAGAGCTTGGTGTCCGAGGCCTCGTAAACGTGCCGGAAACCGATGACGGGAGTGGTCGAGGTGTACCCCGTCGCAAAGCCGTTGGCGTCGAGGGTACAGGCGAGCCAACGATGAGTGATGACGCGGCCAACGCCATCGTAGCCGCGCAACTCGCCGGCAGGCATGCCCGGCTGATTGGCCGAGGCGGTGCGGGTGTTGTTAAGGTGCGTGAGGCACAGGCCGTTCTGGTACGCCATCTCCAGCAGCCGGTCGGAGCCAATGTACCGCCAAGTCGCGATGGGGGCCATGACACCGTCGTCGCGGATCGTCTTGAGCCGGTCGAGGCCGTCATAGGTGGTCAGAACTTTGCGACCGTTGGGGTAGGTCAGGGCCGTGCGGTTTGCCCCGGCCTGCCAGGCTGTGCCAGTGGTGTAGCGGACCGTCCCGGTCGAACCGATTTGCAGCGACTCTTCGACCAGACGACCCAGCGAATCGTAGACGTGTGCGACCAAGCTGGACTGAGTTGTATCAGCGGGATCGCCGTTGTCAGTAGCACGAGTAATACGCCCTAACCCGTCATACTGCATGGCGACCTGCGTTGTGCCGATGATGCCAGCTGCCCGCGTAATGGTTTCGCCGGTCAGTCGGTTGAGCGCGTCGTAGGTGCGGTCGCTGACCGAGCCATTCTCATCGGTGTAGCGGGTGACGTTGGAGTCACGGTCGAACTGCCAGGTGCGGCTGCGACCGTCGGCGAAAGTTAGCCGATTCTGTCGGTCCAGTGCATCATAACCAAAGGTCGTGGTGTTGCCGTTATCGTCTTTTAAGCTGAGGCGACGCGAGTTGCCATCCCACATCTGTTCGCTGGTAATGATTCCATCACCAGACTGCGTGGGGTCCAACGGCGTTGCCCCAGTGCCGTCCAGCCGCAGGTGCTCCTCCATCTTCAGCGGTCGGCCAGCCCCGTCGTATGTATCGACACGGGTATTGTCGAGGGCATCGCGGAAGTGCGTGGCCAGGTCGCGGCTGTTGTAGGCGATGCGGGTGATTTGGTTGTCCGCCGTAGTCGTGATGTCACCATCTGGCCCTTGAGTTTCCACCCACGTCTGGCGGTTCATCACGTCGTAGGCGAACTTGGTGATAAATACCTCATCCGCCACGTCGGCCAACTGGCTCTTGTCCACCCGCTTGATCTGGATGCCATTCCCGTTGGCGTCGTAGGTTGTTTCCTCACTATTACCTTCCGGGTCGGTGACTTTGATGACCCGGTTGACCCCGTCGTAAGCGGTGACGATGGTGCCGAGGTCGTCGGAGATCTGATGGGTGACGCGCGAAGCCCGGTCAAGCTCGGTGCGCTCCAGTACGTAGGTCGATTGCCCGGCCGTGAGCGTCACGGTGGCGTTGTGTGTGTTGGCCGCCGAGTTGTGGAGCAAGCCGCCCTCGGTATGCGTCACGGCTCGGCCGGAGCCGAGGGTCACACCACTGGGCAGGAACACGTCCCGCTGCGTCTCGTACTGGCGACCCCCTTCGTCGAAGTACTGGTGGGTACGGGCCAAGAGCACGTTGCCGAAGCCGCTCCGGTCCGTCGGGCTGGGCCCGCCGATCTGCCCCTTCTGCTCGACGCGGATCACGTTGCCGAGTGGGTCGTAGGCCCGTTCGGTGGTCCCACCGACAGCATCAATGGTCACCACCGTCCGGTCGTAGCCGTCGTAGACGTGCTCAGCTTCCACGTCCCCGGTGTGGACCAGTGCCGTCCCAGAGCCGAAGGCGTCCTGGATGGTGACGGTATCGTTGTTGCCGGGTGAGCCGTCCGTGTCCGCCGCGTCAATCGCCTCCTTCAGGTTGCCATTCCCGTCATGGACGTTGACGGTCGTCGCCGCGACCGTCGGGTCGTTACCGCCGCGCCGCTCGGCAATCGGCAGGTTCCGCTCGTCATAGTCCCATTCGACCGTGTTTCCCTCGGGCCTGGTCTCCTTGGTCCGGTTGCCGTTGCGGTCGTACTGCCAGGTGGTGACCAGCCGGCTGGGCGTGCTGCCGGTGGCATCAAGGTCTTGGCGGATAGGCCGATCCAGGAAGTCGTAGTCTGTCAGGTCGGTGAACCAGCCTGGCCGGATCGACCCACCCGGACCCGCCGCCACCGGAAAGTTCGCCGTCTTGCCGTCCGGCTCCAGCGTCACGGCCACCTTCATGTAGTTCGGGTTCGCCGGGTCGCTGGAAACTACCGACGCCACCTTGTCCTCGACATCAGCCCGGATTACGTTGTTGTGCGCGTCGTAGTGCGTCTCCCGCCGGTAGCTGAACGGTGCCGGGCCGGTGACGCGGTAGATCTGGTCCAGCTCGTTGAAGTCCTGCGCCGTGACGCTGCCCCGCGGGTCGGTGACCGTCTTGGCGTTGCCCGCCCGGTCGTAGGTATAGCGCGTCGTCAGGTTCTGGTAGACCCCCGGCGTGTTGCGCCTTGGCACCATGAGGGTGAAGCTGGTGAGGTCACCTCCGTTGGGTCCCGAGCCGATCAGCGTCGCCAGGTCCGCCGGATTGACATCAACGTGTACCTCTTTGAGGTAGCCGTACTGCTTGGTGCTCTTGCCCGGGATCAGATCGAGCCCGTCCCCGTCGGGGTCGTTCTCGGGGTAGCGCACGTAGGCGGTGACGTTCCCTTCCGGATCGGTCTCGGTGGTGAGTTGGCCCCGGTCGTTGTAGGTGCGGGTAGTGACGATCTGCTGCGTGGTCGAGCCTTCGACTTGGGCCTGGTTGGAGCCCGGAATCAGGGTCACTGCGGGCCGGATGGCCTTGATCGGGTTGCCCATCCGCTGGTCGGTGCGGCCGTCACCGTTGATGTCTCCCAGACCGAACTGGTAGCCTTGCGGCAAGCCGCCGTCTTTCAGCACCTTGTCTTGCCAGGCCAGCAATTGGTTGAACTGCGTCAGCGTGATGCCCAGGAGGTCAGCCAGCGCCTGCTTGTTGGCGTCGGAGCCGTCCTCCTCGTAGTCGTAGCGGGTCCAGGTGGCGTAGCGGCTGCGGTCCGTGTCGGTCGGTGTTGGCCCGCCGTTCTGGGGGGTGAAGTAAGTGGCAGCAGCATCAATCGGGTTGCCGCGCGGGTCAATGCGGACCAGCTCGCGGCTGAACACCGGGTCGGGGAAGTAGCGGGTCGTCAGCTCCGCCTGGTCCCCGCCCCGCGGGCCCGGCTTGTGCGTCTCCTTCAGCAGGAAGCCCACGCGGCTGCGGAGGGTAAACAGAGGATTGCCGGTAGCCGGGTCGCGGATCACGCCGTCGTCGTAGGTATACTCGGCCGAGTTGCCCTCCGGGAATGTCTGCCGCAACAGCAAGTTGTCGGTGGCCGAGTACTCCCAGGTGGTCACGAAGCTGGCCGGGTTCTTCGAGCTCTTGTTGCGGTTGGTTTGCGCCTCCAGCCGCACCCGGTTCCCCTTGCCGTCGAAGTCATGCACCGCAACATTGCCGTTGGGGTCGGTCATCGTGGTCCGCAAGGCCACGCCCGCCGGCAACGACGCTCCGTAGGCCGCGAACTGATACTGGAACTGGTAAGTGCCGCCCACCGCCCCGCCGTCGCCGATGCGCTCGCTCATCACCCGGCCATAGGTGGACGGGTCCGCCGCGTTCTGGCCGTAGGTGATTACGTGCCGGGGCGTGGCGTTGGCGTAGACCGCCGCCACGTCCACCGTCCGCGTGGCCGTGTCGAGGTATGGGGCTACCTGCTTGGGGAAGTAGACCTTGACGATGTCCTTGCGGCGGTTGGGGTCGGCATTGCCCGTGTCGTATTGCAGGACATAGGCCTTCCCACCGGGGAAGCTGTTGCCGGGCGCTCCCACGGTGACGCTGGGGCCGATGACGGCGACGAGGTTTCCCGTGGTACTGTCGTACTGAAGCGTGATCTTGCGGCCGAGGAAGTCCGTGACCTCCCGCAGTACCTGACGGCCAGCCGCGGCGGCGTAACTGTAGTTGATGGCCCGCCCGGCCGTGTCCAACTCGCTGGTCAGGTGCCACTCCCCGCCCACCTGTGTGTACTGGAAGGAGAACTCATCGCCGACGGCGGTGCGAATGCTCTTGAGCCGGCCGGGTGCGACGCCGGGCGTGTTGAACCCGAAGAACTTGGACACCGTCTGCCGAGGGCTGGTGAGCGTGAATTCGTCGGCGACCGTGTCCTTGGTCAGGCGGGCCGTCGCCCCCGAAGCGTCCTCGTAGAAGACCGTGTTGCCGACCTTCTGTTTGAAGCGGAAGACCGCTTTACTGAACTGACCGTTCAGGATCGCCACGTCATCGTTGTCGGGGTTGGTGTCCCCCTTGTCATCGACGATGACCATCCGGGCCTGCTGGCGGGACTCGAAGCCGGGGACATCGGCTCCCTGGCTGACGTTGGACAGGTGCGTCAGGCTGAAGCTCCAAGGCGCCCCGATGCCCGGGACGGACAGGCCCGGCAGTTGCAGGGCGAAGCGGCCGCTGTTGAGATGCACGGTGGCAGCCGTGGCACTGGCAACCGGGTTGGCGGCGCAGCCGATGTCCACATTACCTTCACAACCACAACCGCACCCGCCTTGCCCTGGGCAGCCACAGTCACGGCGTGCGCCGGCCGGCATGCACGGCGGCTCATCCGGCGGTATCCCAGGCGGAGGCGGGCTCGGCGAAGGAAACGGGCTGGGGGTCGGTGAAGGGGACGGGCTCGGGCTCGGCGAAGGGCTCGGGCTTGGCGAAGGAGACGGACTTGGTGAAGGCGATGGACCGTTGGGCATGGGGGCATCCCCCTATCTTATACAAGCCAGACCTGCTGGAGATGTGCAGATGCGTCAGCCTCTCGCCGTTCCGAACAATAATTCTATCCCTCTACCCTTCTGGCCGTCAAGGGAGCCACGGTAGCCACGGTTCGCAATGTGTCGTGCTGGCACAGTGGTCACCCCTGAAGCCACAGCGTCCAGTGCGCCTGCGGCTGCGCCAAGACGGTCCCCGCTCCGGTCGGCACGATCTCTCCCTCGTAATTGATCGACCGGAGCTGATATCCGGCGCGTTCGATCTCGTGCAGCAGGCCGACCGTCTGCGGCGGGTCGCGCTGGAGGTGCAGTTCCAGGACGACGGCCGCGCGCGGGAAACGGCGCAGCGTCTTCTGCATGCCTTCCCAGACCAGGGCCTCCGCGCCCTCGGCGTCGATCTTCACCAGGTCGAGGCGCGGCCAGTTGGCGCAGAGCCGGTCGAGCGTGATCGCCGGCGCCCGCACCGTACCGCAGCGGTGCGCGTAGGCCCAGCGCTCCAGCGAACTCGTGGCGAAGTCGCCGTCGTGCAGGACGAAGTCCACGGTGCGGTCGTCGAGGTTGCCGATGACCTTCGGGCAGATCTCGACGCCGTGGTAGAAGCCGTTTAGCGCCAGGTTCTGCGGCAGGTAAGTCTCGGCCAGGACCGGGTTCGGCTCGCAGGCGACGACGCGCCCCTCAGGGCCGCAGGCGGCGGCCATGAGCAGCGTGTAGTAGCCGTAGTTTGCGCCCACATCGACGCACCACATGCCCGGCCGTAGCTGGCGGGCGATGGCCAGCGTGACCCAGGACTCCCAGAAGCCGTCCAGCACCAGGCGCGGCCCGAGCATCAGGTCGCGGGCATCGACGAAGGCCAGATAGTCTCCCAGCAACCGGCAGAGCAGGCGGTGATCGCCATAGTAGACGCCGGCGGCCTTGCGGCGGCTGACCTCTTCCAGCTCGGCCCGGTTGGACAGCACGTGCGACGGCAGCGGCATGATCAACCCTCCAGGGGAATGAACTCGACGGGCATGCGCTCGTGTTCCAGCCACTGCCCCTTCCAGACCGCATCGCCGTTGCGTTGCAGATGACAGGTCGGCCGGTCCAGCCGGCTCAGGGTCAGGACCGCCCGGCCGTCGTCGATGTTGACGTCCCAGCGCCGCTCGCACTCGGCCGCGCCCTCCCCGACCTTCGCCCCCCGTTCCAGGCGCATGGGCCGCTCGTCGTAGCCGACGCGGCGGTAGAGGAAGCGCCGGCCGGTCAGCTCGTCGATGACCCGCTGCTCCTCGGGCGTGGGGTCCGGGTTGTGCCAGAGGACGCCGCCCCAGCGCTTGCGCAGCTCGGCCACGAGGTTGAAGCACAGCTCCTCGTTCGCCAGGGAGTTGTTGCGGCGGTTGCCGGCCAGGCGCCACTTGTCCTGGCAGCGGTGCTGGAAGACGATCTGGTCCCGGAAGTCGTACTGCACGATGGTGTGCTGGTTCCAACCGGGCGCCCTGGGAGGCATCGCGTACTCGGTGCCCAGGAACCGCCAGGCCAGGTGGAAGCACTCCTTGTCGCCATACACGACCCGGAAGACGAAGTCGGAGTGCTCGGCGTACCAGAGGGCCATGCGCAGCTCGCGCCAGCAGCGGGTCTTATCGATCAGGTACTGGCCCGACTCGAAGGCGACCTCCTGCTGCGCCCGCGGCACCATCCACTCCATGCCGAAGATCTGCCAGACCTCCGGCTTCAGCGTCCAGCAGGCGTAGTCGGGCCAGAAGATCGCGCCGTGCTCCCGAAGTTGTGGCGTGTCGAAGAGGTAGGTCACGTCCCGCACCGGCCCGTTGTCGGCGTCGAGGAAGAGCACCTGAGCGAACGGCGCGTGGAGCGTCGCGTACGGCTTCAGCTCCCAGCCGCACAGGATGCGGCAAGGATGTTCCTGTTCCACCTTCCTCGCATCGACGCACTCGACGCCCAGCGGCTTCAGCAGGCGGCGCATGTAGGGGTCGCACTCGCCGTCGCCGAGATACCAGAGCTGGATTGGCAGCTTGCAGCCGAAGTGGCGGACCAGGCGGATGCAGACCCAGACGCTGGGGAAGTACTTGAGCCCGCCGCCGGCGATGACGATGCCGCGCTCCTCGGGGTAGGCGTGCCGGCCCGGCGTCAGGCGATCGGCGAAGCGCCGGGCCATGACGCGGTGGGCCTCGTTGACGTTGGCCCAGGACGCCCAGCCGGACGGCCAGGGGCCGGGCGGGGCGTGCTCGATCAGCCGGATCATCTCCTCGACCGACAGGTCCGGCGTGGCCGAGGCGCAGCTGGACCAGTCGATGGCCTGCTCGTGAAGGGCGGTCGTGCTCATAAGGGCTCCCAGGTGAAGTCGAATTGCCAGTACGCGCTGACGTGGTACAGCGGGTCGTTCGTGCTGGCGGACAGCTCGATCAGGTGCTCGCCGGCCGGCAGGTCGATGGAGCCGCCGGCCGTGGCCTCTCGCATGGCGCAGCCGCCGCCTTCCTGGTAAGAGCCGCCCGAGGCTACCAACTGGCCGTTGACGCGGGCCTCGGCCTGCTCGTAGCCAGCGTTTTGCGTCTCGACCAAGCCGGTCATGCTGACCGTCAGGCGCTGCGGCGTGCTGAGGCACACACGGCGCGAGGCGGTGCCGGACTGCGTGTTGGCATTCGTGCCGCCGCAGTTCTCGGAGTCCTCGAAGCTGATGCGGACGGACCAGCCGTCGCCGGACCACGAGGCCCCGCCGACCGCTTGTTTCTCCCAGGCATACTCGGGGCACGAGCTGCTGCCGGACGGCTCGGTCGCCGACCCGAGGCCCGAGGAACCGCCGGAATCGGAGCCGGTCCCCGAGCCGGAGCCGGACGATCCCGACCCGGAACTCCCGCCCGGTCCCGAACCGCCCGGCGCGGAAGCGCTGCCAGGAACCGAGCCGGAGAGGGAGCCGCCGCTCGACCCCACGGAACCGCCGGACCCAGGCCCACTCGTCGCGCCCGAGCCGGCGGGGACGGAACCGCTCCCCGCGCCCGAGGAGCCGATCCCCGACGACCCGACGCCGGAGCTGGCCGCGGACCCGACGCCGCTGCCGGATGCGGACCCCGAGCCGGGGGCGCCGCTGGATGCGGAACCGGACCCCGGCACCGAGCCGCTTCCCGAGGCGCTGCCCGCGGCCGATCCCGATCCGCTGCCACTCGCCGAGCCGCTCTGGCCGCTGGTAGCGCCGCTGGTGCCCGAGCCCAGGCCGCTCGTTCCGCTCATGCCCGAGGTCCCCGAGCCAGCGGAGCCGCTGGCCGAGCCGGTGCCGCTTGCTGATCCGCTCGCGCCGGAACTTGCTCCCGACAGGCCGCTCGATCCGGGGCCACTACCGGAGGAGCCGCTGACGCCTGAGCCTTCTCCCGACGAGCCGCTCACACCGGAACTCGCGCCGGAGGAACCGAGCGATCCTGACGAGCCGATCATCCCCGAGCTTGGCCCCGAAGAACCGGCAGACCCGCTGAGGCCGGAGCTATCGCCCGAGGAGCCGGACGTGGTGCCCGACGGGCCGCTCAGGCCCGAACTATCGCCCGACGAGCCCGACAGGCCCGACGACTCGCTGACACCCGAGCTGGTCCCGGAAGAACCGGACCCTTCCCCCGACGAGCCGCTGAGGCCGGAGCTGTCCCCGGACAAGCTTCCCGGCCCTGACGAGCCGCTGAAGCCGGAGCTTTCTCCCGACGACCCCGATTGGCCGGATGTGCCCGACGACCCGCTGAGGCCGGAGCTTTCTCCCGAGGAGCCGCTGAAGCCGGAGCTGTCCCCGGACGGGCCGCTCAGGCCCGAACTATCGCCCGACGACCCGCTGAGGCCGGAACTCTCGCCGGAAGACCCGCTGAACCCAGAGCTTTCGCCGGACGAGCCGCTTTCCCCCGAGGAACCACTGAAGCCCGAGCTTTCACCGGATGACCCGCTAGCGCCGGACGAGCCGCTCGACGATTCCAGGCAGCAGCCGAGCGCGTACACCGGCACGTCGTCCGCCGTCATGCCGACGAAGCGCATCAGGTAGCGGCCGATGCGCGGGAACTCGCAGGTGGAGTAGCCGTAGAGCGGCACGCCGCCTTTCAGCCCCAGGAACCGGGCCAGCACCCGGGGCACGGACGTGTGGAACGCCGCCGGCCCGGAACCCGAGCCGGGACAGCCGAGCGCGTACACCGGCACGCCGCTTTTCGGCCCCACGAACCGCGCCAGGTATCGCTGCTCCAGGATCATTGGTTGATGTCCAGCACCTTGCACTCGAACAGCGTTAGCCAGGTCTTCGTGTCCACGTCGTAGCGCTGCACCTCGCCGGGGTAGTAGCCGTCGGCGTCGGGCGCGTTGCCGGTGATGAGCACGTGGGCCTGGTGGTCGCCGTCATCGAGCCGCACGACGGCCCAGCGCTCGGTCGAGCCCGTGCCCTCGACCCACAGCACCCGCGCCGAGCCGTGCGGCTGGTTCCGCAGCGCCTGCGTGTTGCCGTCGATGATCTCGGCGCAGTCGTAGAGCTTTGCGGGATCGACTTGCAGGCGCACCGGCACGACGCCGGCGACCACCGCCAGCCCGATCTTGCCGGCCGCGACCGGCTCCAGCAGCACGGCGAACTTCCCCTTGTGGTCGTTCTTGGCGGGAACGACCCCCTCGAACGTCACCTGCCGCTTGAACTCGGTCTCGTTGGCGGCCGGGAGGATGATCGGCTCGCTCAGCCCCAGCACGGCGAACCGCCCCCGGTCCGCCCCCGAGGCGTTCTTCACCTTGACGATGCCGCTCTGCCGGAAGAACTGCGACGCCTCCGTGCCGAACTGCTTGTGCTCGCGCGCGGCGCGGGCGGCGTCGAGGAAGGCGTTGAACGCCTCGGCGGTGATCTCCAGCCGCTGGCCCGGCTGGACCTTCTTGAAGGCGTCGCCGGCCATCAGGTGCCGATCCCCAACAGTGAGAAATCCCCATACGGGTAGACCTGCTCCACGTAGACCGCCGCCGGCTGCTTGACCAGCACGTCCTCGTCCTCGGCGTCCTGGTAGCGGACCCAGAGGTACTCCCAGCCCTTCTTGTCGATGCCGGTGATGTCGCCGATGGTCAGCCCGACGGCGTTCGGGCTGGCGGCGAAGCTGAAGGTGATCTCCCAGTCTTCCTGGCCGCGCTGCGAGCCGGAGGCGCCTTGAAAAAGCACCTCGCCGGGCGCGAAGCCCTTGAAGGGGAACGCGTTGACCTTGCCGGTGAGGTAGAAGAGGGTCGCCTTGTAGGCGGGCGTGACCAGCGCGACGGGGATGTAGTGCGTTTCCTTGAAGTTGTAGACCGGGATGGTGATGTCGGTCCCTTCGACCGAATCGTTGTTGACGCCGATGGCCCCCTTGAAGTCGGGCGGGTCCTCGCCGGGCGGAGCGTAGCTGTTGACCGTTTGCAGGCTTTGCGTGATATGGGTCGTGCCGCCGCCGGTGTCGAAACTGAAGCTGGACTCGCCCGGCTCCTTCGGCTCCAGCTTGCCGTAGCGGACGGAGACCTCCCACAGGCCGCTGCCCTGGTGGGCGATGCGGTAGCTCTGGAACACCAGGCCCGCGTAGATGGCCGGGATCGTGGCCTCGACGAGGGCGCGCACGGCGGCGTCGTCCTCGGTGCCGTCCACGACGTAGAGCAGATCGACCGAGGGGTTCTCGACCCCGACGGTGCTCTCGCGGCTGTCGTACTTCTCGATGATCACCGCCATCGCCTGTCCCTCACGCGAAGACCAGTCCGCCGTTCTGGGCCTCCCGGACCAGCTGGCCGGTGTTGCGCGCGACTTGCTCGCTGGCGCGGGCGGTGCGCTCGGCCAGGCTGTCGGAGCCGAGGCCGGCCACGGCGAAGGCGCTGAAGGTCCCCTTCACGTCGGTCTTGGCCTCGGCCTCGTCCAACCCTTCCAGGTCCAGCTCGGGCCGGGGGGCGCGCTGGGCCTCGCGGTCCATCGCCGCCAGCTCGCGCTCCAGCTCCGCCTGCTCGCGCTGCGCCGCCAGCTCCGCGGCGCGTTCCTCCAGGGCACGCTGCGCCGCGGCCACGCGCTCCTGGTCGGCGGCGTCGGCGGCCTCCATCTCCCGCTGCCTCTCGCGGCGCTCTTCCTCCTGCATCTGGTTCAGGGCTTCCTCGCGCTGCCGGCCGGCTTCGCGCGCCTGATCGACGCGCCGGCCGCGCTCCCGCACGCGGCGGTCGAGCCGCTCGCGGGCCTCGCGGTTCTGCTGCTCGACCTCGCGGTTGATGGCCTCGACCTCGCGGCGGGCCGTAGACGGGCTGAACAGGTTCCGCACCCGCGCCCAGGCCCGGCGGAAGAAGCCGACGAACTCGTTGAAGGCGATCTGCAGGCCCGTGCAGAAGGTGTCCCAGCCGTCGGCCAGGGCGTTGACCACCGTCCAGAAGGCGACCTCGATCCCGGTCCAGGCCGTGTTGAAGGCGCGGGCCACGGCGTAGACGGCGCTCCAGAACAGCTCCACGAAGAACGACTTGAAGCGCCGCCAGGCCGCGCTGATGGCGGCAATGCCCGCCTCCCAGACCACCTGGATGCCCAGCCAGGCGACCTCCATTGCCCCGGCCAGGTCGCCCGCGGCGATGGCGTCCTGGATTCCCTGCCAGGCCGTGCCCGCCGCGCCCAGGAGCTGGTCGAACCCCTGGCCCAGCGACTCCAGGGCCATGTTGCCCTCGTCCGTGGCGAAGAGGACGGCAGCGGCGATGCCGCCCACGGCCGCGACCACGAGGCCGATGGGCGACAGCAGGAAGCCAATGGCCGCGCCGAGCAGGCTCACGGCCGTCGTGGCCGCGGAGATGGCGAAGGTCACCAGCCCGATGGCCGTGCCGACCGCCGAGATGATCGGCCCTAAGATCATCAGCGCCGCGCCCACTCCCACGAGCCCCGCGACCACCGCCGCGATGATCGTGATGACCTCGCGGTTCTCGTCGATCCAGGCCGCGCTGTTGGCGGCGACGCGGGTGATCCACTCGGCGATTTGCTTGAGCGTCGGGGCCAGCGCCGCGCCGACCATGAACACGACTTGCTTGAGCGACCGCCACAGGCTGGACAGGGCGTCGCCGAACTCCTCGGCGGCCTGGGCGTCCTCGGTGCTCATGGTCAGGCCCAGGCCGTTCGCCTCGCGGCGCAGCTCCTGGATGCCTTGCGCCCCCGTGGACAAGAGCGGCAGCAGGTTGGCCCCCGAGCGGCCGAAGATCTCCATCGCAATCGCCGCGCGGTTGGCCGGGTTCTGGATGCGCGCCAGCCGGTCGGCGATCAGCTCGAACTGCTGGTCGGGCGACAGGCCGGTCAGGTCGTCGATGGTCAGGCCAAGGCGGGCGAGGTCCCGCCGCGCCGACGCCGAGCCGCGCGCCGCCTCGATGATGTTGCGGCTCATCGTGCGGAGGCCCTTCTCCAGGTCCTCCGCGCCGGAGCCCGACTGCTCGGCGGCGTAGCGCAGCTCGGACAGCGCCTCGACCGCCACGCCGGTCCGCTGCGACATGTCGAGCATGTCGCTGCCCATGTCTGCAAACAGCTTGGCCGCGCCCAGGAACGGCAGGGCGAGGGTGACGCCCAGGCCCGCGATCCGGGCGCCCAGCGCCGTGATGCTCGCGCCGAACGCCTTCAGCCGGGCCGACGCGGCGTTGAGCCCCTTGACCAGCCGGCTGTCCTTGACGAACAGCTCGACGTAGGCGGCACCGGCACGAATCCCCGAAGCGGCGGCCATCGTCACCTCCGGTCCACGAACACCTGCCTGAGCACCTCAATCGGCGCCTTGCCCACCGGCGGCTCCCGCCGGCGGAGGTGGGGGTTGAAGTCCGCCGGCCTGTAGGGTGACGGTTTCTTCCGGTGGTCGCGGTGGACGTTGGCAATCAGCGCCAGCAGGGCGGAGGTGTGCGCCCAGCGGTCGCGGCTGCGGGCCTCGGCCATCAGGCAGAGTTCCCGGAGGGTGAAGGGGCCGGGGTCGATGCCGAGGACTCCGGCGCAATGCCAAATGAGCGTAACAACCTGTTCGCTTCGCGGTCGGCGTCGAACGTCTCCAGGACCTTCTCGGCCCGGCCCAGCAGCCGGTCCCGGACCTTCCGGCTCTCGGCCACGATCTTCCGCAGGCTGCTCCGTGCCCGCGCTTCGGGGAAAAAATCGATCAGCTCCTCCAGGAAGGCGTCGGTAGCCAGGGTGATCGCGTCGCCCGCCAGCGCCCGGCCGAAGTCCTCGTCGCTGACCTGCTTGGCGTCCGCCTCGTCCTTGCACAGGCAGTACAGCACGTCGGCGAGCATCACCGGGTCGCCGACGAGCGCCCCCAGCGGCTTGAAGCCGTCGTCCACCAGCTTGTACAGATCGACGTTGAGCAGACCCCGGACGCGCTTGATCGCCGCCACGTTGATGGCGATGGTCCAGGTCCGCCCCGCGTTGTCGGTGAAGGTCCGCATCGGCGTCTCCTGGTCTGTCACCTGGCCACACGGATCGGGATCGGGACTGGCTGCCACTCGTCATCGAAGTCGGCAGGCCAGGATCGGAGGGGGATCGGGACCGGCGTCCAGGCCTCCTCGGGGTCCGTTGCCTTGGGCCGGGTCCGCTGGGCGACTTCCGCCGAGCAGCCCCACATCGACACCTTGCGGCCCATGCCGCTGGTGCAGCAGACCACGGAAATAAGTTCGTTGGTGTCGCTACGGAAGATGCCGCCGCCGGAGTCGCCCGAGGAAACGCTGAGCGTCATCCGCAATTGGCCCTGGCCGTTCTCGCCCGCGACGACCGTGCCGTCCTCGCGGTTGCCCGGCTTGTCCACGCCGTAGCCCATGTGCCAGATCGCCGTGCCCGGTTCGGGGTTCTTCGCGGCGATCAGGGCGAAGGGGAGGTCCGCGACCTCCTCCTCGGTCACGCACCAGGCCACGTCAGGCGTCTTGTGGTGGGCGACCACCCGCAGGCCCAGCGTCCGGCCGTCCTTGAGGGTGAGCGTGCCGCGCTGCCCCACGCCCGAGACGCAGTGGGCGGCGGTCAGCACGTCCCAGCGGCCGTCGGGCCGGCGCGGGCCGACCACCGTGGCCGTGCAGCCGGCGTTGCCGAAGCGGATGCGGCCCAGGGCGCCCGCCGGGTCGAGCTTGCCGCCGCCGGGCGGCCTGGGCTCGGGCTTCGGCGGCGCCGGCGGGGTGGGAGGCACCGGCCGGCACGGCTCGATCTCCACCGTGGCCCGCGCCTCGTCCACCTGCAGGCCGTCGCCCACGGCCCGAATGACGAGCAGCTCGACCTCGTAGGTGCCGGGGTGGGCGGCGAACTCCAGCACCCCGCGCGGCGCGGTCGCCCGCTGCACGTCCTTGGAGGGGTGGACCCGCCACAGGATCGCGGCCTTGGTGTCCACGCCCTCGGCGCGGAGGCGGACCAGGGAGTGGGGCTTGTACTTCGTCTCGCCCGCGATGCGGAGTGTGTCCGCCCGCGCCGCGGCGGGGGCGAGTGCCAGGACCAAACAGACCGACAGCATCGAACGCATGGTGCCTCCTCAGGGGGATCAGGGGACGATGATCCAGGACGGGGGGTTGACGGAGTAGGTCGGCTTCACCGTGACGCTGACCGTGATCGCTTCCTCCAGCGCCTCGTTGCGGCTGAAGTTGGTGACCATGCAGGTGGCCCGCAGGCCCTGCGAGCCGGCGGCCGTGATGTCTCCGTCCATCACCGCGAACTCCATCGCGCCGCGGTTCAGGAAGGTGTCCCGGATCGCACCGAAGTCGTCGTCGGCGGTGTCCCAGACCATCTCGAACTCGATGGAGCCGTCCTTGAGCGTGGCGACCGTGGCCCGCCAGCCGGCGTTGCCGCGCGTGGTCACGTCGGCCTCGCCCGCTTCCAGGTTCAGGGTCACGTCCTTGACGTTCTTGACCTCGTTCCACACCGGGGCGGCGAAGGTGCCCGTGTTGCGGTAAAGCTTGGCATCGAGGCCGAGTTTCACTGCCATGAGCGTGTCTCCTCACGTGCCCTACTTGCCGCGCAGCAAGCGCGCCAACAATTCGATCAAGCCCGGCGTATCCACCAGCGCACGCAAGAAGGTCAACGCCTCGTCGTCCTTTTGCGTCGGGGTCCATTTCGCAACCCAACCGGCAAAATCCAACAGAGTCTGCAACCCTCTCCGAACCTCTTCAGGGTTCATGTGATTTCCTCCTTATCGGACCGAATCGCGCCACAGGGCCGGCAGCTTGGGTTTCTCCGCTTCAAAGGCCGGCCGCATGAACGGCCGGGGCCGGTAGCGCACCTGGCGGGCCTTGCCGGCCTCCTCCAACACCGCGTCGCCGCCGTGCTCCAGCAGCCGCGGGGCCTGGGACTCTTCCTTCGTCAGCGTCGGGCCGATGACGACGCTCTGGTGCTGCGGGTCGTAGGCGAACAGGATGAACTTCCGCAATAGGCCCACGTGCGAGTAAGGTGGCGCGCCCGGCGGGCTGGTCCCCTTGCGCTTGCGGATCGAGGTCTTGGCCCGCTGCCGCACGAACGCGCCGAACTTCGACAGCACCTTCCGCGTGCCGGCGTCCACCGAGCGCTTGACCTTCTCGCGGTCGAAGAAGCTGCCCTTGGCGGCCTGGAACGTCATGCCGATCATGCGTCACCTCCAGACGCGAAAGGTCAGCGTGATGACGCTGGTGAACTGCCGCAGCTCGTCCAGGTGCTCCAGGGCGTAGACCGGCTCGTTCTTGACCTCGGTGCAGCGGGCGGCGGGGTAGCCGGCCAGCTTCTGCATGCGGAAGTGGTTGGTGATCTCCTCGACAAGCGCCATCAGGGCGTCGAGCGCCGCCTGGGTCATGTCGGTCTTCTTCTGCACCGCCACGTCGATCAGGTAATCGAAGCTGTCGCGGTTGCGGTCCAGCGACTTCGAGGCCAGCGAGCGGGGCACGACGCTGACCTTCAACTCGGTCATCTCGGACAGCTCGAACCGCGGCTGGTAGTGCCGCTCGGCGGTCAGCGGCTGGCTGAACGGGGTCGCGTTCAGCTGGTCAACCACCGCGTCGGCGATGTCGAGGATCACGGCCATCTACTCGGTCCCCACCTGCTTCGTGTGAATCCGCAGCAGCTTGCGAAAGACGTCCGACCAGCGCCAGGGCGGCTCCCTGCCCGGGGCCATGACCTCGTAAATGAAGGTCTTGGTCCCCTGTGTCTCGCGGATGACATCGCCTCGCTCGGGCAAAGTCGGCGTGCCGCCGAGAACGAGGTCGGCCGCATGGATCAGGAAATCGCGGTCGGTCCACTCCATGCGCACGCCGCCATAGCCATCGTCGAGCTTCAGGAGCGTCCGCCCGACCGTCGCCTGCACCGCGACCTGCAGCGCGCCGCGGCGGTAAACGACCGGCCGCGAGGCGTGCGTCTTGAGCTGGTCGGCCAGCCAGTCGGAGCCGGTCTGCAACAGGTCGGGCACGGCGTCCTCACTGGCTGAGCTTCACGCGGACGGTCGTGTCGTTGTCGCTGGCGGCCCGCACCGACTTGCCGAGCAGCTTGTTGCCCGCGGCCACGGTGGTCGCCTGGTTGGCGGCGTCGTTCCAGTACACGACCGCCCCGACCGCGATGGCCGTGCCGGCCCCGGTCGCCTTGGCGAAGTCGAAGACGCCCTCGACCGCCAGCGCCCCGAGCTTATTGGCCTTGATGTCGAGCTTGGCAACGCCCACCAAGTCGCCCTGCACGACCACGTCCCCGGCGGCCACGTCGGCGGCCGGCGTGTAGTCGATGGACGCCCCCTCGTGGACGAAAACGGCTTGAGCCATGAGTCAGTCTCCTGTCGTTGGGTGACGGCCCCTTACGCCCCGGCGCTCTTGACCGCGGCCCGGAAGTCCTGCATCGCCACGCCGAAGTCGAAGTAGCCGCGCCACTTCATCCCCAGCGTGTCGAAGTCCGTCTCGCCGCTCTCCACGGTCGGCGTCCGCATGCCGCGCAGGTAGGCGATCTCGATGGCCGCCACGTCGGCCGGGTCGGCGAACAGATACCAGGCGGTGGCGCTGCCGCCGGCGATCCCCTGCGCGTTGAGGTACGGCGAGGCCAGCGGCTCCCACTTGCCCGCGTGCGGGTTGTTGGCCGGCTTGGGCTTGTCGGCGGTCGTCGTCTCGTTGACCCGCGTCTCGGTCATCAGCTGCTGGGCCGTGACCTTGAGCGAAGTCGGCACCAGCAGGATGGCCGGCGAGATCAGGATCGGCTTGCCGTCCTTATCGGTCTGGTCGAGGAACAGCTGCTCGGCCGTCGTCAGCGCGCTGATCTGCAGCGCCGAGCTGGCCCCGGAGAAGAAGTTCTTGTTGGCGGCGCTGAAGAAGCCGCCGGGGTTCGCCAGCAAGAGCGTGAACACCGCCGACTCGACGGCCAGGGCCGACTGCCGGCCGAGGATGCGCGGGATCTGCAGGAACGCCCCGAGGTCGTCGTTGATGATCATCTGCCGGGTCATGGCGATGATCTTGCCGTAGGTATCGACCTGGTTCGTGTACGATTCCTCGGTGAGCTGGGCGTGCTTCAGTTCGCCGTCGGGGCCGACCTTCTCGAACGTGCCCTGGCCGGTCAGGCGGTAGCGCGTCACCTGCTTGAAGTCGTTGACGTCGGCCTGGGCGGAGATGCGGGTCGCCACGCCCTCGACGGCGCTGTACGCCTCCAAGAGCGCCTTGTTGGCGACGTTGGAGAGGATGCCCGACAGGCTGATGGTGGAGAACCCGCCGGCGGCCGCGCGGAGGGCGCGGTCGGCCTCGAAGGCCGTGCGGATGGTGTCGTCGGTCATGCGGCCGGGCCGGGCGTGGCCGCCGGCGGCGTGGATGACGTGGTAGAACAGCTCGTGCAGGCCCAGGCCGCGCAGGTCGCGCGACTGGGCCGCCTCGACGGTCTGCGGGCCGTACCAGGTCAGGACCTTGGCCTCGGGCATCCGCACCGACAGGCACAGCGCCGCCTCGATGGCCGCCGCCGTGGGCGGCTTGCCGTTCGTCGTGTGGATGGCCGGGCCTTGCGGCCGGGACGCCCGCAGGACCTCCAGCTCGGCACGGGTCGCGTCCCAGCCCTCCTCGATGGCCTTGGCCTCGATCTCGGGGTGCTTGCCGCCGCAGACCTTGCGGATCGCGGCAATCCGCTTGACCTCGGCCGCCGCTTCAGACCGGAGGCTGGAGACCGGAGACTGGAGGCTCGCAGCAGCCCTGGCCGGGGTGTGGCCTTCAACCTGGGCGCGATACAGCGCCTGCAGGCTCTCTCGTTGCTGTTCGGTCAGCGTGTCCGCGATGAAGCCCTGCGCTTCGACCCACTGGGTAAAGTCCATGTCTTCGCCTCCGGTCTCCGGCCTCCGGTCTCCAGCCTGTTCCGCCGCGATCTGCGCCGAGGTGTTCTCGTCCGCCCCCAGCACGACGAAGCTGATCTCGCCCAGCGTGGCCCGACGGGCGATGTTGACGGGGCCGGCGAACTCCCGGCCGTTGGCCTGGGCCGTCTTGCCCTCCGGCACGAACTCGACCTGCTCGGCCCGCGCCCCGATGGACGCCTGCCAGGCGAAGCCCCGGTCGTTGAGCGCGATCACCTGCCGGGCCTTGGGCGAGTCGCCCATCACCTGGCCGGCGACCAGGAGCTGGTTGTTCATGACCGCGACGGAGTCGGTCTGCCCCAGTACGAAGTCCACGTCGCGAGTGTGGTCAAGGAGGATCGGCCGGCGCTGCCGGCCCACGTCGAGGCCGGCCAGGTCCACGACGACCGGGTAGCGCCAGCCGGCGAGCTGCATGGCCCCGCCGGTGTAGGCGGTCATGGTGAAGCGCCGCAGCTTCTGCGCATCGCCCTCGGTGGGCGCCGCCTCCAAAGTGACCGCCTCCGCGAGCAGGTTGAGCCGGCCGTCAGGCGACGGCCGCTTCGCGCTCGCGCGGATCACCTTCGGCGTCTTCAGCGTCTTCGTCGCCATCCGCGGGCTCCCCTTCTTCGTCCGGCCCCTGTTCGTCGTCCGGCGGTTCTTCGTCTGGCGGCGTCGGCGGCGCGGGCGCCGTCGTCAGCCCCAGCTCCTGCATCAGCGCCAGCTCCTTGGCCCGCTGGCGCAGGGCCTCTTCCCAGTCCCGGCCCTGCTTGGCGTACTCGTGGGCCAGCGTCGTCGTGTGGTTGCCCAGCCGTGTCGCCTGGGCGCTGGCTTCCTTGGTCGGATCGACGTGCTCGTGGCCGTCCCAGAACCACTGGTGCGGCCAGTCGGCGATCAGCCCCAGGCCGGCGGGCAGGAGACCGGGGATCAGCGCCGCCTCGTCGAACCAGGCGGCGAGGATGCGGTCCAGCACGGCGCACTCCAGGTGCGCCTGCTCGACGCGGATCGCCTTGAAGTAGGTCTGGTGGTCCAGCCGGCCGGAGGCGTAGTTGTAGCCCGAGCTGTTGCCCGCCGCGACGTTGAACGGCATGTTGAGGCACCGCGCGATCTCGTTGAGCACCTCGCGCTTGAACTCGGCGTAAGTCGTGGCCGGCTGCTCGGCCTGCAGCTGGCTCATCTTCCAGCCGCCGGGCATGGTGACCAGCGCCCGCTGCTCCAGCTCAATGGGCTCGAACGGCTCGGCGGCGTCCGCCTCACCGCCGGCCGGGGCGTCGGTGTAAAGGATGCCGGCGAAGTCGGCGGCCGTCTCCGCGGCCGCGAGCACCGCCAGCGTAAAGCGCCGCAGCTGGGCGAACAGCGGCAGGGCCGGCGTGATGTCCGGGATGCCGCGGGCTTGGCCGGGGCGGTCGGCCCGGAACCAGTGGATGACGGAGGCGGCCGGCACCCGGTCGTAGTCGAGGAAGGTGCGCCGGCTCGTCTCGCCGGGGTGCTCTTTGAGCACGTGGTACTCGACCGGGTTGCCGGCGGCGTCAAAGACGATCCCGTCGATGGCGTTGGCGTCGAGGGCCGCCAGGTCCGGCGTGCAGACCTGGTCGGCCTCCAGCAGCCGCAGGTCGAGCTGCACGGGCGTGGGCAGCTTCGGGTTGCTGGTCAGGACGGCGAAGGCCTCGCCGTCGTGGGCGCGGGCCATCCGCAGGGTCCGGAGCTTGCCGGCCAGGCTGACCGCCTTGGCCCAGGCCGCGAACGCCTGCTCGATGCGGCGGTTGGCCTCGGCGTCGTCCGTGAGCATCTGCAGCCGCGGCCCGGTGCCGATCACGTCGTTGGCGAGGGTCAGCACGATGCCGCGGGCGTAGCTGTTGTTGGCGACCTCGTAGCGCGCCCGGTTCCGCAGCACGCGGCGGACTTCGGCGCTGTTGGCGGCGTTGGCCGACAGGCCGTCGGCGTTGGCCCAGTGCCGGCGGTTGTCGTCGTTGGTCACCGCCGCGTCGTAGCGGGCGCGGATGGCCCGCACTGCGCGGCGCGGCGCGCACCGGGAGCGCCGAGCAAACAGATTGGTCAACCAGTTCAGCAAGCCTACTCCGTTCCAGGTGGGACGAGCTTGTTGAAGCGCAGGCCGCGCTTCTTCGACTTGACCGCCTCTTTCGAGGTCAGGTAGCGGTCGGCCTCGATCTGGTCGGGCAGCGGGTGCTGCTCGACGCTGCCGGCGTCGCCCGAGGCCTTAGACGGCCCCTGGGCATTCTCACGGATCTTGTCCTCAAGGTCGTCCGCCATGCGTCCTCCGCAAATCACTCTCTCTACTTCTAAAGGACGCAGTGGCGCGGCGAGGTGACGGATGAAGGCCCGGCAATTCTGGACCAACACTGCAGCTGCCGGGGCTGCTGCGAATTTTCGCTGGACCTTTGGAAGAAAACCCGAAAAAAGTCGAATTCCAGAACCTCTTGATAGGCCAAGCCTTAGAGCGTCAACCCTGTGGCCGGCCCCGCGAAAAATCGCCCTCGCTGCGAATTTTCGCCAGTCGGGGGTGACGGGCCGGCGATGGGCCAGCAGCAACCGTAAGCTGCGGCCGCTGGCCCCGGCGAGTAGCTGAGAGGTTCGCTATGCAGACCCCGTCCAGCAAGTCATCCCTGTCCCCGGCGCGGCAGCGCCTCGTCGAGCTGATGCAAGACCTCAACTTCGGCCACATCGAGCGGCTGGAGATCCTCGACAGCCAGCCGGTCTTCGACCCGCCGCCCCGCGTCGTCCGCGAGATCAAGTTCGGCGCGCGGAACGGGCCGCGTCCCGAGGCCGCCCTCCGCGACTTCGTGCTCAAGGCCCAGCTCGTGGAGTTCTTCGCCTGCCTCGACACGCTCGGCGACGGCGTCATCGAGCGTCTGGAGGTGCAACACGGACTGCCGTTCCGCGTCGCCCTTGAGGAGGCCGCGGCCTGACAGCGGCTCTGCCTTCCGTCGTTCCGTTTCCTGATTCCTGATTCCACCACCTGACAGCAGACCGGCCACACCGTGGAGGTCGTTGTGGGTGACGCCGCTTCGGCATCACACACGACACCTTCCCGGACAGGGCTGGGTCCGCGCCGACGACGGCTCACCCACGCGCCCTCCTCCGCGGCCGGCGGAGGAGCTTCCCATGCAAGAGCTGTTCGACGACCTCGCCATGAAACTCGTCAAGGAGCGGGTCAAGCAGATGATCGGCCGCAACGGCTTCACCCCTTCCGACCGCGAAGACCTGAAGCAGGAGTTCGCCCTCCACCTCCTGGAGTGCCTGCGCCGGCTGAAGGAGCCGCCGCAGGACCGGCAGGCCTTCCTTCGGCGTGTGATCTCCCGCTTCGCCATCTCGCTGATCCGCCGCCGCGAGGCCCAGAAGCGCGACCACCGGCGCGTCAGCTCGCTGAGCAAGCGGGTGGTCGATTGTGACGGGCAGCGCGTCGAGATGGCCAGGACCATTCCTGAGGACCATACGCACACTCGCCTCGGCATCGCCCCGCGCAGTCGTCTGGAAGACGTGGAACTGGGCCACGACGTGGCCACCGTCCTGGCCATGCTGCCGCCCGACTTGCGCGACCTGTGCGAGCGGCTCAAGGACCATTCCATCGCCCTTGTGGCCCGCCAGGTCGGCGTCCCCCGCACCACCCTGCACGACGCCATCAGCCGGCTGCGGCAGCACTTCGAGGACGCGGGGCTGCGGGCCTATTTGAGCCGGTGATCCGTCACCCCGCCGCGCCACTGCGTCCTTTAGAAGTAGACACCCATCACGCCGAGGGACGCCATGATGCTTGCATTTCCCTGGGCGCGCCGGAACGGTTGTTCCGGCGCGCCCGCCCTCGGCCGTCTCGACTTTCTGCTGCGCGAGCCGGCCGAAGTGTACCACGCCAAATCGAAGGAGTACCTGACCAGCCACGCCCTGGCCGATTTCCGCGAGAACCCGCTCCTGTACCGCAAGCGACAGCTCGGCTTGGTCGTCGAGGAGGACCGCCCCGCCTTCCAGATTGGCCGCGCCGCCCACACGCTGATCCTGGAAGGCCGCGACGCCTACCGGCGGCAGTACGCCTTCGGCGGGCCGACCAACCCGGCGACGGGCAAGCTGTTCGACAGCCGCTCCAAGGCCTACCAGGAGTGGGCCGAGCGCCAGGCCAAGCCGGTGCTCACCGACCGCCAGGCTGCCCTCGTCGAGGAGCTGGCCGGCGCGGTGCAGCGCCACCCCGTGGCCGGCGAACTCCTGGCCGAAGGGCTGCCGGAGAGTGTCCTCCGCTGCGACTACCGGGGCGTCCCCTGCCAGGCCCGGCTCGACTGGCTCAACCCCGCCAAGGGCCTCGTCGATCTCAAGACCTGCGACCACCTCAAGTACCTCGAGGCCGACGCCCGGTCGTTCGGCTACCTCCACCAGCTCGCCTTCTACCGTGCCCTGCTGGCACTGGCGGGCGGCGAGCAGGTCCCGGTCTACCTGATCGCCGTCGAGAAGCGCGAGCCATTTCGCTGCGGCGTCTGGCGGATCGACCCGAACGTCCTGGCCGTCGCGGAGCTGGATAACGAGGCCGCCCTGGAGCGCCTGGTGCGCTGCCGGCAGCTGGACCACTGGCCCACCGGCTACGAGGAGCTGCGCGTCTTCGACCACCTGTGAGGCGGAAGGCCGAAGACCGAAGGCTGAAGGAAGCCAAAACGGTCTTCGGTTGTCCTTCAGCCTTCGGCCTACAGCCTTCAGCCTCCTGAGGAACCGACCATGAGTCTCCTGGCACAAGTCCAGAGCGGCAAGCGGCCGGCCCCACGGCGCGTGCTGCTCTACGGCACCCACGGCATCGGCAAATCGACCTTCGGCGCCGGCAGCGACCGGCCCGTGTTCGTCCAGACCGAGGACGGCCTGGGCGAGATCGACTGCGACAAGTTCCCCCTGGCCCTGTCGTACCCGGACGCGCTAAAGGCCCTGGAAGCCCTCTACACCGAGCAGCACCCCTACCGCACGGTCGTCGTCGATTCGCTCGACTGGCTGGAGCGGCTGATCTGGGCCGAGGTCTGCCGGCAGCGCTCCGTCGAGAACATCGAGGACATCGGCTACGGCAAGGGCTACGTCTTCGCCCTGACGCCCTGGCGCGAGTTCCTGACCGGCCTGGACGCCCTGCGCAACGACCGCGGCATGACGGTCGTGCTCATCGCCCACGCCCGCATCGAGCGCTTCGAGAACCCCGAGACGGACAGCTACGACCGCTACGTGCCCCGGCTGCACAAGCTGGCCTCGCAGGTCATCCAGGAGTGGTGCGACGAGGTCCTGTTCGCCACCTACAAGGTCTACACCAAGCAGACCGATGAGGGCTTCAGCCGCAAGAAGACCAAGGGCATCGGCACCGGCGAGCGCGTCCTGTACACCAGCGAGCGCCCCTCGCACGTCGCCAAGAACCGCCTGGGCCTGCCCGACGAATTGCCGCTCGACTGGCACGCTTACGCCTCGTTCTTCCACCAACCCAACTGAGAGCGGAGGCCGAAGGCTGGAGGCTGAAGGAAGGCAAAGACCGTCTTTTGGTTTTCCTCCGGCCTACAGCCTTCAGCCTCCAGCCTGAAGGAGAGTGACCCATGGCTGACCTGCACGGGTTCAACGCGAACGAAGTCGATCCGACGACCGACCTGGAGCCGATCCCCGCCGGCAAGTACCTGGCGATGATCACCGACTCGGAGATGAAGCCGACCAAGAGCGGCGACGGCCGCTACCTGCAGCTGACCTTCCAGATCCTGGAGGGGCCGTACAAGAACCGCTTCGTCTGGGCGCGGCTGAACCTGCACAACGCCAACGAGACGGCGGTGAAGATCGCCCGCGCCGAGCTGTCGGCGATCTGCCGGGCGGTGGGCGTGCTGACGCCCAAGGACAGCTGCGAGCTGCACAACCTGCCGCTGGTCATCACGGTCAAGCTGAAGAAGCGCGAGGACACCGGCGAGCTGCAGAACGAGGTCCGCGGCTACGCCAAGAAGGAGGCGGCCGCCGGCCAGCCGCAGCAGGCGGCGACCAACGCGCCTCCCTGGCGGCGCTGATTCCCAACGCCTGGCTTGTGCCTTCTGGTGAACGGGCCTCCCCCGGCAGGCACCTGACTTGGTCCGCCGATGGTCCTGGTAGCGCCTACGCGACCGAAGCATAGGCCAGGCTTCTATTACACGAAGAGGCCACATGAGCCGCTTGATTGAGTGCTTGAACTGCGGTGCTGAGTGTCGCCGCCGCGGTCCTGTGCAAAAGTACTGCGAGGCCTGTTCCGAGCAGAAGGATTTGCTCCGCAAGCGCCTCTGGGCGCGGACACATCCGCGCTCCGTGGAGCAGAAGGCCCGCCAGGCGGAACACAGCCAGCGACGGGCCGGAGCAGACCGCCGCGCCGGCGCCATCGCCAACGAGCACGGCCGGCAGTCCATCTTCTGGAACGCTGCCAACCCGGACCTGGTGTGGAGCCTGCGGGTGGCTGTCCCCTTTAGCTACGCGGCCTCGAAGAACCATCTCTTCGCCCTTCGGCGGCAGGGGCACGTGGCCCTGCGCCGGGAATCGCGGGCCATGCGGACGGAGATCACGCTCCGCCTCCGACAGGCCCTGGCCGGCCGGCGAATCGCCCACAACAAGGTCTGGCTGGACATCCTGGTGCAAAAGCCCAACCACCGCGGCGATGCCATCAACGTGGTCGATCTGGTCTGCGACGCCGTCAAGGATGCCATCCCGGTCGATGATCGCTGGTTTTGCATTCGGCGGTTGGACTGGGAAATCGTCAAGGCGAATCCGCAGTTGTTCATCGGCCTGGGGCAAGACTCGCTGGAGGACTGCCAGATCTGCTCTTACTGCGGACAGATCAAGCCGTTGTTGGCGTTCAACAAAGCGAAGCATTGTCCGCTCGGCGTGGGCCGGCAGTGCAAGGACTGCCGGCGGCGGGGAAGAATCCTGGCCAAGCAACACCAGGAACCGGCCGGGGGGAGAGCGCGTGAATGATCCTGCGACCGTACCAGCAGGCAGCGGTTGAAGCTGTTTACGCCTACCTGCGGACCCACGACGACAACCCGGTCGTTGTGATCCCGACCGCGGGCGGCAAGACGCCGGTCATGGCGACCATCTGCAAGGACGCGGTGACGCGCTGGAACGGCCGGGTGCTGATCCTGGCCCACGTCAAGGAGCTGCTGGAGCAGGCTGCGGACAAGCTGGGCAAGGTCTGCCCCGAGGTCCGGTTCGGCATTTACTCGGCCGGCCTGAGGCGGCGCGACACCGGTCGGGCGGTCATCCTGGCCGGCATCCAGTCGGTCTACCAGCGGGCCGTCGAGCTGGGCACGTTCGACCTGGTCCTGGTGGACGAGGCCCACCTGATCCCGCCCGAGGGCGACGGGATGTACCGGCAGTTCCTGGCCGACGCCAAGGGGATCAACCCGCACCTTCGCGTCGTCGGCCTGACGGCCACGCCGTACCGGCTGAAGTCCGGCCTCATCTGCAGCCCGGACCACTTCCTCAACGCGATCTGCTTCGAGGTCGGCGTTCGGGAGCTGATCGTCCAGGGCTACCTCTGCCCACTGGTCACCAAGGCCGGCAGGGCGCGGGCGGACACCAGCGGCCTGCACGTGCGCGGCGGGGAGTACGTCGCCGTTGAGGTCGAGGACCTGATGGACCAGGACGCGCTGGTGCGGGCGGCTTGCGCCGAGATCGTCGAGTACACCCGTGACCGCCAGACGGTCTTGATCTTTGCTTCGGGGATCAAGCACGGCCAGCACGTCGTGCATGTACTGAAAGAGCAGCACGGCATCGAGTGTGGCTTCGTCAGCGGAGAGACGCCGGACGGCGAACGGGACCGATTGATTGCCCGGTTCCGGGATCAGGGGTGGGCACGCCAGCTTCAGATCGACTTTGGAGCAAACGCCGCCGAGCCGCTGAAGTACCTGTGCAACGTCAACGTGCTGACGACCGGCTTCGACGCGCCGAACGTCGATTGCGTGGCCCTGCTGCGGCCGACGTTGTCGCCGGGCCTGTACTACCAGATGGTCGGCCGGGGCTTCCGACTCCACCCCGGCAAGCAGAACTGCCTGGTCCTCGACTTCGGCGGCAACGTGCTGCGGCACGGCCCGGTGGACCAGGTCCGGGTCAAGGAGGTCGGCGGCCAGGGCAGCGGCCAGGCTCCGGCGAAGGAGTGTCCGCAATGTCAGTCGGTCATTGCCGCCGGCTACGCGCGCTGCCCCGATTGCGGCTACGAGTTCCCGCCGCCCGAGCGCGGCAAGCACGATGCGAAAGCGAGCAGCGCCGGCATCCTGTCGGGGCAGGTGGCAACGACCAGGTACGCCGTGCGGGACGTGTCTTACAGCGTCCACAGGAAGCGCGGTGCGCCGGAGGACGCGCCGAGGACCATGCGGGTCGATTACAAGGTCGGCTGGCACGAGTACAAGTCGGAGTGGGTCTGCTTCGAGCACACCGGCTACGCCCGGCAGAAGGCGGTCGCCTGGTGGAGGCAGCGCTCGCACGAGCCGGTGCCGGAGACGGCCGAAGAAGCGGTCACTCTGGCGCAAAACGGGCGCCTGGCCCCAGCGCGGGAGATCACCGTTCGCAGCGTCACGGGTGAGGACTTCGACCGGATCATCGGCTACGAGTTGGGCGACATCCCGCCGCAGCCGGACAGCAAGGACCTGCCCGAGGACGCGTTCGACTTCCCATTCGGGGCCAACGCGGTCGCCGCGGAGGAGGAGATTCCGTGGTGACGCCGGCCGAGCTGCTGTCTGCCGCTCTCCGCTACGCCGAGCTGGGCTACCGGGTGTTTCCCTGCGCACCCTCTGGCAAAGCGCCGTTGACCGAACACGGCTTCCACGACGCGACCACGGACCAGGAGGAGATCGAACGCTGGTGGACCCAGCACCCCAACGCCAACATCGGCATACCGGCGGCGGGGCTGGTGGTCATTGACATCGACGGCGAGGCCAACCCGTGGCCGGGCGACCCGGAGCGCAGCGCCGACTTGGCCCAGACCGGCGCAATGGGGCTGACGCCCCGCGGCGGACGGCATTACCTCTTTCGCCGGCCGGCGGGCAAATCCTGGCGTTGCACCGAATCGCGCCTGGCGCCCCACGTCGATACCCGCACGGACGGCGGCTACATCCTCGTTCCGCCCTCGGTGGTCGAAGGGCGTGCCTACCGCTGGGCACCGGGTCTGGAGCTGGACGGCCCGCCGGACAGCCTGCCCGAGCCGCCGTCGTGGTTGGTCGGGTTGCTCAACTCCTTGGCCCAGGAAACGCCCACGTTGGCCCACGTCGCGGCCGGCGGGGGCCAGGCGAACCCGATCCCGGAGGGCCAACGGAACGCGACCCTGGCGCGCCTGGGCGGGAACATGCGCCGGGTCGGGATGACCCTGGCCGAGATCGCCGCCGCCTTGCTCCAGACCAACAAGGACCGCTGCTTCCCGCCGCTGTCGCCCCGCGAGGTCGAGCGCATCGCCGCAAGTGTCGCCCGGTACGAGCCCGACCAGATCGCGACCGCGATGGCCGAAGGGCACTGGGACCAGTTGATGCAGGTCCAGGCGCCGCAGCTCGCCCCGGTCAGCCTGGCCGACCTGGTGGCGCGCTACCCCGACCTGCGCCGGCCGGTGATCCACGGCCTGCTGCGCCAAGGCGAGACGATGAACGTCATCTCCGCCCCCAAGATCGGCAAGTCCTGGCTGGTCACCGACCTGGCCCTGGCCGTCGCCACGGGCCGGCCCTGGCTCGACACGTTCGCGTGCGAAGCCGGCGACGTGCTGATCATCGACAACGAGCTTCATGGCGAGACCTCGGCCAACCGCATCCCCAAGGTCGCGGCGGCCCGGCAGATCGGGCTCGGTGATGTTGGCGGGCACGTCTTCGTGCAGAACCTCCGGGGGCACTGGCAGGACATCTTCTCGCTGGGGCCGTACTTCCGCTCCCTCGACCCGGGGCGGTTCCGGGTGATCATCCTCGACGCCATGTATCGCTTCATGCCCAAGGAGATGGACGAGAACGACAACGGCACGATGGCGAACGTTTACAACGCCATCGACCGCTACGCCGACCTGCTGGGCTGCTGCTTCGTGCTCATCCACCACACCAGCAAGGGGAACCAGTCCGGCAAGGCGATCACCGACGTGGGGGCAGGCGCCGGCAGTCAAAGCCGGGCGACCGACACGCACCTGATCCTGCGCCCGCACGAGGAGGACGACGTGGTGGTGCTGGAGGCGGCCGTGCGCTCCTGGCCGCCGGTCCTACCAAGGTGCCTGCGGTGGGCCTTCCCGGTGTGGACGCCGGCCGACGACCTCGACCCGACTCTGCTGCGGAGCGAACGTCCCAGGCGGGCACGCAAGGCCGAGGCGGACGCGGACGAAGCGGAACAACCCGAGCCCACCTGGGACGCGGAACGGTTCGCGGCGACGTTCGTGACGGGCAAGCCCAAGACGCGCGACGCCATCCTCGCCGAAGCGAATGCCGTGGGGCTGTCCGACTGGAAGGCGGAACGCCTGCTGCGTCGGGCGGAAGGACTGTCCCTTGTCCACCGCTGGGCGAGCGGGCGCAACCGACCGTCGGCCTACGCGAACGTCCCCCAGCCGGCCAACGAGGAGGCTGACCCGTGAGCCGCCTGTGTGGTGAGAGCGTCGTGGCGACCACTGCTCACAGCGATTGCCGTGTGGTGCGACTACTCACCACACAGCGAAAATGCGGTTCTGTGTGTGGTGTGAGTCCCCCTAATACCCCCTGCGTGTGCTCACGCCACAAGGCGTGAGCACACACTGTGTGGTGAGCATAGCCTCACCACACAGACGGCCGATAGGTACTTCCCGGGCGTCCTTCGGCCCGGCCCCGCGGCGGGAACAGCCGCAAAGGATAGCAGGCTTTGTTTTCTTTGTCCGAACTTTTGGCTCCCATGAAGTCGAACCACCCGCAACGTAACGCGTGGCAACGGGCGGCAGTGAGCCTGAAGGCCCGCCTGAACACCGATCATCGCAATCATCAAATGCTCGCCGATCCTTGGTCACGGGCAGCCCACTGCATGGTCCAAGGTTGGCGAAACATCGCGAGCCAAGGGCGGCTTGGTTACATCCCTCAACCCCGACGGAGACCGACAACATGGCAAGAGGCAGCCCAATCCATAAAGGCGTCGCTGGACAGCCGGAAGACCAGCCGGCTGCTGGACACCACGACCTGGCACTTCTGGGCGGGCCACCTACCCAACATGAAACTGCGGTACATCCCGTTACGGCGGCGCCGCGCCCCCGCGGCCCGATCACCACGGCCAACGTCCTGAAGCTGGTGGAGTGGCAGGGATACCGCTGTGCCCTGACCGGGCGACCGCTGACGCCTGAGACGGCGTCCCTGGACCACATCGTCTCGGTACGCTGCGGCGGCGAACATTGCATGGAGAATGTGCAGGTGCTGCACAAGGAGGTCAACCGGGCCAAGGCCACGATGACCAACGAGGAGTTCATGCAACTCTGCCGCGAGGTCGTCGAGCACATGATGCGGCAACAGGCGGAAGGAGAGGAGCCATGAAGATCGAACTGCGGAAGCTGTCCGACATCAAGCCCTACGCCAACAACCCGCGCCTCAATGACGACGCTGTGGAGGCCGTCGCGGCCTCCATCCGCGAGTTCGGCTTCCGCCAGCCGATCGTGGTGGACGCCGAGGGCGTTATCGTCGTCGGCCATACGCGCTACAAGGCCGCGCTGAAGCTGGGCCTGGAAATGGTGCCGGTCCACGTCGCCACGGACCTGACCCCCGAGCAGATCAAGGCCTACCGCATCGCCGACAACAAGAGCGCCGAGCTGTCCGACTGGGACTACGACCTGCTACCCGTCGAGTTGGGCGAGCTGCAGGGCATGAACTACGACCTGGGCCTTCTCGGCTTCGACCAGGATGAGCTGGCCCGGCTGCTCAACCCCGGCGTCAAGGACGGGCTGACCGACCCCGACGAGGTGCCAGAACCGCCCGACGAGGCGACGACCAAGCCCGGCGACCTGTGGCTGCTGGGTGACCACCGCTTGCTCTGCGGCGACAGCGGCAAGCCCGAGGACGTGGACCGCCTGCTCAATGGCGCGGTGATCCACCTGGTCAACACCGACCCGCCCTACAACGTGCGGGTCGAACCCAGGAGCAACAACGCCATCGCCGCCGGCCTCAGCTCGTTCGAGGTCACGCACCACCAGAAGATGGACGTGGTCCGGCACCCGGAGAAGGCAAAGCCGACCGGCAAGAAGCTGCGGGCCAAGGACCGGCCGCTCGCCAACGACTTCGTTTCCGACGAGGCGTTCGAGAAGATGCTGCACGCCTGGTTCGGCAACCTCGCCCGCGTGCTCGAGTCCGGCCGGGCCTTCTACATCTGGGGCGGCTACGCCAACGTCGCCAACTACCCGCCGGTGCTGAAGGCGTGCGAGCTGTATTTTTCGCAGGCAATCATCTGGGTGAAGGAGCATCCCGTCCTCACCCGCAAGGACTTCATGGGCAACCACGAGTGGTGCTTCTACGGCTGGCGGGAAGGGGCGGCCCACGTCTTCCTCGGCCCCAACAACGCTGTCGATGTCTGGTCGGTCAAGAAGGTCAACCCGCAGAACATGGTCCACCTGACCGAGAAGCCGGTCGAGCTGGCCGTGCGGGCGATCCAGTACTCGTCGCGGCCCGGCGAGAACGTCCTCGACCTGTTCGGCGGCTCCGGCTCGACGCTCATCGGCGCGGAGCAGACCGGCCGCAAGGCATACCTCATGGAGCTGGACCCGCTCTACTGTGACGTGATTTGCGAACGCTGGTGCAAGTTCACCGGAAAGGAGGCATTCCGTGTTGATCCTCAAGGAAATCAAACCCCGCGCTCCGAGCTGCTCGCCGGGCGAGCGTAAGGTGGGCGGCAATCGCCGCCCACGCTCGTGGACGATCTGTCCGGTATGCCTGGGCATCTTCCCGCTGCCCCATTTGCGGCGTCGGTTCTGCTCCTACCCCTGCAAGGTCACGGCGCAAGCGACGGGACGACAGACCGTGCGACGAACGATTGCGAAAGCTCGCACCGCCCAGAGCCTGCTGCGCTACCACGTTCAGGCCGGGAACATTGTCCGCCCGGATGCCTGCGAGGAATGCGGGGCCACGGATCGACGCATCGAGGCAGCCCACTTCAACTACGACGAGCCGTTGCGGGTCCGCTGGCTTTGCGTTCCTTGTCATCGCCGGTGGGACAAGAGCGAACCCAAACAAGCCACGATCATCGTCCAGCGCCGGGAGAAGTTCACCGGCCGCAAGGTGGAAAGGGGGTAATCAGCATGCGCGACTACACGCTGCACGACTCCGGCGAGCGCCAGCAGTTTGCGACCGGGGCGGTGCGGGACCGGCAAGCCGGCAAGGGGCGGTTCGACCTGCTTCCCGCGCTGGCGGTGACCCGCCTGGCCCGGCACTTTGAGAAGGGCGCGGCCAAGTACGGCGACCGCAACTGGGAGCGGGGCATCCCGCTCAGCCGCTTCCTGGACTCGGCCCTGCGCCACCTGTTCGCCTACCTGGCGGGCCGGGACGACGAAGACCACCTGGTGGCGGCCGCCTGGAACCTGCTGGCGGCCCTGGAGACGGACGCGCGGGCGGCCGGCGGCCGGCTCCCGCCCGAGCTGGTGGACATCGGCCCTCAGCGGCCGGACGGGACAAAGGAGGCGGAAGCATGATCTACCTGGCCAGTCCCTACTCGCACCCGGACCCGGCGGTGCGCGAGCAGCGGTTCCGCGCCGCCTGCCGGGCGGCCGTTGCCCTGCTCTGTGCCGGCCAGGTGGTTTTCTCGCCCATCACCCACAGCCATCCGCTGGCGCAGCACGGGCTGCCGGGGAGCTGGCAGTTCTGGGAGCAGTACGACCGCAAGTTCCTGGAGCGGTGCGACGAGGTGGTGGTGCTAATGCTGGATGGCTGGGAGGAGAGTGTCGGGGTGCAGGCGGAGATCCGCATCGCGCGGGAGCTGGGCAAGCCGGTACGATATCTGGCCCCGGAGTTGGCCCCCGTTTCGCCCACGTTGGCCCACGTCGCGTCCGGTTCCCCGGAGGCGGACCCCACGCCAATCGGGGCCGATCGCCCGCCCACGTTGGCCCACGTCGCGTCGGAGGTGCCGGGGTGAACGCCAACGCGACCAACGAGAAGAGACCCCGCCGGGGGGTCTCACGGGCGATGGGGTTGTCGGGGCGGGCTACGCTTCCGCGTCCGGCTGGTTCGGGTCGTAGACGGTCCCGCAGCTGTCGCAGCGGACCTTATCGTCGTCGATCCAGACCAGCGAGTCGATGTCGTCCTCGCCGCAGCTCGGGCAAGCAAAGCCGGGGGCCACGCGGTCGTAGCCGTCGGGTTCGATGGGGTGGTTATTGGTCGTCATGGTCCGCGCTCCTTTCACTTGGCGAGGGCAAACTTGCCGCGCTCGGTCTTGGTGAAGCGGGACTCCTTGGCCTTGGTCGTGATCTCGCGGAGGATGGCGGCGTACAGCGTGGCGGCGGGCGTCTTGCCGTTGGGGCTGGTCCAGTACCCCTTCGCGGCCATCGCGTCGATCATCTCCTGGCAGGTCATCGCCTGGCCCGTCTCGCCCAGCACCTTGGCGGCGGCGTCCAGGCAGCCGACCTTCTTCGGCTTGGCCTCGGCTTCGGGCTTGGCCTTGGCGGGCTTCGCCTTCGGGGCCTTCTTGCCCGCGTCCGCCGGGGCCTCGGTCTTGGGGGTCTTCTTCTTCGCCATGTTGCGTCTCCCTGTACGGGGTTGCGGAAATCGGCGACGCGACCGTCGCGCTGCCAACGTCAGGGCAGTCAGTTACCTCGCGTTCCGCCATACAGCAAGCGCAGTTCGAGCGGAATTCTGAAGGTTTTTCCGGGGGCGCGATGATGGCCGAGGACCGTGAACATTCGCCGACGGGCGGCCTGAACCCGAACGCCCTGAGCGTGGCGGACGCCGCCCGGCTGCTCACGCGGATCGGCGGCCGGCCGGTCACCGCGGAGATGCTCCAGGCCGACATCGGCGCGGGAGCACCGACCAACGCCGACGGGACGATCAACCTCGTCCACTACGCCGCCTGGCTGCTGAAGGAGACGGGCCGTGGCGATTGACCCGCGCAAGCTGCGACCGAGCGAGCTGTGCCGGCTGCTCAACTCGACCCCGCTGGGCGAGGTGATCAACGAGCGGCAGCTCCACCGCCATCGGAGCCGGGCCGGCCTGCGCATCGGCGACGCCCGGCACGTGGACCTGCTGCGCTACGTCGCCTGGCTGTTGCAGCTGCGACACGCGCCGAGGCCCGAGCCGGACGGCGACCCCTACGAGAAGCTCAAGGGGCGTGCCCGCGCCCGGAACATCGCCCTGTCGCTGGCCGGCCGGGACATCGGCGAGTTGCCGGCGGTTGTGAACCCGGGGCGGAAGGCGCAGGCCGAATCCAACTTCCGCTTCTTCTGCGAGTCGTACTTCCCGCTGACCTTCCACCTGCCGTGGTCCAAGGACCACCTGAAGGTCATCGCCCGCATCGAACAGGCCGTGTTGCGCGGCGGCCTGTTCGCGCTGGCCATGCCGCGCGGCAGCGGCAAGAGCACCATCTGCGAGTGCGCCTGCATCTGGGCCGTGCTGTACGGGCACCGCGAGTTCGTGTGCCTGATCGGCTCGGACGAGGGGCACGCGATGGACATGCTCGACTCCATCAAGATGGAGCTGGACGGCAACGACCTCTTGCTGGAGGACTTCCCCGAGGTCGTCTACCCGATCCAGTGCCTCGACGGCATTGCTAACCGCTGCAAGGGTCAGCTCTACAAGGGTGAGCGGACGCACATTGGCTGGACGGCCAGGGAGATCGTGCTGCCGACGGTCCCCGAGAGCAAGGCGAGCGGGGCCATCATCAAGGTCGCGGGCATCACCGGCCGCATCCGCGGCATGAAGTACAAGCGGGCCGACGGCAAGACGGTGCGGCCCAGCCTCGTCGTCCTCGACGACCCTCAGACCGACGAGTCGGCGCGGTCGCTGTCGCAGTGTGCCACGCGCGAGAGCATTCTGGCGGGAGCGGTGTTGGGTTTGGCCGGCCCCGGCAAGAAGATCAGCGGCATCATGCCCTGCACGGTGATCCGGCCGGGCGACATGGCCGACAACATCCTCGACCGCGACAAGCACCCGGAGTGGAACGGCGAGCGCACCAAGATGGTCTACTCATTCCCCGCCAACGAAAAGCTCTGGCAGCAGTACGCCGAGCTGCGCGCCGAGAGCATGCGCCAGGGGAACGCCGGCGAGGAGGCCACCGAGTTCTATCGTCAGAACCGAGAGGCTATGGACGCGGGGGTGGTCGTCGCCTGGCCGGAGCGGTTCAACCACGACGAGCTGTCGGCCGTCCAGCACGCCATGAACCTGAAGCTCCAGGACGAGGCCGCCTTCTTCGCCGAGTACCAGAACGAGCCCTTGCCCGAGGAGGTCGCCGGCGACGACGAGCTGACGGCCGACCAGATCGCCGGCAAGCTCAACCGGATGAAGCGCGGCGAGGTGCCCATCGGCTGCAACCACCTGACCACGTTCATCGACGTGCAGGCCAACCTGCTCTTCTACGTCGTGGCGGCCTGGGAGGACGACTTCACCGGCTACGTCATTGACTACGGCACCTTCCCCGACCAGAAGCGGCCGTACTTCACCCTCCGCGACGCCCGCCTTACGCTGGCAGGAGTGACCGGGGCGGCCGGCCTCGAAGGGGCCATCTACGCGGGCCTGGAAAAGCTGACCATCAACCTGCTCGGCCGCGCCTGGCGGCGGGACGACGGGGCCGAGCTGCGGGTCGAGCGCTGCCTGATCGACGCCAACTGGGGCTCGGCGACCGATGTGGTCTACCAGTTCTGCCGGCAGTCGGCCCACGCGGGGATCGTGCTGCCCAGCCACGGGCGGTTCGTGGGCGCGTCGAGTCAGCCGTTCAGCGAGTACAAGCGCCGGCCGGGCGACCGCGTCGGGCACAACTGGCGCATCCCCAACGTCCACGGCAAGCGGGCCGTGCGGCACGGGGTCTTCGACACCAACTACTGGAAGTCCTTCGTCCACGCCCGCTTGGCCGTGCCGATGGGCGACCGGGGATGCCTGTCGCTCTTCGGCGACAAGCCGGAGATGCACCGTCTCTTCGCGGAGCACCTGACCGCCGAGTACCGGGTGAAGACCGAGGGCCGCGGCCGCACCGTGGACGAGTGGAAGCCGCGGCCGGAGCGGGGCGACAACCACTGGCTCGACTGCCTGGTCGGTTGCGCCGTGGCGGCTTCCATGCAGGGCGTGGTCTTGCCGGGCACGGACGGCCAGGCTCCCGCCAAGCGCGAGCGCCTCAGCTTCGCCAAGATGCAGAAAACCAAACGCCGTTGACCATTCCCAACCGCCGGACAGCGCACTGATCGCTGGGCGAAGGTCGCTGTGGGCAACTCCCAGGAGATGTCCCATGCGACCGTTCGATAACTCGGACCTTACCCCGCAAGACCGCTTCCGTGAGATCGCCGCTGTGCTCGCCGTCGGCGTGCTGCGCCTGCGCGCACGGGCCGCGACCTTTGCCGATCCGGACGAGCATTCCGCCCCGGAAAATCCCGAGAAAACCGGCGACAGTTGCCTTGAGCTTTCCGCGAAAACCGTGCTCAGTGTCCACACGGGTTAACCATTTCCGAGACACCGAGAAAGGAGAACAACGACGTGGACCTGAACATTGGCAAAGAACTAGCCGCACTCCAGCGGATGACCGTCAAAGAGCTACGAAACCGGTACGCCGAAGTCTTCGGCGAACCGACCAACGCCAACAACCGGGCCTGGCTCGTGAAGCGCCTCGCCTGGCGGCTGCAGGCCCTGGCCGAGGGCGACCTGTCTGAACGCGCCCGCCGGCGGGCCGCCGAGTTGGCCAGCGACGCCGACCTGCGCATGAACCCGCCCAAGGCCCTGCCTGCCGTGCCTGCCTCGGAGCGGACCACCGCTCACGTCCTCGCCTTCAGACCGGACGACCGCCTGCCGCCGCCGGGCACCGTCCTCACCCGCCGCTACAAGGGCGAAGTACTGCAGGTGAAAGTTCTGCCGCACGGCTTCGAGTACGAGGGCGAGGTCTACGGCTCGCTCAGCGCCGTCGCCAAGGCGATCACCGGCTCGCACTGCAACGGCTATCTGTTTTTCCGCCTCGGCGACAAAGGGGGTGACGCATGAACCGCAACATCAAGAACCCCAAGCCGGCCACGCTGCCGGTCGTCCGCTGTGCCGTCTACACCCGCAAGTCCACCGAGGAGGGCCTTGAGCAGGAGTTCAACTCACTCGACGCCCAGCGCGAGGCCGGCGAGGCGTTCGTGGCCAGCCAGCGGCAGGAGGGTTGGACCTGCCTGCCGGAGCGCTACGACGACGGCGGCTTCACCGGCGGCAACATGGAGCGGCCCGCCCTCCAGCGGCTGATGGCCGACATCGAGGCGGGCAAGATCGACTGCGTGGTGGTCTACAAGGTGGACCGCCTCAGCCGCTCGCTGCTCGACTTCGCCCAGATGATGCAGACCTTCGACAAGCACCGCGTTTCCTTCGTGTCCGTCACGCAACAGTTCAACACCGCGACCTCGATGGGGCGGCTGGTGCTGAACGTGCTCCTGTCCTTTGCCCAGTTCGAGCGGGAGATCATCTCGGAGCGGACGCGGGACAAGATCGCCGCCACGCGGCGCAAGGGCAAGTGGGCCGGTGGGCACCCCATCCTGGGCTACGACGTGGACCCGCGCGGCTTCCGGCTGGTCGTCAACGAGGCCGAGGCCGTCCGTGTGCGGGCCATCTTCGACCTTTACCTCGAACACGAGTCACTGCTGCCGGTCGTGCAGGAGCTGGAGCGGCGCGGTTGGGTCAACAAGCGCTGGACCACCCGCAAGGGCCGCGAGCGCGGCGGCCAGCCGTTCGAGCGGACCAGCCTGTACCGGCTGCTGACCAACGTCGCCTACGTCGGCAAGGTCCGCTACAAGGACGAGGTCCACGACGGCGAGCACCCCGGCATCGTTAATCCCGCGGTCTTTCAGCGCGTTCAATCGCTGCTGCAGCGCAACGGCCAGACCCGCGGCGCGCCGGTGCGGAACAAGTTCGGCGCCTTGCTCAAGGGGATCATCCGCTGCGTCCCCTGCGGCTGC
>Ga0101941_1000702_pt1 | contig 43569 bp, 32 predicted proteins | sample DewCreD2012metaG_3_FD_75242 | JGI IMG/M metagenome (GOLD analysis project Ga0101941, IMG submission 75242) | Hot spring sediment bacterial and archeal communities from British Columbia, Canada, to study Microbial Dark Matter (Phase II) - Dewar... ... | reverse complement strand
GGCGAAGTCGGCTCGGCAGGAGCCTCGCCCTCCCCAAGAAGGAACCTTGCCAGACCGATAGCGCAACATAACTCTGTTTATTTTTTCAAAATTCATAAGTGTGCACTACGCACTCTTTCTTCCTCGCTTCGTGCTTGTAGTGCAGGCTTTAGCCTGTCGGACACACTGCGGGAGAACCATTCTCGCCAGGGCTGTAGCGCCTGCTCCACCAACTCCTGCTTCTCGGAGAGACCCATGTTGGCATCAGGGCGAGCGAGCAACAGCCCTAATGCCCGCTCGCGGCTGAGCCACCGTTCCGCTGGTGGAGACAGCCCTTCGTAACCCGTTACCAACACCTCCTCCGAGAGCATCTGCGTGTTTGGTGGAATCTGTATGAGGTAACGCACCCGCAGTAACAACAATACAGTCAAACGCTGCACGCTCGCAGTACGTATCGCCCCACAACGCGATACCACGCGCTCGCCCGTTGACCAAGCATCCACACCTGTTTGCTCCAATGCGTGCTCCATCAGCCAGCGTGCCAGCGACGCCACGAAGCGATGATTGCGTCCCACATACTCTGCACCCGCCGGCGTGGGGGAGGTAAAGGCAATACGCCAGACCCCATCTCGTGCGGAGACCGGTATTGCCTCACGAAGGGCAGGAGGTATGTGACTTGCTGCTGCCGTCACTTCATATACCCCCAACTGCCCGCGCTGCTCGCGACAGGTAATGCCCAGACGCTGGCAAGTGTTCAACACGAACTCGCGCACCGCATCGGCATCTCCCAGCACCTCGTCGCAGGCTTCCAGTTCCCGCTTGACCTCTTCGGGGCGGATGGCGCGCTGAGCGAAGCGTGTGCGATTGACCCGTTCCCGCGCCGCGTCGCGCTCCCAACGCTGGTGCAGTGCCTGTATCTGCTCGTCCGCAAGGTCAATATCGAGGCTCAGTTGTCTGCCACCAACGGACTGTGCCCGCAGGAACAACGCCTTCAACACCGCCTCCATGACGCTATCGCTCTCCTCCGGCACGGGCACATACGTGCCCAGCGCACGATATATCTCCCGCGCCTTGTCCAGCAACACCCGTATCACCACCCCGTCCATCGGGCTATCGGGTGAGAAATAGCGTATCGCTTTGACTACCGGTGCGGTCTGCCCGAACCTGTCCACCCGTCCCTCTCTCTGCTCCAAGCGGTTCGGGTTCCAGGGCAGGTCGTAGTGTACCACTGCGGTGAACTTGTCTTGCAAGTTGACCCCCTCGCTCAGGCAATCCGTCGCCACCAGCACGCGCGGGCGAGTGGCATCTATCTCCTCAATCCGTACCCGTCGCTCGTCATCGCTCAGTCGCCCTGTGATTACCGTTACCTGTATGTCTTCTCTCAGATGCTCGTGCAGCTGCTTGCCCACATACTCAGCAGTCGCCACATATCGGCACCACACAATAGGCTGATAGTCCTCTGCCAGCAACTGCTGTACCAGACGCACGCACCCGACAACCTTGTTGTCCTGACCGCTCTGCCAGATATCCTGCGCCATTCGCTCCAGCTGGCGCAGCTGTTTGACCTCTTCCTCTACCAGCGTGTACTCGGTTGCCTCAATTGGGGGGAGAGGGGTTTCGTCCTCGCTCTGTTCTTCCACCACGTCATACACGAAGGGAGCAAACACATCTGGCTCCTCTGCCTCGACGGCGGACTCCTCACCGCTGCGTAGTTGCTCTCGTCGCCTCCGCAACGCCTCCACCGCTGCTGCAGGGCTGGACATCACACAGCGTAGCAGAGCAAGCGCACCCCAATACCGTACACGTTGCTTGCGCAGGTCCAAGCGCTCGCCCGTGCGCACTATCTGCCGACAAAAGGCGTACGTCTGATCAAATAGCCGTCGATATGCATCAGACAACGAGTAGGTGTAATCTGCGGATAGTCTGCGCGGGAAATGACTGACCCCTTCCTCCCAATCCTGCTGGATCTCCTTGCGGGTGCGCTGTACGAAGTGGCGAGCCAATAGTTGACGCTGATGGTCATCCAGATTGCCGATGTCCCAACCGCCGAACTCAGGGTGTAGCAATCCCAAAATGGAGCGGAAAGCTGTCTCGATACCGCTGTGTGGCGTCGCTGTTAGCAGGATAAGGTGACGGGATGAGTCGCGAGCGATTTCACGTAGCAGTTGATGCCTCTGTTGTTGACTGCTGTTACGCTCAGATGCCTCTGCTGCACCATGCACTTCGTCCACAATCACCAGCTCGGGGCAGTGCTGTAGAAACAGGTGCTTGTTGTGCTCACTCTTGAGGAAATCGATGCTCGCCACCTGAAACGGGTAGTACTCATAGATGCTCTGCGTCGGCGACAACTTCGTCCGCTCCAGCTGTCCCACCGTCCCGGAGCGGATAACCACTGCATCCAGGTTGAACTTCTCCTGTAGTTCCCTCTGCCATTGCTCGCAGAGGTAAGGTGGGCACAGCACGCACATCCGGCGTATCTCGCCTCGCTCTAACAGTTCCCTGGCAATCAGTAACGCTTCGGCGGTCTTGCCCGTGCCCACATCGTCGGCAATAAGCAGGCGAACCGGATCCAGCCGCAGCGCCATCAGCAGAGGCACGAATTGGTAGGTGCGCGGACGGATGGAGATGCGCCCTAGGGAACGCAGAGGGGCTGCACCGTCCCGCAGGGTTAATCGCACCGCCTGCCAGAACAGATGTACCGCCGCCGCATCCTGTACGTCGGATGAGGTGGGCGGTGGGAACGTAGAGGGACGGATACGCTCCTCTGGAAGGTCGCAGGCTATCAGCTCCGCCAGTTTGGGATGAACCGCGATGACCTCATCCGTTGCCCCCGTCAGTGGGCGGAGCCGAATGAGTCCGTCTCCCTGATCGGGCAGATAAACCCAATCCCTTTTCCGAAACCGAACGATGGAGCCGGGTATCATGGTTGCACAGCCACCATGCGAAGGTCGTTTGTTCTTGTTCTTATTTCAACCAGCAGAGCATGACTCCTGCCTGCTCGCTAGCCAGCGCCCCCCAACCATCTAAACACTCACGAGGCTACGGTGGGCAGGTATCCTAGTACCGACAGCACCCTCACTTACCTCTGAGTACTTTCAGCGGACTGGTTTCGTCCAGCAGTCTGGCTTTATCTTCTTCGGCGAGTTTGACGTATGCTTGCAGGCTCTCCAGGCTGCTATGTCCGAGTTGTTCCTTCACCAGTTCCGTGCTGGCGCCCAGTGCCAGTCGTATTGTCGCGCTGGTGGCTCTTAGTCGGTGTGCCCACACATGTATCCCTGCCTTCTCGGACAGTCGCTTCATGATCAGTCTCAAGGCGTTTCCTGTGAGTGGTTCTCCTCGTGTAGACTGCCACAGCGCGTCATCTGGAGTGAGTCGTCTGCCTGTATCCCGCATGAACAGTCTGAGATACCGTCGTATCTCATGGATACATTCCGCGTTGAGATGCACCACGTGCTGTCTATCGCCTTTCTGGATGACGGTGAAGGACTGCTGGTCCAGGTCGCCCACTTTCATCTGGACGAGTTCACCGCTCCTGACGCCTGTATACAGCAGAGTGACCACCAGTGCGCGGTCTCGTGCGGCGATCCATCCTTTACCGTCTGTTGCGTCTATCAGTTTCTGCACGTCATCTACGCGCAGTGGCTTCGGATTGGGCTTGGGCTTAGAGATGAAATCGCCGTCCTTGAACGGTGGGGATTTGATGATTTCTTCTCGCACGCACCAGTTCAGGAAGGCACGCACGTCACAGTTGATGGACCACACGGTAGCGCGGCTCTTGTAGTGTTCCAGCAGATGCAGTTGCCACTCCATGATGTGTGATCTCTGCAGGTCATGGATGTTCTCTACGCCATGTTGCTTACACCAGCCGATGAACTTCTTGAGGTAGCTTTCGGCGTGTTCAATGGTGCGTTTCTTACGGGTCACTTTCATCCACACGATGTACTCCTTGAGCACCCAATCCAAGGTGTCAGGATTGAACGTGTGTTCATTCTTGACCAAACGGTTACTTTGAGATCTCCTTGTGCTTGCCATCGTGTGCGTCCTCCGTCATAAAATGTTTCTACCGATTTGGAATATTTGGTTGACAGCAGTCAGGTGGTTGTGGTACAATAACACCGTGAATGGGTGTCTGGGAGTGTCGCGGACTGTCTCGGACTGGATGGGGGCCAGGAGGTCAGCGGTTCAAGTCCGCTCACCCCGACCAGATGAGCCGGCGTAGCTCAGTCGGTAGAGCGGCGCACTCGTAATGCGTAGGTCGGCGGTTCGAGTCCGCCCGTCGGCTCCACCCAAGTTACTGTCACTCTGCACGCCTGCCAGAAGCATAACCGGACAACATCCTGTGCCTGAAAGCGGTTGTAAGATTTCAACATTCGGCGTAGTGCGTAGGTCAACACAGGAGAGGTTGACAGCAGTTCACAGAGGTTGTATACTGTAACCGCGTTCACAGCCTCCACCTGTATCATGCGCTGGAAAGTCGTCAGCCTCTCTTCCGAAATGTCTATCCCCCAGACCTTGCGGGTTCCCATCAGTGACAAAATGATGGCAATAACTCCGTACCCACAACCGGCGTCGAGAATTACCTTGTCCTGTGGGTCAAATCGGGCGAGGCGACACAGGTCGTACACGAACTGTACACGTCTGCGCGCGCCGGACGGAGTGGCAACATGTCCGTACGAACGCCACAATTCCTCGTGGTATCGTTCTTTGTTTTGACTGGCTAAAGCCTGAGAAAAAAGTGTGTAAAGCTGGTGCGTTGTTTGTTCGATCGGTGTCAAAGTTGTCCTCCGCTGTTCTGTTGCGCGAGGAATGCTAACACAGCTTGCAGAGAAAGTCAAGAGGTGAGCACGCGACGAGGAGAGGACAGGGGAAGGAGCACGCCTTCCCCCGCTTCTTACACTGCCCGTACGACGTGAAAGACACTCTTCACCCGGCGGTAGTCACACCGTAGGTCGGTGCACTTCAGCACGTAAACGGTGTCCTTGCCACGAAGGTCTACTGCCGTGTGCAGAGCCAGATTCCTGCCACAGCGTGGACAAGTGTCCTCTATGATTCGGGCTATCCCATAGCCGCTTTTCATCGTTGTTGAACCTCCCTGCTGGGAATCAGCCCTTTTGTACCTTATGTATGTTAAGGGATTATTTAGATTCGGACAGCCCTGACGTGTGAGGACGTTATCCGAACTGCGGTAGCCACTGTTTCTCCGCTTCGAACATCTCGTCCACCATGCGCCGAATCTGCGGAAGGGTGAGCAGTGCGCCCGTCAGCGGGTCCATCGCTATCGCCTGATAGACCAGCGAACGGTCACGGTTCAGCGCCGCCAGCACCGCCAGCTCCTGTACGTTGATGCTCTGGCGGTTAATTGCCGCACATTGGGGAGGCAGGTCGCCAAAAGCTACCGGCTGTACGCCGTTGCGGTCTACCAGGCAGGCGACCTCCACACAGCAGTTATGGGGCAGATTGGAGATGATGTGTGAGCGCGACTGTTTGGGGTCGGTGCCCGGCGCGCCCCAGTTGGGCACGTTGCCGTAAATCACCACCGGCTCGCCCGTTTCGCAGGCGTGGATGATGCGTGCACCGTATTCCTCGCTCAGGTGCAACGGTCCCTCGCACAGCTGGCGCAGGTACTCCTGATGGCTCTCCTCCTGATACGAGCAGGAAATCTGGTAGTAATCCCAGCGCACGGGGATGTAGGCGTTCACGATGTCGGGGTTCTTGCGGAACCAGGGCACGTATTCACTGCCATGGTGCGAGCTCTCGGTGTGGAAATAGCCGAAGGTGCGCATGATTTCGGTGCGCACGCGCTCGTGGTAATATACCTCATCTTCTGCCTGATGGTCTAATCCTCTCTGTGCAAAGCGACTGACGGGTAGCCTGCTCTCTGTATCCACCTCCAGCGGCGAGGGGTACTTCTGGAACATCACCTCGCGCAGGCGCGGATACACGTCTACTCCCTTGTGCCTGAATTCGGTAAACCACGCTTGATGGTTAATGCCGCCGCACTTGAACGACACCTCTTCGTAGGGCACGCCCAGCTCGTGCGCCAGCATCTTGCTGGTTCCCTGCACGCTGTGGCAAAGGCCAACCACTTTAATCCCCATCAGGTTCAGCGCCCAGCAGTTGATGGACATAGGGTTGGCATACTGGAGCATCAGCGCATCAGGGCAGAGGTCATGCATGTCGCGGGCTATCTCCTCGAAGACGGCGATAGAGCGCAACCCCCGAAACACGCCGCCGGGGCCCAGCGTGTCGCCCACGCACTGGTCTAACCCGTACCGGCGAGGGATTTCCACATCCCATTTATATGCCTCCACACCGCCCACCTGAAAGGCGACAATCACGTAATCCGCGCCGCGCAATGCCTCTCGACGATCCAGCCCTGCTTCCACCCGGGTGGGCAGGTTATTGCGTTCCACGATGCCGTCAATTAGCCGTTTGGAACGAGCCAGCCGCTCGCCGTCGATGTCGTAGAGGTATATGGTTGAATGCTGCAGCTCGGCAAAGGAGAGGATATCGACCGTCAATCGGATAGGGAAGACGTATCCTCCAGCGCCCACAATGGTAATCTTCGGCATAGGTGTTTCCTCCTGTTTTTCTCGTTGGTGCCTGCAATGATACGCTCTTGTGATGATTTTCATTTACGGCGAAGAGCTGACGCTTCCCTGCCGTCTGAGCCTGCCATTTTCATGCTCAAATTTGTCATTTTTATCTGTATAAGTGCCAAATTGAAACTTTTTCTGGAGTATATGTGTCTAAAAAGATACAACACACATTCTTCGCTGGGAGGGTGCTGTGATGCTTACCGGTGACGTAACATCTACCGAGATGTGCTTTCAAATTGAGCAAGCCATTCTGGCTCTTGCTTCGTGCATGAAAACGCGAAGCCTCGATCGCGATGGTCGCCGTCATCTGCTTCTCAGCGTGGACCTCCTCACGTCGGTTTGGAGCGACCTTCAGCACGACGAGGAGATACCCGCCGGCGAAGCCAGCAGGTTACGAGCACTTATCGCCCTCTGTGAAATGACAGCCGCTTGCGAGGATGATGAGGCGCCCCTTGTTCTCCGTGCGATGTATCGGATGGTGGAAGGCTGGACAGTAGCGCGGGAGATGGCTCCCTCCTTACCGGCATCGTCGCAAGGGGCAGCAGAGGAGCCTGTGGCGTGGAGGAACCTGTGGAAACGGAGCCGTCGGTGGAACAGGTGCCTGCTGCCGCACCCGCAGAGAGCGAGCATCGAGTGGCAGGTGTGGCGGGAACGTTTCCTGTCCAACCAGAGTGCGCCGAGCCTGCTGCTGAACCTCCCGAACCGCAAACGGAAGAGAAGGTCCCGGAACCCGTTGATGCCCGTGTGGAGGAAGCGCGAAATCGGCTATCGGAGCGGCTGGAGGCTCTGGCGCGCCAGCTGGACCATGTAGAGACCCATACCCTTGCCCACGAGGAGGTAGTGCCTCTACTATTGGCTTGTGCGTGTCGTTATCGCCTTCTGCAGCCTGAGGCGGATGCACAGGGACGAGAGTGGGACGCCAGCCAGCTGAAGAGACAGCTGACCACCTTTGCCAAGGAACGGTTCCGCAAACTGTGGCTACCTCCTATGGACCCCGATATCGATTTCAGCGAGCACGAGCTGGAAACGCTGCAGACCGGCTATGAGGCTCTGGCGAGAAGCTGGCAGATGTGGAGATGGTATGAACAAAATCGTGCCGACATGGACAAGGGTGTTGGCGTACCCCTGCTGGAAAGCATCGTCGCTCCGGTGCCGATGGTGCAGCAAATCTGGACATCCAAACAACTGCTGAGCAAGCTGGCAGAGCAAGACGGGGCGGACACACTGCGTGACGCGGTACAGGAAGAAGCGGGAAGGCGTAATTGGGCGCTGGAGATGCTGGCGACAAACAGCTCGCGTCAAAGGCAGTCCCATTTCATCAAACACGCCGACGAGCACTGGGAAGCGGCGAAGCGACACGTGCAGAAGAAGGCACAACAGCGGCAGGCGATTGCCCATCTGCAAGCGGTTCTCTCTGCGCCCAATCCGGACACCTTCGAGGAAGACCTGTTGTGCGCGCTGGTTGCCTGCCATCAGGCGCAAATACCGTACTCCAATAAGGAACTGTGCGCGTTGATAAACGGCTACCACTTCTTGCTGGAAAACCCCGCCGTGCCGGAGCAGTGCGCCCTGACGAAATCCGAACAGAGCTCGGCTCGCAAGTTTCTGGTGAGTCTGGGGAAACAACTGCTCAAGAACGAGCAGAAAGAGACATCGCAGGAGCAACAGCCGGAAGAAGAATCTCAGCCCGAACACAACAGCGACCTGCTGCGCAAGGCACGCAAAATCACACAGGGCAAGAAGCTGTTCATGCTTTGCTTTAACCGGCGAGCGGAGGCGGAACAGCACATCCGCGAGGCTCTGCAGTTTGCCGAAGTGGACTGGCCCGACCTGGACGGCGGTGAGAGCGTGAACAGCATGGAGGCGCGCATCCGCAACGCCGACATGACCGTTGTGGTGGTACGGTATAGCCGAACACACTGGAAGGAAGCTCGCGACATCGCCAAACAGTACGGTAAGCAGTTCGTGATGGCGACGAAGGGTTACGGCGTAACCCATCTGGCACAGCAGATTGTGGAACAATGCGGCAGGGGGTAGGTGTGTTCTGCCCTGTGATTGTCCAACCCCTCTCCTCGCAGGAGAGGGGTTGGGAAGAGGTTCTTGTTGTTTACGCTCGCAGCCGTCGGCGAAGCGGCAGCAGACCTGCTACCAGCCCGGTGCCGAACAACGCCATGGTGCCCGGCTCGGGAATGACGGGACTATGCAGCGTGCCGTAGCGGAACGCGCCGACCGCCCAACTTACATCCGAACTGAACACCACGTACGCAATAGGCGTAGGCGAGGACGCCGCAAACAAGCGCGCCCCGGCATTGCCATTGACATCGCGCGAAATGGTGCCCAGCAGGTTGTCCGAAGCGTCGTAGAATTTGGCAACCATTGTGTGCACAGTGAACGGGTCGGGCTCCGCTTCGAAGCCGAAGATGTTCATCGGCGAGGAGAGCACAAATCGCGCCTCGGTAGCGTCATTCGAGAAGAACACAGGCAGCGTATCGCCTGCACCGCGCTGCGAATCGGGAGCCTGGCTCCATGTTGCCCAGCCACCACCAGGGGCGGTTCGTTTGTTCATTGCTAGCGAGGCAGACCCCGCTGCGTTTTTGAAGGAGACGGTCAGCGTGCCGTCGGTAATGGAAGTCACGTCCATCCAGTTCGGTATTCCCGACGGATCGATGTAGGTAGTGGATGCCAGGTACGCCGCATCCGGGCTGGAGATGGGCGTAAACGCCATGGTCTTCGCGGTAAACATCGCTACCGCTATAGCCGCCGCGAGCATCAGTGAAAACCGTTTCATGTTTCATACCTCCTTGCGTTCGTTGTCTTGCAGACTAAGCATAGCAAAAAATCTATTTCATGTCAATAATATTCCGAAAAACTGAAGAAAAACTAATATTTTTATTTGGATTATGCGTTAATATGCAAATCATGCACAGTAATTTTAAGGGGCGTTGGTGGTGCATCGAACGTGAGGCTTCACACTGTCCAGTGGGAAGGGAGCCTTTCCTCCTCGATTGGCTGACATTGGCGGCTAAAGCCGCACCCTTTCAAACCAAACCCTGCCTTCGCAGGGTTACACAGCCGGCGCAGGCTGGCTTCATCTGCACAGGAACGGCTTCAGCCGTAAAGACTCCTCAAATCTGGCGAAGTCGGCTCGGCAGGAGCCTCGCCCTCCCTACAACGAGATTGGAGGGCGCGCTCCGTCGCGACCGCCGTATTCGGGATGCGATAGAGCGCATCCCTCCAGACAAACAGCGACCACCGAGAATAAGCCCGCCTCTACAGTCCGTCTGGAGCAGGATTCCTCGCCCGCGACACAGAAGCAATAAGCCGTACCAAAACCGTTAGAGCGAGGGAAAAGGGATGAACCGAGCGGCAGCCCTGCGGTGGGCAATCTGGATACTTATCATCGGCGGTATCATCGGCTGGACGATATGGCGCAACGTGCAGACCCAGAAGACGGTAGACGACCTGGTAAGCAGAGACCCTGCCCGTCAGGTCGCCGCGGCGAAGGTGCTGGCGACCCATGATTCGCTGTACGACTTGGTGCAACAGCGTCCCATCACCGCCCGCATGAGGGCGGCAGATGCCTTCGAGCGTCTGGGCACAGAGGAGGCGGTTAAGGCACTGCTTGCCTTGCAGAAAGACCCCGAAATCAAGATGCGCGAACACGTGACGCTAAAACTCATCGCTCTTGCCCCGAAGTACCCACAGCCTTTGCTGGGTGCGCTGAAGGATGCGGACAGTAACGTCAGGGCGGGTGCTGCCAAAGCGCTGGCGACGCTGGGCGAGCCTATCGTGCCCAAGCTGGTGGATGCGCTAAAAGACAGCGGTTCTCGTGCCGCGGCAAGCGACGCACTGTCGCTTATCGGCAAAGTGTGCACACCACAGGTGCTGCCTCTCATCGATGATAAGGACGAGGCTCTGCGTATCGCCGTTGCCGAACTGCTGGGCAAACTGGGCGACCCTCGGGCTGTTCCCGCTTTGTTGAAGCATCAGGACGATTCTCCCGCAATGCGCCGCACGGTCATCGGTGCGCTGGCAGCGATAGCCCATCCCTCGGCGGAAGATGCCCTGCTGCGGGCGGTCAATAATCCCGAAGATGACGGCGACGCGCGGGCGCAGGCGGCGGTCGCGCTGGGCAAAATCGCCAGCCCGCGGGCGGTAGCCGCTCTGGTGCGCGCCCTGCGTGACGAAGACCTCGTTTTGCGCTCGGCGGCAGTGGGCGCGCTGGCGCGTGCGGGGCGTGCTGCTATCCCTGCACTTGCTCAGGCAATCCGTCATCCAGACCCTGAAGTGCGCCGGCTGGCGGCGGAATCGCTGGGTGGGATGAACGACCCGGCGGCGGTAGCGCCTCTCTCCGTTGCGCTTAAAGATGCCGATTACCGTGTACGCCGCACCGCAGCCGCCGCGCTGGGGCAGACGGGGCAACCTGCTGCCATCCCGTACCTGCTGGAGGCGTTGTCTGACCCGGACGGTGGCGTCGGGGAGGCGGCGGCGAACTCACTGGCTACGCTTGGCGCGCCGGCGGTGCAGCCTCTGGTGGCGAAACTGGCGGTTGGCAATCCCACCGTGGCTTACCTCGCAGCACGCGCCCTCTCTGCGATGGGTGATGCCAGCGTCGTTGCCCTGCAAAATGCACTGAACTCGCCCAATCCGAACACACGGCACTGGGCACTGATTGCGCTGGCGGGGAATAGTAGCCCTCGCGCGGTGGAACTGCTTCAGCGGATACAGGCTCGCATTCCGGAATCGGAACGCTGGATTATCCAGGAAGCTATTATGCGCCTCGGCTCCGGCGAAACGTAGCAGCGCATCAAGCATGGTTCTGGGCTTCTTAGCCAGTTGGAGGGCGATGCCGTACGTATTGCCTCTTATCCCCCTTTTGCGCTACAATGAGGTGATTGCGTCCGACCACCGATGGAGGTGCCGGTCATGAAGCGTCTCTTCTTGCTGTTTGCGTGCTGGATTGGGCTTTCGGTTCTTGTGCACGCACAGGAACTGGACCCGTGGGGCATGCCCAGTCCATGGAAGCGTCTGGAATGGTTTTACAGCCGACGTGCTTTCCCCAATAACGACGTGCCGGCGGGAGCGTGGCTCAGAGCGTATGAGCAATCTCAGCTGTTGCCGGTGTATCAGGGTGAGGGGTTGCAGGGACAGGCGCTGGCATGGGAGTTTTTCGGTCCCGATAGCACGAACCAGAACTGGCTGGCTCGCGTTAACGCCATCGCCGTTCACCCAACCGACCCCAACACTATCTATATCGGTGTTGCTAAGGGAGGTGTATGGAAAAGCACCAACCGCGGCTCCACGTGGACCAACCTGACCGATTCGCTGGCAGCGCAGTACGTGGGATGTCTGACCATTGACCCGCACGACCCCAATACCATCTATCTGGGCACCGGCGAAGAGTACTATGCCGGAAATACGCTGGGAGGCGTGGGCATCTACCGTTCCACCGATGGGGGGAACTCATGGACACTCATCGGTAGTAGCGTCTTCTCGGGGCGACGTATCAACGAAATCATCATAGACCCCACCAATCGTAATAAATGGATTGTCAGCACCGATGCGGGCATCTATATCACCACCAACGGTGGAAACAGCTTCACGCGCACGCTCAGTGGGGTGGCTTCTGCGCTGCGGATGCATCCGTCCAATCCGAACATCCTCTGGGCAGCGCTGGGCGCGATTTGGGGCAGCTCCACCAACGGCGTATACGTCTCTACAAACGGCGGCAGCACCTGGACGCGCTACAGTGCGTTACCGCTGGGTACCGGCGTGGGGCGGATTGAGCTGGATGTCTGCCGTAGCAATCCCAGCGTGCTGTATGTGGTGTTCGGGCAGAACGTTGGCTCAGGCGCGCGTATCCACAGCGTCTGGAAGACCACCAATGGAGGCACCAGCTGGACACAGCTCACCGGCGCGCCCGCCGGCAGTGGGCAATCGTGGTATGACCTGGTGATGCGTGTAGATCCCTCCAACCCGAACATTGCCTACGTGGGTGAAGTGGAACTGTACCGCACTACCGACGGAGGTACTTCGTGGACGAAGGTGAACGGTTCCGGGTTGTCAAACGCCCATGTAGACCAGCACGCGCTGGAGTTTGACCCTACGGACCCCAGCAAAATCTACATTGGCTGCGATGGGGGACTGTTCTATTCGGAGAATCGAGGCACCACGCGCACGCCACTCAACAGCGGAAGAGGCACGATGGAGTACTATGCCTTTGACGTACACCCCACCAGCGCTAATCGTCTGGTGGCAGGTTCGCAGGACAACGGCTCGCATGTACGTTCCACAACCAACACTTATTCCATCACACTGGGCGGGGATGGTTTCTGGGCTGCGTACAAGCGCACCGACCCCAACATTGTGCTGGGTGAAGTATACTACGCAATGGTGTATCGCTCCACCAATGGGGGAAGCAGCTGGAGTTCCGCATTCAACGGTAGCGGTGACCCACGCTCACCCTGGTCCGCGCCACTGGTAAACGACCCGAACAACCCCTCCACCTTCTACGTGGGCACGATCTACGTCTACCGTTCCACCAGCAACGGCATCGCGGGCAGCTGGAGCAAAATCAGCAATGACCTCACACGCGGATCGGGAACCCTTTCGGTGATTGCCATCGCGCCCTCAAACTCTAACGTCATTTACACCGGCTCTGACGACGGCGCGGTATACGTCAGTACCGACGGCGGCAACACATGGAACGCTCGCTACTCGGGCTTGCCCACGCGCTCCGTGGGCGGTATCGCGGTAGACCCCAGCAATCCGGCGACAGTATATGTCGGATTGCAGGGGTTCGGCGGTGGGCATGTTTACAAGAGTACCAACTACGGCTCGTCATGGACGAACATCTCCGGCAACCTGCCCGACACGCCGGTGAACTTCCTGATAGTGAACCCCCTCGCGCCCAACATGCTCATTGCGGCGACGGATACCGGCGTTTTCGTCACCACCGATGGTGGTACGAACTGGGCGAAGCTGGGTGTCGGACTGCCCAGTACGCCCTGCCTGCACTTGCGGGCAAACACCACGACCGGTTACCTGTACGTGGGCACGTACGGACGAGGCATCTGGCGAATGCCTTTGCCTACCGCAAGCTTCGTCACCACGCGCGTGCTGGTGGATAACGTATCGGGCACGCTGGGGGGTACGGTGAACCTTACCGCGACGCTACAGCGCACCGATACACTGTCTGGCGTTTCGGGCAAAACGTTGCAGTTCGCCATCAACGATAGTCCCGTTGGCAGCGCAGTCACTAACTCCAGCGGTGTGGCGACGCTGGCGTACACTATTCCCGAAACGTGGAGCACCGGTAGTCGCGTGATTTCGGTTTCCTTTGAGGGCGACAGTAATACCAACCCCTCTAGCGGCACGGGCACGCTGACGGTTAGCAGGGCAGCCGCCGAAATCGTGCTGAATAACTTCACCGCGCGACGCGGGCAGACGGTGAATCTGCAGGCTACCCTGCGCAGGCAGGATAACGCTGCCCCCGTTGTCGGCAGGACGGTCACCTTCAAGGTAGCGGGTAGTGTTGTCGGCTCGGCAAACACCGACGGCACAGGCACCGCCACCGTACCCTACACGGTTCCTATCGACGCTACGCTGGGCAACAGGGTGCTTCGTGCTGAATTCGCCGGAGATTCTGCTTACATGAGCGCCTCAAAAGATGCTACGCTGGAGGTGCGCAAGGTGCTTCTGCAGGGAAGCGTCAGTCTGGGCGATTACGCCGGCACGGTGAACGGCTTGCCCGTGCAAATCGGTGTGGCGCAGGGGAGCAACACGGAAAGCCTTTCGGCGTCTCTGGACAACAGTGGGCGGTTCTCGGTGGAGACCGCACTGGCGGGCAGTGGCAGTGTGGCGGTGAAGGTCACGCACTGGCTGCGCCAGCGGGTAAACGCGAGCCTGTCCGGCGAGGTGTCGCTATCGTGGAGCCTGATAAACGGCGACGTGGACGGCGATAACGAGGTCACCCTGTTCGACTTCGGGCAGCTGGTGGCAGCGTTCGGCTCCGTGCCCGGCGATGCGAACTGGAATGTCAACGCCGACCTGGACGGCGACGAAGAGGTAACGCTGTTCGACTTCGGCATCCTCGTGAGGAACTTCGGGCTACTCGGAGATGAGTAACCGTGTGTAGCGTTCTGGAGGGCGAACCTCCTGGTGAGCCGAAACGTTCCATAGCGGCTCTCGGTGCGGGTTTGCGGCTAATGAATTTTGAAAAAATAAATAGAGTTATGTTGCGCTACCGGTCTGGCAAGGTTCCTTCTTGGGGAGGGCGAGGCTCCTGCCGAGCCGGCTTCGCCGGGTTCCGGAACGCGGTGTGATGTACTGGATGGCTCGGTCACACCCGTTTGCTCCTTGACAGTTCGGGCGGTATGCCCCCCGCACCGCCGACCCAAACCTGTATCGGTATTGCGGGAATGACCCGGTCAATGCGGTAGACCCATCGGGGCTGGACGGGTGGGATGACGGCAAGGTAACTAGTTGCAGTGTTGTCAGCCAGCGCAGGCTGGCTTTGTTTGCAAGGGCGCGGCTTCAGCCGCAACTACGATGCAACAGGACAACCCGGCTCGGACGGAGCCTTGCCCTCCAAAGGAATGAACCCTGACGGATGCCATCTCACGCGATCCGGCGGGTATAATAAGAAAAAGCCGTTCGGGTAAGGAGCTGCTGAATGATTGCGGAGCACATTCTCGGCGACGAACTGATGCCGATATACGAGAAGGTGACGGCGGGTGTTCGCCTCGACGAGGCGGACGGACGCTTACTGTACACAACGCCCAATCTCACGGGCGCGGGCTATCTGGCAAATATAGTGCGCGAGCGCCTGCATGGCGATAGAGCCTACTATGTGCGCAATCAGCACATTAACTACACCAACCTGTGTAACAAGCTGTGCAAGTTCTGCTCGTTCTACGCCAAGAAGGGCGGTCCGGCACCGTACACACTCACCCCGGAACAGGTAAAGCAACGGCTGCGCCAGTACCTGCACGTGCCCATCACCGAAGTACATATTGTCGGAGGCATTCATCCCAAACTGCCTTTCCAGTACTATCTGGACCTCCTGCACGCAGTAAAGGAGGTACGCCCTGAGGTGCACATCAAGGCGTTTACGGCGGTGGAGATTGTGCAGATCGCGGAAGTGGCAGGGATGGGCTATGAAGATACCCTGCGCGCGCTGAAGCAGGCGGGACTGGATAGCCTGCCCGGTGGCGGTCTGGAGATTTTCTCGGAGCGAATTCATCAGGAGCTGTTCCCGCGCAAAATCGGTGGAGAGGAATGGAGCGAAGTCGCCCGTGCAGCGGCGCGCGTGGGGCTGAGTCAATATGCCACCATGCTTTATGGACACATCGAGAGCATCGAAGAGCGCGTAGAACATCTCCTGCGCCTGCGCGAACTACAGGACGAGACGGGACACTTCCTCGCGCTCACGCCGCTCAGCTTCCACCCGGAGGGCACGGAGCTGGAGCACCTGCCTCATCCCTCGGGCTACGATGACCTGCGCAATATCGCGGTGTCACGCCTGATGCTGGACAACTTCCCGCACATTAAGTCGTTCTGGGTGATGAACACCCCGGCAGTGACGCAGGTAGCGCTGTGGTACGGCGCGGACGACGTGGACGGCACGGTGCATGAATACGAGATTACCTATCAGGACGAGGCGCCGGGCGAGCGACATCAGGTGCTCACGCGCCAGCAGATGATAGAGATGATTCTGGAGGCAGGGCGCGTCCCTGTGGAGCGCGACAGCCACTACAACGAGGTGCCTCCGCGCCCGGAAGGGAAGGTGCTGGTTACCGTTTAGGCGGCGGCAGGGTTAAAACCCTCTGCCATGCCTTCTCCGCCGCCTCTTTGCCCTGCTTCACGCAATCGGGCACGCCCACGCCGTGGTAAGCGGAGCCGGCGAGCAGAAGGGAGGGATACGCCGATAGCGCGGATTCCACCCTTTGCAGGCGCGCAAGATGCCCCACCTCGTACTGCGGCATCGCTTTCAACCAGCGGTTGACCTGAATCATCACCGGCTCTTCGCGAATGCCAAGCAGGGGCTGCAGGGCGTCATGCGCCGCCCGTGCCAGCAGGTCGTCCCATTGCTGTTCCACAATCTGGTCTGCGCCCGCATAGCCGATGAACACCCGCAGCAGCACGCTTCCGTCGGGGGCGCGCCCCTCCCACTTGCTGGACGACCACGTGCAGCCGGTAATGGGTAGAGGCTCCGTGCGCGGCACGAGGAACCCACTGCCGTCCAGAGGGTGTTCAATTCCTTCTCGTCGATAGGCGAGCGACACTACGGCGGTGGAGGCGTAAGGGATTTCTTTGAGTAAACGCGCGGCGTCGGGCGCGACGGGTTGAAGCCACCCCGCGGTGGTATAGGCGGGAGTGGTCAGGATAGCAGTATGCGCGTGTAGCGGTTCGCCGTGCTCAAGGTGGATGTTCACCGAGCCGTCGGGCAGGGGAGTAACGCCGGTGACCGTCGCCGAGAGCCAGATGTCCACCTCTTTCAGGTGTTGTTGTAACCGCTCCACGAGGCTACCCATGCCGTAGCGCAGGGCGACAAAGGGAGAGGTGTCGCGCGAGCCTTTGCCCGCCTGCCTCTGCCGGCGCATCTGCATGATTCCGCGTGTGATGCTGCCATACTTGCGCTCCATCTCCCAGTACATGGGGTAAACCGCAGCCATGCTCAGACGGTCGGGGTGTCCGGCATGTACACCTGCCATCAACGGCTCCGCGAACTTCACCGCAAACTCTTTGCCGAACCGCCGACGCATGAACGCTCCCAGCGATTCGTCCTCTACATCCCTCTTCGCAGGCACGAAGCCTTCCATGCTCGCTCGCAGTTTGCCCCACGGCGAGATAAACGTAGCTCTCCACAACGCTTGCGGTCGGGATGGCACCAGCGACACCAGCTCGTGAGGTACGGCGTGCAGTTTACCCCTGATGAGCATAAAGAACTTGCGGGCAGACGGGGAGATGATTTCGCCCTCCATTCCCAGCTCGCGGCAGAGCTGCACCGCCCAGGGCTTTTGCGCGAGGAAGGAGTCGGGACCGGTGTCTATCAGGAAGCCTTCCTGATGCACCGTGCCCACTTTACCCCCCAGACGGTCTTGCGCCTCTATCAACGTGATGCGTAGAGGCGTACCCGCCTGTTGCCGGAGGCGCTGTAAATAGTAAGCCGCCGCCAGTCCGGTGATTCCCCCGCCAACGATGGCGATATGAGGTGTACTCATCGCAACCTGCTCTTCGCCACCTATTCTATCCCCGTATGAACGGTGTCAATCAGAACCTGTACGTTCTCCACCGGCGTATCCGGCAGCACACCGTGCCCCAGGTTAAAGATATGTCCCTTTCGCACGCCGGCTCGCTGAAGCACATCTTGCGCCTCCGCTCGTACCACCTCCGCAGAAGCCAGCATTGCTGCCGGGTCCATGTTTCCCTGTATCGCGCATTCTCCCAGCCGTTGCCATGCCTCATCCAGAGGCACGCGCCAGTCCACGCCGACGACGTCCGCGCCGGTTTCCCGCATCGCTTCCAGCAACGATGCCGTGCCCGTGCCGAAGTAGATGATGGGCGCGCCCAAAGGCTTGAGTTCGCTGATGATACGCTGCATCACGGGCAGAAGGTGGCGGCGGTAGGCGACAGGACTCACTGCGCCTACCCAGCTGTCGAACAACTGCACCGCTTGCGCGCCCGCCTCGATCTGCGCCTTCAAGAAGCGCACCACGTTCTCCGCTAACAGCGAAAGAAGCGTGTTCCACAGCTGCGGCTGGCTGTACATCAGCGCACGCACCCGGCTATAGTCGCGCGAAGCGCCACCCTCCACCAGATACGCCGCCAGCGTGAAGGGCGCGCCCGCAAAGCCAATCAACGGCACATTCAGCTCCCGGCGCAGCAGGCGAATGCTCTCCATGACAAAGGGCAGGTCGCCCTCAGGTTCCATCACGCGCAGAGCATGTATGTCCTCAGCTGTTCGCAGCGGATGGGCGATAACGGGTCCCACGTTTTCTTTCAGAGTGAAAGGCACGCCCATCGCCAGGAAAGGGATAGTCAGGTCGGAAAAGAGTATCGCCGCGTCCAGTTCGAAGCGTTGCAAGGGCATGAGGGTCACTTCCGTTGCCAGTTCGGGACTGGTGCACAGTTCCAGCATCGGGTGCTTTTCGCGTAGCCGGCGGTATTCGGGCAGGTAACGCCCCGCCTGCCTCATGAGCCAGATGGGGGTAACATCTACCGATTCGCGTCGGCACGCACGCAGAAATCGGTCATTGAAGTGTTCGCTCATACCGCTAACGCCTCTTTCAGCGCGGCGTGGAAAGCCCTCGCCGTGCGCTCGATGTGTGATTCGGTATGTGCCGTGCTCACAAACCACGCCTCCAGCGCGGAGGGGGGCAGAAATACTCCTCGCTTTAACAGCGCGTGGAACAGCCGTGCGTACAGCTGGCGGTCTGTGGTGAATGCGGAGGCGGTGTCCGTAACAGCACACTCGGTGAAGAAGACGTTGAGCATGGAACCGGCGCGGTTCACCCGAGCGGGCACGCCCAGTTTGTTTGCCGACTCTGCAACTGCCTGTTGCAGGACAGAGGCGAGACCTTCCAGCCGGGTATATACCTCTTCACCCAGCTCACGCAGGGTTGCCAGACCCGCCGCCATCGCCAGTGGATTGCCCGACAGCGTACCTGCCTGATACACCGGTCCCAGCGGGGCAACCATCTGCATCAGGTCACGCCTGCCTCCGTATGCTCCGACCGGAAGTCCTCCGCCGATAATCTTGCCCAGACACACCAGGTCAGGCACGATGCCGTACAATCCCGCTGCACCCTGCCGTGATACGCGGAATCCGGTGATGACCTCGTCGAATATCAGCAGGGAACCGTAGCGGTTTGTGAGATCGCGCAGGGTCTGTAAGAAGCCGGGCGCTGGCAGCACCACACCCATGTTACCCGCTATCGGCTCCACGATAACGGCAGCAATCTGCTCCCCCGCTTCCCGGAACAGTGCCTCTACCGCTTCTGCATGATTATACGGGGCAACCAGCGTGTGCTGGGTCAACTCGGCGGGGATTCCCGCGCTGTCAGGCAAGGCGAAGGTGGCGACTCCCGATCCTGCTTTCGCCAGCAGGTGATCGGCGTGCCCGTGATAGTTGCCCTCGAACTTGAGTATTTTGGGGCGTCCTGTTGCGGCGCGGGCGAGGCGTATCGCGCTCATCGTCGCCTCGGTGCCCGAGTTCACAAAGCGCAACATCTCCACCCAGGGCATCGCACGGACAATCTCCTCTGCCAGCAGGATTTCGCCCTCGTGTGGAGCACCGTAGCTGGTTCCTCTTGCTGCTGCCTGCTTGATGGCTTTTACCACCGCAGGGTGGCTGTGCCCTAAAATGAGCGCGCCCCAGGAGCAGACGTAATCGATATAGCGGTTGCCATCCACGTCGGTGAGCACTGCGCCCTTTGCAGAGCGGATGTAAAAGGGGATGCCGCCTACCGCACGGAACGCCCGCACGGGGCTGTTCACGCCGGCGGGCATCAGTTGTTGCGCCTTAGTATACAGCTGAGTTGACTTTTCGTGAATCATCTCCGTTGTTCTGCCAACAGTGTAGTTGAATACATTATACCTCAGGGGACGGTGAGCATCCTGTAGAGGGAGAGGTATTAGACGCGCATGAAGATTTCAATGTGGCACACATGTACGGCTAAAGCCGTTCCCTTTGTAAACGAAACCCTGCCTTCGCAGGATTATGAGCCAGCACAAGCTGGCTTCGTTTGAGAAGGTGCGGCTTTAACCGCAGACAGGCCGCGCCGTTGGGTGAGGGAGCACCCCAAGCCTGTGTGAGTTTAAACCGCTACCAGTCCATACCCTCTGCTTTGCGCCTCCTCCGATACATAGGGGCATAGCGGATCGCTCTCCAGCGGGTCACCCGTGTAGGCGAAGGCGCGTGCTCGCGAGCCTCCACATATCTTGCGATAGTCACAATACCTGCATTTGCCTTTCAGCTGGTCCACATCCCGCAGAGACTGGAAGATCTGAGAGTGCCGGTAAATCTCCACCGGGCTTTGCTCGCGCACATTGCCCGCTTTTCGCGGCAGGAACCCTGAAGGGTATACGTCCCCTACGTGCGAAACGAACATGATGCCCGCACCGTCCCGAATGCCGAAGCCGCGTCGTATAGTCTCGGCGATGCGGTTGGGTTTCTTGGACAGGTCGTGTTGCAGGGCAACACGGCGGTAGTGCGGCGCCTCGGTGGTTTTGATGTCCAGCTTGCCTTCGTTCGCCTTTTCGAAGAGCCATTCGCAGAGGCGTTCGCTGTGCTCAGGGGAAATCTCTTCCAGCCCTTTGCCTCGCCCTACCTGAATCAGGAAAAAGAGGCTCCAGCGCGCCGCGCCCAGGTCGGTAATCAGGTCGTAGACGGCGGGCAGGTCATCAGCAGTCTGTTCACAGACAAGGGTGTTGACCTGGATCGGCAAGTCCGCGTCACGCGCCCATTGTGCTGCGCGCACCGTCTGGTCAAAGCTGCCCGGCACCTGACGGATGCCGTCATGTCGTTCGGCAGTGGAGCCGTCGATGCTCAGCGCCATCATCCAGATACCCTCTTCTTTAAAACGGCGCACGATGTCGGGAGTGAGGGCATAGGTTCCGCTGGGCGTGATGGCGACGGTGAAACCCCGTTCGCGAGCGGCGCGCACCAGCTCCCACAGGTCGGGACGCTTCAAGGGGTCACCCCCCGTAATCACGATATGGGGCAGGGGATTGCCGAACGCGGTCAGCTGGTCTAACAGCCGAAACCCCTCTTCGGTAGTCAGCTCATCTGGATGGCGATTTGGCACCGCCTCTGCACGGCAGTGGCGGCAAGCCAGTTCGCACGCGCGGGTGAGCTCCCAATATACTAACAGCGGTCGCTGAGTGATGTCCAGCATGGTCGTTTACCCCCAAGTTTGTAGAAATTCCTCCATCGGTTGGTACATGGCGGTATAGATAGGCGTATCGCGCAGGGTGTACCGACGCGCCTCGGTAGAGCGCAATGCGCTCACCAGCTCCGAGAACTGCGGCAGGTTGTCGGTTTCGTAAACCACCACGAACTCCTGATCCTGCAGTCCGGTGGAGTAGAGCAGTAACTGGGTAATCTCAGGATACTGTCTGCCGACCTTAATGTGTTCGTTCATCATGCCCTGTCGCGCGTCCTTGCTCATCAGGTACCAATCGGATGTCTTGGCGAATGGGTACACAATAAGGTAAGGTTTGCGCGTGCCGTCGAAGGGGCTGAGCTCCTGCTCCGACTTGCCCGGTGCGTAGACGGAGGGGCGCGTAAAACCCCACAGAGTGTTCACGGGTTGAACGAACTCGCGCCAGCCTGCGGTCACCTTCGCGTAGTGCAAAAAGAACCGGCTGGCGACCTCAGGTTGCTCCGCGAGGACCGCACTCCACAAGATGAAGTCCGCTTCAGGGCGGGCTGGGAAAACGGTGTAAGTGTACACCCGCTCGCCCAGCGATTGCGCCTCCTCCACCATGCTCTGGAGGAAGTCGTGCCGTTTTGAGCGGTCCTGCTCCCAGTATTCCTCCGTAAAGGCGAAAACGCCGTAATGGTTCAGCTGCCTTTCAGCCATTCTGCTGCCTCCTTCGCCAGATAGGTGATAATCAGGTCTGCTCCCGCACGGCGGAACGCCATCAGCATCTCCAGCCCCACCGCGCGTTCGTCTATCCAACCCTTCTCGGCAGCAGCTTTGAGCATCGAATATTCGCCGCTCACGTTGTATACCGCCAGCGGCACCTCTACCGCCTCGCGCACGAGGCGTACCACATCCAGATACGCCAGCCCCGGCTTCACCATCACAATATCCGCGCCCTGTTCCACGTCGGCAATCACCTCGCGCACCGCCTCACGGGCGTTGGGCGGGTCCATCTGGTAGCTGCGCCGGTCGCCGAACTGCGGGGCGGAGTCCGCCGCCTCACGGAACGGTCCGTAGAAGGCGGACGCATATTTCGCGGAGTACGCCATAATCGCGGTTTCGGTAAAGCCCGCTTCGTCCAGTTTTTCGCGTATCGCCTGCACCTGTCCGTCCATCATCGCGCTGGGAGCCACGATATCCGCTCCCGCTTCGGCGTGCGCCAGCGCCATCTCCGCCAGAATAGACAGTGAGGCGTCGTTATCCACGTAGCCATCCTCGCGCACAATACCACAGTGTCCGTGCTCGGTATAGGCGCAGACGCATACGTCGGTGATAACCACCATCTCGGGGTTCGCCCGCTTGATGGCACGAATCGCCTGCGGCACCACGCCGTCGCGCAGCGTTGCATAACTGGCGTGAGCGTCCTTGTAACCGGCAATGCCGAACAGTAGCACCGCCGGCACACCCAGCGCGGACAGCTGTTCCACCTCTGCAGGCAGAAGGTCTACGCTCAGGCGGAACTGCCCCGGCATCGCGCCAATCGGTTCGCGACGACCTGTTCCCTCCTGCACGAAGAGGGGATAGATGAAATCATCGGGCGACAGAGTGTTTTCCTGTACCATGCGCCGCAGGCTCTTCGTGCGACGTAAGCGTCGCAAACGGTAAGTGGCATCAAGCGTTCGTTGCTGTGTGAGCATGTGCCATCGCCTCTTCCAGAATTGCTTGAATCAGTCCTTGTATCGTATGTTCATTCGCCACGCGGGCGGGCTGGTAGCCCATCTCACGCGCCGCTTCGGCGGTAATCGGTCCAATACAAATCAGGGGCACGGTTGCCAGCCAGTCGGACCGTCCAGCCTCCTCCAGCATCCGTGCCAATGAGCGTACTGTGGACGGGCTCGTGAGCGTAATGTAGTCGGGCGCAGGCAGGATGGCAATATGCGCCTTTGCCTCTTCCACGCCCTGTTGTACCCGATAAGCAGCGACCTCTACAACCTCTGCACCGCGTTGGCGCAGCTCCTCCGCCATCGCTTTGCGCGCGATGTCTGCGCGGGGCAGTAAGATACGCAACCCTTTCACCTCGCCCAGCGCGTCGGGCAGGGCATCGGAAATGAATTCATCCGGTATGGCATCCGGAGCACGACACGCCTTTTCCAGTGCCCTTGCGGTAGCGGGACCGATGGCTGCCAGCCTGCACCTCGCGAGAGCAGATACCGGAACCCCCAGCTCGCCCATCCGCCCGATGAAGCTGCGCACGCCGTTCACACTGGTGAACACCACCCAGTCAAACCGCTCCAGTGAACGAATAGCCTCATCCACCGGTTGCCAGCGCTCGGGAGGCAGGATGGTGATAGTGGGGAGCACTATCGGCTCCGCACCGAGCGCGCGCAGCTGAGTCGCCAAATCCTCTGCCTGTTCCGCAGGACGGGTAATCAACACCCGCTTGCCCTGCAAAGGCAGTCTCATCTCCAGCCCTCCAGCAGCCTCGACGCACCGCGAGCCAGCAGCTGTCTCGCCAGCGTTGCTCCCAGCGTCTCCGCCTCTGAGGCTCTGCCTTCTATCGCGTCTCGAATCGACTCGTACCCCTCCGGGTCGGTGACCAGCGCGTTCAGGGTGAGGTAATCTCCCTGCACTTCAGCATACGCGGCGATAGGTACCCGACAGCCTCCCCCCAGCGCGTGTAGCAGAGCGCGTTCGGCGGTTACCGCCTGGCGAGAGGGCAGATGGTCCAGTTTTTGAAGCATCTCCACAGTGGTCGTATCGTCCGTGCGGCACTCCAGCGCAAGCGCGCCCTGTCCTGGGGCGGGTAGTATCTGCTCGGTGTCGAACAGGTAAAGGCTCATATCCACACCTTCGGGCGTGGTCAGGGTGGTGTCTTCAGGCATCTCAAGGAACCCCAGCCTCTGCAACCCTGCCGCGGCGAGTACGATAGCGTCGTATGCCCCTTCGCGCAGCTTGCGGATGCGTGTATCTACGTTCCCCACCAGCGGCAGGTACTGCAGGTCGCGCCGTAGCCGTCGTAGTTGCGCAGAACGGCGCAGACTTCCCGTTCCCACGCGGGAGCCCACAGGCATCTCTGAGAACGTCACTCCTCGGGATATCAGCACGTCCCGCGCATCCGCCCGGGGAGGTATCGCTGCAAGCGTTAATCCTTCCACATGCTGGGTAGGCAGGTCCTTCAAGCTGTGTACCGCCACGTCTATCTGCCCCTGACGCAAAGCCTCTTGCAGTTCCCTCACAAATGCACCAACCACCTCGCGCTGCTGGCGGTCACCGCTGGTGCGGATCACAACGGTTTCAATGTGCAGGTCGGGATACTGCTCACGCAGTGCCTGCACTACCGACGCGGTTTGCGCCTGCGCAAGCGCGCTCCCTCGTGTGCCAACGCGCAAAGCGCCGCTTTTTGGCAGGAGGCTCACTGCTCCTCCTCCGACGAGGTGACAGCAGCAAGTACAGGTTCTTTTTGTTCCAATCCAAACAAGCGAGCGAATATCAGCAGTGCGTCGTCCTCATCAAGGATGTTGCGCAGCTCGGAAACGGGATGATGCAGAATCTGCTTCACGATGCGGGCGGTCATCTGGTCGATAATTCGCTTCTGGTGTTCGCTCAGGCTGCCCAGTTTGGGCATTGCCCATTCTATCTGTTGCCGGCGTATTTGCTCAGCGCGCTCCTGCAGTGCCGCAATGAGGGGGGCAGCGCCGCGCGTGTGCCACCAGCTCAGGTAATCCTCCATCTCCTCCTCGATGATGCGCAGAGCGGCGGGTACTTCGCGCTCGCGTGCCCTGTAATGCGCGTCGGACAGCGCTTTCAGGTCCTCGATATCGTACAGTCTCACGAAGGGCAGTAAGCGCACTGCAGGGTCAGTATTACGCGGCACACCCAGGTCGAGGATAATCAATGGGCGATCCGCCCGCGAATGCTCCAGCGGAGCCAGACAGGTGGTATCCAGAATAGGGTGCGGTGCAGTGGTAGCGGTGAAGATAATGTCTGCTTCAGGCAGCACCTGTTGTAGCGCGCCCAGTGCCAGAGGGATGGCACCGGTATCGCTGGCAAGGGCGGTAGCGTACGAGAAGGTATGGCTGAGGATGTACACTGCCTTGGGCTGGAAGTCTGCGAGCTCTTTTGCCACACGCCTGCCCATGGTGCCGGTACCGATAACGATGATGGTGGCGTTGTGAATATCCGGTTTATGTTGTAACGCCGCTCTGACCGCCAGCGAACCCAGGGATACCACTTGCCTGCCCAGCGCGGTTTCTGCGCGCACGCGCTTGCCGACCACTACCGCCCGCTGGAACAACGAGTTCAGCAGCACCCCGACAGAACCTGCTTCCCGCGCCTTCTCCCATGCCTGCTTGACCTGCGCAAGGATTTCGGACTCCCCAAGCACCTGCGAGTCTAACCCTGCCGCTACACGGAACAGGTGTTCTACCGCCTCTTCGCTCCGTTTGATATACAGATACGGTTGCAGTGCGTTGGGGGGTAGTCCTTCCCATTCATGCAGGAAGTTGACCAGCAAATCATCGTGGGGTGTGCAGGCATAAATCTCGGTGCGGTTACAGGTGGACAGGATAACGCATTCATCCGCACCGCGCTCTCGAAGCCACTCAAGGGCTTCCCGTAGCGCTGTTCCTTCGAAGGCGAAGCGCTCCCGGGTTTCAAGGGAGGCGGTGCGATGACTTAGCCCGACCACAACCAGTTTCTGCACGGTCTCCTCCCATGGTGAGGGTCTTCACTCAATAGTTTGCCCTAAAAAGCACGCGATGTCAAGGGTAACTCGTGATTTTTTTAACGAAAAGAATCGAGTGTCGGGATTGGGAAAGAGTTTGTGTGTTCATGACTATGAATTTTTGCCCAGTTCCGACACTTTTTGAAGAGGGAGGAATTTTGTTCAAACTCCAAAGCGAAACGCTTGACAGTTCAAGGATGTAGGTGATAAGATTTTAGCTAAACTAAAGGAGTTTATTCAAACTCCGATTATCCGGAAGGGGTATCATCATGGCCGACAAGAAGATCATCGCCGTAATCGGCGCGACTGGAGCGCAGGGTGGGGGCCTGGTCCGTGCCATCCTGAGCGATCCGGATGGAGGCTTCGTCGCGCGCGCGATCACGAGGGACGTCAACTCCGACAAGGCGAGAGCGCTGGTGACGCAGGGCGTCGAGGTCGTCGCAGCCGACCTCGACGACGAGGCGAGCCTCGAGCGTGCGTTTGCAGGCGCCTATGGTGCCTTCTGCGTCACCTTCTACTGGGCACACTGCTCGCCCGAGAAGGAGCTGGCCCATGCGACCGCCATGGCGAGGGCGGCGAAGCGGGCCGGCCTCCGGCACGTGATCTGGTCCACACTTGAGGACACGCGCAGGTGGGTCCCGCTCGAAGACGACCGCATGCCGACTCTCATGGGCAAGTACAAGGTGCCCCACTTCGATGCTAAGGGGGAGGCCGACCATGTGTTCCGCGACCTCGGCGTGCCGACCACGTTCCTGCTGACCTCGTTCTACTGGGACAACCTGATACACTTCGGTATGGGCCCCAAGCGTGGCCCGGACGGCAAGCTCGCTTTCACGCTTCCTATGGGCGACAAGAAGCTGCCCGGCATCGCCGCCGAGGACATCGGCAGGTGCGCGCTCGGCATCTTCAAGAAGGGACCCGAGCTGGTCGGCAAGACGATCGGTATCGCCGGGGAGCACCTGACCGGTGCGCAGATGGCCGCGGCACTCACCAAAGCGCTGGGCGAGGAGGTGCGCTACAACGCGGTGACTCCCGAGGTGTACCGCAGCTTCGGCTTCCCGGGAGCCGAGGACCTGGGCAACATGTTCCAGTTCAAGCGCGACTTCCAAGAGGCCTTCTGCGGGGCGCGGAGCCTCGACGTGTCCCGCGCTCTCAACCCCGCGCTGCAGACCTTCGACGAGTGGCTTGTCCGGAACGCGAGCCGCATTCCGCTGGACTAGCATAGCGTCGAAGCCAGGCGACACGCCCCGACGGGAATGTCCGGCATGGCAACGTCTTTCCCCTGGGTTGCTGGCAAGCGACCGTAGCGATGGACGCTCGTGAGTGCAGGCTAACCATCGGTTGCAGAGAACCGTCCGCTGCGCGGCTCGCCGCTGAACCGGGGCGTTGCTGCGCCTGATCCGTTACACCCACCCAAGATGTACCAAGATGATTTAGTCGAACTGGTCCAAAAATAAGGAGAGGAGGATAAAATATGTCAAGGTCAATGTACCAAGCCGATTTAGTCGAACTGGTCTATCAGAATCTCGCAGAAACCATTCGTGAAATCACACGGCGATCCCGCGGTGTGGTGCACGAGGAGGGCGGTTTGCTCCTCTATGCGGGCGCGCCGCTGGACCCTGCCCTATGGAACGGCGCACTAAGAGTGCATCCCGGCCTTCCGGCAGAGGAGGTTGTGAGCCGGGCGCGGAGGTTCTTCGAGGAGAGGGGGCGCGGCTTCACTCTGCATGCGATGGGTCCGGTGGATCCCGATCTAGACGCGACCATGAAATCCTTCGGCCGCAAGGCTGATAGCGACAGCCCCCAGATGGTTCTCGAAGCCCCCATCGAGCCGCCTCTGGTCCTTCCTGGCGTCACGATGCAGGAGGTCAAAACCGATGAACAGCGGGAGGACTTCCTCACCGCGGTCTCCAGCGGATTTCGGGAGTTGGGGGTACGAGACGACACCTGGCGGGCGGCGTATCCAGACGTGAGAAGCCTATCGGCGCCACATATCGTGGCCATCGTTGCCTACCTCGAACGCAGCCCAGTGGCAGGCGCGATGGTGTACGTGAGCCATGGGGTCGCCGAGGTAATCCACGTTGGCGTAAGCCCGGCACATCGGCGGCGCGGCCTCGGTGAGTTAGTCACCCGCGCTGTCATATCCGCCGGCTTCGACCGCGGAGCTCGGCTGGCTTCCCTTCAAGCAACTCCGATGGGCGAAAGCGTGTATCGCCGGATCGGCTTTTGGGAGATCGCTCGTTACCGGTGGTATATCTTTCCAGCACCACAGGAGGCGCGAAAACCATGAGGCGCGGCCTAACAGCTCGCCGGAGCCGACCCTCCTAGCCGACGAAAAGGCCAGCCTTGCCCTTATCGTTCTCGTAGAATGGAAGGTGCGATGCCCGAGCCGTCGGGCGGCTCAGCTCGAGGCCGTTAGGCGCCTCTGTTCATCACGATTGGTAATCAAGGAGAATCATCGACATGCCGAAGATATCGGTATTCAACCACGTGACCGTTGACGGCCTGTTTGCTGGGCCCAACGGCGAGATCGATTGGTTTCAAGCGGTTCATGACGACGAGTGGAATAGGTATGCGCAGGAACACGCCGACCTATCCCGTAACACGTTGATGTTCGGCCACACGACCTACAAACTGATGAAGAACTGGTGGCCTACCCCTACTGCGCGGCAGATGGACCCGGACATGGCTCAAGTAATGAACAACAGCCTGAAAATCGTGTTTTCAAAACGGCTCAAGAGTGCTAAAGACGAGCCGAACTGGAAGAACATTAGGGTCTTCCATCACATCGACCCAGACGAAATACAGATGCTGAAGCGAAAGGAGAACATCACCATTCTAGGTAGCGGCACTATTGTCCAACAACTTGCAAATTTCGGACTCATTGATGAATATTTGCTTATAGTTGTTCCGATCATCCTTGGCAAGGGCAAGCCACTTTTCAAAAGTGTTGACAAGACCAATCTAAGGCTCATCGAACAAAGGGCGTTTAGGAATGGAATCGTCTTGTTGCACTACCAAGTGTAGACCTTGAGAGCATTCCGCGGCCTAGCACGCGCCCAACCCGTGCTTGCACCCGACGCCGCTCCACTGCGCTACACGGCGGGTAGCGGCGATCTTCATCACAACCGGACTACCCGGTAAGGTCGGCAGCCGATGATGGCGGGGTTCGACTCGGTCAGCCCCTCAGCGGACCCCTGCAGGAACGCCGCCGGCGGAACGACCAGTGGCATAGCTGTCGTGCGACGCCAGGAGCGATTCGTTGCGCGTCGGCTATGTGGTCCTTCGCCGATGGGCTGGAACTTCGGGTGATCGACGACCATGACAGCGAGGTCTGGCTGTCGTTAACATGAGATTCTTCGCTTCGCTCAGAATGACAGGGAACAGGATGCCTCCTGTCGCTTCAGCACTCTGCCCGCCAGCGCTCCTGTGGGAACCCCCTGTTGCAGGGCGATTTTGCCGGATACCACAACATACTCAATGCCCAGAGGCAGCTGATGAGGCTCCTCAAAAGTGGCGCGGTCCTGTACGGTTAGGGGATTGAATACGGTGATGTCCGCTACCGCGCCTTCGCGCAGTATCCCTCTGTCACGCAAGCCGAGCCTCTGCGCGGGCAAGCCGGTCATCTTGTACACCGCCTCGGGTAGGGAGAGCAGGCGCAGCTCCCGCACATATCTTCCCAGCACGCGTGGGAAGGTTCCGTAGTTACGGGGATGCACGCGGTCTACCGACATCTTGCCCAGCGGCGCGGTGGCGATAGCGTCAGAGCCGATCATCGTGAGGGGATAGCGCAGAACCGTCTGCACGTCCTCTTCGCTGAGGGTAAAACGCGCTGCGCTCACGAAGGTGTGTTCCTCCACCAGAATATCCAGCACACACTCCAGCGGATGGCATCCGCGTTCCTGAGCAATCTGCAGGATGCTTTTGCCCTGCAGGTCGCGGTTGTTTCGCGCCACTGCGATAACCACACGCTGCCAGTGCGCCGGTTCATTCCAATCGGGATGTAGAGCCAGAATCTCCGCCTTTATCTGTTCGCGAAGAGTGGGGTTTGTCAGGCGGTCTGCGATGGCATCGGGTCCGCCTTCGGTTGCCCAATCCGGGAGGATACCCGTGAGCAGGGAAGTGAGGTAAGCGTCGTAGGGATACTGGTCGAGCATAACGTCCAGCCCCTTCGCACGTGCTTCGTCTACCATCTGCAGGGTCCGGTGTACCAGCCCCCAGTTACGCTCACCATCCGCTTTGTGATGCGACAGCTGCACCCGGATGCCTGCCTCTTCGCCGATACGCAACGCTTCCTGAACCGCTTCTACCAGATGGTCTGCCTCGTCGCGCAGGTGGGTGGAGTAGAATAGCCCATGCTTTGCCGCTACCTTCGCCAGTTCGATAATCTCCTCTGTTTGGGAGTAGGAGCCGGGTGCATATTCCAGTCCGGTGGAAAAACCCCATACCCCGTCTTCCACCGCTTGCTCCATCAGCTCCTGCATTCTGCTCAGTTCCGCTGGGGTGGGGGGGCGACGTTCCATTCCCATCACGCGCTTGCGCAACGTACCGTGCGCTACCTGCGGAACAATATGGGTGGCGGTGCCTCGTTCGCCGACCAGTTCATAGAAGCGCGCCAGTCTGCCTCCCCATGTGACGCGGATGCCGTAAGGAGCCAGCCAGCGACGCTCGTAGGCGAAGATAGGCTCGTCCGTAACCAGCCCCATCGCGATACCGCAGTTGCCCACTACCTGTGTGGTGATGCCCTGTGCCAGCGCGGAGGTTTGCTGGGGGTTGTACAGCAGGCTGATGTCGGAATGGGTGTGGATGTCGATAAATCCGGGTGCAACGCACAAGCCTGCCGCCTCGATGACGCAAGGGGCGTGCGCTGCACGCAGGTCGCCAATCGCCGCGATATGTTCTCCGCGAACGCCCACGTCGGCGATGAACGGTTCGCCACCTGTGCCGTCCACTACCGTACCGCCGCGCAGTATCAGGTCAAAGCAAAGCGCGTTTTTGCTCACGATGCCACCGCCTTGGACTGGTGTTGTGCTTGCCTACTATTGTACCCTGTTGCGCATAGCGGGAATATGCTACCCTGCAGAAGGTATTGCTTGTTGTGGTAACGAAAAAACCAGTACAGTCAGAAAGGCGATCGCTCTCTGCTATGCTGAGCGATAGCGAAGCATCTCAGGGTGCGACAAGAGGATTGACATTTAACAAACCACCAGTGAGCCTGTACAGAGGGAGGACAACATGCGCCAGGGCTTCCTGATATTGCTTGCAATCTGGATGCTGTTTGCCGGCGTCTGCTTTGCCGAAAAGGTTACTATCTACCGTGACGAGTGGGGCGTGCCTCATATCTACGCGCAAACCGAAGAGGGTGTCGCCTACGGGTTGGGCTGGGCGCAGGCGGAGGACCGGCTGGAACAGCTGCTGAAAAACTACCGTCTTGCCGCCGGCACAATGGCCGAGGTGTTTGGCGAGCAGTGGATAGAGCACGACTGGCAACAGCGCTTTGTTGGGCATGAGGAGGTCAGCCGTCGGCGGTACCGCGAGCTGCCCGCCAAAATCCGTGCGGTTATCGAGGCGTACCAGCAGGGCGTGAAGGACTACATGAAACGACACCCGGAGCAGGTTCCCGCCTGGGCGCCGAAGATAGAACCGTGGCAGGTAGTGGCTTTGGGGCGTTATATCATTTTCAACTGGCCTATGGGGCGTGCGATGGCGGAACTGCAACGGCGCAACGAGGTGACCCTGCCCTTCAGCTCCAACCAGTGGGCGGTACGACCGGAACGCACCGCCGAAGGATGCGCTATCCTGCTGATTGACCCCCATATCCCATGGGATAACGAGTTTCGCTTCTATGAGTTTCGCGCGCACGGGGGTGAACTGCATCTTTCCGGCTTCGGTCCGCTGGGCGCGCCTATGCTAGGACTGGGGCACAACCGTTACCTCGGCTGGGCAGCCACCACCGGAGGACCCGACACCACCGACATCTACGTGGAAGAGGTTAACCCGAACAACCCACTGCAGTACCGCTATGAGGGAAAATGGCGTAACATGACCGTACGCAAAGTGCGCATCAACGTCGCAGGGAAGCCGCCAGTAGAGCGTGAGATACACTATACCCACCATGGCCCTATCATCCTGCGCGAGGGGAACAGGGCGTACGCCGTCGCCACCCCGTACTTGAACGAGGTGGGTTTTGTAGTGCAGCTGTACCGTATGGCAACCGCCCGCAACCTGCGTGAGTTCCAGCAGGCGATGGCGATGAACCACTTCATGGAGCAAAACATCATGTACGCCGACGTGGAGGGCAATATCTTCTACGTGCGTACCGGTCGTGTGCCCATCCGCCCGAAGGGGTACGATTTCAGCAAACCTGTGCCGGGCAATACCCGCGCCACCGAATGGCTGGGCATCCATCCGATGAAGGACCTGGTGCAGTTGCTGAACCCGTCGCGAGGCTACATGCAGAACTGCAATATCGGTCCCGACAACATGCTGGTAAACTCTCCTCTGACGGCGGACAAGTATCCTGAATATATTTACGGGGCGCGTCCGAACGAAAACAACTCGCGCGGCAGGCGGGCGGTGGAGCTGCTGGAGAACACCCCGCGCATGACGCTAAGGCAAGCGATAGCTATTGCGCTGGATACCCATGCCGATATGGCAGAGCAGTGGAAGGAGGCTCTGGCGCAGGCGGCGGAGCAGAGCGCGGATAAGGAGACGGTGGCGAGGTTACAGCCCGCTATCCGCCTGTTAAGACAATGGGATGGCTTCATGAACGCCGATAGCGCAGGCGCGAGCCTGTTCCGCTTCTGGCGAGAAGCCATCAAGCGGTTCTCACCACCGATAGACCCCGAAGCGGTACGCGCTCGTAAACCGCTTAGCGCAGAGCAGGCAGAGGCGTTGTTGAAAGCGCTGGCGTCGGCGGTGGAGGAGATGCAGAAGCGCTACGGGCGTCTGGAGGTGCCCTGGGGCGAGATACACCGTGTGCGTCGCGGCGGTAAATCATGGCCCATCTCCGGCGGTGAAACGGGCGGTGGGCAGACACTGCGTGCTGTTGGCTCGCGGATGGAAGCAGATAATATTTTCTACGGCGTCACCGGTCAGAACTGGACGCAGGTGGTGCTGTTCCGCAAGGGGGCAGTGGAATCCTACAGCGCAAACCCTTACGGTCAAAGCGACCATCCGACCTCACCGCACTACACCGACCAGGCGGAGAAGCTGTTCAGCAAGAGCCGTTTGAAACCGACGTGGTTTGAGCGCGAGTGGCTGGAGGGGCATATCGAGTCCACCACTGTGCTGGAGTGGAAGTGAGCTTGACTTGCCTGGCGTCGTGCAGTAAGCTTAGCATAGCATATTACGCCAAAGGAGGCGCAATGTCATGCCGCAGCTGGCTCCGCACATCTTTGAGATGCTCTATGCACGCGGGGTAGAGCACGCTTTTGGCATTCCCGGCGATTTTGCCCTCACCCTCTACGATGCCCTCGCCGATAGCCCTATCCAGCCTGTAGTGATGACGCATGAACCCTGTGCGGGCTTTGCCGCCGATGCTTACTCGCGCATTCGGGGGCTCGGACTGGCGGTGGTCACCTACAGCGTCGGTGGGCTGAACATGGTGAACGCAGTGGCGGGGGCGTACGCTGAAAAATCGCCCATGGTGGTGATTAGCGGTGCTCCCGGCGTGCGCGAGAGGCAGGAACACGATTTGCTGCACCACAAGGTGAAGACCTTCGAAACCCAGAAACGCATCTACGAAGAGGTCACCGTCTACGCCACCATTCTGGACAACCCGCTCACTGCCGACCTCGAAATCCATCGTGCGCTGGACTACGCACTCACCTTCAAGCGTCCTGTGTACCTGGAGATACCCCGCGACATGGTGTACGCCGACATCCAGGAGCTGGAACATCCCCCGCCGCCCGTTAAGCGCACCGACCGGGGCGCGCTGCTGGAGGCAGTGGCGGAAACGGTGGAGATGTTACGCGAAGCCACCCGCCCGGTGATTCTCGCCGACGTGGAGGTGCATCGCTTTGGTCTGCAAGAGGAGGTGATCGAGCTCGCTACGCGGCTGGGCGTGCCTGTCTGCTCCACCATGCTGGGCAAATCGGCGTTCCCCGAGGGGCATCCGCAGTACGTCGGGATATACAATGGCGAAGCGGGCGACCCTCGCGTACGCGACATCGTGGAGCAATCGGACTGCCTGCTGATGCTGGGCGTATTTATGACCGACATCAACCTGGGGTTATTCACTGCGCACCTGGACCCCTCGCGCACTGTGTATGCCACCTCCGAGCGCATCGTCATTCGCCATCATGAATACACCAATGTGCTGTTCGAGCACTTCATCCGCGAACTGGCAGCACGCAACGACCTGCCTCGCTTTGACCCAAGCACCATCGAGCCGATGCGCCCGCGCGTCGGTCCAGATGAGGGCAGGATAACCATGAGCGGACTGCTTTACGAGCTGAACCAGTTTATCGACGAGAATACCCTGCTCGTTACCGATGTGGGTGACGCCCTCTTCGCCTCCGACGACATCCAGACCCGTGAGGGCACCTCCTTCCTGTGTCCTGCCTACTATACCTCTATGGGGTTTGGTGTGCCGGGCGTTGTTGGCGCACAGCTGGCGGACCCACGCCGGCGGGCAGTTGCGCTGGTGGGTGACGGAGCGTTCCAGATGACGGGCATGGAGATTGTCACCGCTCGGAAGCTCGGTTTGAAGCCCGTGGTCATCGTTATCCACAACGGGGTGTACGGCTCTCTGCGCGCGATGGGGCACGAGAACGCGGAGTTCGTGAACATCGCAGACATCGACTACGCGCAGTTCGCCTGCGCGCTGGGTGGCTGCGGTGTCGTGGTGGAAACCGCGCAGCAAATGCGCCATGCACTGCAGGCATCGCGCCACGCCGATAGATTTACCTTACTGGACGTGCGTATCGCGCCCGACGACGTATCGCCTGCGTTAAGACGACTGGGTGAACTGTTTGCAGGCAGGTTGCGCGGGTAGTTCCGGGGCAACCCTTTGTGGTTGCCCCTACATCATTGCCGGGCGCACCTCTACCTCGCCGAACGGTTCCAGCAGGGGTTGAATGCGCTCCGCCTCGCCGACGGCAACGATAGCCATTCGGTCGGGGAAGAGGTAACGTTGCACCACCTGGCGAATCCTCTCCAGCGTGATGGACTGCACGCGCTCGCGGTAGGTCTCTATACTATCTCTGGGCAGCTCCAGCATTTCGATGGCCACAATCTCGCCTGCGATACCGCCCTGCGTGCTGAGGCGGATGGAGAATGTGCCGTTCAGGTAGTTTTTCGTGCTGTCCAGCTCGCTTTCGGTGATACCCTTATGCCGAAGCACTTCCACCTCTTTGAGCATCTCCTCTACCGCCTCGCCCACCACCTCGGGGCGCACCTGTGCAGACATGGAGAAGCTGCTCGCCTCACGATGCTCGGAGAGGTGAGAGCCGACATCGTACGCGAAGCCTTTCTGCTCGCGCACATTCATGAATAGACGCGAACCGGCGCGCCCCCCAAGAGCGGTATTGGTTACCTCCAGAGCCAGGAAATCAGGGTCGTTGGGACGGGGGGCGAGGTGTCCTATCAACAGGTTCACCTGTACCGAGCCGGGGCGGTCTACGAGATGCACGGTGCGTCGCTCGCGCGATGGAGGTTGCTCATGCGATTCATGGGTGACGCCTCGCGGTTGCCATCCTGCGAACACCCTATCCAGAGCCTTCCGCAGCTGCTCTGCCTCTACCGCGCCGACCACCACCAGCAGGCTGTTATCGGGAGTGTAGTTGCTGGAATGAAACTGGCGCAGGGTATCGGGCGTCATGGCGTTCACCGATTCCTCTGTGGGAGCGATGCGCGAGTAAGGATGGTTGCCGAAAAGCACCTGCGCGTAGCGTTCGCGGGCGAGGAATGTGGGCTGTGTGCGCTGGTAGCGCAGGGTCTGGATGGTATTCTCTTTTGCCAGCTCCACCTCGTCAGGTGCGAAAGCGGGTTGCATGACCGTCTCCGCCATCAGCTTCAGCAATGGGGTCAGATTTTCCGCCAGCACGGTGGCGGAGACGGCGCTGTAGTCGCGGTTGGCGTGCGCTTCCAGTGTGGCGCCCAGTTCCTCTACTGCCCGCGCGAACTGGAAGCTCTTGCGCTTCTGTGTCCCCTGAGTCAGGCAGTGGGCGGTGAGTGCAGCCAGTCCGGGCAGGTTAGCGGGGTCGTGCACGCTACCCGCACGCACTACCAGACGCAAAGTCACAAAGGGAACGCGCCTGTCCTCCACCAGAATCACGCGCAAGCCGTCGGCAGCGGTAAACTCCTCGCGTGTGGGCAGCACCAGCGGGCGCAACGCCGACGGCGGTGGGGGAGTGGTGATAACGTCTGCTCTACTCACTTCGTCCTCCTCTACTGCTCTACCCCGGTCGCGCCGGGCAGAATATGCAAAACGGTGCAGTTGTTTCGTCTCAGAAACCGCTGAGCCACCTCCTGTACCTCTTCAGAGGTGACCTCCAGATAACGCTGCAGTTCGGTGTTAATCAGGGCGGGGTCGCCGTCGAAGAGCGTGTGGTATGCCAGCTCCATTGCCCGTCCAAGCGGGGTTTGCAAACCGTACAGCCCGCCCCATACGCCTCGGTAGCGTTCTGCGCGCAGCTGGTTCTTCGCACGCTGCAGCTCGCGCGGCGTAACGCCCTTTTGCTGCACTTCTTCGATTTCGGCAGTGACGCTATGCTCAATCTGCTGGAAGTGTCTGTCGGGCTTGAAGACCACAAAAGTGGTGAACAGCCCCGGTCCGCGTCGGTCTTCCAGCCCACCGGAAACACCCAGTGCGCTCTTCTCACGCTTCACCAGTCGCTGGTGCAGGCGCGCGCTTTCTCCGCTGAACAAGATGCGGTCCAGCAGGGCGAGCGCGTATCGCTCGGGGGAGTGGCGGGGCGGAACCTTCCATGCCATCGCTATCGCGGGCAGGTTTGCCAGTTTGTCGGTGTAGGTAGCGCGTTTTTCGCTTGTGCGCTCCGGCTCGCTCACATCGACGGGTTGGGGAGGTTCCTGCGGAGGGATGTCGCCGAAGTGTTTGCGCACCCACTCCAGAGCCTGCTCGCTGTCGAAGTCGCCCGCGATTGCCAGCACGGCGTTATTGGGGGCGTAGTAGGTGCGGAAGAAGCGTTGCACGTCCTCCAGCGTGGCCGCGTCGAGGTCTTCCATCGAGCCGATGACCGAATGCGCGTTCGCGAAGTTATCGTATGCCAGCTCGTACAGCAGGATGCCTCGTGCGTAGGAGAAGGGCTGGTTGTCTACACGCAGGCGTTTCTCCTCTTTCACCACCTCGCGCTGGTTGTCCAGATTCTCTTGGTTCACCTGCAGGGAGCGCATCCGGTCCGCTTCCAGCCACAGGGCGAGCTCCAGCTGGTTGCTGGGCATCACCTCGAAGTAGATGGTAAAGTCATTACTGGTCATACCGTTGAGCACGCCGCCGTTGTCTTCCACAAAGGTGTAGAACTCGCCCTTCTTCACGTTTGCCGAACCCTGAAACATCATGTGCTCGAACAGGTGGGCGAAGCCCGTGCGTCCGGGCGGTTCATTGCGTGCGCCCACATCGTAAAGAACCACCACCGCTACCACCGGTACACTGTGGTCTTCCGAGAGCACCACACGCATACCGTTCTCGATGGTGTGCAGAGAATATGGAACGCTAAAGGGCACTACCGTCTTTGCTGCCATAGGCATCTGTCACCTCTTGCCGTATCTTACTTGAGAGTATAGCCGTTTCGAGGTCGGGATTGCAAGCGAAAAGCATTTGCGTCCGCCCTCAAAATAGGATACAATGTAAACGATTAAGTGACAATGACGAAGGGGTGGACGGTTGAGGCGGATGAAGAGCGTTGGTGTTGTGGCTGTTGCTGTTGCGCTGTGGGGATGTTTGACCTCTTTGCTGCTGGCCGGGCAGTACTCCTCCAGAACCATTCCTGCTGTCAAGACGACGAACCCTCCAACCATTGACGGCAAGCTGGACGATGAGGCGTGGCGCAATGCGCCGGTAGCGAAGGAGTTTATCGATCCGTACACCGGTAAGCCCGCTGCCGACCAGACCGAAGCATACATTTTGTACGACAGCACCGCCATCTATGTGGCTTTCTACTGTCATGATAGCCAACCGGAAGCAATCGTAGCGCGGGAGATACGCCCCGGCTCGGATTTTCCGGGTGAGGATACTGTAACCTTCCAGATAGACCCTTACTTCTCGCGTAACTGGGTGAACATCTCTGCCTTTATCGTGAACGCGCTGGGCACGCAGAACGAACGTATCGCAGGGGGACGTGCTGCCAAGCGGGAATGGCGCGGCATCTGGCAGGCGGCGGTGCAGCGCGTTTCCGATGGATGGACGGTGGAGATGCGCATCCCCTGGGAGGTGCTCAACTACCCGAACGCCAACGGCGCAACAAATATGAGCATCAACTTCAAGCGGGACCATGCCCGCACGCGTATCGACTACTTCTGGAGCGACGTCACCCCGATGCGTCGTCCCGAGCTGATGGGTATCTGGCAGGGGGTGGAGCCTCCGAAAGCCTCGAACCGCAAATCGCTGCAGTTTATGAGCTACCTTACCCCCGAATGGCAGGACGGAGCAGGACAGGAGATACGTGCTGGGCTCGACCTGCGCTACACACCCACTCCGCAGCTAACCGGCGTGCTGAGCCTGTTCCCGGACTTCCGCAATATCGAGGAGGCGGTAGAAGGCATCGAGTTCAGCCGCAGCGAGCGTTTTGTTGAGGAGACGCGCCCCTTCTTCATGGAGGGCATCCGCTATTTTGACCTGACAGAGCCTTACGGGATAGGGCGGCTGTTCTACAGTCGGCGCATCGAGGAGTTCGATGCAGGGCTGAAAGTATTCGGCAACCTCAACTCTGCGTTGTCGCTGGGTGTGCTGAGCACATTTCGGGGCAAGCGTGACCAGGCGTCGGTGGCGCATCTACGCTACTCGATGGGCGAGCGGGGCGGATGGAGCGCGTACGGTCTGCTGCGCCGCGGCAATGAGTACCCTCACCACGACGCTTACGGTGTCAGTGGTAATGTTCGCTTCGGTAACTTCCGCATCGGGGGAAAGTGGATTTACGCCCGCGAGGCAAACACGGGAGGTGTGACAACCGACCTGTCCCTGAACTACGAGGTACCCCGCTGGTTCAGCGGGTTGCGCTGGATGCGCATTGACCCCGACTTCCGCGCCTCGCTGGGGCTTATCTACTTCACCGACCGTCAGGGACTATCGTGGTATACCCGCTACGATAACCAGATACGGCAAGGCGCTATCCGTGAGGTAGAGGCGGATGTTTTCCTGCGCGATTACACACACTGCAACGGCGATCCCTTTGAAAGGGGTGTTCGGGCATCTCTGGATATTACCCTGCGCAGCGATTACCGCATCGGCATCGGGCACGAGGTAGCCACCTTCGAGGGCACGCACGATAGGGTGTATCAAATACGTTTGCAAGGCAACGTCAGCAACCGCTTCCGGCAGTGGGGCATCGGCTACGAGTTCGGTCAACGCTCGGATAAAGATATTCGCTTCGTCGGCTTCGGCTTCACGCGCCGGCTGTTTGGCAAGCTCGATGTGGGGTTGAACGGCTCCATCCTGCGCTTTGACGAGAACCGCGACCAGTATATTCTCACCGTCAGCTGGGAGTTCGATGAGCTGCGCGCCCTCAGCGCGCGGCTGGTGCATCAGGATGGCAACGTGAACTGGTACCTTGCCTACCGCAGTGCAGGCGGAGTAGGGCAGGACCTGTACATCATTATCGGCGACCCCAATGCGGGACGCTTTACGGAGCGCATTGCGCTCAAGTGGGTGTGGGCGATGTGAGAGGGCAAAAAGCGTGGGTCAGAGAGGAACGCCATCCCTGCCGGTCTGTTTCGCCATGATAAACACCATTTCCTGCCATTTTGTTTTGTCATACTGAAGCAAGCGAAGCATCTCCTTGTAACGATAAAACGAGATTCTTCGCTCGCGCTCAGAATGACAGGGAAACCAGCCTCTCTTGTCATGCTGAAGTCTATGTTGTTTGTCAAGGGGGAGCGGCGCAATTACACCGCTACCCCACGCACATACTCCCGCTCGTAATACCGCCAGTCCCGTAAACACGCGCACACCCGATGCAATACCTTGTTCTTCACCGCGTTTAACACCACTAACCCACGCTTGCCCTCCTGCACCTTCCGACGGTAATACCCCTGTAACTCCCCACGAAGACGAACAGCCGCTAACGCTACCATGTGTAACACCCGACGCAACTCCGTCGGGCCATAACCCCGACTGTGACTGCCTTTACACACACTCTTGCCACTGCTGCGCTCATGCGGTGCCTTCCCTAAGTGACTACTTAACTGACGACCACTCACCGCACGCCGGAAACCGTCCGTCACGTCCAGAATGTGCCAACTCACCACCTCCCCGCAGCCCGGAACCGAGCGCACTATCGCGCAGCCCTCCTGAAGATGCTCATCCTCCGCTACCAACGCGCGGATCTCCTCCTCTACCTGCTTCACCTGCTGCGCTAACTGCGCTATCATCTGCTGCAGGCGAGACAAAGAGGCTTCAGAATGTACAGGATGCTGGCGTAACGAACGCAACACGTTGCTCAACTCCTGCAACATGTCGCGGTAGTGCATCCGCTCTATCAACCGCTGGTGAATCTGCTCCACCCGCTCTGAGCGAGGATGCCACCGCTTCAGGCAGTCCGCAAAGCGATAGCCATACTCCGCCAAGCGAGCCGCATCCACCGCATCCGTCTTGCGCAGGCGGAAACCATCCCGTATCTGCGTGGGAGAGAGCAACGCTATCTGAAAGCCTGCCTCATGCAGGGGATAGCAGATCTGCGCGCTGTAGACACCAGTGTTCTCCACCACAATCCAGTCGGTCTCGGCATCTACCCCGCGTGCCTCACACCACCGCACGAACTCGCTCAGCCAGTCGCCACGCAGGGCGAAACGGTGCACGTCTTGCTTGCCCGATGCGCTATACACGCACGCATGGAAAGAGGTGCTGGACACATCAATGCCCACGCTTTTCATGATATTGTGCCTCCTGTGGTTGTGTGTTACAATAAGCGTGCCTACCGCCTGTGGGCACGAGAGCGGTCTCTGTTAAATGGCCTGAAAGCCGGTAAGTCTATTTTGTCCTCCGTGCCCGATGGGGGCTGGGTTCTGTTTCAGCATATGGGTCTTGCCCGTAGCGAGCGAAGATCGCCCAGCCCCCTGGCGGTGGCGGGAAGAGTATATCCTGTTCTCTTCCCCCACATCTATACTCATATACTAACAGAGCGTCAGCGAAGCATCTCAAAGTGGCGATACAACGAGATTCTTCGCTTCGCTCAGAATGACAGGGTTGGCGGAACCGTTCCGCTTATATCCGAATAATCACGTGAGGTCACAGCTTGACAAAAATGTTTATCCATGCTAATATCACGGTAAACCCAACCAGACATGGTAAATCTCGGGATGGACACCTGTTACAGCATCCCCTGACCACCCCTCAGATTTACCCTGCCTGTTGGTAACATCTTTTTTCATTAAAGGAGGGATTTTCCATGCGTGTTACACGCACGGTGGGGATGCTCCTCTTGCTTCTGTGCTGCATGGGGAGCGTCCTCGCACAACAGCCTTTCACCTATCAGGGAATGCTCAAGAAATCAGGCGTCCCTGCCAACGGCAGCTACGACTTCCAGTTCTCACTGTGGACGGCGAACTCTGGCGGTTCGCAGATAGGTTCCACCATCACGCGCGCTGGCGTGAATGTCAGCAACGGACTGTTCACCACCGAGTTAGACTTCGGGGCGGTGTGGAACGGTGGCGAGCGGTATCTGCAGATTGCGGTGCGCCCTTCGGGAAGCGGCTCGTATACCACCCTTTCCCCTCGCGTGAAGGTGAACCCGGCGCCGTATGCGAACACTGCGACGCTGCTGAATATATTCCAGAGCGGCACAACCAACCCCGACCGCATGGTGATTACCCATTCGCCCGCGTACCCTAACTGGGGCTTGCAGTACCAGGATGTCGGGGATAAGTTCAACTTCCTGAGCGAGGGAACGCCTGTGATGACGATCGATCTGGGCATGCGACGAGTCGGCATTGGCACCAGTGATCCCGTTTATGGCGCTTTACAGGTGGAGACAAACTCAAATACTGCGGCTATTTGGGCGCGCCAAACTGGTACTGGCGACTTCATTTACGCCATCCGCGGGCGGAGCGAAAGCCCCTCTGGTAGAGGCGTGATTGGCGAAGCCACTGGCGGCAACGGCATCGGTGTGATAGGCGCTTCCCTCGCCACCGCCGGTAACCCCGCCGGGGTGTACGGAACAAGCGCCAGCCCCAACGGCGTAGGCGTGCTTGGCCGTATTAGTCCCGAACGCGACCCTCTCCTCAGCGCCGGTAACGCAGGCGTGTGGGGCGATGTTTTGTTTACCGACGGCGTAAATTTCGGCGGGTTTTTCCGTGTCCTATCGCCGAGTGGACATGGAGTGCGCGCGCTCAACGAGTCGACCGACCGTCAAACCGAAGCCCGATTAGCGACTTACTACGATCCACTATTCACCGGCGAGTCTAACCTGTCCGCCGGAGGCGCAGGCTTCGGGCGAATTGGGCTTTACGGGAGGTCCACCACTGGCGAGGGCACAGGCGTAATGGGTGAAAGTGAGAACTGGAAAGGGGTTGGCGGTTGGACGCGCCGCGGCTTCGGCGTCGCAGGGCACCAGATGGGCGCAGACAACTCTGGCGTTGGCGTTTGGGGACGCGCCGAGGGTGCCACCGGCGTCGGCGTGCTGGCACAGAACACGCAAAATGGGCCCGCCCTTGAAATCCGAGGGCAGATCGTAGTGCCTGACGCCCACTCCGCAACCGACACGCCCGTATTCAAGCACACCGCTACTTCCGGTAACACATCGGGGAACGTTACGACCATTAATCACCCGATGTGCAATGACGACCCTAACGCGATGCTCATTGTGACTCACGACTGGGGAACCTCAGGTCCCTATGTCACCAAGCCGTTCGGCGTGTGGTACAACTCTGGCGTGGGGCGGTGGACGATATTTATTGAGGACGGGAGCGCGATGCCCCTTGGCGCGAAGTTCAATGTGCTGGTCATCAAAACCAGAGGGGGTGGCTTCCTGAGTGCTGAAACGCCTCCGCTCACACCAACGACGATACGGAGCGACGAGCGATAATCAGCCATCCAATGGGCTGTCGGGGCAGACCCCCGTGTCTGCCCCGCTGAACTCAATGAAGGAATGGTGAGAAGAAGAAAGACTCCCCTCTCCTCGCGGGAGTGTACAGACCGGATAGATAGGTAACACATGTTCGGAGACATGGGTAACACTTTGTGATACAATCGGGGCAAATTTGGTAAACGCGAAAGGAGACC